>Ga0335082_10000923_pt1 | contig 30859 bp, 27 predicted proteins | sample Lox_Sample_41_FD_206718 | JGI IMG/M metagenome (GOLD analysis project Ga0335082, IMG submission 206718) | Soil microbial communities from Loxahatchee National Wildlife Refuge, Florida, United States - Lox_Sample_4.1 | ecosystem: Environmental > Terrestrial > Soil > Wetlands | place: USA... | reverse complement strand
ACCCCCCTCCGGCAACGCCAACATCAACCTCGTCTGGAATGCCGCGCTCTACGGCGTCCTCTCCTCGTACTACACGGGTACTCCGGGGAGCGGCAACAACGTCAACTGGGGCCGGATCAACGCGGCAGTGGACCAGGCCTTCGCGGACTCCCCCTACATCACCAGGCCGCCGATCCCGTAGCGCCCGGAGGACGCCACCATGAGAACCGCCATCGTCCGCATCGCCGTCGCCGCCGCGCTCCTCACCGGGACCGCCCGGGCCGACGAGGCCTGGATGACCACGTCGTCCTACCGGCCCGACCAGACCCTCTGGATCCTGAACTGGGAGATCGCCGGCCCCATCGGCTCCTTCGCGAACTACATCGACAGCACCAGCCTCCGCGGCTTCTCGCTGGAGGGCCGCTCCTTCGTCTCGAAGAACGTCTCCGTCGGCCTGTCGTTCTCGTGGAACCGGTTCGAGCAGTCCTTCGACAAGGTGAGCATCCCCATCACCAACGGGACGGCGACCGGGCCGGTGTACCGCTACAGCGACATGTTCGGGATCCGCGGGCTCGCCCACTACTACTTCTCCACCGGGGCGCTGCAGCCCTACGTCGGCGTCGGCATCGGCGGCGCGTGGGGCTACGCGTACCAGCAGACCGCGGACCTCTCCAACTCGCAGAGCAACTTCAACTTCATCGTGGATCCGGAGGTCGGCCTCCTGTACGTGCTCGCCAAGGGCGGCACCAACGCCGCGCTGAACGTCGCCTTCCGCTACACGTACACGACCGCGACCGTGGGCCGCGAGAAGGACGCGTCCACGCTGTCCGGCATCGTCGGGATTGCGTTCGGGTACTGAGCCCGGCAACCCGGAGCCTCGAGGTGAAACGGCTCGCCCCGGTCCACCCGGGGCGAGCCGTCGCGTCTCCCGGGGCGGCTACTTGGGCTTGGGCGGCGGGTAGTCGGCGAGGAGCTTCCGCGCGGCGTCGTCGATGCTGGCCCGGAGCGTGCTCACGTCCTGGATCGTGTCCGTCGCCGTGCCGCGCCAGAACAGCTTCTTCGTCTGCGCGTCCGAGAAGTCGAGGACCAGCGTGCCGACGCGGTAGTCGCGGACCTCGACCACGGGCGTGGCGACGTAACCGGGGCCGTAGGGGCCGTACACGTACGACCCGGAATATGCGTAGCCGTAGTTGCTCACCTCGACCTGGCGCTCCGCCCACCCCAGGGCCGTGACGATGAAGCTCGGATTCGCGTCGATGGCGACCTTCACCAGCCCCTTGGCCGCCAGCTCTCGGTCGATGGCCGAGTAGATCATCTCGCGCACCGCCGGGTTGCGCGCCGGCGCGGTCTGGTCCGGCCCGGGGGGCGTCGGGTTCCAGGCGTAGGTCTTGTAGTCGCCGAACGGCGCCTGCGGGTTGTACTCGGTGCGGACCTTCACGGTGGAGCAGCCAGCGAGAGCGGTCGCTGCGGCGAGAAGCCACCAGGTCGATCTCATCGTGTCACCTCCTCGCGCGCGGCTGGCACCGGCGCGCTTCGTCGTGGGTACGGCAGGGGAACCTGGTCCGGCACGCACCGCGGCCATTCACCACTTGGAGAGGGCGTCGCGGCAGTCGCCCGAGATCTCCGAGAGGTGTCCCCGGAGGCAGGCGACGAGGCGGCCGCCGCCCATCTCGATGCCGGTGCAGAAGGTGTTGACGTCGGCGGCGCAGGCCGCCTGGAGCTGCGAGGTCTTGAGGCGCACCGTGTTGATCGCCCCCTGGCAGCTCTGGGACAGCTCGCTCTGCTTCTGCACCAGGCAGGCCGCCACCCGGCCGTTGCCGGGCTCGACGTCGGCGCAGAGGCGGTTGGCGTCCCCCTCGCACTCCACCGCGACGTCCTCGGCCTTGTGCAGGGCGGCCGCGAGCTGCTGCTGGCACGCGGCGGTGAGCTTCGACTGGTTGGCGCGGAGGCAGCCGAGCACCTCGACGGAGCCACCCTTCCCCGGTCCGGCGAACGGAGCGGTGCGGGTCTGGTTGGCCCCGGCGCAGAGGCGCGCCGCGTCGGCGGCGCAGGCGTCCTCGGCCGTGGAGGGAGCCGTAGGGAGGAGCGCGGCGAGGGCGACGGCGGTGCGAGCGAACGCCGCGGTCCGCCCGGGAACGAACGTGCCGCTCATGCGGGTGATCCTCTCAGGCCGGGCGCCGGCCGGGAACGGGACCAAGGTCTGATCCCCTTCACCGGGGTCGAGGGCCCTCCCAGCGCTCGCGCGGGACGACCACGGGCTCGTCCGGCTGCAGCACGAAGTGCGGCGACATGATCTGCACCCCGGCCGCGTTGAAGGCGTCCTGGATGTGCGCGTGCAGCTCGGAGAGGACCTGGGGCCGGTCCACCGGGTCGGCCTCGAGCCGGGCCACCAGATCGTAGACGACGTAGAAGTCGGAGAGGGAGCGCTGCAGGACGAAGGGCGGCGGCTCCGCCTTGAGGCCGCGGGTCTCCCGCGCGGCCCCGAGCAAGAGCTGCTGCACCTGCCGCCAGGGCGCGTCGAAGCCGATGGTCACCTGCGTGGTGACGAGCGGGCCGGACCCACCCGACAGCCGCGTGAAGTTCCGCACCGCGCCGCCGATCACCACGGTGTTCGGGACGGTGACCTCCTCGCCGCGGAGCGTGACGATCTTGGTGGAGAGGAGCCCGACCTCGCTCACCACCCCCTCGGTCTCTCCGAGCCGGACGGTGTCGCCCACCGCCAGCGAGCGGGAGTAGATCACGGCGAGGCCGCTCATCGCCTGCGAGACGAGCCCGGTCGAGCCGAGCGAGAACATCAGGCCCACCAGCAGGCTCAGCCCCTTCACCGCCTCCGAGCTGGCGCCGGGGATGTAGGGGTACGACGTCGCCAGCGCGGAGAGCCAGACCAGCGCGGAGACGATCCGGCGCGTCGCCGGCACCGTCTCCGGGTAGAGCCCGCGGATCTTGAGGGCGCCGCTCTCCAGCCGGTCGAAGATGCCGCCCAGGAAGTGCGCGAGGAAGCGGGCCGCGGTCATGATGACCGCGACGGTGACCAGCCCGGGGATCGAGGACAGGACGGCGAGCCCGAGGGTGGTGAGGATGCCGAGCGCGCCGCCGGTGAGGGCGTCCGCCCAGGGGGCGGTGAGGGGGAACCGCCCCAGGACGAAGGTGATCCAGACGTCCACGAAGACGGCCACCACCGCCCAGAAGGCGACGAAGGAGAGGACCCGGATCGCCCCCTGGAGCAGCGGCGTCAGGTCGATCCCCCGGCGCGCGAGCCCGGCCGTCCGCCGCTCGGCGATCGCCTTCGAAGCCTTGAGGAACACCCGCCGCAGGCGCACCAGGACCCAGAGCACGGCCACGAGCGCCACCGTCGCCGCGAGGCTCTCCGCCACCGCCCGGAGCAGGCGGGGAACGGAGCGCTGCTCCCGCTCGGCCTGCAGCGCGCCCGTGAGGCGCTCCACGACCGCGCGGGCGAGCTGGTCGAGCGCCTCGCCGGCGAGCGGCTCGACGTCGCCCTCGGTGAGGAGGAACACCAGGCGGTTCCCGACCAGGACCATGAGGCCGCGCTCCGTCCCTATGGTCACCGGCTGGGTGGAGACGGGCTGCTCCGCATCCTGGTGAGAGAGCGCGCCGACCCGTTCCGCCGCGAGCCGCACCCGCTCCGCCGGATCGTTCCCGTGGATGGACCCGCGGAACTTCACGATGAAGCGGTTCGCGACCGTGAGCGTCGCAGGCTCGGCAGCCGTCTGCGGCGCGCCGGCCGGGGCGGCCGCCAGGCCGGCGGCCACCAGGATCGCGCACACGGATCCGTGCATGACTGCCAGCTTATGCGCTTCCGCGGCGAGGGGGCGGTCCTCTCCCGGGGTCGGACCTTGGTCCCGTTCCCCGGAAGGCCGCGAACGCGGTAAGCGGTACCCGGAAACGTCTGCGCGAGAAAGGGAGGCGTCATGCGGCGCATGCTGAAGACCATCGGAGCGCTCGCCCTCGCGGTCTCGGCGGGGTGCGTGAGCTCGAGCAAGTACGAGAAGAAGGCGGAGGAGGCGGCACAGAACGACACCAAGGCCCAGGAGGCGGCCGCCAAGGCGCAGGCGTGCGAGACCAAGGCCGCCGCGCTGGAGCAGCAGCTCGCGACGGCGCAGCAGCAGCTCCAGCAGGTCACCGATGCGCGCGACAAGCTCGCCGCCCAGGCGGCCGCCCTGTCCGAGCAGAAGGGCCAGCTCGAGGCCAAGAGCGCCGAGTACGAGCGGCTGGCGCGCTCGCTGCAGAAGGAGATCAAGGCGGGCCAGATCGAGATCTCGGAGCTCCAGAACAAGATGATCGTGAAGCTGCGCGACCGGATCCTCTTCCCGTCCGGGTCCGCCAAGCTGAGCGCCGAGGGGAAGAAGGCGCTCGACGAGGTCGCCGCGGTCTTCAAGGACATGAAGGGGAGGAACGTGATCGTAGGCGGCTACACCGACGACGTCCCGGTCGCGAAGAAGGGCCCCTTTTCCGACAACTGGGACCTCTCGACCGCGCGCGCCTCCTCGGTGGTCCGCTACATCGCCTCCAAGGGCGTCCCGCCGAAGATGCTCGGCGCCGCCGGCTTCTCGGAGTACCGCCCGGTCGCGCCCAACGACTCCGCCGCCAACCGGAGCCAGAACCGGCGGATCGAGATCGCCCTCGTCCCCGCGGACTGAGGGCTACGCCTTGACGCTTGATGTCGCCGGCGGCGCGTGAGCAGATCGGTTCGCTTGCGCGCCGCCCGCTCCATCGCCCTGGCGCTCGTCGCGTCGTCGGCGCTGACGGCGCCGCGTCCCGCTCGCGCCGGGGACGCGCCCGAACCCGACCGCCCGGCCCCGGCCGCGGACCCCGGGCACGCCCGCGCCGAGGGCGCGCCGGGGCCCGAGCACCGGGTCACGTCCGCCGACCTCACCGGCGACACCTGGCGCGCGGCCGGGATCACGGCCGGGGCCTTCGCGCTGACCGGCCTCGTCGCGATCCCGAAGACCACGGACTGCCGGATCTGCGAGTCCAACAAGCTCGACCAGCACGTCCGGGACGCCCTGCGCTGGAGCGACACGGCGAGCGCCCAGCACGCCTCCGACATCCTCGCCAGCGGCGTGATCCCGCTCCTCGCGGTCGGCGACGCGTGGCGTTCGACCAGCTCGCTCGGCAACGCCGCGCGGGACGCCCTGGTCGTCGCGGAGGCCGCGTCGCTCTCCTCGCTCGCGACCGGGATCGCGAAGAGCGGGTTCGCGCGCCGCCGCCCCGGCCTGCCCACCACCGGGCAGACGAGCCCCTCGGGCAACCACAGCCTGTGGTCGGGCCACTCCTCCTGGTCCTTCTCCATCGCGGTCGCGCAGGCCACGCAGGACACCATGCGCGGGGACCCGGCCGCGCCGTGGGTGTGGGCCATCGGGATGACGCTCGCGACGAGCGTCGCCTACCTCCGCGTGGCCGGCGACGCCCACTGGTTCACGGACGTGCTCGCCGGCGCGGCCATGGGCAGCGCGTTCGGCGCCGCCGTCCCGCTGCTCGAGAAGCGGCTCGTCCACGGCGTCACCATCTCGCCGGCGCCGGGCGGCGTGGCCATCCACTGGTGACGGTGTTGCCGACGAGAGACTGACCGCGCGGCTCCTCCCGTCGCCACCGCGAAGCGGCGAGCCGGGCGGCGAGCCGCCGGACCCCGCGTGGACCCATGACCGGCGCCCACCACTTCCTGCTCGCCCTGACCATCGTCCTGTGCGTGGCAGCCGTCACGACGGTGCTCTTCCGGCGGCTGCGCCAGCCCATCGTGCTCGGCTACATCCTGGCGGGGCTCCTCGTCGGGCCGCACGTCCCCGTCCCGCTGGTCGCCGATCCGGTCATCGTCCAGACGCTCTCCGAGCTGGGCGTCGTCCTGCTCATGTTCGCGCTGGGGCTCGAGTTCGACCTCCGCCAGGTCGCGCGGGTGGGGCCCACCGCCGGGGTCACCGCGGTCGTCCAGTCGAGCATCATGGTCTGGCTGGGGTTCATCGCCGGGCGCGCCTTCGGGTGGACGGTGATCGAGAGCGTCTTCGCCGGCGCCATCGTCGCCATGTCCTCCACGACCATCATCGCCAAGGCCTTCGACGACCTCCGCGTCCGCGGGCCTCTCCGCGATCTGGTGGTGGGGGTCCTCCTGGTCGAGGATCTCTTCGCGATCCTCTTCATGGCCGTCCTCACCGCGGTGGCGACGGGCGCGGGCGTCTCGCCCGGCGAGCTGGGGGCGACGCTCGGCCGGCTCGGCGCCTTCCTCGCCCTCCTCCTCGCGGCCGGCATGCTCGTCGTCCCGCGCGCGATCCGCTACGTCCGCCGCCGCGGCGGTCCCGAGGTGCTGCTGATCGCGAGCCTGGGCCTGTGCTTCGGGTTCTCGTACCTGGCGCTGGCCGCGGGGTACTCGGTGGCGCTGGGCGCGTTCCTGGCCGGATCGCTGGTGGCGGAGTCCGGCCAGGCGCACGCCGTGGAGGAGCTGGTCCGGCCGATCCGCGATCTCTTCGCCGCCGTCTTCTTCGTGTCGGTCGGCATGCTCATCGACCCGGCGCTGGTGGCCCGACACTGGGGGGCGATCGCCGCGTTCTTCGCGCTGGTGGTGGTCGGCAAGTCCGCGGCGGTGGGACTGGGCGCGTTCCTCACCGGAAACGGCGTCCGGACCTCCGTCCAGACCGGCATGAGCCTCGCCCAGATCGGCGAGTTCTCGTTCATCCTGGCCTCGCTCGGGGCCTCGCTCGGCGCCACGCGCGAGTTCCTCTACCCGGTCGCGGTCGCGGTCTCGGCGGCGACGACGCTCACCACCCCGTGGCTCATCGGGGCCTCGGGGCCGGCGGCGTCCTGGATCGACCGCCGGCTCCCGCCGCGGATCCAGACGGTGGTGTCGCTGTACGGAAGCTGGATCGAGCAGCTCCGTTCCTCCCCGGCGCGGGCCACGCTGGGCGCGCGGGTCCGCCGGATCGTCCGCGCGCTGCTCGTAGACCTGGCCGCGGTCTCGGCGATCGTCATCGGTGCGTCCGTCGCGGTTGCGCCGGCGGCGAGCCGGATCGCCGGCGCCCTGCGGATCGGGGCGCGTCCGGCGCGGCTGATCCTGCTGGCGGCGGCCGCCGCCGTCGCCGTCCCCTTCTGCGTGGGCCTCGTCCGGAACGCGCGCGCCCTCGGCGTGGCCGTCGCCGCCGCCGCCCTGCCGTCCGGCGATCCGGGCCGGCCGGACCTCGCGGCCGCTCCGCGCCGCGCGCTCGTCGCGATCGTGCAGCTGGGCGCCACGGTGCTGGTGCTCCTGCCCGTCGCGGCGCTGACGCAGCCGTTCCTCCCCGGCGCACCCGCCGCGGGCGTGATCGCGGTGGCGGTCGCCGTGCTCGGCGTCGCGTTCTGGCGGAGCGCCGCGAACCTGCAGGGCCACGTCCGCGCCGGAGCGCAGGTCATCGTCGAGGCGCTCGCGCGGCAGGCGGCCTCGGGCCACTCCGCCCCGGGCTTCGACGCGCTCAGCGGGTTCCGGGCCATGTTCCCGGGGCTCGGCGAGCCCGTCGCGGCGCGGCTGCGCTCCACGAGCTCCGCCGCGGGCCGGTCGCTCTCCGAGCTGGGGGTGCGCGGGAAGACCGGCGCGTCCGTCCTCGCCATCTCCCGCGGCGACGGATCGGTGATCGTCCCCGCCGCGAGCGAGCGGCTCCGGGACGGGGACGTCCTCGCGCTCTCGGGAACGCACGAGGCGATCGCGTCGGCGCTGGAGCTCCTCGGCGCGGACGCGGCGACGAAGCCCGGGGCCGCTCCGCCCGGCTAGAGGCACCGTTCGGTTCCCGTGCGTGGGCCGGTGCGATTCATGCACCCACGGTGGCTGGCCGGTGGTCCGCAGCGACCATCGGCTCAACCACCATGGTACCGCGGTCCAACGACGAGACACTTCCGCCCGGTGGGCTCCTGTGGCCGGCCCATCGGCCGCGGCCGGAGACGCTCGCCGGCGACGCGCACCTGCCGGTGCGCCGCGCGATCGTTTTCGCCATGCAGGTCGCGGGCATCGTGGTGATCGCAGCGGGGCTCACGGCGCTGACCCTCGTCGCGGTCTGGGGGATCGACCTGCTCGCCCGGTGAAGCTGCTTACCGCGCGAGCGCAATCTCTTCGGGCCGGCCGGCCCGCCGCACGTCACGACGTCCTGGTCGCCGGCGCGCCCTTCCCCGGCCGTCTTGCAACGACGAGCGACCCGCCGAACGTTTCGTGTCAACCGGCGCGACGTCTTGATGCGGCCACCGCGAGCTCCTGGGCCCCTCCACCGCCCTCCGGATCTCCGGCAGCTTCTCCCTCGCCGCGGCCGCGCCGGCGGCGATGGCGCGGTCCTTCGCCCCGAAGTCGAGCAGGTCCACGTCGCCGACGGCCGGCGCCACGAGGACGTCCGCCGCGCGGGCGGCCTCCTCCACGCCCTCGTGCGTCATGATGATGACCGCGCGCATCACCACCTCGACGAAGCTCGAGGGCTTCGCCTTCCCGCTCAGCGCCGTCACGTCCACCGCGATGACCACGTCCGCGCCGCGAGCGCGCGCCACCTTCACCGGCAGGTTCGCGACGACGCCACCGTCCACCAGCAGCCGCTGACCGAGCTGCACCGGCTCGAACACCCCGGGGACGGCGCTCGAGGCGCGGACCGCGGTCGCGACCTCCCCGCGGTCGAGCACGACCACGCTGCCGTCGTCGAGGTCGGTGGCGACCGCCGCATAGGGGATGGCGAGCTCCTCGATCCGCTGCGAGCGCAGGTGGTCCCGCACCCACCGCTCCAGGCGCGCGCCCCGCGCCAGGCCCGTCCCGAACAGCGCGGGCGCGAGCGAGAAGTCGAAGAAGGCGTCGCGGTCGAGATCGCGCGACAGGCGCTCCAGCTCCGGGGCGCCGTAGCCGTCCGCGTACAGCGCGCCGACCAGGCTGCCCGCGCTGGTGCCGACGATCAGGTCCACCGGGATCCCGGCGTCCTCGAGCACGTGCAGCACGCCCACGTGGGCGAACCCCCGCGCCGCTCCGCCGCCCAGCACCAGCGCGACCCGGGGCCGGGCGGCGTCCCGGGACGTCTGCGGGAGGCTCCGGGGCGGGAGCGTCGGAACGGAGCGGCAGGCGGTCAGCGCGGCCGCGAGCGCGAGCGCGGCCGGGAGTCGCGAGGCGTGCACCATGGCGGGATGATACCGCGCGTCGATTTCCTTGGAGACGCGCCCGCCGGCAGCTACCACCCGGGGGTGCCACGGCTGCGCCGGATGCGTCGAGCTCTCGCCCTGGCGACGGCCATCCTCCTCGGAGTCCTCGCCATGGGCGCTGCCTCGACCCGCTGGTTCTCCACCTTCGGAGGAACGCTCCGGGGCGCTCGCCTGGAGCGCGCCCGCCGCTCGCCGCAGTTCGCCGGTGGGAAGTTCGTCAACTCCGTGCCGACCCGGATGCTGATGCCGGGGACCACCTGGGAGGTGATCCGGCACCAGCTCTTCGGCGGGGAGCAGCGGGTTCCACCCCGGCCCGTCCCGGTGGTGGAGCGCGGCACCGCCGACTACGCGACGCCACCCGCCTCCGGCCTGCGCGTCACCTGGATCGGCCACGCCTCGGCGCTGGTGGAGATCGACGGGCGCCGGCTCCTCACCGATCCGATCTGGAGCGCGCGCGCCTCGCCGTCCTCGTGGGTCGGGCCGAAGCGGTTCCACCCGCCGCCGCTCCCCCTCGAGGCGCTGCCGCCCGTGGACGTGGTCATCGTCTCGCACGATCACTTCGACCACCTGGACATGGCCACGGTGCAGGCCCTGGCCGCGCGCGGGACCCGCTTCGCCGTGCCGCTCGGCGTCGGCGCGCACCTCGAGGCCTGGTCGGTCCCGCCGGCGCAGGTCACCGAGCTCGACTGGAACGAATCGGTGGCGGTGGGCGATCTGGAGGTCACCGCCACGCCGGCGCGCCACTACTCCGGCCGGAACCCGCTGCGCCGGGACGCCACCCTCTGGTCGTCCTGGGTGGTGAAGGGGCCGCGCCATCGCCTCTTCTTCAGCGGCGACAGCGGCTACTTCGACGCCTTCAAGGCCATCGGGGCCGCGCACGGCCCGTTCGACCTCACCCTCATCAAGATCGGCGCCTGCGACCGGACCTGGCAGGACATCCACATGTCGCCCGAGGAGGCGGTCCGGGCGCACGTCGATCTCGGCGGGAAGCTCATGCTCCCCGTGCACTGGGGCACCTTCAACCTGGCCTTTCACGCCTGGAACGCGCCCGCGGACGAGGCGCTGGCCGCCGCCGAGGCGCTGCACGTGGCCATCGCGATCCCGCAGCCGGGCGAGTGGTTCGAGCCCTCCGCGCCGCCGGCTCCGACGAGGTGGTGGCGCTGAGCCGGTCGGCGCCGCCCCTGGAGGAAACCCGGTGAGAAGGGGGGCGGTCCGGCGGGGTCCGAGGAATTCGGAACCCGCGTGTCCCGAGTCGACCCGGGGGATCTCGTCAGACCGCCGAATGCGGGATGGATTACCCGCCTGGACCAGGCACGGCGCGAGGTGGTGGCTACGCTTGCTGGCGCTCGGTCGTCGGGGCGTGGAGCCTCGCACAGGAGACGCGGACATGAAGACGATGAACGGAGTCATGCAGGTCGCGCTGATCGCTGCGGTGGTGACGGCTTGCGGGCAGGACACCTCGGACCAGTCCGCCTCGCGCACCGAGGCCGCGACGGCAGCCTCCTTCACCGGGAGCCTCACGGCCTCCGCGACCACGGTCGCGGTGGGGACGCCCTTCACCGTCACCGAGACAGCCACCAACCTCACCGCGGCCCAGGTCGGGCCCATCATCGTGGGCATCCGGCGGCCCAGAAGCCGCGCACCGGGATCTGCCGCGTGGCCGGGTCGGCGACCTGCAACTTCCTGGAGCTCGCGCCCGGGGAGACCCAGTCCTACACGCTCACCCTGGTCCCCACCGCGGCCGGGACCTTCCAGATCCAGGGGTGGACCACGTCGTCGTACGTCGCCGGCGGGTTCTCCGGCAGCGTCATCATCACCGTCCACTAGAGCGCATCGGATTCGTTCTAGCCCAGCCGGCGCGCGGGCCGGCCGCGCCGCGCGTCCTGGGCCAGGATGCGCCACACGTCGGCGACGACCGAGGGGACCGCCTCCTCCGCGGCGGGCGAGTCCACCACCACGAGGTCACGGAGCGTGACGGGCGACCGTCGCGGTGCGCGCCCGCCCCGGGCGCGCCGCAGCGCGCCCATCGCGCGCAGCAGGAGCCGGCGATCCGAGGCGTGGTCGAGCCGCCCCAGCGCCTCGCGGCGCGACACCCACGCGACCTCGTCTACCTCGCCGCCGTCCACGCCGCGTTCGCGCACCACGCGCGCATGCCAGTAGAGGACGAGCTTGGGCTCGGGGCGGTCCACGAACAGCTTCGCGCCCGCGAATCGCTCCAGCCGCACCTCGCAGCCGGTCTCCTCCTCGATCTCGCGGCGGGCGGCGTCCTGCCAGCGCTCCCCGCCTTCGAGCCGGCCCTTGGGGAGGCTCCAGTCGTCGCGCCGGCGCCGGTGCACGAGCGCGATGCGGGGACCCGCCGGCGTGTCCCGCCACACGATCCCTCCCGCCACCCGGACCAGCCTCATGGCCTCGATTGTCCTGCAGGATCGGGCCGCGCGCCACCCGACGAACGGCCCGCGAGTGGAAATTTGCGTTTTCGTCACCGGCGCGGCACGTGGCCGGCGCTCGCCGGCGTGCCGTCACCGGAACGTCACCTCGGCGCGCCGCGCCGGCGCTAGGCTCTCCCGGCCACCGGTCGCGGGGCAGGGTCGAGCGAGGTGATCGCAACTCCCGACATGATGAACGAGCTCGGCGAGCGGGCCCTCCTGCTTCCCGAGGCCGTGAACCGCGCGCTCTCGGCGCACGAGCGCGCCGAGTACTGCCTGGCGCTGCTCGACGCTGCGCTGCGTCACGCCCGCGATCCCGCGGCGGCGGCGCCGGACCTGCGCGCCCGCCGCGAGGCGGTGGGGCTCGAGGATCCGACCCTGGACGACGTGGTGCCGGGAGCCCGGGAGGACGGCGCGGCCCTGCACGTTCCCGAGGCCTCGCGCGTGCACCGCATGCTGGTCGAGTGCCTCGACGACATGATCGCGCCGCTGGCGATGGCGGCGGCGGACGGCGCCTCCGGCGCGGTCCGGTTCCGCGATCGCCTCCACGCGGTGCTCGACGGCCTGCCCCCGATCGATCGGGACCGGGTACCGTCCGGATACCTGGCGTCCCTCCACCCGAACGGCGGCGACGGCCTCCGCCGCCTGGTCACGGACCTGCACGGCGAGCTGGACCGCGTCCAGGAGGTCCTGGCGCGCGACCAGCTGGCCGGCGCCGTCGTGTACGGGCTCGACGCGACGGACCGCGACCTCGTCCAGGCGTTCATGGACGGCGTGAACCGCACCGCGCCGCTCAAGTTCGACCACCCTGGCCTCGGGACGACCGCGGTGCGCGCGGGGCCCGCCCTGCTCGTGCGAAACGAGATCGGCGGCGCCGAGGCGCACGTCCTGGTGCTGCGCGTCGTCGGCCTCTCCTGCTCGCTCGAGCTCGCCGACCCGCACCTCCAGCGGGCGCGCTTCTTCCAGACGCTGCTCGCGCCCTTCGGCGTGGAGTGGTCGGAGGTGCGCTCGCGCGAGCCGGCGACGCGGGACGGCGGCGAGGCGCTGTACCGCTGCGCCGGGCAGATCATCGCCCGGGATCGCGGCGAGCTGGAGCGCTTCCTGACGCTGGCGGGATCGCGGGTGGTCTTCCTCATCGACTGGAACCGCGCCCGCAAACGCCTGCGGAACTTCGTGGACGGCCCGGCCTGCGTCGCCATCCTGCGCTGGGCGGCCGACCAGAACTGGGGGCACCGGGCCTTCCTGCAGCTGGGCGGGGAGCGGCTGGTGTTCGAGGCCATGGAGCACGCCTCTCCCGTGCCGCTGCGCTACGGGCAGCGGCTCGACGAGGTGCTGGGGCGCGACTCGGCCGTGGAGTTCCTCGAGTTCGTCCTGCGGGTCGCCGCGGAGGGGCTCCTGGCGCGGCGCAGCGAGCGGTTCGTCCGGGACGAGATCCGGGCGGAGCTGGCGGGGCGCTTCGAGACCCTGGAGCACGGGGTGCTGGCCCTGGCCGCCGACCACGCCCGCGTCGCGGTCCAGCTCGCGGCGGTGGCCTGCGCCGAGATCCGCCGCACCGACGGCGACGCCGAGGCCCGCCGCCGCGCCGCGGCGACCGCCGCCGAGTGGGAGCGGCGCGCGGACGCGATCGTGGCGCGGGTGCGCGGCCTGTCCCGGCACTCCGCGTCCCCCCAGGCGCTGGCGCACCTCCTCTCCGACGCCGACGACGCCGTGGACGCCCTGGAGGAGGCGGTCTTCCTGCTCACGCTCACGCCCCCGGGCGACGCCGCCCCGCGCGTGCGGGAGCCCCTGCTCCGCCTCGCCGTCCAGGCCACCTCCGCGACGGAGGAGTGGGTGCGCTGCCTGGAGAGCGCCGCCCGCGCCCGGCGGCACCGGACCCGCGACGACCTGCAGGAGTTCCTGGAGGCGGTCGAGCGCGTCTCCAACGTCGAGCACCGTGCCGACGAGGCGGAGCGCGCCCTGGCGGTCGCGCTCTTCGAGGCCCCGCTCGACGCCCGCGTCCTGACCCTGGGCACGCGGCTGGGCGACACGCTGGAGGGCGCAGTGGACGCGCTCGCGCGCTGCACGCTCTCGCTGCGGGACCACGTGCTCGGGGAGGCGTCGGCGGGCTGAAGGCCCCGGGGCCGCCCCCGCGCACCCCGCCGCGCGCGGGACGTCGCGCCCGCCCGGCGTGACCGGCTACGGCGGCGCCGTGGCCAGGCCATTCCGGCCGGCGCGGGACGCCGCGACCGGCGCGGGTCGGGCGAGGACCAGCCGCTCCGCGAGGAGCTCGATGCGGCCGCCGGCGAGCTGGCGGATCTGCTCCGGCGAGTGGCGCTGCTTGAGCTGCGGCAGCTCCGCGATCGGCTCCCACCCGGCGGGAATCGGCTCGCCCACCTCGAGGAGGAGCGCCGCGTGGCCGGCGCCGGGAGGCGGAGGCGGGCATCGCTCGGGACCGTGCGGACACGGGTAGCCGCGGACGTCCGCGCCGGGCGCGACGAACCGGTACAGCTCCTCCGCGTGCAGGAAGCGGTCGGGGAACAGCACCGGGCGCCCGCGGATCTCGCCCAGCGCGGCCTCGGGGAACGCGGCCGCGAACGGGGCGAGGAACCCGGCGACGGCGAGGAGGGCCGCGACCGCGAGGTGCGGGAGCGCAGCCCGGCCGAGCTCGACCCGGACGGCGCCGGCCGCCGCCACGGCGGCGATGGCCACCGGCGCGATCCACGCGCCCGCGCCGAACATCCCGGGCCCGAGGGCGACCTCCAGGCGGTCCTCCAGCACCGGGACGAGCGCGGCCGCGGCCGCGAGCGCCGCGAGGGGAACGCGGAATGCGAGGGCGGGCAGCGCGTGCCACCGCACGGCCACCAGGACCGCGAGGGCAGCGCAGGTGGGGAGGAGGTAGTTCTCCTGGCGCTGGGAGGGCACCGAGTAGACCGCCAGGAAGGCGAGGGTCCAGAGCCAGAGGTCCTGCTCGAGCTCGGAGAGGATCCGGCGGCGCTTCCACAGATCGACCAGGAGCGCCACCACCAGCGGGGCGTACAGGCCGGCGTTCGCGACGTCGCCGAGCCAGATGCGCCAGATGGGCCACGGCCCCGAGACGAGCCCCGCGAGGTAACCGGCCGCCTTCAGCTTGCTCGCGTTCTCGCCCACGACGAACTGCGACAGGACCAGGTCCGGCCGTGGGTCCAGCAGCGGCCAGAGGGCGAACAGCGCCAGCCCGATCGCGGGCGCCAGCACCAGGAACGCTCCGTGGCGCGCCGCGAGGTCGCGCACGCGCCATCGCTCGCGGCGAAGCAGGACGAGCGCGAGGCCCAGCGTCGCCGGGAGGAGGAGGAAGAACGACTTGAAGAGCGCGGCCACGCCGAGGGAGAGGCCGCACGCCAGCGCCAGCGCCACGCCGGATCGCCGGCGCGCGACGACCAGCGCCAGGGGCAGGAAGAGGAAGAGCGTCTCTCCGGCATTGGTCAGGAAGGGCCTTCCCTGCTGGATGGTGGAGCGGAACCCGAGGAAGACCAGGCCGGCGACGAGCGCGGCCGACCCCGAACCGGTCGCGCGCCGCGTCAGCCAGGCCACCACCCCGGCCGTCGCGAACGTGAGGAGCACGACCGGGAGGCGCAGCCGGAAGAGTTCCCAGTCCCGGGCCCACCGCGTCGAGGCGATGCCCTGCCAGAACAGCAGCGGCGGCTTGGTGTCGGTGATCCCCGCGTCGGAGCGCAGCGGGAGGAGCGACCCCGCCTCCGCCGTCCGCCGGGTGATCTGGAGGTAGAAGGGCTCGTCGCCGATGCTCGGGATGCACCGGTTGCCGAGCCCGACGACGTAGGACGCGACCGCGAGCAGCACGGCAGCCAGCGCGCCCGCGCGGGCGAGCGCCTTCGGGCGGCTTCCGGCGGGCGGCACGGGCGGATGTTGCCGAGGTTTCGCGCCGGCCGGGCGACGAGCGCGTGACGACTCCGGGGCGAGCCACGCCGGCAACCGTTGCGAAGCCGTCGCGGAGACGCCGCGCGAGGTCGGCAAGATCGGCCGCCATGCTCACCGCACGCATGATCGCAGTCGCAGCCCTCCCCATCGCGGCCGCGGCCGGACTGGCGGGCGAGCAAGCCCGGCAGGCGCCGTCGCGCTTCGACGGCATCCGCTTCTCGCTGGAGCTGCCCGCCGCGTGGTCCCGCACGCTTCATCTCGGCTGCGCCCGCGAGACGCCGCCCGGAGGAGACGAGTGCTGGGAGGTGGCGCACTTCGCCGGTCCGGGCGGGGGCTGGCTGCGGGTGGTGGCCGACGGCCCGGCGGAGGACGCGGCGGCACAGGCGTTCGCGACGGCCGCGGTCTCGAGCTCCGGCGCGTTGCTCGCGGCTCCGCCGCTCGAGCCGGTGCGCTGGATCTCGTACTCGGCCCGCCGCGACGGTCGGACCTGGCTCCTGGTGGCGGGATCGAGCGGCGACGAGGCGCTCGACCCCGCGACGGTGTCCGAGCTGCTGGCGGGCTTCCGGGCGAGATAGCGGCGCCGACCTGGAGCCGTGATGTTCGCGGCGCTCGCCGCGCCCCGGGCCGTTCCGCGTCCCGATCGACGGCGTCCGGCTCGACGAGTGACGCTCGGCAGACCATGCCGGGGCGCAAGCGCCCGCTGACGGATCCCCCGGCGGGCGGCGCCGCCGCCATGGATTCACCGATTCAACACGGAAGCGTTGCCGGCGGCCTCGCCAAGTGACTGGCCTCCTCCAGCCACGAGGCTTCCATGCTCCTCCGCAGCAGCCGTGCCGCGCTCCTCCTCGCCGCAACCCTCCTCGCCGGCCCCGCCCTCGCCGACCCGACCCCCGGCGTAACCAGCGCCAACCCGAAGTCGCCCGGGCTCGTCCAGCCGAACGTGCTCGTCACCGGGCTCGCCGAGGTACCGGTGGCGCAAGGCGCCACACGGCTCGAGAACCCGGCCACCGTCACCGTGGGCGGCGGCGCGACGGCGACCATCTCCAGCTACGGCTACTGGGCCAACGGTCCGCAGGTCCCGCTGCCGGCGGCTCCTGGCGTCGAGGCCTCCAAGACCGAGCCGGACAAGAACACCTACCTGGTGCTGCGCGGACTGCGCGGCGCAGACCCGGCCTACGACTACGGCACGCACTTCCTCTTCCAGGGGCACGAGACGGGCGTCGCAGGCCGCGGCTACGTCACGCGCATCAACCTCGACGCCGACGGAGATCACCGCGTCACGCTGATCGCCACGCAGGAGCGGAACGGCGCGCCGCTGCCGACCTTCGACGGCTCGACCTGGAACCCCTTCGCCCGGCGGCTGCTGCTCTCCTGCGAGAACGGGACGAGCGGCGGCATCTGGCAGGCGACCCTCGACGTCCCGGCGGTGGTGGAGAACCTGCACGGCTCCTTCGGCCGGGGCGGCTACGAGGGGATCCAGGTGGACTCGCACGGCGACGTCTGGGTGGTCGAGGACGTGGGCGGCCCGAACGGCGCGGTGAACGACCATGCCCGCCAGCCCAACAGCTTCGTCTACCGGTTCGTGCCCGAGCGGGCGGCCGACCTCACCTCCGGCAAGCTCCAGGTGCTCCAGGTCCGCTCGCGCCGCACCGGCCAGCCCATCGTCTTCCACGCCGGCCAGGCCGACGCCGACATCCTCTCCGGCGACGTGAGGGACCTGCACACCTACGGTCTCACCTTCGACACCGCCTGGGTCACCCTCCACGACACCGCGGTGGACGGCACCGCCTCCTTCGACGCCAACGCGCTCGCCAAGGCCAGGGGCGGCACGCCCTTCAAGCGCCCCGAGAACGGCCAGTTCCGGCCGGGCAACGGCTTCCGCGAGTTCTTCTTCGACGCCACCGGCGACACCGACCTCCGCACCCAGGCCGGCTCCGCCTTCGGCGGCTTCGGCGCGATCTTCAGGCTGGCGCAGGCCTCGCCCTCGGCGAGCACCGGCCACCTCTCCCTCTTCTACCTCGGCGATCCGGTCCACGCGGGCTTCGACAACGTCGGCTTCTGGGACGAGAACCGGGTGGTCTTCGTCGAGGACGCCGGCGACACGCTTCACGCACAGCGCAACGCGCTCGACTCGGCCTGGCTGTTCGACGTCCGGGTGGACTACGCCAGCCCGTCGCGGCAGCCGCTCCGCCTCCTGGCCCAGGGGCGCGATGCATCGGCGACCATCGACTCCGCCCTGGGCGGGACGCCTGGCTTCCAGAACGAGGGGGACAACGAGATCACCGGCTTCCATGTCTCGAGCGGGGACCCCGGCGCGAGCGGGCTCCTGGGCGCAGGCATCCCCCAGCCGTTCCGCGACGGCTGGCGCGTCTTCTACACCCAGCAGCACGGCGACAACGTCACCTGGGAGATCGTTCCCGCCCCGGGCTTCCCGCCGGACGGCCTCGAGTAGACCGGCCGCGGCGCAAACGCTCGTTTCGATCTCGCGCTCCCCACCCGGGCGCCGCCGTGGAGCGGCCGGACAGGCCGTTCCCGGCGGCTGGCGACTTCGCCGCCGAGCCGTGCGGCGTCGCCGCCGTGCCGTCACCCACAAGTCACCTCGCCGTTACGGTCGGTTTCGCGCTCATGACGCATAGATGCCCACACCACTTTCCCGAGCCGTATGCCGTGGGCGCGCGGGCGCCCCCGACGTCCGACGGCTGGGTCTCGCGCTCTGCGCGCCGGAGGTTGGAGATGCCTGCACACCGGATCCTCGCGATGCCGTTCGTCTTCGCGGCGGCGATCGCCGCCTCGTCCTGCTCCGAGAAGACGCCTCCCTCCGCCGGTACCTCCGCCGCTCCCGCGCCCTCGCAAGGCGGGACGGTGCGCATCCAGGGGGCGGGAGCGAGCTTCCCGGCGCCGCTGTACTCGAAGTGGTTCAAGAGCTACAGCGGGTCGCACGAGAACGTGCAGGTGGACTACCAGTCCGTCGGCAGCGGCAGCGGGGTGAAGAGCTTCATCGACAAGACGGTGGACTTCGGCGCCAGCGACGCGGCCATGTCGCCGGAGGAGATCCAGCGCGTGGACGTCGGGGTGCAGCTCCTGCCCATGACGGCCGGCTCGATCGTCCTCGCCTACAACGTGCCCGGGGTGAAGGAGCTGAAGCTCTCTCGCGCGGCGTACACCGGCATCTTCCTCGGCAAGGTGAAGCGCTGGAACGATCCCGCCATCGCGAAGGCGAACCCGGGCGTCAAGCTGCCCGACTCGCCAATCAACGTGGTCGTGCGCGCGGACAGCAGCGGCACCACCTACGTCTTCACCAAGCACCTCAGTGCCGTCAGCCCCGAGTTCGCGAAGAACCCGGGCAACGACAAGATGCCGAACTGGCCGGTCGGCACGCGGTCGAAGGGCAACGAGGGCGTCACCGCCAGCCTCATGATGACGCCGGGCTCCATCGGCTACGTCGAGTACGGCTACGCGAAGAGCCAGAACCTGCCGACGGCGATCCTCGAGAACAGGTCGGGCGCGTTCGTGGCCGCCACCCCCGCCTCCGGGCAGGCGGCCCTCGCCTCGGCGCAACTGCCCGACGACCTGATCGCGTGGGCCTCGGACCCGGAGGGCAAGGACGCCTACCCCATCGTCACCTACACGTGGGTGATGCTCTACAAGAAGTACCCGGACCGGGCGAAGGTCGCGGCCATCCAGGACCTCTTCCGCTTCGCGCTCGGCGACGGTCAGAAGGAAGCCGAGGCGCTGGGGTACATCCCCCTCCCGCAGAACGTGGTCGAGCGCGACCTGGCCGCCCTCCAGCGCGTGGCGTCGGCGGAGAACGTGACGTCGCGGTGATCCAGGCCCGTCGAGGCTCGGGAAGCGACCCGGTGCCGCGAGGTGGGACGGTGAGCCACGAGACGCCGATCGCGCGCCCACCGTCGCGAGGCCAGCTCCTCGCCGACGCGGCGTTCCGGCGCCTGAGCCAGCTCTCGGCCGCCCTCGTCCTCGCCGTCGTCGCCTTCATCGTCCTGCGCATCGCCTTCGCGGCGGCGCCCGCCGTGCGGGAGCACGGACTCGACTTCCTCACCGGGCGCGTCTGGGATCCCAACAAGGGGCGGTACGCCATCCTCCCGGAGATCTGGGGGACGCTCTACACGTCCGCGCTGGCGCTCGTCCTCGGCACCGCGTTCGGCGGGGCCGTCGCGATCTTCCTGTCGGAGGGCTTCCTGGCGCAGGCGACGTACCGGGTGCTGCGGGCGTCGGGGCTCGCGCTTCGCCCCGGGTGGAGCAAGCTCCCGGACCTGCTCGAGGTGACGCTCAAGAACCTCGTCAGCCTCCTCGCCGCGATCCCGAGCGTCGTCTACGGGCTGTGGGGGCTGTTCGTGGTCATCCCCCTGGTCCGCCCGGCCTGCAACTGGCTTCACTTGAAGATGGGCTGGCTCCCCCTGTTCGGGACGGACCTCTCCGGCCCCGGCGTGCTGCCCGCCGTGATCGTCCTCGCGATCATGATCCTTCCCACCATCACGGCGATCAGCACCGATGCCCTGCTCGCCGTCCCCTCGAAGCTCCGGATGGCCGCCTACGGGCTCGGCGCCACGCGCTGGGAGACGGTCCTGGGCGTCATCGTCCCGACCGCGTCGCGTGGGATCTTCGGCGGCGTGGTGCTGGCCTTCGGCCGGGCGCTCGGCGAGACGATGGCGCTCGCGATGCTGGTCGGCAACGCCAACCAGATCAGCGTCTCCCTCTTCTCGCCGGCGAACACGCTCGCGGCGCTCCTCGCGAACGCCTTCCCGGAGGCGGGGCCCAGGCAGGTCGGCGTCCTCATGTACGCGGCCCTCGTCCTGCTCGGCATCACGCTGGCGGTGAACGTGATCGGCTCGATCCTGCTGCAGCGGGCATCCGCGGCCGTGGAGGGAGCGCGCTGATGGACGCGATCACCTCCGTGCCCGGCTCCGCCCCGCAGGGCCCCTTCGCCGGCGTGGACCTGGACGGGCTGGAGCGCTCCCTGCGGCGCCCCCGGACGCTCATGGGCGTGCTCCTCAGCGGCCTGGTCAGCGCCATGACGCTCCTGGCCCTCGTCCCGCTCTTCTCCGTCCTCTTCATGCTGGCGTGGCGCGGAGGGAAGAAGCTCAGCCTCTCGCTGTTCACGCAGCTCCCGCCGGCGCCGCTCGAGGCGGGCGGCGGCTTCGGGAACGCCATCGTGGGGACGCTGTTCATGGTCGGGATCGCGACGGTGATCAGCGTGCCCGTGGGAATCCTGAGCGCCACCCACCTCGCGCAGGCCGGCCGGGAGAGCCGGCTCGCCGCCGCGGTGCGGTTCGCGGGGAAGGTCCTCACCGGCTTCCCGTCGATCCTCGCCGGCGTCTTCGCCTACGGCGCGGTGGTGCTGGTGACCGGCACCTTCTCCCCCGTCGCCGGGGGCGTCGCGCTCTCCATCCTGATGCTGCCCACGGTGATGCTGACCGCCGAGGACGCGATCCGCGCGGTGCCCGCCAGGATGAAGGAGGCGGCGATCGGGATGGGCGCGACCCCCACCCAGACCACCTGGATGGTGCTCCTCCCCACCGCGCTGCCGGGCATCCTCACCGGCGTGATGCTGGCCGTGGCGCGCGCCGCCGGCGAGACGGCGCCGCTCATCTTCACCGCCCTCTTCAGCAACTACTGGATCCTGTCGCACGGCCGCCTGAACCTGATGCAGCCCACCGCGTCGCTGGCCGTGCTCATCTACAACTTCGCCGGCATGCCGTTCGAGAACCAGGTCGAGCTGGCCTGGGCCGCAGCGCTCGTGCTCGTCCTGCTGGTGCTCGCCGCCAACCTCGCCGGCCAGGGCCTCTCGCGCCGGCAGATCACGTCGTGAGGGCGCCCATGCGCAATTCCCACCCAGGTCACAACGGAAACGGCTCGGCGAACGGCGGCGCGGCCACGAGGGCAGCGGACGTCGTCATCGACTGCAACATCCGCGAGCTCTACTACGGCGAGTTCATGGCGGTGCGGGACACCGTCATCCCCGTGAAGCGGAACACCATCACCGCGTTCATCGGGCCCTCCGGCTGCGGGAAGAGCACGGTGCTCCGCTGCCTCAACCGCATGAACGACCTGGTGCGCGGCTTCCGCTTCGAGGGCCAGGTGCTCTTCCGGGGAAAGGACATCTACGCCCGGTCCATCGACCCGGTGGCGGTGCGCCGGTACATCGGGATGGTGTTCCAGCAGCCCAATCCCTTCGCCACCAGCATCTTCAACAACGTGGCGTTCGGGTTGCGCCTCAACCGGTACAAGGGGAGCGTCGCGGAGCGCGTGGAGAAGGCCCTCCGCGGCGCGGTGCTCTGGGACGAGGTGAAGGACAAGCTCGACGCCAGCGGGCTCTCGCTCTCCGGCGGCCAGCAGCAGCGGCTCTGCATCGCCCGCGCGATCGCCACCGAGCCCGAGGTCCTGCTCATGGACGAGCCCTGCTCCGCGCTCGACCCCATCGCCACGCGCAAGATCGAGGAGCTGATGCTCGAGCTCAAGACCCGGTACACCATCGCCATCGTGACGCACAACCTGCAGCAGGCGATGCGAGTCGCCGACCAGACTGGTTTCCTCTACGTGGACACGAAGCAGGGAGGCCGGACCGGATACCTGGTCGAGTTCGGCCCGTCGAAGGAGCTCTTCGAGGCGCCCCGCGAGCAGCACACCAAGGAGTACATCAGCGGGGAGTTCAGCTAGCAGCGGGGGGTCCGGGGCAGGCAGCCTCACCGAGGGTCCTCCGACGAGGCCACCCGCGGCTCCTGGCGCCGCTCACGGGTCATCCCGCCGTGGACCGCCGCACCTCGCCCGGGGGCGGCCCGGGGCGGCGAGCCCACTTCTTCACCACCTCGTTGCCAACCCGTTCCGGCGAGCGCCGCGGGGCGGGCGTACCACGGTTGGCACCGAAGCCTCGAGTGAACCGCTCCGGTGCCGTCCGCGCCGGCGCACGACCAGGGGAACGAGAGATGGCGCCTTCCTTCGCGAGCCCGGGTGCCCTTCGCCGTGGAGCGGCCCTGGCCCTCTCCCTCGCCGCGCTTGCGCGGCCGGCGCGCGCGGCGGACGAGCCTTCCTTCAAGAGCGAGGCAGAGCCCTCCCGCGTCACGCGCCAGGAGCGTCCCTTCGCGTTCGCAGTCGACCCCTCGACGCCGAGCGCGGGTGTCTGGAGCGCGGGGTACGCCTTCGGCCTCGGTTCCGGGGTGGCCGCGGATCGGCCACTGCCGGTGAACATGGCCAGCGCCTCGGGCAGCTCGACCTTCTCGGTGGCGGTCGGCGCCACCGACCGGCTGGCCCCGTTCCTGAGCGCGACGCTGGCCGACGCCGGGACCTCGAGCCCCACCAAGAGCTACGCGGCCGGCCTGACCTGGCAGGTGACCCATCCGGCCGCCCCCCTGCGCCTGACTGTCACGGCCGGCGGGATGCACGAGGGCGAGAGCGGCGCCAACGGCGCGACCGCGCTCGTGGCCGCCAGCCTCGAAGAGGGGCCGCTGCGGTTCGTCGCCAACGTCCGGGCCGACAAGGTGTTCGCCGCCGGACGCGACAGCGTCGACTACCTGGTGGTGCTGGGGACCGCCTGGCGCCTCGGCACGGCGTTCCGGCTCGGCGCCGAGTACGTCGGCCAGGACCTCGAGGAGACCTTCGCCGACGAGGCCGAGGGGGGAGCCCGACACGCCCTCGGGCCGACCCTGTCCCTGGACCTCGACGGCGGGCGCTACCAGGTGGCCGTGGGCAGTGGATTCGGCCTCACCGCCCGCTCGCCCCGCGCGGTGGCCCGGGGGACGGTCGCGGTCAACTTCTGAGCGGCCCCACCTCGCTCAAACGGAGACCCAGGCTTCACACGAGGTGAGTCCGAGCCTCCCCCGAGGATCGGATCGGCCGGCAGCAAACAGGAGGACGTTCGATGAAGACGCGAATGCTCGTTGGCTCGATCACGTTCGGCATCACCGTTGCGGCCGTGGCGCTCTCCCTCCAGGCACGTGCCCAGTCCCGGGAAGCCCCGGAGGCGGCGCCGCTGCAGCTCGCGACGGGCCAGCACGTCACGCCGACCGCCCCGCGCGGCGCGGTACAGCAATTCCTGAACCCGGGGCTGCCGGCCTACCCGGACTTCGTCGCCGGTGAGGCGGTGCGCTCGCGGCTCAGCCCGGACGGCAAGACCCTGGCGATCCTCTGCGCGGGCCAGAACTCCCTCGACAATCCCGACGGCAACACCGACACGGCCGGCTCGACCCAGTTCATCTTCCTGTACGACGTGAGCGGGCGGCACCGGGAGGCGCCCCTGCTCACCCAGGTGATCCAGCAGACCAACGCCCACGTCGGGCTGGCGTTCTCCCCGGACGGAGGCACGCTCTACGCGGCGGGCGGCAGGGACGACGCCGTCTACGCCTACGCGAGGAGCGGCGGGCTCTGGTCGCTGGCCGGGACCATCCCGCTGGGCCACGGCGGGAGGGGCGTCGGCATCGGGGTCGCCCCCAACGCCAGCGGCCTCGACGTCTCCGCCGACGGCCGGACGCTGGTGGTCGCCAACAACTACAACGACTCGATCAGCGTGATCGACACGGCGAGCGGAACCGTCCGCTACGAGCACGACCTGCGCCCCTACTTCACCGGCAACGAGGGCACCAGCGGCGGCGTGGGCGGCACCTTCCCCTTCGCGGTCGTGGTGAAGGGCAACGCCACCGCCTACGTGTCGTCGGACCGCAACCGCGAGGTGGTCGTGATCGACGTCGGCTCCGCGACCGCCGGCCGGCTGCTCAAGCGCATCCCCCTCGACGGCAACGCGCTCGGCATGGCGCTCGACGCCTCCGGCTCCAGGCTGTTCGTGGCGCAGGACAACGCCGACCAGGTCGCCGTGATCGACACGGCGCACGACCGGGTGGTCGAGAAGATCGACGCGCGCGCCCCGCCCGGCCTGCTGCCCGGGCCCCACACCGGCGCCGCCACCTTCGCCGTGACGGTCTCGCCCGACGGCCGGACGCTCTACGCGGTCAACGCCGGCGCCAACTCGGTGGCCGTGATCCCGCTCCACGGCCCGGATGCCTACCGGGTCCGCGGCCTGATCCCGACCGCCTACGAGCCGCACGACATCACGCTCAGCGCCGACGGCGGCTGGATGTACCTCGTCAGCGGCAAGAGCGTCACCGGACCCAACCCGGCCCACCTGGCCAGCGCCACGGCCTCGATCACCTCGATCACCTATCCGGGCGGCAACGCCGCGGCCGCCGCCGCGGCCAGGGCCTCGAACCAGTACCAGTTCCAGCTCGAGCGCGCTTCCCTGGTCAGCGCTCCCGTGCCGACGGCGGGCGAGCTCGAGCGCCTGACCCTGCAGGTCGCCGAGAACGATTTCTACGGCCGCGAGTCCGTCGGCCACGACCAGGAGGTGATGAGGTTCCTGCGCCACCGCATCAAGCACGTCATCTACGTGGTCAAGGAGAACCGCACCTTCGACCAGATCCTGGGCGACCTCGGGAACGGCTCCGACGCCGACCCCTCGCTGACCCAGTTCGGCGAGGGCATCACGCCGAACCTCCACCGCCTGGCGCGGCAGTTCGTCACCCTGGACCACTTCCTGGATCCGGGTGACGGCAGCATGGACGGCTGGTCCTGGAGCCTGCAGGGCCGCGTCACCAACACGGAGACGATCACCCAGCAGATCAACTACGCCTTCGTCAACCGGGGCCTGTCGTACGAGTCCGAGGGCTCGAACCGAAACGTGCCGGTGAACCTCGGGACGGTCGCCCAGCGCGACGGCGCCGCCGGTCCGGCCGGGACCACCAACTACTCGACCGCCACGGCGGGCCTGCCCGGCGGCACCTCCAACGTGCTGACCGGCACCGGCAACCACGCCTCCTCCGACGCGCCGTTCGGCGCGCAGCAGGGCTACATCTTCTCGGCGGTGCTGCAGGCCGGCGGGACGGTGCGGAACTACGGCTTCCTCGTGAACAACATCGGCACCATCGGCACCAAGGCCTCGCCGGTGAGCGATCCGTACGGCGCGGGCGTCGTGCAGGTCGCGCCGCTCGACCCATCGCTCGCCCCGGTGACCGACGTCTACTTCCGCGGCTACGACCAGAACTACCCCGACCTGTGGCGCTACAACGAGTGGAAGCGCGAGTTCGACGGGTTCGTGGCCGGGGGCGACCTCCCCAGCCTGTCGCTGGTGCGCGTGAGCCACGACCACATGGGCAGCTTCGGGACGGCGCTGGGCGGCGTGAACACCCCCGAGACCCAGCAGGCCGACGACGACCTCGCGGTCGGCCGCCTGGTCCAGGCGGTGTCGGAGAGCCCCTACGCGGCCGACACGCTCGTCATCGTCACCGAGGACGACTGCCAGGACGGCCCCGACCACGTCGACTCGCACCGCGCCACGGCGTACGTGGTCGGCCCCTACGTGAAGCAGGGCGCGGTGGTCAGCACGCACTACAGCCAGGTGAACGCCCTGCGCACCATCGAGGACCTCCTCGGCACGCAGCACCTCAACCTGAACACGGCTTTCCAGCGCCCCATGACCGACGTGTTCGACCTCCGCTCCTCGGGCCGGTGGAGCTACGTCGCCGAGGCCTCGACCGTGCTGAGCGGGACCGCGCTGGCGCGGGCGCCGGGCGGGCTGGGCGCACGGTTCGCGAAGGGCGTGGCCGTCGCGCCGAAGCACGACGCCAGGTACTGGGCCAGGGTCACCGCCGGCTTCGACTTCTCCGACGCCGACCGCGTGCCGCCTGCCAGGTTCAACCGGGTGCTGTGGACCGGCCTGATGGGCGGAAGGCCGTATCCGGCCGCGGTGGGCCGCCAGGTCCTCGACAAGCCGGAGGACTGATCCGGCCACCGCAGGCCGCCGGGGAGGCGGGGCGCTCCGGCGCCCCGCGGCGCTTGCACGCGGGAGCACGCTACGGCGTCACCGAGCGTCGAGACCCGGCTCGACGACCGGTGGCCGCAGCTTCATAGCGCTTGAGCTTCCTCTTCAGGGTGGCGAGCCCGATCTCGAGCTCCGCGGCGGCGCGGGTCCGGTTGCCGCCCGCGCTCTCGACCGCGGCGAGGATGTACTCGCGCTCGACGTCCTCGAGCGGCCGGGTGCGGCCGGCCGGCCGCGGCCTCGGCATCGCGACGCGCAGCTCCTCGGGGAGGTCCTCCACGTCCACGCGCGCTCCTGCTGCCAGCGCCACCGCGTGCTCGACCGCGTTCTGGACCTCGCGGACGTTGCCCGGCCACTCGTAGCGGAGGAGCTGATCGGCGGCGCGCGGCGTGAACCCGGTCAGCTTGCGGCCCATCCGCCTGGCGGTCTCCGCCAGGAAGACCCTGGCGAGCGGCAGCACGTCCTCGGGGCGGTCCCGCAGCGCCGGGACCCGCAGCTCGATGACGCGCAGCCGGTAGTAGAGGTCCTGGCGGAACCTTCCGGCCCCGACCTCGTCGGCGAGGTTCCGGTTGGTCGCCGCGACCACGCGGACGTCGACCGGCCGCGACCGGTTCTCGCCGACGCGCCGGACCTCCTTCTCCTGCAACGCGCGGAGCAGCTTCACCTGCATCCCAGGCGAGATCTCGCCGATCTCGTCGAGGAAGAGCGTCCCGCCGTCCGCCGCCTCGAAAAGCCCCGGGCGCTCGCGATCTGCGCCGGTGAACGCGCCCCGGGCGTGCCCGAACAGCTCGCTCTCGAGCAGCGTCTCCGTCACCGCGCCGCAGTTCACCGCCACGAACGGACGGGACGCCCGCGGCGAGTCCTCGTGGATCAGCCGCGCGATCCGCTCCTTGCCGACCCCGCTCTCGCCCGTGACGAGCGCCGTGGACTCGACCTTCGCGACCCGCTGGGCGAGATCGAGGACCCGGCCCATCGTCTCGCTGCGCACGACGAGGCCCTTCCGCTCCTCGGCTCCGGGCTCGGCCCGCGCCAGCTCCTGGCGACGTGCGCGGAGGCGACGCTCGGCGCTGCGCAGCGCGGCGGTCACGCCCTCCAGCGCGGAGTCGAGGCAGGCCTTGCCGTAGAAGGCCAGGTGGGGCTCGATGCCCGGACCCCAGTCCTCCTTGAAGCGGCCGACGAGGTGGCAGGCGGGATCGCCCTTCCCGCGGCACCGGTCCTCCACGCAGTAGACCTCCCGCCCGTTGGCGAGCGAGAGGTAGCCGCTCGCGAACCCCGCCAGCGTCCAGCAGACGGGCTCGTCGGCCGGGCCCAGGTGCAGGAGGTGTTGCTCCGCCTCGTAGGAGTCGTGCCAGATCGACTCCACGAAGGGCGCCGGCTCCATGGAGGAGGTCCGCTCCGGCTGCTCGATGACGACGAGCCCCTGCAGCATGTGGAGCCGGCCCCCGGCGATCCGCCACTCGTGCTCGCTCGCCCAGGGGAAGCCGGTGCGGAGGTTCTCCGCGATGCGCCGCCCGTGCGCGTATCCGAATCGCGTGAGGATGCCGCGGGCCGCGGTCAGGCCGAGGCTGTCGATGAGCTCCCTGCGGAGGATCCCCAGGGCCACGGCGTCGAAGAGGAGCACGCGCTCGCCACCGAAGCGGATGACGCCTCCGCCGGGCTCGAAGGAGAGCAGTTCCCGCAGGTCGAGGTCGGTCGCGCGCATTGGGTGGCTCCTGATCGAAGTGAGCTGGACTGGCTCATAACGAGCCGTGCCCTGCCGCGCCCGATCCGGCGTGCTTCCTGATTCCAGGCACTTACGCGCCTCCCGGCGCTGGCCTGCGCAGTGCAGTCGCGGTCGCCCGAAGCGAGACACGAACCCTAGACGACGGGAGCGAGCACATGGCGAACGAGAGCTGGCAGGTGGACGCGGCGCACTCGGCGGTGAACCTCACCGTCCGGCACATGGTGATCTCCAAGGTGCGCGGGCGGTTCACGAAGTGGAACGCGAAGCTCGCGCTCGACGCCGCGGACCTCGGGCGGTCCTCGGTCGAGGTGGAGATCGACGCCGCCAGCATCGAGACCGGCGTCGCGGACCGGGACGCGCACCTCCGCTCGCCGGACTTCCTCGATGCGCAGAAGTTCCCCACCCTCCGCTACCGGAGCCGCCGCGTCGAGGCCGTCTCGACGGAGCGCCTGCGCGTCGTCGGCGACCTCACCATCCGCGGCGTGAGCCGCGAGGTGGTCCTCGACGTCGAGTACGGCGGCCAGGGGAAGGACCCCTGGGGCAACCAGCGCGCCGGCTTCACGGCCACCGCGTCGCTCAACCGGAGGGAGTTCGGCCTCACCTGGAACCAGGCGCTCGAGACGGGCGGCGTCCTGGTGGCGGACCGGGTGGACGTCGAGATCGAGCTGCAGGCCATCCGGCAGGCGGCGGAGAAGGCCGCCTGAGGGAGGCGCCGGTGAACCTCTGCCCGGAGCTCCGCCGCCTCTCCGCCGAGCATGCCCGCTGGCTCGCGGAGATCGAGCGGCGGGCAGCGGAGGCCGGGGCGGACCGCGCGGCGCGGCTGCTCGCGCTCTGGAACGCGGAGATCTTCCCGCACTGCCGGGCCGAGGAGGACGTGCTCCTCCCCGAGCTGGCCCGGGGGCTCTCCGAGGCGGACGCGGCCGTCGTGTTCACGCTCGGCGACCACGTCGTGCTCCGGCGGCTCGCGCGCGAGCTGCGCGCGGCGGAAGGGGCGGCGAAGGCCGCGGCGGTGGCGGAGCTGGAGCGGAAGCTCGCGGAGCACGTGCGGTTCGAGGAGCGGACGCTCTTCCCCGCGCTCCAGGAGACGCTCGGTTGCAGTCGCCTGGCGGGGCTCGCGAGAGAGCTCGACCTCACCACCAGGGAAGAACGGCATCGGCCGGCGGACATCCCGCCGGTCGCTCACGAAGCAACCAAGGGAAGGAAAGGAAGGAAGCCATGAACAAGCTCCATCGCATCACCCAGGTGTCGGGCGCCGCCCTGCTCGGCGCGCTGCTCGCTGCCACCCCCGCCCGCGCCGCCGAGAACAGGTGGCCCGGCACCAAGGTCGGCGAGCCCACCCCGAAGGTGAAGGGCGTCCCGTCCGAGCTCGCGAAGAACCTCGCCAACTTCGACGACCTCGACTTCCGCGTCTACACCGGGCAGCAGTGGCAGGATCTGCACAAGAGCCACTCGAAGGACGTGGTCGTGCACTGGCCCGACGGCCACTCGACCAAGGGCATCGAGAAGCACATCGAGGACCTGAAGGTCATGTTCACCTTCGCGCCCGACAACCGGATCAAGGAGCACCCGGTCCGGTTCGGCACCCAGGACGGCGAGTGGACGGCCGTGACCGGCTGGCTCGAGGGCACCTTCACGCAGCCGATGCCCATCGGGGACGGCAAGAGCATCCCGCCCACCGGGAAGGCCTACCGGATCCCGATGGCCACCATCGGCCACTGGGGCAAGGACGGCGTGATGCTCGAGGAGTACCTTTTCTGGGACAACGGCGAGTTCATGAAGCAGATCGGGCTCGGGCAGTGAGGGGTCGGTCGGCCCGGCGCGCTGTGGCGGACGACGCACGGCCCACGGCCGTGCAGGAGGTCGGGACATGAGGATCCTCGCTTTCGCGGCGTCGCTGCGCCGCGGCTCGCTCAACCGGAAGCTGCTCGGGCTCGCGGCGGCCATCGCGCGCGCGGCGGGCGCCGAGGTGGACGTCGCCGAGTTCCGCGAGTTCGAGCTGCCGATCTACGACGGCGATCTCGACGCGAGCTCCGGGCTGCCGCCCGGCGGTCTCGAGCTGAAGCGCCGGCTCGGGCGCGCGGACGCGGTCCTGATCGCCGCGCCCGAGTACAACTACTCCGTCGCGGGGCCGCTCAAGAACGCCATCGACTGGGTCTCGCGCGCGCGTCCGATGCCGTGGCGAGGCAAGAGCGTCTACCTCCTGTCGGCCTCGCCCTCGCCCATGGGCGGGATCCGGGGGCTGTGGCAGACGCGCGTCCCGCTCGAGGGATGCGGGGCCCTCGTGTTCCCGGACATGTTCGCGCTGCCGCACGCGAACGAGGCGTTCGACGAGTCGGGCCGGTTGCGCGACGCGTCCCTCGCCGCGCGCCTGCAGCGCGAGGTGCTCGGGTTCGTGCGGCTCGCCGAGGCGGTCGTCCCGGTGTGCGGCGCCGCCGACACCCCGGCCGCGCAGAAGCGCCAGGAGGAGATCGCGAAGGCGCTGGAGACCGAGTCGGAGATCCAGCCGCCGGGGCGATGAGACGAGGCGCCTCCACCCCCGCGCGCCGCCTCCGGCGAGCGCGGGTCGCCGGGGGGACCGCATCTCCATCCGGCGTTAACCTTTCCGGCGCCCCCGGGTCTACCACTCGCCCGGGGGGGCGACCAGTGACGCCGACGGACGGCGTAACTCCCCATTCCGCCCCGTCGAACGTTCCCTCCCCGCGCTCTCCCGGGCTTTTCTACTGGACGGCGCTCCGCACCCCGCGAGTTGCCTCATGGCGCCTACCCGCCTCACGACAGAGGTGGGATGCCGGGCTCTCCCGGGCTGACCCGATCGCCCGGCGAGCCGTGACCGGCAGCCCCTTCGTCGCGCTGGCCGCCGCGTGCGGCGCGAGCGAG
>Ga0335082_10000922_pt1 | contig 30871 bp, 24 predicted proteins | sample Lox_Sample_41_FD_206718 | JGI IMG/M metagenome (GOLD analysis project Ga0335082, IMG submission 206718) | Soil microbial communities from Loxahatchee National Wildlife Refuge, Florida, United States - Lox_Sample_4.1 | ecosystem: Environmental > Terrestrial > Soil > Wetlands | place: USA... | reverse complement strand
GAGCGCCGACGTCAGCCGGCGAGGGCGCGGTCCTCGGTCGGCGCCGCCGCGGTCCTGCGGCGCTTGTTGAGGTACATCCGCCGGTCGGCCACGGCCCGGGCGGCCTCGACGTCGTTGTCGTCGATCGACGCGACGCCGATCGACAGGCGTGGCCGGATCCCGTGCTCGGTGATCCGCAGCTGGCTCTCGGCCCGGCGGACCCGCTGACGGACCCGGAGCGCCGTCGCGAGATCGGCCCCGTCGAGGATCACGAAGAACTCGTCGCCACCCATCCTCGTCACCACGTCGCCCTCGCGGACCGACGTGGCGAGGAGGTTCGCCGTTGCCTGGATGAGGGCGTCGCCGGCAGCGTGGCCGTAGCGATCGTTGACTCGCTTGAGGCCGTCGAGGTCGCAGCTGAGGACCGAGCCGACGAGCGGGTGGGGCGAGGCGGCGTAGCGGGCGACCTCCGCCTCCCATTGGCGCCGATTGGCCGCTCCGGTGAGGGGGTCGGTCCGGCTCATCCGCGCGAGCCGGTCCCGATCGGCAGCCAGCTCCTCGCGGGCGACCGCCTGGGCGATGAGCAGCTCGGCCGCCTCGGCGACCGCCCGTCCGATCCGCTGGCACAGCGAGGTGAAGCCGCGCGGCCGCTCCGCCGCGTGGCCGAGGGACAGCGCGCCGAGGCCCGGACGCCCGCCGATCGGGAGGGTGAAGTGTGAGGCGAGCGTGACCCCGTACGTCGTCCGCATCGGGACGCTCGCCTGCTGGAGGAGGGGAGCGTATCCGTTGGCCGCCCCGGCGAGGTACGAGTCGAAGTCAGCCTCGAGGGGCACGGAGGCGGGCGACCCATGGGCCACCGCGACGGTGAGCGGCGAGTCCTCGCGCCTGTGGAACCGGACGATCGCCACCTCGCACGAGAGTGCGGACGCGGCGACCGTCGCGATGTGGTCGAGCGTGTCATGGACGGTCTCGGGCCGATACGCCATCAGGTCCCGGATCGCGTGGACGAGCTCGAGCTCGTCGGCGAGAAGCTTGTCGGCGGGGACGCCCTTGGCGTCGTCGACCGCGCTCGCGGCGACCCGCATGGCGTCGGAGTCGCTGAGGGCGATCGGTCCGTCGTTCCCGAGCACGACCACGTGTCGCTCACCGACCGGCAGGGCGAGCGCATGGCGCGCGTGGTACGGCCCGACGACCTGGGAGCTCTCGCCGGCGGCACGGACGGCCGCCCCTCGGCGCCAGGCTCGGTCGACGAGCGACCCGTCGCCCTCGACGATGTCGACGATCCCCGCCCAGCCGGCTCCCCGTCCGCGGCCGCCGATCAGGGCGAAGCCATCCTCGGTCCGCTCGAAGACGAGCACGTCCGCCGGCTGTTCGATGCCGGTCCCGGGTGCCGTTCGCTCCTGCTCGTCTGCCATCCGCCGAAGCGTGGTGCGCGCCAACACCACTGTCAGTAGCGACTTGGTCCTGTCGGCGGCGTTACGGACGACCCGCCCGACCGCGGTTCAGTAGGTGACGACCCGGTCCGCCTCGAGGATGAGCTCGACGAGGCGGGTCGGAGCGACCATGGTCGCCGGCAGGCCGGCGAGACCCTCGACGGTCAGGCCGCGGGCCTTGCTCGACAGCCCTGACGCGAAGAACCGCGCACCGCCGTTCGCCAGTGCATCGACGTGCTCCCGGAACCCGCCGAGGCCGATCCCCTGGCCCGCATCGAGGGTCTCCGGCCGCAGCACCGAGACCGCATCTCCGGCGAAGAAGACGTCGACCTCGTTGCCTTCCGAGAGGGCGGTGCGGGCCACAAGAAGGCCGAGGGCGACACGGGTCGGGTTCTCGGGCCCCGTCACGATGTGTATGAGCAACCGAGCCATTCTTCCTCCTCGCGGCTCCGTGGGCGTCGGCCGCCCGGATGTCCGCCTATGGTGCCGCGTCGGGATCGTCCGTGTCGTCCGCCTGCGCGGCGTCGGGCGTCACACGGGCGCTTCGGCCGGCTCCTCGCGGCGGTAGGGCACGTCGAGGGCGACGATGTCACGGCGCCCGACGAGCGCGCTCCGGACGCGCTCCGCGTTCTGGTTGAACAGGATCTCCTCCCACCAATGGTGGGTCACGTACTCGGGGATGAGGACGATGGCCACCGCGTCCGGCCGCTCGGCCTGTGACGTCTCGAGGTAGCGGACGAACGGGTTGACGAGCGAGCGATAGGGCGACTCGACGAGGACGACGCGGCAGTCCGGGACCTGCGACTCGACCCGCTCCCGGAAGCGCTCGCCCTCGTCGAGGTCGGTGGTCACGTGGACCACCTCGACGTCGTCGGCCATCGTCAGCCCGACCCTGATGGCGTGGACGACCGCCCGAGTGAAGGCCGGCGCGGCGACGACGACCCGGTTGGGGCGGGTGGGCCGCGGGATGATCGCCTGGGGCCGGACCTCGAGCGCCTTCGCCTCGGCCTGGTACTGGCGATGGATGAACAGCATCGTCGCCACGAAGAGGGGGATGAGGACGAGGATGATCCACGCTCCGAGGGCGAACTTGGCGATGGCGAAGATGACGGTGATCGTCGCCGTGACCGTCGCCCCGATGCCGTTCACGAGGGCGCTCCGACGCCAGCCCGGGCCTCGCTCGATGAACCAGTGGCGGACCATCCCGGACTGCGACAGGGTGAAGGCCGTGAACACCCCGATCGCGTAGAGCGGGATGAGGGCGTTGACATTGCCACCGAAGGCGACGAGGACGACGATCGAGATGACCGCCAGGGACACGATCCCGGCATTGAACGCGAGCCGCTCGCCGCGGAAGGCGAACCGGCGCGGGAAGAACCCGTCGCGGGCGAGGATCGACGACAGCCGCGGGAAGTCGGCGAAGCTCGTGTTCGCGGCGAGGATGAGGATCGCCATCGTCGAGATCTGCAGGAGGTAGTAGAGCGGGGTCAGCCCGAACGTCGATCGCCCGATCTGCGACAGGACCGACTCGCCGCTCGCCGCCGGCGTCGCCCCGCTCACGAGGGCGAGGAAGCTGATCCCGAGGTACATGACGGCCAGGAGGATGGCGACCATGGCCATCGTGGTCTGGGCGTTGCGCCACTCCGTCGGCTTGAAGGCCGGGACCCCATTGGCGACCGCCTCGGTGCCCGTCATCGCCGAGCAGCCGTCGGCGAAGGCCCTGGCGAGGAGGAGGAGCCCGAACGTCTCCGGGGCGACGGGGAGCGGGATCACGTCGGTTACCTGAGGCGGAGCGCCGAGGATCGTCTTCACGATCCCGATCCCGACGAGGAGGAGGGCGCTGCCGAGGAACAGGTACGTGGGAGCGGCGAAGATCGTGCCGCTCTCGCGGACGCCGCGAAGGTTGATCGTCATCACGATGAGGATCGAGACGACCATGACTGGCACCTGGATCGGTGCGAGCGGCGGGAAAGCAGACGTGATCGCCACGATGCCCGCGGCCACGCTCACCGAGACGGTCAGGACGTAGTCGGTGAGGAGGGCCGCCGCTGCGATGAGGCCCGGCAGGACGCCGAGGTTGGCCCGGGCGACGATGTAGCTCCCGCCGCCGTTCGGGTAGGCCCGGATGGTCTGGCGGTAGCTGAACGTCACGATGAACAGGACCGCGACGATCGCGATCGAGATCGGCATGAGCAGGTAGAAATACTGGCTGCCGGCAGCCAGGAGGGTGAACAGACTCGCCTCGCTCGCGTAGGCGACCGACGACATGACGTCGGACGAGAAGACCGGCAGTGCCTTCCACTTCGGCAGTCGCTCGGTGAGCTCCTCCTCGGACGACAGGGGCCGCCCGAACAGCACCCGCCGGGTGGTCGCGACGGTCCGCCCGAGGGGCGTCTTCGGCTCGTCGACCGCGAGCTTCGCCTCATAGACGCCCGGGGCGGTGTATCGGAAGTAGCGGGCGTGGGGGCGCTCTACTCGCACCCGCCGGTCACCGGGCTTATTGCCCGGCAGGACGTTGCGGGGGGCGTTCACGATCCAGCCGCGGTCGGCCGCCGCTCCGCGGTGGCGGCGAGGAGGTGGAACGGACGTCGGCCCGGGGGTCCCATCACCTCATCATCCCGCCGGGGCCTCAGCGGCCCTCGCCGGCTCCCAACGTCGTGCGGGAACTCTCGGCCGGTCTGCCGGCCGCGTCGCGTGTGGATGCCGCCATCGTGTCCTCGAGTGCGCGGAGGTCGGGAGTGGCCCCGAGACGGGCGAACAGGGCCTGTGCCTCCACGGCCGCGGCCCGGATCTCGCTCGTCGGTAAGCCGAGGCGCACCACGCCACAGAGGATCGCCTGGGCCCTGAGGAAGTCGACCCCGAGCTCGCCGAGCCATCGCCACGAGTCGCGGAATCCCGCGATGGCCTCGTCCGTCCTGCCCTCGATGGCCGCGATCGCCGCGATCGCCGAGCCGCGCGTCGCCAGCGTGAGCGGACTCTTCGTGTCCTCCCGCGTCTCGACCTCAGCGGTCAGGCGACGGAGCTCGTCGACGTCGCCGAGCATCATCGCCGGGCTCATGGCGATCGACAGATACTGGCCCGCCTGGACGTCGTTGATCTCGGCCGCCATGCGGTTCTCGCGGATCGCCGTGCGGTAGTCGCCCGCGGCCCATGCCCTGCTGGCCATCGCGTCGTGGAGGTTCGCGAGCGTCTCGCCCCCGCCGACCCGCTCGGCGATCACGGTGAGGCGAGCGAGCTCGGCGTCGGTCGACTTGCCCTGCATCGACAGGAGGAAGACCTTGGCGGTCGTGATCCGCCCTTCGTCAGCCTCGGACCTGGCGATGGTGAGCAGGTCGTCCGCCGTGGCCAGGGCCTCATCCCAGTCGATCCCGCAGATCGTCGATCCGCCGACGAACTGGGTCCCCATCCAGATGGCCATCGACTCGTGGCCGATCCGCCGGGCCAGGGCGAGGTTCTCCCGCTGGAGGGCGGTCGACTCCCGTGGTGACGCCTCGAAGGCGTGCGACGCCTGGTTGCTCCGGGCCCGCAGCTCGGCTTCGACGAAGCCGCCCTCGGCGGCGATCCGGACGGCCGTGTCGAACAGCGCCGCTCCTTCCCGGAAGCGACCGCGTGTCCCGATGACGGACGCCCGGTTGTTCAGGGCGTCAGCGATGACGTCGTCGAGCCCGAGCAGCTCGGCGATGTCGAGGGCCCTGTCAGCCGCCTCGAGGGAGGGACCGTAGGCCGAGGTCCGCATGTAGGCCCGGGAGAGATTCGCGAGCAGGCGGGCGCGGACGGCGCCAGGTGTGTCGACCGGCATCTCCGCGACGGCAGCTTCGAGCGTAGCGACTGCGGCCTCGACCCGAGTGGCGTTGAGCTGCACCCCACCGAGGGCCGCCGTGGCCCGGGCGGCCGCCGCCGGATCGCCCGCGAGTCGATAGTCCGAGATCGCGGCACGTGCGGCCGCCTCGGCCTCGTCGTAGCGGCCGGTGGCGCTCGCCGGCTCCACGATACGGAGCTCGAGATCGGCCCGGTCGGCCGGGTCCTGAGTGACGGCGAGCGCCTGGCGGAGGTAGCTGACGGCCTGGTCCTGGCCACCGAGCGTCGCTGCACGTTCCGCGGCCGCTCGAAGGGCGAGCCTCGCCTGGACCGCGACCGCGTCCGCCTCCGCGCCCGCCGACGCCTCGTGGGCGGCGAGGTAATGGCTCGCCAGCGCACCGGCCATCTCGTCGTCGCCCATCGCCTCGAGGTAGCGGGCGACCGCGAGGTGGCGCTGGCGCCGCTCGCGGCGGGCCAGTGTCCCGTAGGCGACCTCGCGGATGAGCGACTGGACGAACCGATACTGGCCGCGCTCGGGCGAGCGAGGATCCGCTTCGAGCTCGAACAGCTCGCGCCGGACAAGACCGCGAAGCCGGGTTTCGAGCTCGTCCTCGCCTCGCCCCGTGATCGCGCTCAGGCCCGCGACCGTCACCGTCTGGCCAAGGACCGAGGCGTCCTGGACGAGGGATCGGTCGGTCGCCTCGAGGGCGTCGAGCCGCGAGGCGATGAGCGATCGCAGAGTCTCCGGGATCGCCAGCTCACCGAGCTCCCCGATCGGGCGATAGACCCCGTCCTGGAGCTCCAGCCGGCCATCGGCGACGAGGGCGCGGACCGTCTCGACCGCGTAGAGCGGGATGCCATCGGCGCGCCGGATGATCGACTCGACCGCGGCTGCCGACAGCCCCGGCACGAAACCGGCGAGCAGGTCGCGCATCGCCGCCTCGGGCAGCGGCTCGAGGGCGAGGGCCGTGTAGGCCCGATGACCGATGCCCCAGTCGGGCCGGCGGTCGAACAGCTCCGGCCGGGCGAGGGTGACGATGAGGATCGGCACACCCTTCGACCAGTCCATGACGTGGTCGATGAAGTCGAGCAGGCCGGTGTCCGCCCACTGGAGGTCCTCGAAGAGGAGGACGACGGTGCCCTTGAGGGCGATGCGCTCGAAGAAGATCCGCCATGCGGCGAAGAGGACGTCGCGTCCGCCGGCGGGCGCCGGCTCGAGACCGAGCAGGGTGAGGAGGGCAGGCTCGACCCAGCGGCGGTCGGCCGGATCGGTCACATACTCGGCGACCGTCTCGGCGATGCGCGCCCGGGTGGTCGCCTCGTCGTCCGTCTCGGCGAGGTGAGCCCGCCGGCGGACCATCTCGCCGAGGGCCCAGAACGTGATCCCCTCGCCATAGGCCGGCGACCGCCCGCGATGCCAGTAGATCGGCTCGGTGACGCCGTCGATGTACTTCTCGAGCTCCCAGGCGAGGCGACTCTTGCCGATGCCGCCGGGGCCGGTGATCGAGACGAGGCGCGTGCGCCGCTCCCGGCCGGTCGCGTTGACGGCTTCGCGGAGGAGATGCATCTCCTCCTCGCGACCGACGAACGGCGGCTCGGGCAGGTCGGAGCGGCCCTGGCCGCCGCGCTGGGCGACGACGCGGAGGGCTCGCCAGGCGGCGACGGGAGCGGTCTTGCCCTTGAGGACCTGCGGCCCGGCTTCCTCGAAGGTGATCGCGCTCGCGGCGGCCCGGTGGGTCGCCTCGCCGACGAGGACCGTCCCGGCCGGAGCGACCGACTGGAGACGTGCCGCGGTGTTGACAAGGTCGCCCGCCACCATGCCCTGGTTCGTCGCCCCGATCGTCACCGCCGCCTCCCCGGTGAGGACTCCCCCGCGCGCCTCGATCCCGGGGCCGAGCGTCCGGACGGTCTCGACGAGCTCGAGGGCGGCCCTCACCGCTCGCTCGGCGTCGTCTTCCTGGGCGGTCGGCGCGCCCCAGACCGCCATGACCGCGTCGCCGATGAACTTCTCGACGACACCGCCGTAGCGGCCGATGACATCCGAGGCGATCTGGAAGTATCGAGACAGGGTCTCCCGGACATCCTCGGCATCGCGTTCCTCGGCGAACGGGGTGAATCCCACGAGATCCGCGAAGAGGATCGAGACGAGGCGACGCTCGGAAGCCGGTCCATCGCCGGTCGGTGTCGCTCCACCGGCGGACAGGGACTCGCCCGGGGGCCTCGCCGTCGGGGCCGGTATCGGGGCCCGTTCCGCCGGCGCCAGGGCCGTCCCGCACTCGCCGCAGAACCGGGCATCCGCGTCGTTCGCGGCCCCGCACGAGGGGCACACCGACGCGAGGGGAGTCCCGCAGTTCTTGCAGAACTTCCGGCCAGCCGCGTTCTCGGTCGCGCAGTTCGAGCAGATCACCGGGCCACCGTCACTCCCGAGTGGGAGCGTGAGCGTATCGGAATGGCTGCCCTTCGTCTCGCTCCGTCAGTGAGACCGGCGACTTCCCGGCGCACGGCGGCCCGAGGCCTGACGGCCGCGGCGCCGATTCAGAACGGCAGCCCCATCCCGGCTGCCGGATCGGGCACGATCTGGTACGCGGGTCCTGCCTGGCCGACGCCGAGGATCGCCGTCACGGCGATCATCGCCACGACGATCGCGGCCACGATGAGGATCATCCGAAGGATCGACGACTCGAAGGCCGATCCCGCGGTAGTCGGTTGCTGAAGCGCCATCGTGCGCCTCCTGTTCTCCCCCGACCCATCACTCTGTGCCGCCGGCGCGACCGGCACAAGTGCCATCGGGAACGACCGACCGTCGGTCACTCGAGGCTGACGACCTGCTCGGCGATCGTCTGGAGGTAGCGGGCGTCGCCGTCGGAGAGACCGTCGGTGAAGGACAGGCCGGTCGGGTCGGCGTGGAAGATCGTGGCGTAGAAGACACACGCGGCGAGGTACGTACCGGCGGGGGTCGGGTGGCTCCCGTCGTCGACCCACAGGGCGAGCCCCGGGTCGGCCGAATGGACCACCGCCCATGCCCGCCCGACGGGGGCGTCGGCGACACCGAGCTCGCGGGCGAGACCCTCGTACGCGGCGTCGATCTGCGTCTGCATCTGGGTGTACGTCGCGATGCCAGCCTCCGGCCAGCCGTCCCGGTGGGCCCACGTCTCGAAGAGGACGGGCAACGCGCCCGCGGCCTGGACCTGGCCGACGAGCGAGCGGGCTGCCGGGTACATGTCCTGGTCGCGGAGCTGCGGGCTCGACGGGATCTGGCTCTGTTCCTGGAGGACGATGAAGCTCCAGTGCGCCGAGGCCATCCGCTGCCGCCGGTCGCCCGAGGCGAGGACATCGGCGAGGGTGGCTCCGCCGACCGCCACGCTGTCGGTGGCGACCCGGTGCCCGCCGCTGGCGGCGAGCCGGGCGAACGTCCCGGGCAGGTCGTTCACGTAGGTGTAGCTGTTGCCGAGGAAGAGGACCCGGGTGCAGCCCGCCGGGTCTCCGCCGCACGGGTCGGTCGCGCCCGTGCAGGCCGCGGACGCGGCGACGAGGGCGGCGAGGAGCGCCACGGCGATCGAGCGGCGCCCTGCCCGCCCTGTCCGGGGTCGTGACGCCCGTCGTGGGAGCAGCGGCATGGACCGAGGATGGAGGCTGCGGAGCCGCCTGCCCCCGGTACGGTGGTCAGTCCGTCGGGTGACCCGGAGGGACCGCTCCCGGCACATCGGTGCGTCGCGACCGTTCCCGGATGAGGATCACGACGCTGACGAAGGCGACCCAGGCCGGCAGGGCGAGGATCACCCAGTCGTAGAAGCTCACGACGAGGAGGAGGGCGATCCCGACCGCGTAGCCGACGAGGGCGAACCAGCGCGGGAAGGCGCCGGTCCGCAGGCCGACCGTCGCGGTCGACAGCATGAACAGGGCGGCCGCTCGGGAGGCGAACCCGAACATGAGCGTGTAGGCAAGGGCGCGGAGCAGCTCATTCTCGGCCGCGGTCGGGGGCGGCTGGTCGAGGTAGCGGACGCCGACGACGAGGCTGCTGGCGACCGCGGAGGCCGCGAAGAGGAGAGCGACGAAGAGGATCCCGCCGGCGAGGAAGACCGTCGCGAAGAAGCGGTCCTCGAGCTCGCCGATCTGATCTCGCACGACGGCCACGAACCAGAGGAAGGCGATCCCCGCGAAGGGAGCGAGGAAGAGGCCGCCGACGACCACCTGGGTATCGCCGCCGCTCGCGAACCACGCGGCGATGTCGGCGTCGGTGGCTCCCCCCAGGGGAGTCGTCCGGAGGAGGATGACCGCCGCGGTGAAGAGGATCGCGAAGGCGAGTCCGACGACGCCGGCCGTGGCCGGCGCTCGCATCTGACGGCGCGCTACGCCGACGGCGAGATCGATGGGATCGGGCCCTCCACCGGAGGACGGGCCGGGCTCCGGGAGCACCGGCTTCGTGCCGGGCCCGACGTCAGACATCGGTCTCGTCGAGGGCGAGCGCGATCGCCTCGTCCATCGTCAGCGCCGCACCCTCGGCGATGAGACGCTCGGCCTCGTCCGCTCCGAGCCGATCGCGGACGACGTCGGCAGGGTGGGGGAGGTGGAGCACCGTCACCGGGGCCAGTGCCTCGCCGGACTCGGCCTGGATGGCCTCGATCGCCCCGACGAGCCGGGCCGCCCGTTCGGCGTTGCCCGACTCTCCTTCCACGATGGCGATCACCGCCAGCGCCCCGACCGTCGACCCGCCGACCCGCTCGGGCAGGGTCCGGAGCGCTGCCCGGGCGTTCTTGATCGCGTCGATCGGTCGGCCGTCCGAGCGGGCGATCGCGCCGAGGAGCATGAGGCCGTCGGCGACACGGAACCACGACGCCGTCGCCCGGAAGTCGGCGAGGTTCCGCTCCTCGAGTATGCGGGCGGTCGCGGAGTCGCCGCCGAGGAACGTCGCGACGACGAGCGACTGGCGGGAACGTATCGCCCCCGGCTTGTCGCCGAGCTGCTCGAACAGGGCCAGGGCTGCCTCGGACTCCCGTCGGGCTAGATCGACGTCGAGCTCGACGACGCCGACGAAGGCGTAGTCGTAGTGGGCCTCGGCGATCTGGGCGGGGTCGCCGAGCCGCTCGGCGAGGGCGAGCCGTTCCTCGTAGCACTGCCGGGTCGTCCGGTAGTCCTGCAGCCAGTAGGCGAGCCCGCCGGCGGCCGCGAGGGCGAGCAGCCGGTCGACCGAGTCGGGCGCTGCTTCCGGGTGGGCGAGGAGGCGCTGCGCCCACTCGAGGCCCTCGCGCAGATGTGACCGGATCTGCCACCATCGCCAGGCCGTCCCGACGATCCGGAGGCCCGGTCCGACGTCGCCGGACTCGAGCGACCAGGTCATCGCCTGGCGGAGATCGTGGATGGCGACGTCGATGAGGGCGAGGCGACGCTCCGCGCCGGCCTCGGTGAGGTGGGCGCCGTTGGTCGCCGCGAGGTCGGCGAACACCGCGGCGTGGCGTCGCTCGCAGGCCTCGAGCTCACCGGACGTGCCGAGGCGCTCCCAGGCGTACTCCCTGACGAACGCGTGGCGCGCGAACAGCGGATCGCCGTGAGGGGTGGGCACGAGCCGGAGGAGGCTCTTGTCGACGAGCGAGGCGAGCCCCTCGAACATGTCGAGACCCAGCGTCCCGTCCGGGTCGGCGATCGCCTCGGCCGACTCCACCGTCCAGTCCCCGACGAGGACGGCCAGACGACGGAAGAGGCCCTGCTCGGCGGGGGAGAGAAGGTCGTAGCTCCAGCCGATCGCCCCCCGGAGGGTCCGCTGCCGCTCCGGGAGGTCGCGCGTGCCCGACGAGAGCAGGTCGAGGGAGCTGCTCAGCCGCTCCCGGATGCGTGTCGGCGGGAAGACGCGGACGCGGGCCGCCGCGAGCTCGATGGCGAGCGGGAGGCCGACGAGCTGGCGAGCGATCGCGGCGACCGCCTCGGCCTCCTCGCCCTCGGCGACGAAGTCGGGCCGTACGAGACGGGCCCGGTCGTTGAAGAGCGCCTCGGCCTCGGCATCGCCGAGAGGCTGCACCTGGTACTCCTGCTCGCCGCTGATCCGGAGCGGCTCACGAGTCGAGATGAGGACGCGGATCCCCGGTGCGGCCCGGACCAGGTCGGCCACGGTCGGGGCGGCCGCCGGAAGGAGCTGCTCGAGGTTGTCGAGGACGATGAGCATCGTCCGCTCGGCCAGGGCTCGGTGGAGGACGAGGACGATCGGCTCTCCCGCCGCCTCGGCTACGCCCACCGTCGAGGCGATGGCGCTCGGGACGAACTCCGGATCGCGGAGCGGGGCGAGCTCGACGAACACCGCCCCGTCGGGAAAGCGGTCGGCGATGGCCTCGGCGGTCGCGACGGCGAGCCGTGTCTTGCCGGTCCCGCCGGGGCCGGTCAGGCTGACGATCCGCGACCGGGTGAGGAGCTCGCCCACTGCAACGACCTCGGATTCACGCCCGACGAACGAGGTGAGCATCGCCGGCATCTCGGCGCCGCCGGCTGCGCGCAGCGGTCGCCCGTCGTCGGCAGCGCCGGGCACGACGAGGCGATGCAATGGCCGCGGTTCGTCGAAGTCCTTGAGCCTGCGCGGCCCTGCCGCGATGAAGGTCGCGCCGCTGGACTCCGCCGCGACGAGGCCCCGGGTCGCCTCAGACACCACGATCTGGCCGCCGTTGCCGGCACCGGCGACCCGGGCGGCGTAGTGGACGTCGACGCCGACGTAGTCGCGGCCGTCGTGGGTCAGCTGCCCCGCTCCCGTGTGGATGCCGATCCGAAGGCGGACCGGGGCTCCGCTCCAGTCCCGGGCGGCGATCTCCCGGCTCAGGGCGACCGCCGCGTCGAGCGCGTCCGTCGGCGCCGCGAAAGCAGCGAACATCCCGTCGCCCTCGTGCTTGACGACCACCCCGCCGTTGGCCGCCACCGCGTCGTCGGCCAGTTCGTCATGGACCCGGATGAGGGCGGCCCAGTCGTCGCTCGACATCGACCGGGCAAGCCGGGTCGACCCCTCGATGTCGGTGAAGAGGAAGGTGACCGTCCCACTCGGCAGTGCCATGCCGCCGATCGTACGCGTGTGGGGGTCGCCCGTCAGTGGAGTCGGTACACGCCGGACGGTCCGGCGACGTACCCGTCCCGTCCTGGGCGACGGTCATCCGGCCGAACGTGCCCGCGAGCGCCAGGCTCGCGACACGTCCCGACCCGATGCCCTACGCGCTGTACCCGCTACGACGCCCACGGCTGCGGTCGGGCGCTCAGTGGTGGATGGCCACCACCTTGAGGCCGACGACGACGAGGCCGAAGCCGAGGTCGACGAGGGCGATCAGCAGCGTCGTCGGCCAGGTCGTCCGGGCGGCGCGGCCGATGACGACGCCCCAGATGAAGAGCTGGAGCACGCTCACGGCCAGGGCGAGGTTCACGGCGGTGGCGTCCGAGTAGACGCCGGTCAGCCGGAGACCGAGGACGGCGACCGGCACGATGGCCGCGACGAGGATCGTCGCCTGATCGCGGACGATCTCAAGGACCGGGCGGAGGCCCACCGGGCCGTGGACGCGAAGGCCGATGACCTCCGACCAGGCGTGGGCGAGCCAGAAGACGGCGATCGAGATGACGATCGAGAGGCCGATAAAGTCGGGAGACTCGTCCGCCTGGCTCTCGACGACGAGCAGGGTCGTCACGAGGATCGAGCCGTACACGGTCCACGAGTAGTCGCGCTGGGGAGGCACGACCCGCGTCACGGTCGTCGGGGCGGTCTCGGCCGGGACGGACGGCTCCGGGGCTGGCCCGGCAGGCGCGGACATCGGCCGGAGCGTACCGCAGGCGCCGCGGCACCATCGGGTGTACGATGCGGGCCGTGACGATGATTGCGCAGTCAACGACCCCCGCACCGACGCTGGGCGACCGCCGGTCGCACACATCCGTGGGCTATGTGCCCGGTGTCTGCAACATCGGCTCAGCCGAGATCGCGCGGCGCCGTCGGTCCGGTCACGTCGCCCTCGTCGTGACGGCAGTGCTCTTCCTCGTGCTCGTCGGGATCGGCGCCCCGCCGATCGTCCGCCTCCTCGTCGCCGCGCCGGCGGCCGTCGCCGCGGCCTGCTACCTCGAAGTGCGCTACCGCTTCTGCGCCGGGTTGGGCAGCCTCGGCCTGTTCAACTTCGGAGAGCTCGGCCGTCACGATGTGGTGGTCGATCCGGCCGACCGGGCTCGCGACCGGGCGATGGCGCTGCGGATCGGCGTCGGCGCGGCGCTCATCGGGGTCGCGGTCGGCATCGTGGCCGCCGCCCTCCTTCCGCTATGACGACCATCGGAGCCGGGCCCGCCGCTCGAGTCCTCGATGCTGATCGGGTCGAGCGGGTCGCGGCGGTCCTCCGCTCGCACAAGATCGAGACCCACGTGGTGGAGACCGGCGCCGAGGCCCACGACCTCGTACTCGGCCTCATCCCGGAGGGATCGGAGGTCCACTCCGGCAAGTCGCGAACGCTCGACGAGATCGGCCTCTACCACGACATCGTCGAGTCGGGCCGGTTCGATGCCCTTCGTCCGAAGCTCTTCGCGATGGATCGGGCGACCCAGGCCCGGGAGATGCGGAGGCTCGTCGCCGCTCCGGACTACATGCTCGGCAGCGTCGCCGCGCTGACCGAGGACGGGATCCTCGTGGCCGCCTCGGCGACCGGCAGCCAGCTCGGGCCGTACGCTGCAGGCGCCGGCCGGCTCATCCTCGTCGTCGGCAGCCAGAAGATCGTCCCCGATCTCGACGCGGCGATGCGACGGGTGAGAGAGGTCGTCTTTCCCTGGGAGAACGAGCAGGTCCGCGGCCGTCTGGGCGTGGATACGGCGCTCGAGAAGGTCCTCCTCATCCTCGGTGAGTGGACCGCCGGCCGGACCACCGTGGTCCTCGTCCGGGAGCCGGTCGGCATCTGACGTTCGGCGCGCTCACTGAAGGTGGGCGAGCACATACTGGGCGACCGCGATCGCATCGGCCTTGTGGTCCTTCCCGTCGTGACCGGCGACCTCGACGTAGATAGCTCCCTCGTCCGGGCTGAGGTCGATCGTCAGGTACGCGTCGTCGACGAACGAGGCCTCGTAGTAGGCCGCCGACCCGAGCCCGCTCACCGGTTCGGCCCCATTGACCGGGCCGACGGAGTCATAGCCGCCGACCGTGATCTGGAGCACCTGGACCTGGTTCGACACCGTGCACTGGAACGGCGGGAATTTCTGGCTCTGCGGGGCGGCCCCACCGGGCACGAGCTTCGCGGCGAGGTCGGTCGGCAGGAGCGTGCAGGCGTCGGTGACCTTCTGGGCTCGCACCGCAAGGGAATCGCCGCCGGCCGCGGCCTGTGATGCAGCGCCGCCTCCGGGCCCGCCGCCGATCGATGGCACCGCGCCGGGGGAGGAACCGCCGGCCCCGCCACCGACTCCGGGCGCCGGGGTCGACGCCGAGGCGCATCCACCGATCAACAGGGCGAACAGGCACGTCAGGCCCAGCCGTCTCGTGGTCATCACGTCCCCCTCGATCTCCCGGGCCGGATCGCTGGGCTGCTCACCGGCGGGACGCGATGGTAGCCCTCGCCCGTCTCCGCTCGTCGCGCCGATCCGACCGATACTGTGTCGATCGGCGGGCGTTGATGTGCCGTTCACGCGGCGCGACCATCCTCGAGGCTTCAGGGTCCGTCCGCGCGATACCGGGGCCACCGCCGGCCCACCGATGGGGGGAGCGATGTCGACGATCCAGCGGGGCGCCGATCCGGAGGGCGCGCGTCTGGCGGAGGCGCGGGAGCGCGGTGTCCCATGGCGGCGCTGGGGGCCGTACCTGTCGGAACGCCAGTGGGGCACGGTCCGTGAGGACTACTCCGTCGACGGTGACGCCTGGAGCTACTTCAGCCATGATCAGGCTCGCTCGCGAGCGTACCGCTGGGGCGAGGACGGCCTCGCCGGGATCTCCGACGACGAGCAGTCGCTGTGCTTCGCCATCGCCGCCTGGAACGGCCAGGACCCGATCGTCAAGGAACGACTGTTCGGGCTGACGAACCGGGAGGGCAATCACGGCGAGGACGTGAAGGAGTACTACTTCTACCTCGACGCGACGCCGACGAGCTCGTACCTCCGCTACCTGTACAAGTACCCCCAGCGGGCCTACCCGTACGACGACATCGTCTCGACGAACCGGGGCCGGAGCCGGACCGAGCCCGAGTACGAGCTCCTCGACAGTGGCGTCTTCGACGAGGATCGCTACTTCGACATCGAGGTCGAGTACGCCAAGGCGACCCCGGTCGACATCGCGGTCCGGGTGAGGGTCTCCAACCGCGGCCCGGAAGCCGCGACGCTCCACCTCCTGCCGACGCTGTGGTTCCGTAATTACTGGTCGTGGGGCGGCGAACCGCCGCGGCCGTCGCTCACGCGCGATGAGCCGGCCGAAGGCGGAGACGGGTCGGTGGTGGTCCGGGCCGCGCATCCGGAGGACGGCGCGCGCCTTCTCGTCCTCGAGGCGGGCGCGGAGCTCCTCTTCACCGAGAACGAGACGAACACCGAGCGCCTGGCCGGTGCCCGCAACCGGACGCCCTACGTGAAGGACGCCATCGACGCGTACCTCGTTCACGGCCGTCGCGAGGCGGTGAACCCGGATGGGGTCGGAACGAAGGTCGCGGCGCACTACGTCCTCGACATCGGGCCCGGCGAGTCGAGGACGATCCGGGCCTGGCTCGTCGACCCGGCCGGACCGACCCGTCCCGACATCGCCGCCGTCGATGCCCTCGTCGACGCGCGACGAGCCGAGGCCGATGCCTTCTATGGCGGGGTCATCCCGCCGTCATTGACCGCGGACGAGTCGCTCGTTATGCGACAGGCCCTGGCCGGGATGCTGTGGACGAAGCAGACCTATCGCTACGACGTGCACCGCTGGCTCGGCGAGCACGGTGTCGACCCGTTCGTCGAAGGACCCGGCGACGGCCGCAACCACCACTGGCAGCACATGACGACGTCCGACGTCATCTCGATGCCGGACAAGTGGGAATACCCGTGGTTCGCTGCCTGGGACCTCGCCTTCCACGTCCTGGCCCTGACCCTCGTCGACGACGACTTCGCCAAGGGCCAGCTCGAGCTCATGCTGACCTCGCCGTACCTTCACCCGAGCGGCCAGCTGCCCGCATACGAGTGGAACTTCGGCGACGTCAACCCGCCGGTCCACGCCTGGGCGACGATCTTCACCTACCGGCTCGAGGAGGCGGCCCGCGGGCAGGGCGACCTCGACTGGCTCGAGCGCGTCTACCACAAGCTTCTGCTCAACTTCACGTGGTGGGTGAACCGGAAGGACCGCTCGGACAACAACCTCTTCGAGGGCGGCTTCCTCGGCCTCGACAACATCGGGGTCTTCGACCGGAGCGCGCCCTTGCCGACGGGCGGTTATCTCGAGCAGGCGGACGGGACGGCCTGGATGGCCCTGTTCTGCCAGAACATGCTCGAGATCTCGGTCGAGCTCGCCCTCCATCGACCGGCCTACGCCGAGCTCGCGGCCAAGTTCGTCGAGCATTTCCTGTGGATCGCCACCTCGATGATGCACGCCGGGGCGGACGTCGGGATGTGGGACGAGGAGGACGGCTTCTTCTACGACGTCCTCCGCTGGCCGGACGGCTCGTCGCAGCGGCTCAAGGTCCGCTCGATGGTCGGCCTCCTCCCGTTCTGCGCCGTGACGACCTTCGACGGGGAGCTCCTCCGGGCGCAGCCGGACTTCGGCGCGCAGATAGCGCGGTTCCTCGAGGCGCGACCCGAGCTCCGGACGTTCATCCACGACCCGCTCCTGGAGGGTGTCGCGGGGCGGCGGCTCGGCTCGATCCTCGACGAGACGAAGGTCCGGCGGGTCCTGGCCCGGATGCTCGACGAGGCGGAGTTCCTCAGCCCGCACGGGATCCGCTCCCTGTCCCGCTATCACCTCGACCACCCGTACGTGTTCGACGCCGGTGGCGCGGAGTACCGGGTGGGCTACCTGCCGGCCGAGTCGGACAGCGGGATGTTCGGCGGCAACTCGAACTGGCGGGGCCCCGTCTGGATGCCGGTCAACGCGCTCATCATCCGGGCGCTTCTCCAGTACCACGCCTACTACGGCGACGAGTTCCGGGTCGAGTGTCCGACCGGCTCGGGGAACCTCATGACGCTCGCCGAGGTCGCCGCCGAGCTCAGCCGCCGGCTGACGTCGATCTTCCTCCGCGACTCGGACGGCAGGCGGCCGGTCTACGGGTCGGCGGAGCGGTTCCAGTCCGATCCGCTGTGGCGCGATCTCATCCTCTTCTTCGAGTACTTCGACGGCGACACCGGGGCCGGACTCGGGGCGAGCCACCAGACGGGCTGGACCGGCGTCATCGCCCGCGGCCTCCACCTGTTCGCCCCGCCGGTGCCGGCCGGCACCCAGGCCTCCGCGGACCGGCAGGCGACCGCGGCGCGGACCTGACATGGCGAGGTCCGAGCCGCGCTACCCGGCCCTCTACCAGGTCAACACCCGGCCGTGGCTGACGGCCCGCTCCCGGGCGATCGGCCGGCCGGCGACGCTCGACGACGTCGCCGACGAAGAGCTCGACCGGATCGCCGAGCGGGGCTTCGACTGGGTCTGGCTCCTCAGTGTCTGGCGGACCGGGGCGGCCGGCCGGGAGCTCTCGCGGACCGATCCCGATCTCCGTCGAGCGTTCGAGGCCACCCTGCCGGATCTCCGTGAAGAGGACATCGGCGGCTCGGGGTTCGCGATCACCGGCTACGAGGTCGCCGATACGCTCGGCGGCGACGCCGCCCTCGCTCGGATCCGGACGCGCCTGGCGGATCGCGGGCTCAGGCTCATGCTCGACTTCGTGCCGAACCACACCGCCCTCGACCATCCGTGGGTCGAGGAGCACGAGGACCGCTACGTGCGCGGCACGGAGCTCGACCTCATCCATGCGCCGACCGACTACACGTGGATCAAGCGACGCGACGGCGACGTCCTCCTCGCCCACGGGCGCGACCCGTACTTTCCCGGCTGGCAGGACACGCTCCAGCTCGACTACTCGAACGCTGCGACCGTGGAGGCGATGACCGCCGAGCTCCTTCGCATCGCCGATCGCTGCGACGGCGTCCGCTGCGACATGGCGATGCTCGTCCTGCCCGATGTCTTCGAGCGGACGTGGGGCCGCCCGGCCCTCCCGTTCTGGCCGGCCGCGATCGCGGCGGCCAAGGCCCGGGTGCCGGGCTTCCGCTTCATGGCCGAGGTCTACTGGGATCTCGAGTGGACGATGATGGGGCTCGGCTTCGACGATGCCTATGACAAGCGCCTGTACGACCGCCTCGTCGACGGGTCGGCCGCGCCGGTACGGGCCCACCTCACGGCCGGTCTCGACTACCAGGACCGTCTGGCCCGGTTCCTCGAGAACCACGACGAGCCGAGGGCGGCGGCGACGTTCCCGCCCGACCGCCATGAGGCCGCGGGCGTCGTGACGTACCTGACGCCCGGCCTCCGCTTCTTCCTCGATGGTCAGCTCGAGGGGCGGCGGGTCCACGTCTCTCCCCATCTCGTCCGGGCACCCGACGAGCCGGTCGACGAGCGCCTGGCCCGCTTCTACGCGGACCTTCTCGCGGTCCTGCGCGACTCGACGATGCGGGACGGGGAGTGGACACTCCTCGAGTGCCGGGAGGCCTCGGACGGCGACGAGACGTGGCGCGACTGCATCGCCTGGTCGTGGTCGTCACCGGATGGACGGTGGATCGTCGCGGTCAACCTGTCCGACCACCCGAGCCGGTGCTTCGTCCGTCTCGGTGGCGACGAGCACCGCGGCACCGCGGTGCGGCTCGAGGACCGCATGGCCGGCGTCGTCTACGAGCGCTCCGGCGACGACCTCACCGAGCGGGGCCTCTACGTCGAGCGTCCCCCCTGGGGCTATCACGTCCTCGCCATGACGATCGGACCGGCGGCGGTCCCGGAGGGACAGGGCTCCGCGACGGCGGAGGCCGATCCCGTCGCCGTCTGACGGGGTGCCGCCCGTTCCGGGCGGTCGTGTCACCGAGCGACGGCGCCTTACACGCCGCTTACCGACGACGCATGGACCTCACCGCGCGTCGGGCCCATCGTGCGAACGGTCCTCCTCCGGCGTCGTGCCGGAGGTCGGCCGAGCCTCGACGGTGAACGTGCGACGGATGCCCGCTCCGATGGCCTCGCCACTCCTCATCCTCGGCTCGCTCCTTGCGGTCTCCGTCGTCGTGGCGGGCTGCGCTCGCTTCGGGACCCTCGTTCCGCGGCTTGCCGGGGCGCCCATCGCCTCGCCCGCCGAGTCGTCCGCCGGGTCGTCCTCGACCCCGGTCCCGGCAGGGCCGCTCGGCCCCGGCTGGCATCCGATCTCGCTCGTCGTCGACGGCCGGAGTCGGTCGTACCTGCTCCACGTCCCGCCGAACGCCGGCACCGGCCCGCGCCCGCTCGTCATCGAGCTCCACGGCGGCGGTGGCACGGCGGCCGGCATGGAGCGCCTCACCGATCTGACCGATCAGACCGACCCGCGCGGCTGGCTCGTGGCCGCTCCGAGCGGGATCGGGCGTCAGTGGAACGACGGTCGGTCCGGGGTCGGGTCGCCGATCGACGACGTCGCCTTCATCCGGGCACTCATCGACGACGTCGCGGCCCGGACGTCGCTCGACCGGAACCGGGTCTTCGCGACCGGCATCAGCAATGGGGCGATGATGTCCGGCCGCCTCGCCTGCGACCTGTCCGACCGGATCGCGGCGGTGGCCCAGGTCGCCGGCACCATCGGCGTCGAGGAACGGGACCGCTGTGCGCCGTCGGCGCCCGTCTCGATCCTCGTCATCGCCGGGACCGCCGACCCGCTCGTGCCATACGCCGGGGGTGCGGTCGGGGCGCGTCTCGGCCTCTCGCGCGGTGCCGTCATCGGCGCCGAGCAGTACGTCGCCGACTGGCTGGCCCGCGACGGGCTGACTGCGGCGGAGCGGTCCACGAGCCAGCTCCCGCCCGACACCGCGATCGTGCAGGCGGGCTCGCCCGGCGGGCCACGGGTCGCCTTCTACTCGGTGGCCGGTGGTGGCCACACGTGGCCGGGTGGGCCACAGTACCTGCCCCGGTTCCTCGTCGGCTCGACGACCCGGACGTTCGATGCCTCGCAGGTCATCGTCGACTTCTTCGCCGGCGTCCCGCCCCGGACCGCGACGACACCGGCGACGCCTGCAGCGCCTGCCGAGACGCCTGCGGCGACGCCTGCAGCGCCTGCGGCGACGACGTCCGGTCCGACCGCGTCCTAGCCGGCGGCTGTCGCGGTCGTCGAGACCCGTCCGCCGGCGATCGCCTCGACGTAGGCCCTGTAGTCGAGCTCGTTGCGGTCGGCGTAGGCCTCGGCGAAGTCCGCGATCGCCCCGTCGAACGTGTCGGCACTGCCGAGATAGGCGCTGATCGCGACCGCATCTCCGGATCGAGCGTGGGCTCGGGCGAGGGCCCAGCCACAGAGCGCGCCGTAGGTCGCGAGCCGCTCCGGCGGCAGTGTCGTGATGTCGACCGACCCCTTCATGTCCCAGAGCTGGCGGAAGTAGTAGTCGCGGCCGCCGGGACCCTGGGTCCAGCCGAGGAAGATGTCCGGCGTCGACTGCATGAGCCGCTGGCCGACGACGACCCGTTCGCCGTGGTTGGGATGGTTGCTGTCACCGAGGTGGCCTTCGAGGACGGAGGCCTCCGCCTGCTTGGCCTGGAGGATGAGCGGGTCGTCCTCGTCGCGACCCTCGAGGACGACGATGAAGCAGCGGGTGCCGACGCTGCCCACGCCGACCACCTTGAGGGCGAGGTCGACGAAGCGGTAGCGCTCGAGGAACTCGCGACGGTTCTCGGCCAAGGTGGCCCGGTACTTGGTGAAGACGAGCTCCAGGTCCTTGGCCGACACTCCGGAGACCGTGACGTGCTGCACGGTGGGCGGGTCGTCGACGACGACCCGACGGCCGTCGACGACCTTGGTCAACGCTCCGAACGCCCGGAGCTGGTCCTTCTGGCGGGCCTTGGCGAAGAGCGCCTGGATCGCGGCGAGTCGCTCCTCGCCGCCCTTGCCGCGCGTCAGCCCCACCTGGTCCGCGGCGACCAGGATGTCGGCGTCGGTGATCCGGTCGTACCACACGTCGAGGAGACGCATCGAGGCGTAGCGCTCCATCCGGGTCCGATACGAGCGGACCGTCGACATGGCCGCCGCCCGGTTCTGGGCCGCGTCGAAGCCGTTGCCGCGACCGGCGACGACGACGCTCGCAGCCAGGCGCTTGACGTCCCATTCCCAGGGACCGGGCAGGGTCTCGTCGAAGTCGTTGGCGTCGAAGACGAGCGAGCGCTCCGGCGAGCCGAAGAGGCCGAAGTTCGACAGGTGGGCGTCGCCGCTCGCCTGGACGACGATGTCCGTGCGCGGCGTCGACGTGAGGTCGAACGCCATGACGGCCGGCGTGCCGCGGTAGTAGGCGAACGGAGACTCCGCCATCCGTGCGTGGCGCAGGGGCAGGAGGTACTGAAGCCGGTCCCTCTCCTGGGCGTCGAGGATGGCGATCGGGTCGCGGCCGGCGGCCGGCTCGAAGGCGGCGTGGCTCGCCCTCGGGACACGCTTCCGGATCGCCTTGCCGGCGTCGGCCCGCGACAGCGGCGCCACCCAGGGCCGGGCGGTCCAGATGTCGCCCTTGGCTGCCTCGACCGCCCACACGGATTCGAGGGTCTTCGCATCGGGGGCGGTCGCGGCGTTCGGCGCCGCCAGCGGCGGGAAGGGATCCATGCGGACCGGCGCCTGCTTCGTCGCAGCGGTCGTCCGCGGTCGTCTCGTGCGCTTCGCCGGCGCGATGCTGCCGTCCCCGTCCACGGAACCGTGCCCTCCTGGTGCCCGTCGCGCTGGATCCGACTCGCCCGCGCCGCTCAGGGACCGCGAGTGTGACGCCCGCGCCGTCCCGCCGCAAACGGCCGCCTGACCTGTCGCGAGGGGCCATCCGGCCTCCGCCGGATCCGGACCACCGGACAGGGAACGACGGCTGCCGGACCGACAGCCGTCGTCGTGATCGCGAAGAGGCTCGAGGCTAGCTGATGAGCTTGGCCTTGAGGGTGTTGTACTCCTGCTCGCTGATGACGCCCTGGTCCTTGAGCTGCTTGAGCTTGGTCAGCTCGTCGGCCGTCGAGACACCGGCCGCGGCGGAAGCGGCCGCGTCGGCCCGGGCCATCATCTGGACGTCCTGGGCGGTCGCCTTCGGGCGCATCACCATGTAGATGAGGGCGCCGAGGAACGGCAGGATGACGAGGACGATGATCCAGACCGCCTTCGTCCCGCCCGAGATGTCGTTCCGCCGGAAGATGTCGGCGAAGATGGCGATGAAGATCCAGATGAACATGAACCAGAAGAAGAAGATGACCATGGACCAGACGACGTCCCAGAACGTCAGGCTGTTCGTGCCGACCTGAGCGCAGGCGGCGAGGAGCAGCGGGACCACGGCCACGAGGGCGGTAGTCGGCAGCATCCTTCGCAGGACCGAGCCGATGGATTCGTTGCGCACGTTTCTCTCCCCTGTGGTGACGACCGGTCCGGGCGTCAGGCGGCCCGCGGAACCGAGGACCCCGCGCTGCTCGGGTCCTCCTCCATGGTCGGTCCCGCTGGGCGGTGCACCGTGCACAGTAGCGCACTGCGCCCCTGTGCGACAGGCCCTCCCGACACGACCGGGCGAGATCCTCGCGATCGGGGGGCGTGACTCCGAGACGTCACCTCCGCTGTCGATCGCCGGACGACCGGGCTCCTGAGTGCCACACCGGCCTCCATCGAGCGTCGATGAGGCCGTGCGCGAGTCGCCGCCGAGACGATCGGAGGCACCGTACCGGGGCTGCTTCTCGTCTATTGGCTCGGTGACAGCGACATCGAGGTGATGACGCACGCCTGACTCCCGCGTCGGCCGGGCGGGGTCCGCTCAGCCTCGTCCGGCCGCGAGTGCCTCCCGTGACAGCTCGTAGGCTCCGGCGAGGTCGCCGAGCTCTGCCTTGACCTCGGCCCACTCGCCGAGGACGACCTGGAGCTGGGCGCGGCGCCCGATGGACCTGGCGGTCTCGGCCGCGTCGGCAAGCGTCTCGGATGCGGCGGCCAGGTCACCACCGGCCCGCTGCGCCCGGGCGATCGACAGGCGGGCGCTCAGGTGGGCTTTCCGATTGCCGGTCGCATCGGCCAGGCGGATGGCTTCGTTGGCCCGCTCGATCGCCACGTCTGGATGCCCGTCGGCGAGGGCGATCTGCGCCTCGGTCTCGGCCACATGGGCGAGGTACCGCTCGTTGTCAAGGCGCTCGAACCCGATCCGGGCGGCGTGCGAATGGGTCCTGGCCCGGGAGAGGTTGCCGAGCCCGAGATAGACGAGGGCGAGCTCGTTCTCGAGGGCGGCCACCTCGTAATCCGCGGATGAGGCCCGGAACTGGGCCAGCGCCCGGGTTCCCGATGTCATCGCCGCCTCGAGATCGCCGAGCTCGCGGTAGTTGAGTGCGAGGCTGAACAGGAAGAGAGCCCGCTTCCGGGTATCGAGCGAGGGCACGAGTGATCGAGCTCGCTCGAGGTGGGCGAGCGCCTTCTCGGGCTGGTCGTCACGTGCCTCGATCATGGCGAGGGCGATCAGTACCCGCACGGTGAGGTCGGGCTCGACTTCGAGACCGCCGGCCACGTCATCCAGGATCCGCCGCAGGAGCGCGCCTGACTCGTCGGCCTGCTCCAACTCGTAGAGCGCGTTGGCCTCCCAATATCTCGCGAGCGCCGCATCGGCTTGACGGCCAGCAGAGCTGAACAACATCGCCGACTCGGCGGCGGCCCGAAGGGCTTCCGTTCCGCGTTCCAGTCGGCAGAGGGACTCGGCAAAGCCGCGGAGGAGCTCGGGTCGGATCGACGGGCTCGGGTCCGCCTCCAGCAAGGCTGCGTAGCCGTCGGCGGCGGCCCGCCATTCGCCCGCAGCGAGGCGGAGATCCGCCTCGAGCCGGGTCCAGGCCGGCCCCTCGTCCTCGAGGAGACGGGTCACGGGCAGCCCGAGGCGCTCGGCGATGAAGTTCAGGGCGGCCATGGACGGCTTGACGAGACCGTTCTCAAGGGCGCTGATGTACGCCTTCGTGTAGCGGTCGCCGGCGAGTGCCGCCTGGGTGAGCCCGGCCCGCTGGCGCTCCGCGCGGATGCGCACGCCGATACGGCGGGCGAGCGGTCGATCCGCCTCGGCCCTCGATCGTGATCGTCGGTTCTGGGCGACGGTCGTCATTACTACTAGTGTACCCGACGTCAAGCCTCCGTTCGACCGCCTCCAGGATCGCCGACGGACTCGCCCGGAGACGGCCCGCCATGATCCAGAGGCTGGCCAGCGACGGGACGATGCGGCCGTTCTCAACGAGCGAGACGAACCCCCGGCTCAGGGGCCCGCCCATCGCCTGCTGTGTCAGGCCGAGGGATCGACGCCGGTGGCGGAGCTCGGATCCGAGTGCCTTCGCGAACGACGAGCCGCCGCCCGCGACCGATTGTTTTGCAATAGTTGACTCTCGCACGGTGAGAGCATAGCATGGCGGCCCTGGAGCTCAACGACCGGAAACGGGTGACCTTCTACCCCAGAGAGGAGTCGTCACCCATGCATGTCCCCCATCGCGCCCGTCTCCGGAATCTCGTCTTCGCGCTCATCACCGCCGGCTCGGCCCTACTGATCACCGCGGCGACGGTGTTCGCCGACAGCGGCTCGGGCCCCTTCCCTCGCTGACTCGACGCGAACCGCGCTACAGCAAGCTCGTCATCCGATCCGGTCGCCGGGCTCCAGCCCAGTCTTGACCCACCGCCCGGGACTCCCGTCCCGGCCGGGCCCTGACCTCTCAGCCATCCGACGGACGCCCGGTCGCTGTGCTACCGTGGACCCGCGGTTAGCGATAGTTGACCCAACTGTCTCACCGCGGGCACGGGTGGCTCGGTGGCCGACATCCAGGGACCCACGACCGCGCGCGCAGGGGTGGAGCCGTCGCTGCTCGCCATCCTCGAGGCGGGCGAGGAGGTGGTGGACCTCCTCCCCGGGCTCGGTGCGACCCTCGTCGTGTCGTCCGAGCGGGTCATCGTCGTCCGCGAGGGTACCCATTACCGGCCGCGCAACGGCGTCCGGTCGTGGCGCCACGGGGAGTTGCGAGACGTCGGCCTGTCGCTGCCGCGCCGCGGCCACGGCCGGATCGTCCTCATGGAGGGCCGTGACCCGAAGCAGGCGGTCAGCGTCTTCATCGAAGCCGAGAGCTGGACCGCCGCGGAGCGGATCGTCGGCGAGATCCGGGCCCGCGCCCGGGCGAGCCACCGTTCCGACGCCTCCGCGGGGCCGGCCGGCACCCACTGACCCCGGCCCGTCGCGTCGCCGATCGAGATCGGCGGCGTCCCCCGTCACCGCGTCCCCGAGTCGATGCGTCAGCGAGCTATCGCGTCAGCGTGACCTTGCGGAGGTTCGGCGGCGCCTCGGGGTCCCGACCCGCCGCGAGAGCCAGGTGGTAGGCGAACAGCTGGCAGGGGACGATCGAGGCGATCGGGGCGAGCCACTCCGGCGTGCCGGAGGGGATCGCCAGGGCGTCGCGACCGAGATCCCGGACCTCGGCTGAGTCCGACGCGACCAGCAGGTCGGCGCCGAGGCCGTGGAGCCGCCCGAGGAGGTCGGCCATCCCGGCCAGGGCCGGTCCGTCCGTGGCGATCGCGAGGACGGGGAAGCCGGCGCCGATCATCGCGATCGGTCCATGCTCGAAGTCCGCCGCCGAGTATGGGTCGGACGAGATCCCGGCGATCTCCTTGAGCTTGAGCGCCCACTCGCGGGCGGTCGCGTACTGGTATCCGCGGGCAAGGACGGCGCACCGTCCGAGGTCCGTCCAGCGCCCGGCCACCGCTGCGACGGAGGAATCGTCTGCGACGATCGAGTCGAGCGTCGCGGGGAGCGCGGCGAGGGCATCGGACCCGTCCGCGGTCGCCCCAGGCTCGGCCGCCGAGCCGCCGTCGACGCCAGCCCGGCGGAGCGCCTCCGACAGCAGGGCGACGACGGTCAGCTCGGCGACGTACGTCTTCGTCGCGGCGACCGCAAGCTCCGGCCCGGCTTCGAGCCCCACGACGGTCCCGGCCACCTGGGCGAGCGGGGAATCGGGGTCGTTGGTGATCGCCACCGTGGCTGCGCCCTGGCGGCGACCGTCCTCGAGCACCCCGACGACGTCGGGCGAGCGACCGGACTGGCTGATGCCGATGACGAGCGCGCGGTCGAGGCGCGGGCCGCGCCCGTAGATCGACGCGAGCGACGGTGCGGCGAGCCCGACCGCGAGGCCGTTGCGCTCGCCGAGCACGTACTGGGCGTAGATCGCGGCGTGGTCGGAAGTCCCTCGCGCGGCGACCATGACGAAGTCGAAACGCCGGTCGGCCACCTCGGCGGCGATGGAGTCGACGGCGGGCCCGGCCGTGGCGACGAGGCGCCGCACGACCGCGCCGGACTCGCCGAGCTCGGAACGGACGCTCATGCGCGAGGAGGGCGGGTCGAGGGTGTGGCGCTCACCTGTCAAGGGTAGTCCGAGCGAAGACGGGGCGAACGTCCTCGGACCCGGGACCCGTGACGGAGGAGCATCGTCCGGGCCCGGGTTACCGAGGACGGCGGGTTGCTTCTGCCTGCGCGACGAGGCCGGCACCTCGTGCGCTCGCCGAGACCCGATCGCACTCCGACCGCGCCGTCGGTCCCGACAGGACCAGGTCCCGGATGCGGAGCGTCGCGCCTTCGACGCCCGACCGGGTCGCGGCGTGACGCGGTCGTTCCACCGGGGCGGTCACCTGCTACCCTCACGGTCCCCACAGGAAGGATGGAGGGCTCGCGATGGCCACCGACCGGACGAAGTTCATCCTCGACGAGGATCGCATCCCCCGGGCCTGGTACAACATCGCGGCCGATCTCCCGACCCCACCGCACCCGGTCATCCACCCGGGGACCGGCCAGCCCATCGGGCCGGACGACCTCGCCCCGCTGTTCCCGATGGCCCTCATCGGCCAGGAGGTCAGCGCCGAGCGCGAGATCGAGATCCCCGAGCCCGTCCGGCGTGCCTATACCCTCTATCGCCCGTCGCCGCTCTACCGGGCCCACCGGCTCGAGAAGGCCCTCGGCACGCCTGCCCACATCTACTACAAGTACGAGGGCGGCAGCCCGGCCGGCAGCCACAAGCCGAATACCGCCCTCGCCCAGGCCTTCTTCAACAAGGAGGCGGGCGTCAAGCGCCTGGCGACCGAGACCGGTGCCGGCCAGTGGGGTTCGGCCCTCGCCTTCGCCGGCGCGGCGTTCGGCCTGGAGGTCAAGGTCTACATGGTCCGGGCCTCGTACGACCAGAAGCCGTATCGGCGGATCCTCATGGAGGTCTACGGAGCCGAGGTCGTCCCCAGCCCGAGCCCGACCACGTCCTACGGGCGGCGCGTCCTGGCCGAGACGCCGGAGAACCCGGGCTCGCTCGGCATCGCCATCAGCGAGGCGGTCGAGGATGCCGCCGGCCGCGACGATACGAAGTACAGCCTCGGCTCGGTCCTCAACCACGTCCTCCTCCATCAGACGGTCATCGGCCAGGAGGCGATCGAGCAGATGGCGATGGCCGGTGAGGAGCCCGACATCGTCATCGGCTGCACCGGCGGCGGATCGAACTTCGCCGGCCTCACGTTCCCCTTCATCGGCCGCGGCCTTCGCGGCGGCCCGAAGCCGCGGGTCATCGCGGTCGAGCCCGAGGCGGCACCATCCATGACCAGGGGCGTCTACCGCTACGACTTCGGTGACACGGCCCAGATGACGCCTCTCGTCAAGATGCACACCCTCGGCCACGACTTCATCCCCGACCCGATCCATGCGGGCGGCCTGCGCTATCACGGGATGGCGCCACTGGTCAGCCTCCTCAAGGAGGAAGGCCTCATCGAGGCTCGGGCGGTCCACCAGCGACCGACCTTCGAGGCCGGCGTCCAGTTCGCCCGGAGCGAGGGCATCCTGCCGGCTCCCGAGCCGTCGCACGCGATCCGCATCGCCATCGACGAGGCGCTCAAGGCTCGCGAGGAGGGCCGCCGGACGACGATCCTCTTCAATCTCTGCGGCCATGGCCACTTCGACCTCGCCGCGTATCAGCGCTACCTGGCCGGCACGCTCGAGGACTACGAGTTCCCGGCCGAGAAGGTCGCCGAGGCCCTCAAGGCGCTCGAGCCGCTCCCCGTCGCCTGACCGCGCGACCGACCGCTCCCGCCGGCCGGTCGGCGGGAACCGGTCAGCCTCCGCTGCCCTTGTAGACGACGCGGACGATCGTCGTGCGGTCCTGCTCGCCGAGCGTCAGGGCAGCGTGGATGAGCTCGCGGTCGGCGTCGCAGACCTCGCTGGCCGTGTGGCCGGCCGGATCCTGGAGGACACCGAGGTCGGCCTGGAACTTGTCGGCCCCCGTCGCCACGGACCATGCCGCACCTGCTGCAGCCTGCTCGTCGTCGGTGGGCGCGTCGCGGAGTGGATCGCCGTGGACCGAGGCGAGAGCGGCGGTGGCCGTCGCGTCGAAGTACGAGTCGAGGGTCTCCTGGTCGAGCTTCTTGAGGATCGGCACGACGATGTCGGGGTCCTCGGTGCCCTGGGCGAGGGCCGAGCAGGAGTCCGGATCGGCGAGGTCGAGGACCTTGGCGGTCGCCTGGAAGAGGGTCAGCTGGGTCGCGTCGTCGACCCGGTCGACGCCGTCCTTGACCAGCGTGATGCCGGCCTGGACGGCCGCATCGTGGTCGAGGTTCCCGTACTTGGCCTTGAACGCCGGGTCTGCCTCGAGCCGCTGGGCGACGCGGTTCGTCGCCTCGTCGTAGGGGCTGAGATTCGCGTTGATGTAGCCGATCAGGCCGACGATCGCCACCACGACGATGACGACGACGATCGCCCCGACGATGAGGATCCCGCGGCTGCTCTTCGTCGGCGTGGCCGGCTCCCACGCGACGGGCGCCGGCCCCTCCGGCGGGGCGGCCATCGCCGACGGTGGCGCCGGGATCGGGTCGCCCGGCGGAGCCGGTACCTCGCTCGGTGGCATCGGGTCGCCCGGCGGAGCCGGTACCTCGCTCGGTGTCGTCGGTTCGGGGCTGTCGGGCTGGGCGCCGGACGGATGGTCGTCCACGGCGGGACTCCTGGCGGGCGTGGGCGTGGGCGTGGGCCGTCGCTGCCTCAGTGTCGCACGGGCGTGGCGCGAGGAGCGATGGGCCGACGTCACGGCAGGCGCCGAGACGAGCGCGGTGCGCCGCCCCTGCTATCGTGCGGCCGTGGACACGACCCTCGCGCTCGACCCCCGGCCGGCCGGGTCGGACGCCGCTGCGTCGATCGACGTCGAGTGGCTCGGCCGCGTCCCGTACCGCGAGGCGTGGGCCCTCCAGCACGAGCTCGTGACCGAACGGGCGGCCGACCGGATCACCGACCGGCTTCTCCTCCTCGAGCATCCGGCGGTCCTCACCCTCGGGCGCCACGCCGACGAGTCCCATGTCCGGGCGACCCCGGACGAGCTCGCCCGTCGCGGCATCGAGGTGATACGGATCGAGCGGGGCGGTGAGGTCACCTACCACGGCCCGGGCCAGCTCGTCGCGTATCCGATCCTCGCCCTGTCGCGGCGGGGGCTGCTCCTCCGGCCCCTCGTCGGGGCACTCGAGGCGGCGATGATCGAGACGTGCGCCTCGCTCGGCGTGATCGCCGGCCGGCGGGAGGGGGAGCCCGGCTGCTGGGTCGATCCGGACGGACCGCGGCCGCGGAAGATCGGAGCCCTCGGCATCCGGGTCGAGCGGGGGGTCTCGTACCACGGCATCGCCCTCAACGTCGCCCCGGATCTCGCCGATTTCGACCTCATCGACGCGTGTGGCATGCCCGGCGTCGAGTCGACGTCGATCGCTCGGGAGGCCGGTTGGCCGGAGCACCCGGCGTCATCGCCCGAGACCGGGGCGGCGGTCGAGGACACCGGCCGGATCTTCGCCGCTGCCGCCATCCGGCATCTCGGCGCGGCCGGCCGGCCCGGCTGACGGATGGCGGCCGGCCTCTTCGAGCTCCGCCGGGACGCGATCACCGGCTGGTGGGTCGCGACCGTGGTCGACCGGGCCTTCCATCGCGACCGGTTCGCCCTGGCAGCCGCGCCGGTGGACGACGACGGCCAGTGCCAGAACTGCGCCGAGCCGCCGGGTGACGGCGTCCGCCTCCGGACCCTCAAGGACTACGCGTTCCATGTGGTCGGGACCGAGTCGGAGGCGCGGGAGCTGGAGGCCAGCCTCGTCCAGGTCGCCCTGTCAGCTGCTCGGGCGTCGGGGAGCTGGCGGACCGTCGTCGCCGCGCCGGGGGAGCACCGCCCGCTCCATGCCGTCGGGACCGAGACGATCGTCGAGCTCCTGGCCGGCTGCAGGGCCGCGGTGGCCGACGCCCGCCGGGCCGGCCAGACCGACTACATCCAGGTGGTCCAGAACTGGGGTGCGCAGGCCGGGGCGAGGACGAATCACCTCTGCATCGACATCTACGATCTGCCGCAGGTGCCCCATCGGGTCGCCGAGGAGCTCGGCGGCGCGGCACGGTACGTGATCCGCGAAGGCACCTGCCCGTGGTGCCGCCTCGTCGCCGACGAGCCTGCCCGGGTCGACCGCCTCGTCCACGCCGACGACTCGAGCGTCGCCTTCGCTCCCTATGCCTCGCGGTCCCCGTTCGAGGTGTGGGTCGTGCCGCGC
>Ga0335082_10000921_pt1 | contig 30891 bp, 26 predicted proteins | sample Lox_Sample_41_FD_206718 | JGI IMG/M metagenome (GOLD analysis project Ga0335082, IMG submission 206718) | Soil microbial communities from Loxahatchee National Wildlife Refuge, Florida, United States - Lox_Sample_4.1 | ecosystem: Environmental > Terrestrial > Soil > Wetlands | place: USA... | reverse complement strand
TTCTAACATTCCGGTCGTTCGTAAAGTTCCTCAGGATTGATAACGAAGCGGATTTGCCCCCTGGAACTTATTTTTTGATGTAGATGTAGAGTTCCTGGCCGGGTTTCACGCCGATACTTTTCAGCAGATTCCACTTGAGTATTTGTTCGACCGAGACGTTGTATTTCTTTGCAATCGTCTGCATCGTTTCCCCCTTCTTGACGGTGTGTACCGTGAGTTCGCCTTCGTCTTCAGGCAGGGAAGCATTCTGCTGAACTGACGGCGGGGTCACGGTCTTGGGCACCGTGCTCGCCGGTTGCTCGGTCTTTGGCTCGGAGGTAGAAGGAGGTGGCTCTGTCTTCGGCGCAGGGGGCACCACCGTTTGTGTGGTTGTGTCCCGTGGCGGCTCTGTTGTTACTTTCGGTTTGGGCTTTCGCTCCACACGCACTCCCTTCCCGGGAATGGGAGCTGGAAAAACGGTGGTTGTCGGGCTTCCCGTCTTCGGAGCTGGCGGAGGAACCGGCTTGGTGCTCTTCGCGGGTACGTTTGCCGGAGTCCGCGGGGTGATTTCCTTCGCGGTAATGGCCGGAGCGTGGGAAGCGACTTTTTGCTGAGGTGTAATTTGCCGTTCGATCGGCTTTAAGAGCTGCTGTCCCGTCCACTTGCTGACAAGAAAAATCTGAGGTGAAGTGGAAACCTGGACATAGTACTTTGATGTGTCCGGCGGCACGGGAGCGACGGAAACAGTCACCGGTTGGGGGCCCTTCACGGTAACAGTGACCGAATGAGAAGGAATCGTGGTCACACTGTCGATAAAGTCATCTGCACGTAATGCCGCAATCGAATTTACCGATGGAGTAATGGCGGCCGTTTCTATTTTCTGTCCACCCATTCGCCATCCCGAGCTGTCACGGGTAAAGGCGTAGTCTTTCGTGCCGGCTGTAAATGAGAGCCCTTTTATTGAGTCGGCAGGAAGGAGGAGAATGTTCTTATCACGCCAATCCTTGACATCGCGCGTGACGGTCCAGCTCTCGAGGCCTTCTCCAAGATACACATCCTTCGTGGTCGGCAAACGGAAGTAGACTTCGGAGTACGAAGGACCCATCTTTCCCACGATGAGACTGGCACTTTTCCCGGTTCGGTCGGTCATCGTCACCCGCGTGCCGGCAGAACTATCGACCTCGAAAATTTGCTGCTTCTCCGGATTGGAGGAGATGAGACTTCCCGATTTAAATCGGACAACGCTGGAGATGAGATGCGTGACTTCAACGGGATCCGCGGGATAATGAACCGGCGCCGTCACCATCCACCGCCCGCCAACGTTTTCCAGAATGATCGATTTCGACTGATGATGGAGTTCGATCCTGATAACCGCCGCGGAATCAACGGCGAGGGAGATTTGGCCGGCCTGGTAACTCGCTTCCCGTTCCTCGCTGGTGAACGGACCGTAAAAGATGAGAACGATGCCGCCCAGCACCAGCAGGAGCACGATCAGAATGATTGTCGATCGATTCATCGGAGTTCGTCCTCCACTCTAAATCCCGCGGGATTCCAGTCGTTTGCGGGATGCTACTCTCCACCGCCAGCGTATCACACCGACGAGGATGACAACAAGAGGCGGAGCTGCAAGATCGATGCCCTTGACCCATGTGCGGGTGCTATCGCCAACTTCGTCGAGCGGTTTCGTGCTGCTCTCCCGTGCACGGATAGATGCAAGTCCGATATCATCCGCAAGCCAGTCCACAAGATTACTCGCCAGAAGAAAATTATCGCGGTTCCCGCCGGAGAGTTGATCCTGCAGGAAATCACCATCTCCCACGACAACGATCTTGTTCACCCCTCCCGTTACCACTTTCCTCGTCGTGTCGATGGTCGCCTTCATGTTGTCTTCCACACCAACCGGCTTGCTTGCGAAAGCGCTCGTGAAGGCACCATCCAGCGTCACCACAAGCGGAATCCCCGATTCCTTGAACATATCCTGCGTCACGGAGACCGTCGGATTGATCATGAAGTAGTTTTCCTGTCTCCCGCTCTTGTTCGACGTCTGCGCAAGAACGTTGACCGTAATACCTTTCTGCCGGGCGAGACTGGTATCAATCGAACTGACGAAATAAAATACCACCGAACCAAGATCCTTGACGATCGGGCTTGTCTTACTAAAGGTGCTGACGCGCGGCAGATAGTAGAACGGAATCTGGTTCTGTATCACCATAAAACCGGCCTGCTGGCTGACGGTCACATATGCGCAGCTCACATCCCGTACGAGATCGGTATTCACCCGAACACCGTACGTCTCAAACAAGTCATCGAGATTGAGATTGAGTGGCTGACCGATCTGGTTTTGAAGGTTCATGTTCACTTTATTGATGAAGAACGCAACGCGGCCGCCCTTCATCACATACTGATCCAGAAGAAATTTTTCCCAGTTCTTGAACGGCTGCGTCGGCCCGACGACGAGAAGAACCGCAACATCGGAGGGAACCGCTTTGCCGCCGGTGAGATCGACCGGTGTCACCTGGTATTGTTTTTCCAGCATTTGCTGGACTTCGTTCATTTGCTGGAGTGTGGGTTCCCCCTGGCCAGTAAGAACACCGACCTTCTTCAGCTCCTTCGAGGTCATCTTCTTGATAGCGGAACTCAGTTCATACTCCAGGTTTGCTGTGGACTGCACCACCGGAACATGTTCCTGCTTGTCACCGTACAGGAGAACGAGTCCCATGTACGCTTTCTCAATCTGCAGCTTGTCTTCTTTCAACACCTGGACCTGGACAGGAGGGATGCCGTACCGCTGTGCTTCCTGCTCCAGTTCTTCTTTCTTCGAGGGATCGATGAATTCATACTGGAAGTTCCCTCCGGCATACGCGCGGTATTCATCAAGCTGATCCTGGACTTCACGTTTGTTATTATTGTAGGGCGACGGGAGATCAGAAGTGAAGTAGGCCTTCACCAGAAATTTGTCGTCAAGCGAGCGAACAAGATTCTTGCTCGCTTCCGAGAGGGTATAGATTTTTTCCTTCGTGAGATCGACACGATGAAAAAACCGCATGCCGAGCATATTGAGAAAGACGAGGATGCCCAAAATGACAACGATACGGATGAGGGATTGAGTGCGATTCATCGTTTACAGTCCTGTCATGACCAACGCCGTCTCTGGAGCACAACGCTCCCCAGGAGGAGCGAGAATCCGATGGCAGAAAAATAATAAATGATATCCCGCGAGTCGATGACGCCGCGGGCAATATTGGAAAAGTGATAGTCCACGCTCAGGTATTCGAGCGGGGTTGCCAGGGAACTGGGAAGATAAAAGAGCACCTTGTCGAGCATGAAAAGTCCGAAAACGATCAGGAAGCTGACGATAAACGCTACCACCTGGTTTTCGGTAATGGATGATCCAAACACGCTAATCGCAAGAAAAACGGCTCCCACGAAGAGGAGTCCGAGGTATCCGCCTATCACGGGGCCGAGGTCCAGACTCCCGATGAGCGAGACGGTGATGTAGTAACATAACGTCGGGAGGAGCGTAAAGAAGTAGAGCATCCATGCCGCAAGGAATTTTCCGACAATAATTTCGGATTCCGTCACGGGTTTTGTAATAAGAAGTTCAAGCGTTCCCGATTTTTTTTCCTCGGAGATCAGGCGCATGGTGATCGCCGGTGCAAAGAACAGCAGAAGGAACGGCGTCATCTCAAACACCGTACGAAGCGACGAGATGTTCGCGATGAAGAGATTGCTCGTGAAGAAGTAGCCGAGAATAACCAGGAAGACGACGATGACGATGTACGCCACCGGCGAATTGAAAAACGATTTCAGTTCTTTCAGGAAGATGTGCTTGATGTTCTTGAAGTTCATCGCGGCGAATCGGATGTTAGTTCCCGGAAGATATCCTCCAGACTCGTCTGCTCGCGATGGAGCTCCATCAGTCCCCAACCTTTCTGAACGCACAACTGGAACAATTCCTTCCGTATGTCTCTCGATTGCATACTCTCGACCGTGAAGCGCTTCATCCGGTTGTTTTCGGAAATCAAAGAAACGGCTTCCACCGCAGGAATGCTCTTGACCTGCACTGCAACCGATTCAAACGAGTGGCCGTCGGGAGTTTCTACTTCCAGCACGATTTTTTCTCCCCCCCGTAAATTGCGCTGAAGATCCGCTATCGGACCGTCTGCAACAATCTTCCCTCTATTAATAATAATCACCCGTGTACAGGTTGCCTGAACTTCGGGAAGAATATGCGTGGAGAGGACCACGGTCTTCTGTCTTCCGATGTTTTGTATCAGACTCCGGATTTCAACAATCTGATTGGGATCAAGTCCACTCGTCGGCTCGTCAAGAATCAAAACACGCGGATCGTGGATGAGCGCGGCGGCAAGCCCGACGCGCTGACGGTATCCCTTGGAAAGCTGGCCGATATCCTTATGCTTCATTTCTCCCAGGCCGCACACTTCCACCATTTCACGGAGACGGTAGGGTATCCGCGAAGGGGCAAGCCCCTGGAGCTGTGCCGCATACTCGAGGTAATCGAGTACGTTCATATCGAGATAGAGGGGATTCTGCTCAGGGAGATATCCGACAAGTTTCCGGACTTCGAGCGATTCGGTGTGAACGTCCCGGCCTTCGACCTTCACCGTGCCTGCTGTGGGTGAGAGATAGCAGGTAATGACTCGCATCGAGGTGGTTTTTCCGGCCCCGTTAGGTCCCAGAAATCCCAGAATTTCTCCCGAATGTACCTCGAACGAGATATTGTCCACCGCCTTCGCGTCGCCGTAGGCCTTTGAGAGATTTCGGACTGAAATGGACATCGGTGCTAAATAACGCTTAAATTAATGTTACATTTTTGGCGATTGACGTGCAAATATTCAAATTTTTTGTGAAATATGCAAGTGAGAGAAGTGGCCGCTGGGAAGGTCATGGCAGGAAAACCGGGCGGAAATCGCCTCCCGGTCCGCCAGGCACAAGCACAACATTAAACGACTATATGAGGAACAGCTTCAGGGATAGACTCGAACTCCGATACCCAGGTCGAGATCTGTTCCCGATGCAGGAGAGAGAATGAAGAGGGGAGCCGCGTCAAGGAAGAGGTCGACCGGAGAGCGGGGAATGTTATATGCTATACCCACGACCCCGCGAATCGCGAACCGCACGTCATCATCGGGAAAGAAGAACGCATCACCTTCGTTAAATTCTCCACGGTCCGATTCCCAGCCGAATACCGCGCCGGGACCATAGTGGAGCGACCACCCCGGAGAATTGAACGGGTAGCTCTTCCACAGAAAATCGACATGTAACCTGGAATCACCGTTCGGTGCGAATCCAATTACGCCGTCGAGAGAATTCTGTGAGTTCAGAGTGTAATTCCATGCAATGCCGGTCGGTTGTCCCACCTCAAAACCAAATCCGAGTTTTCCGCTTGCAGAAAGTGAACATGTTCCACACAGAAGAAGAACAACAAGAGCAGAGACCTTGCGAAAAGATTTCATAGCGTTTCCCGCCTTTCCCTCCCGAATGTTCGACCGGTGTTTGTCTGATTCAAGGTACGCAAGGGCTCGGGGGAAAGTCAAGTTAAAAGAGTTTCATTCCGGTCAAACACGTTAAAGATTTTTCATTTCTTCCGGGAGATGCACATCCCACGCATTCGGAACAACCAGGGCTCTGCCTTAAAGAAAATTCACTTGACTTCGCAGGCGAATCGGTTACATTGAGAGGTAGCAGTCCGGAGTCACTCGACACCGCGAAGGTTCCTGGCCGCAGCCGGCGGTTCCAGAAGACACTCAATCTACAGGAGATCCACTATGAAAAACTCAACGATCCTCATCACTCTCGCACTGCTTGCGCTCTTCGCCTATGAATGCAGCAATGCCGACAAGGAATTCCAAGAGAAGTACAGCACGCTCCAGCAGACAAACCAACAGTTGGCAAATGACATTGCCTCACGGGATCGGTTCATCGATACCGTGGCAACGTCCCTGAACGATCTCTATGCAAATGTTGAGGACCTCTCTGCGAAGGAGAAATCCCTTCTCCACGAGACTACAAAACTCGAATCCGAGAAGAACCTCGCCAGGAACGATCCGCGTTCGGGACTCGTCGAGAAGATCGAGGTCATCCGCACAGCCCTCGCCGATGATCACAAGCGGCTTACCGATTTGCGATCACGGCTCAACGTTGCGAACAAGAAATACGCAGGATTGGAAAAACTTGTCGATAATCTCAAGCTGACGCTCCAGCAGAGAGATTCATCGATTGCGGATCTGGGCAAGCGGATCCAGGACCTGCAGTCGCAAATCGACCAGAAGAACAGTCTGTTGACAAGCAAGGATTCCGTCATCGACACACAGTACAAGCAGATTACGACGGCGTACTACACCATGGGAACTAAGAGTCAGCTCGAAAAAATGGGTGTCATTACACGTGAGGGCGGATTCCTCTGGGGACTCTTGGGATCGACGAGCATCCTGACCGACAGTGTGGACGAAAGGAATTTCAAACCGCTCAACCGGTTGGCGGAAAATATCATCCGGGTGAACGGAACGATCGAGGAAATTCTCCCCCGGCGTAATCAACAGTTTTACCGACAGTCGGAACTTGCCGACGGAACCCGATCGCTCCTGACGATTTCAAACCCGGATGAATTCTGGAAGCAAAAGTATCTGGTGATCATTACCAGCAAGCCGAACGCGGAGCTGGCTGCCTCGCAGTAGCTCTTTCGTCCCGGAATGATCGCTTTTGCTCACTTCACAACTATCATTTTGCGCACTTGTCTGAACACGAGCCGGGGATCAACCCGGCTCGTTGCTTCCATCCTGCAGAAATAGAGACCGCTTGCAAAATTCACCGCGCTCCACCTGATCGAGTGATAGCCGCCCGGCTCAGGACCATCCACAAGAGTTGCAACTTCGCTTCCCTGTATATTCACAACTGAAATCCGTACCACGCTCTCAGCAGGCAATTGATAGCTGATTATGGTCGACGGGTTGAAGGGATTGGGATAATTCTGTGTGAGCTCGTATGTCTGCGGGAGTGTACCGCGCGGGTCATTCACACCGGTCGGCGCCACTACCGTGATGATTCCTTTCATCCCAAGAGAGTAATGGAACCCACAAACATAATAGTATGTGCCGACCTGTGTCGGCACGACGATCCCGCCACCGTCAGGTGTCTGGAAGCCGCCGTTGGACGTATTCCCGTTGGAATTCCAGGTCGACTGGTCGACTTCGACGACAAAATGGATGCTTGCAATCTCAAATGAGACTGTGTCACCCAGGTTGATGCTTATCGAGGAAGGTGAAAAAGTAAATCCCGAGTTATTTACAATGTGAGTTGTTGAAAACCCCTGCAGGGAACCGCACAGCAACAGCAAGAACAATTTCAGGGAACGATTCATATCCCGCTCCTTATGTAATGAAACGAAAGAGGGTTGATGGTTTTCGGGTATGGTACGAAGGATGGTTGAGATAATCAATTCTCACCTTGATCATGGAGTGTTATCATGATTGAGAGTAGTCTTTCGAAAATGAAAAAATACGTATTTACATCTATTTGCCGCAGCACGGGAATGATCGTAATCGGGAGAGAAAACTTCCGAAGAGGATCGCGAGACGCTCACCTCGTCGTTCCTTGACAATGGATGCAAAAATCTCTTAATTGGATGCCAAAAGACGGACGATTATCAACGCAAAGGATTAGGGCCATGACACGCACTGTTCGGGGAGGATTGATCCAGGCAACTCTCGCAACATCTTCGACACAGCCACTGGAAGTCATTAAGAAGGCGATGATCGATAAGCACGTGCACATGATCGAGGACGCTGCGAAAAAGGGAGTGCAGATGCTCTGCCTGCAGGAATTATTCTACGGCCCCTATTTTTGTGCCGAACAGAACCCAAAATGGTATGCGCTCGTCGAGAAAGTCCCCGATGGACCTACGGTGAAACTCATGCAGGAGATTGCGAAGAAATTTTCGATGGTGCTTGTGATTCCAATTTATGAGGTCGAGATTACCGGCATCTATTATAATACTGCAGCGGTCATTGATGCGGATGGCAAGTATCTCGGAAAGTACCGGAAACATCATATTCCACACGTTGCACCCGGCTTTTGGGAAAAATTTTACTTCAAACCGGGAAATTTAGGCTTCCCGGTATTCAAGACGGCGTATGCCGACATCGGTGTCTACATTTGTTATGATCGACATTTTCCCGAGGGGGCCAGGATCCTCGGACTGAACGGGGCGGAGATTATCTTCAATCCTTCGGCGACGGTTGCCGGGCTCTCGGAATATCTCTGGAAGCTGGAACAGCCGGCTCACGCGGTCGCCAACGGGTATTTCGTCGGCGCTATCAACCGCGTTGGAACAGAGGCACCATGGAATATCGGGGAATTCTACGGGCAGAGTTACTTTTGCAGTCCGCGCGGAAAGATCCTTGCCGAGGCGCCGCGCGACAAAGACTTTCTTGTTGTCGCTGATCTCAATCTCGATGAAATCCGGGAAGTGCGCGAAATCTGGCAATTCTACCGCGATCGGCGGCCGGAAGAATACGGAGCAATCAGCGCAGTGGAAAAATAACGTGAGAGCGCGGAAATAGCCGACGATTCTCAATACATCACAAAGGAAAGAAGCGGAACGGAAATGGATACCAATACTCTTAAGAATCTCTCGGCATCGGAAACAACAGCGGCACTGACATACGGAACCTGGCGGTTTCAGAAGAACTGGAAACCCGTTCACGTGGTCGATGCCGAAGGATGCTTTTTCATCGACAACGCAGGCAAGCGCTACCTCGATTTTTCCTCGCAGCTGATGTGTGTCCACCTTGGATACAAGAATCAGGCCGTCACGAAGGCGATCGAGGATCAGGCACGCAAGCTCCCATTCATCGGACCCGGTTTTGCGACGGACGTCCGGGCAGAACTCAGCAGGCAATTGCTCACCGTGCTCCCAAAGGGCTTGGAGAAATACTTCTTCGCCACCTCGGGAACGGAAGCAAACGAGGCGGCGTTCAAGATCGCGCGCATGTATACGGGCAAGACAAAGATCATCGCCCGCTATCATTCCTATCACGGCTCGACGATGGGGTCGATTGCCGCCACGAGTGATCCGCGTCGCTGGGCAATGGAGCCTGCGGGAAAAATTCCCGGTGTCATCTTTGCCCCGGAAGTCCACTGTTACAAGTGCCCTATTCATCATCATTATCCGGAATGCGAAATCGCCTGCGTCGAATACATTGATCATATGATTGAAAACGAAAGCGACGTCGCGGCAGTCCTTGTTGAACCCGTGGTCGGCACAAACGGTGTCCTCATCCCGCCAAAGGAATACATGCCTCGCCTTCGTCAGATCTGCGACCGTCACGGCGTTCTCCTGATCGCGGACGAAGTCATGACGGGATGGGGAAGAACGGGATCGTGGTTTGCGGTCGACCATTGGAACGTTGTCCCGGACATCCTGACGACTGCCAAAGGCATCACGACGGCGTATATGCCGCTCGGTCTCTGCGCTACGACAAAAAAGATCGGCGATTTTTTTGACGACCATTACTTTTCTCACGGTCACACGTACGAGGCACACCCGCTAACTCTCGCTCCCGCTATCGCAGCCATCGGCGAGTACAAACGGCTCGACCTTATCCGCCGGGCCAACGAGATGGGAGAGTATCTCGGCAAGCTATTGCAGGCGTTGAAACCGAAACATCCCTCGATCGGAGACGTTCGCGGGATCGGGCTTTTCTGGGCGGTGGACCTTGTGAAGAATCAGACGACAAAAGAGCCGTTCAACAATTATCGGGATAAAGTCAATGGGGCCCCGCTCCTCGTCGACAAGGTCGCCGCGGATATGATGAAAAACGGGGTTTACATCCAGGCGTGGGTCAGTCACTTTGTCGTTGCTCCTCCTCTCATCGTGTCGAAAGAAGAGATCGATCTGGGAGTGAAAGCACTTGACGCAGCTCTTATCATTGCAGATCAATCAGTAGTATAACTGTTCTTTCCTGAATAGTCGGCACAGGCTTTACTCGTGCCACAGTGACATTATTCACAACAGAAGGAAGAACGAATGAAGCTACGCTACGGAGTTGGATTTCTGTGCGCCATGATATGTCTCGCCGGTACCGCACAGTCGCAAGTGACCAATCTTATCGTGAACGGCGTCCCGAACAATTTTACCATGACTTCGGGTGATCAAATCAGCTGGACATACAATTGTCCCGTCGGCTCCACGACAGATTTTGAACTCTGGTTTGATGTGAACTCTAACGGAACGATCGAACCGGGCACAGACGAACTTGTGCAGACATTTGCGCAGACCGACGGGGACACGGCAGGGAACGGCCCACCGGACCTGGATAGAACGGCCAACGGCGCCGTGAACTTTGCGCAACCGGTTGGATTGGTACCAGGGCACTTCATTATGAAGCTTACCAATAACAGCTCCAGCGTGACCTGTGCGGGAATCATCAATCCACTTTCTTCACCCGCGTATACGATTTCCGGCCATATTACTCCGCCGTCCGGAAAGAGTGCACAGTACATCCTGGTTGAAATCGATCGACACCATTTTATCCCGAACTTTTGGCAGGCAATTACAGATGTCTCGGGCAATTATACGATTCAGATGAATGCCGATACGGCGGGGAATCCATGGGAGGTGCGCGTTGCAACGCAATTTCCCCCGAGCATTCTGACACCCCCGGAGACGAGCATTGTTATCAGTCAAAATCTCACCGGGATAAATTTCACCTACATCGCGTCAGCAGCGCAGGTTGCCGGGACATTGAAGGATGACCTTGGTAATCCTCTGTCGGACGTCGACATCATGGTAACAGGCAATACGGATTTCAGCTCGTTTACCGCGCCGACGAATCTGGCAGGAGTTTTCCAGGTCGGGATCCCGGCAAATGAGCTGAACGGACAGACCTGGTGGCTCCAGTCCACAATGAACCAGATGCTCACCACGACGTCGCTCCTGGCCCGGACCACTCTTCCCGTCATCCATAACGGTGACAGTCTCTACCGCAACCTGATCATCTACAACGTCAATTCCGTTATCCGCGGATACCTTGAGTTCAACGGTTCGCCCCTGCCGGGGAGCATGACCATCACCGCGCAAACCGATTCCGCAGAAGCTATTGCACTGACCGATTCTGCAACAGGAAGTTTTGCTATCGGTGTATCCGACAAGATTTCCTCGTACCAAATCATGCTCATCAACTATCTTCTTCCACCCGGATGGTCCATGCCGACCGTCTATGCAAGCCCTGGGGATACGGGAGTCATCATTAATATTATCCCTGCGGGCGTCGTCGACCGGCTTCCGGGAATTCCGAAACAATTCGCGCTCGGACAAAACTATCCGAACCCGTTTAACCCATCAACGCAATTCACGTACGATTTGCCAAAAGCTGTACGGGTACAGCTTACCGTCTACTCTCTGCTCGGGCAGGAAGTCGTCCGGCTCGTGGACGGGCAACAGCAACCCGGGAGCTATCGCATTTCGTTTGACGCAGGAAATCTTCCCAGTGGTTTGTATTTCTATCAACTGAAAGCCGGATCCTATTCTTCGGTCCGGAAGATGCTGTTGATAAAGTAAAGAAAGAGTGGTACCTTACTACCGGGGTTCGGGAATGAAAGTTTCCGAACCTCGGCGTCTTTACGAACAACTTTTCCCCGAGGTCACGACATGCAACCTGAAACTGAAACACTCACGACTCATCCTATCCCCGCATCCCAGGTAGAGACGGTAAACAATTATATCAACGGAATCACCACACAGGCACACGGAGCCGCGACACTTCCGGTCCTTAATCCTTCGACCGGTGAAGAGATCGCAACGGTCCCGCTCTCTAATGCAATGGATGTGAGAGATGCGGTTTCTGCCGCACGAGCCTCCCTCCCGAAATGGTCGGTGATGCCGGTAAAGGAACGGGCACAGGTTTTTTATCGATACAAGCGGTTATTGGAAGATCATGCGAACGAGCTGGCGGCCCTGGTGCACCGAGAGAATGGAAAGATCATGAGCGAAGCGATGGCTGAGATCGAAAAATCAATTGAGGTAACGGAATTTGCGTGTTCTATTCCACAATTGATTGCGGGAGAGGTCCTGGAAGTCAGCCGGGGTGTGGAATGCCGCATCGATCGGTTTCCGGTTGGGGTCGTTGCCTGTATAACACCGTTCAATTTTCCGAATATGGTTCCGAACTGGACGATCCCGAACGCCCTGGTGCTGGGGAATACCATGGTGCTCAAGCCGTCGGAAGTGGTGCCGCTGAGCGCAATGCGCATTGCCGAACTTCTCAAAGAGGCAGGTTTGCCTGATGGGGTTTTCAATATCGTGCATGGGTCACAGGCCGTCGTGGAAGCCCTTTGCGATGATCCGGGTATCGATGCACTGACGTTTGTCGGTTCGACGAAAGTTGCCAAGCTTGTCTATGCGCGTTCCACATCACATCACAAACGGGCACTCTGTCTCGGTGGAGCAAAGAACCATCTCATCGTCCTGCCGGATGCCCATGAGGCGATGACTGCATCAAACGTGGCGGCATCGATGACGGGTTGTGCGGGTCAACGATGCATGGCTGCGTCGGCAATGGTTGCGGTGGGAACAGTCGACCACATCATCAGGAAACTCTGCGAGGAAGTCGGCAAGATCGTCCCGGGCCAGAATCTTGGTGCCGTGATCACGAAACAGGCGAAAGAACGGATCGAGAGGTACATCACGGAGGCGGAACGCGACGGTGCAAAAATTCTGGTCGATGGCCGGGGCGCTACCGTCAAAGGAAAAGAAAAAGGATTTTGGGTCGGCCCGACCGTAATCGATTTCGTGAGGCCCGAGATGAAAATTGCCCAGGAAGAAGTATTCGGCCCCGTCCTTGCGATCATGCGTGCAAAGACCGTTGACGAGGCATTGAAGATCGAAAATGCCAATCCATATGGCAACGCGGCTGCAGTATTCACACAAAGCGGCGGAATGGCGCGATACGTCTCGGAGCATGCGAGCGCCGGAATGATCGGTGTCAATATCGGTGTTCCGGTCCCGCGCGAACCATTTTCCTTCGGCGGCTGGAATGAATCGAAGTTCGGTGCCTGTGATATCACCGGAAAAAGCTCGATAGAATTTTTCACGAAGCCCAAGAAGACAACCGTGAAATGGAACCCCGAATCAAAAGTGAACTGGATGAGCTAGACAAATCGTCTCCCAATGTCCGTCGTGGCAATCAGCCCGCACAGCACAACGAAAGATCCGCGGACATGATGCCCGGACAGCAACACCTTTGACAGCGCTCCGGCACTTTTGACCAATTCCGAATCCCTGGAGGATCCCAACGACCCCATGAATATTGCCGCGAAACTTTCCGCCGATCAGTACGAAGAGAATTTTTCCGAACTCCATCCGGCACTGACGAAAAATCAGGCGGTGGCCGAAGCAAACCGCTGTCTATTCTGTTATGATTCACCCTGCATGAAGGCCTGCCCGACGCATATCGATATTTCCACCTTCATCAAGAAGATTGCGTCGGGAAATGTCAAGGGCTCCGCAAAAACGATTCTCCAGTCGAACTGGATCGCACTCACCTGTGCAAAGGCATGCCCGGTCGATGTCCTCTGCGAAGGTGCGTGCGTGTATACTGCCCGCGGAGAACAGCCGATCCAGATCGGGCGGTTGCAGCGGTACGCTATGGAGTGGTACATCGACAAAGGAATGCCGCCGCTTTTCACCCCGGCGCCGAAGAACGGAAAGTCGGTCGGCATTATCGGTGGAGGACCGGCGGGATTGGCATGTGCAGCCGAGCTGGCGATCCTGGGATGCGCGACAACAGTGTACGAAGGACGAGATATCGCCGGCGGCCTTGACACACACGGCATCGCACCGTACAAGACCAGGTATACCGACAGCTTAACGGAAATCAAACTCATCGAACGGCTCGGGGTAACGATCCGGACCAACGCGATGGTGGGTAAAAGCATTTCCATCGCAGAGCTTGAACGGAATCACGATGCCCTGTTCATCGGTGTCGGACTCGGCAGCTCGCCCGATCTCTCGATTCCGGGAGAACATCTCTCCGGAGTTTTCGACGCCCTGGAGTTCATCGAACGGGTAACCACACGCAACTGGAAATCTGTTGACGTCGGCCGCACGGTTGCCGTTATCGGCGGCGGAAACACGGCGATCGACGCCGCAACGGAAGCGAAGCGGCTCGGTGCCGAACAGGTGTTCATGATCTACCGCCGCAGCCGGGAGGAAATGTCGGCGTATGATTTCGAGTTCGAGCTGGCGAAGATCGACGGCGTGCAATTCCATTTCCTCACTGCGCCGAAACAGGTGCTCGGCAAGACACACGTCGAAGCCCTTGAGTGTGTTCGCATGAAACTCGGGCCTCCCGATGTGAAGGGAAAGCCCGCCCCTATTCCTATTCCACACTCCGAATTCAGGATTCCGGTCGACATGATTATTAAGGCGATCGGTCAGAGGCCGGCCGATACGCTTTTCTCTCAGATTTCAAATTTAAAAACTCAAAACGGCAGAATTGTCATCGACCCTGAGACATTTCAAACCTCTCACCCGAAATATTTTGCAGGGGGAGATTGTATCAATGGCGGAAAAGAGGTCGTGAATGCAGCCGCCGACGGAAAGAAAGCCGCCCACGGGATTCATCGATACCTCTTTCGGCATCAGTAAGGCGAATGAGAGTCCCGAAGATGCGTAATCTATTTCTTGCGCTCTGCACCATGTGTCTCATCGGAGGATGCCGGTCAGGATCGAACCCCGACACCATCCGGAAAGATATCGGGGACCAGGGCAACGTGCTTGCCGATGGATTTAACCGGCAGAATATCGCCGAAGTAATGTCGGTCTACTGGAATGGCCCCGAACTCGTTGCCATATTTCCCGACACAACGTACCGGGGCTCGGACGACGTGAAACAGCTCTGTTGGAATCTCTTTGCAAGAGTGGAAGTCAGGAATTTTGGCACAAGTGAATCGCACATCGAGCCCGCAGAAAGCGGGGATCTGGCATACGAGTGGGGAAAGTACGATTTTAGCTTCCGGACAGGAACCGACACCATGGTCGATCTGCCCGGAACGTATCTCCGGATCTGGAAGAAGCAGAACAAAAAGTGGGTCATTATTGTTACACAATCATCGGCTCCTCTGATGCAAGCGGCCCCGGCATCTTCAACGCTCAAAACTGAAAAGAACAACACGTAGGAAGCAACGATAATGGCTGATCTTTCCATAACCTGTGGCGGGATTAAATCTCCCAACCCTTTCTGGCTCGCGTCCGCACCTCCGACGAATTCCTCGTACCAGGTTTGCAAAGCGTTTGAACAGGGATGGGGTGGAGCTGTCTGGAAAACTATCGGCGAGCCAGTCATGAACGTCTATAACCGTTACGGCTCCATCGATTATAACGGACAGAAGATTCTGGCGCTCAATAATATTGAGCTCATCAGCGACAGGCCTCTTGCGACAAACCTGAAGGAGATTGCCGAAACAAAGCGGCTCTGGCCCGACCGGGCAGTGATCGTGTCCATCATGGTGGAATCCAAACGGGAGACATGGCACGATATCGTGAAACGAACGATCGACACCGGCTGTGACGGCATCGAACTCAATTACGGATGTCCGCACGGTATGAGCGAGCGCGGCATGGGCTCGGCGGTCGGCCAGGTCCCGGAATATTGTGCGATGATCACCGAATGGGTGACGGAAGTTTCCACCATTCCTGTTCTCGTAAAGCTAACCCCGAATGTGGGGGACATCCGTTTTCCGGCACGTGCCGCACGGAAAGGCGGAGCCCAGGGAATCTCTCTCATCAATACCATCAACAGTATCATGAAAGTTGATCTAGATACTCTTGAATTTTCTCCGTCGGTGGGCGGGAAGGGGAGCCACGGCGGGCTTGCCGGTCCGGCAGTCAAGCCGATTGCCCTGAATATGGTCTCACAGGTTGCGAGCGATTCGGAAGTTCGCCTCCCGATCTCGGGTATCGGCGGCGTTTCAACCTGGCAGGATGCGGCGGAGTTCATCCTCGTCGGAGCAACTAGTGTTCAGGTGTGTACAGCCGTCATGCATTACGGTTTCCGGATCATCAACGATCTTACCGAAGGGCTCTCCAACTGGATGGATGAGAAAGGATTCAGTTCGATCGAACAATTCAGGGGTAAATCTCTCCAGCACCTGTCGGATTTCGGTAATCTCAATCTGTTGTGCAAGACCGTTGCCCGCATCGACGAAACAAAATGCATTCACTGCAATCTTTGTTTCATAGCATGTGACGAGAGTGCGCATCAATGCATCGACATGACGGTCCAGGGTGACCGTACCCAGCCGCGTGTCAGGGAATCGGATTGTGTCGGATGTGCGTTGTGCTATCTCGTTTGTCCGGTCGACAGATGCATCTCCATGGTCAGGATCGATGAAGGAAAGGAGACGATGACCTGGAACGAGTTGATGAAAAAGCTTCCCCAGCCGGTAACGTGGGAGGCATTACAGCAATTCCAAAAAAAACACGGGATCGAAATTCACTAACCCTCGGTGCGCAGAATTGAGTCACCCGCTCAGTTTTGCACCTGCCGGGTTGGGAGTTCTATCCCTCTAATTCACCACAGATATCCATCAATCAGAAAGGAGTGTTCATTATGCCAATGTCCGAACGGGAGCAATTCATCCAGAGCTGGGAGAGAGAATTCCAGACAACGCTCAAGGTATTGAAATCGTACCCTTCGCAGAAGGCAGAGCTACAGCCGCATGGGAAGTGCCCGACGGCAAAGGATCTCGCCTGGCGCATGGTGTCCGAGGAGCGGATATTCGTGAACGGTGCAGTGACAGGCAACTTTGATTTCATGAACCAGCCGAAAACGCCCGCGACCCTAAACGAGGTTGTTGCGGCATACGAGCATAACCATCGTGAGAATGTCGACAAGATCAAGAAGATGAGCGATACCGAATTCAACAAGATGGTGAAGTTCATGGTTGCACCGAAAACACCCGGCGATGTCCGCAGCGGCGATACGCTCTGGATGATGATGATGGATACCATCCACCATCGCGGCCAATTTTCCATTTACCTGCGAATGGCAGACGGCAAAGTGCCATCGATCTACGGGCCTTCGGGTGATGAGCCCTGGATGTAACTGATTCATTCCATATTCACTTATCGTGACCCCGGTGGACACTTTTTGGGAAACCGGGGTTTTTTATTGCCGGCACTGCTCTTGGACCGAAACCCCGCGAAACGTTCCCGTCACATTCATCCTCTTACAGTTTTATTGTTCATGGCCAATCATCTCATGTGACAATCGTTCGGAATTTTGTTACATTCCACCAACACTTTTGCAAAGGAGACCAAATGTCCACCCTGATTAAGAATGCGCACATCGTTACATCAGAACAGGATTATACCGCCGACATCTTCATTGAAAAGGACAAGATCCGCGCGATTGGAACAACCCTCCCAATGACAGCCGACAAAACCATCGACGCTAAAGGAAGATATGTTATCCCCGGCGGTATCGATGTGCACACGCATCTCGACATGCCGTTCGGGGGAACGACATCGAGCGACGATTTCGAAACAGGGACACGCGCGGCGGCATTCGGCGGAACGACGACGATCGTCGACTTCGCTATCCAGTCGAAGGGGATGAAGATGCGGGAAGCCCTCGATATCTGGTGGAAAAAAGCGGATGGGAAAGCATGCACAGACTACGGACTGCACATGATCATCACCGATCTTCCCGATGCACACATGGAAGACATGAATGAGATGGTTCGTGAGGGTCTCTCAAGTTTCAAACTCTTCATGGCCTATCCCGGAGTTCTCATGGTCGATGACGCGACAATCTTCAAGGCAATGCGCAAGACCGCAGAGAACGGGGCGCTCGTCTGCATGCACGCGGAAAACGGGAGTGCGATCGACGTCATCGTACGCAAAGCGATCGCCGACGGAAAAAAGACGCCGATCTATCATGCGCTCACGCGCCCGACGACTGCCGAGGCGGAGGCCGTGAACCGCGCCATCGCCCTTGCGGAGATGGCCGGCGCACCGGTCTATATTGTCCACCTTTCATGCAATGATGCATTGCTGCGCGTCGCCGAGGCCAGGGACAAAGGTGTCCTTGCATATGCCGAGACGTGCCCCCAATATCTTTTTCTCTCCGTGGAGGATCTCGATCGTCCCAACTTCGAGGGGGCAAAATTCGTTTTCACACCTCCACTCCGTGAGAAGTGGCATCAGGAGAAGTTGTGGGAAGGATTGCGGACGAACAACCTGCAGGTTGTCTCAACAGATCACTGCCCGTTCTGCTTCAAGGAACAAAAAGAGCTTGGAAAGGATGATTTCACGAAAATACCGAACGGCGGGCCCGGAATTGAGAACCGGCTCCAGCTCTTATATGAAGGAGGCGTCAATAAGAAACGCATCTCCCTCAATCGATGGGTGGAAATCACTTCCACGACGCCGGCCAAGATGTTCGGAATGTATCCGCGCAAAGGGACGATCACCGTCGGAAGCGACGCTGATCTCGTGCTTTGGAATCCGAATGCAGAGTATGTGCTATCGGCCAAGACCCATCACATGCGCGTCGATTACTCGATGTTCGAAGGATTTAAGATCAAGGGAAATGCCGAGACCGTTCTCTCCCGGGGTGAAGTAATCGTGGATAGAGGTCAATGGCTGGGAAAGGCCGGACGGGGTCAGTTCATCAAGCGGGATGCCTTTGCGGGGGCATGGCGCTGACCGCTGACGGCGTTTCATCAGAATTACATAGACAAGCGGGTTTTTCGGGAAACATTGAGAGGAGGCGTTTGGTCATGAGCAGAGCAGTCGGTTATGCAATACTTTTGGGGGGAATGTTGCTTCAGGGGACTCTGGCAGCCCAACAGGTGCAACAGCTGGAAGGATCGCCTCCCAGTCCCGGCGACTCACTATTGAATACAGATCGTGAGTTCAACGTGCTTGCCGGAGAGAAGGGATTTGTGGAGGCATTTCTTCAATACATGGATGATGGAGCAATAATATTTCCCGCAGGATCCGAGCCGATTACAGGACGAGAAAAGATCAGGAAACATCTTGCAGAAGGTTCGGAAGGAGCCACTCTCACCTGGAAACCGGCAAAAGCGGAGGTGGCAGCATCGTCGGACCTCGGGTACACCTACGGTACATCCGAGTATCGATTCACCGATAAGGACGGCAAGACATCGTTCCATTACGGGAAGTACGTAACGGTATGGAAGCGACAGTCCGATGGTCGCTGGAAATTTATCATCGACATCGGAAATTCGAGCCCGCCCCGCGACGGAAAGTGACGGAAGACGATGGGCGAGGCCGTCATTAAACGTTTGATGATTCGCCGGGGCATCCATTGGGTGGTATTTCTTCTGCTGGTGCTCACTTCCCGCGCGTTCACCCAACCTCCCTTCGATGAGAAGGGTCAGTTCGCGTCCAGCAATCTCGTCCGGGTTACCTCACTCGATTCCACGATCCGTCTTGACATCCGTTATGCGACTCCCAACAACTTCATGCACCGGGCGATGTATGGGCAGGCAGCGGCATATCTCCAGCGGCCCGCAGCGGAAGCTCTTGTCCGCGTAAGCAGATCCCTCCACAGGCGGGGCTTCGGATTGCTGGTTTTCGATGCATACCGCCCGTGGTCCGTCACAAAGCAATTCTGGGATGCGACGCCGCGCGATAAGCGCCGGTTCGTTGCAGATCCCGCGAAAGGATCAGTACACAATCGCGGCTGTGCCGTGGATCTTTCCCTCTATGATCTTGCTTCGGGCAATGAAATCACCATGCCGAGCCCATTCGACGATTTCACAGTTCATGCCTCTCCGCATTTTACGGGAGGAACGATGAAACAGCGGGCAATGCGCGATCTTCTCCGCCATGCAATGGAGCGCGAGGGATTCCGTGTCGATAAGAATGAATGGTGGCATTTCAACTACGAGGAGTGGCGAAGATATCGTGTGCTCGATATCCCCTTCGAAAAGTTAACGCCATGAATCCTCCTTTGAACCAAAAGGGCCCTCAGGAAGAGCTCGATCCCCTCGAACGCTATGTCCCCCTGATCTTTAAACTTGTCGTCTATGGTGTGCTGGCGCTGCTGTTCTACCAGGCCGAAACAACATTCATCCAATATCACCCCGGTCAGTACTGGCCTGGGTTCCTCGGAGTGGTCCGTTCATTTATTTTTCTTCCACTCCACGAGGGAGGACATTTTCTATTCATGTTCTTCGGGAGAACACTTTACATCCTGGGAGGATCGTTCTGGCAAATCGTCTTTCCTCTTCTCTGGTTCTTCATTGCGCTCCGGCAGCGATCCGCGCTCGCCCCGTTTGCGTTGTTCTGGGTCGGAGAGAATATGATGGATGTCAGTCTCTACATCCGCGATGCAGCGTACCGCGCCCTTCCGCTGCTCGGGGGCGACTCTTCGGGGCATGACTGGTTCAATCTGCTTTCAGCGTGGCATGCAGTCCCCATGGCCGATGATATCGCGGACATCGTCTATTATTTTGGATTTATCATCGGAGCGGGAGCTATCGTGACAGGATGTGTGCTGGCGTTTGTGACGTTCTTCAAGAGTTACTCGAAGGCGCCGGCTGTGCTGCCGAGCGGGTCTGTTTCACGCGAGCGACTCGAACTCGAGGAAAAGCTGAATGAGGCCCTCCGAACGAAGAAAACTGAAGGAAATGAACCACACCAGGAGGGTATATAAAAAAATCGAGCCCGACCCTTTCACGGATCGGGCTATCCCCTGACATTAGTGTAAGTTGCGGAGTATCAACTTACATCTCAAAGTAAATACATTTCGATTCTAAAAGTTGTGCTCACGCTCACAATGTTGAAGAACCAAAAATTCACGGAGTATGTTGCTGAATCATTTGGGAGGATTCGGCAAGGGTTCCCTCTGCTTCCCCGCAACAGGCACCGACAGCTTTTTCCGGAATGAGTGATCTTCCGACGACACTTTCCCACCATTGGTGTCTCAATTTCCTTTCCATAAGAACCGGGAAAATTGAGAACGACAGGATTCAGAGAGCCCATGCTTCGTTAAAGGAACGAGTCTAGCAGTTGATCCCCGAATTGATTTTTTGTCCACTTCGCCGTATACTGTTCGAATGAAAAGCCGCGATTTTGCTCTGGCCCTCGGCCTTGCAGTCACCATCATCATCATGCACGTTGTCGGGTTCTTCTTCCCCTCGGCGCTCACGTGGGGATTCCATCAATTCGGCTTCCTTCCCCCGTACTTTCTCCTTGGATATCTCTTCCTTGGGGCCGGTGTGATCCTCGCCGCCCGGTCAGGAGTGACTGATGCCATTACACTGGGGGCATCTTCGTACATGGAAAAGAACCCCTATCAATTTCTCGTGACTTCCGCAGGCATTTTTGTTCTCTCCGCCATTCTCCTGAAAGTGCGGGCGCCTTTGCTGGGTGACAGCTTTTTCCTGGTCAAGAATTTTTCGGAAGCACTCCACAACCCTGATGCTCTCCTGTATCGAAATGAACCGCTGGCAACATTTTACTATTTCAGCATTGTTCGGATCTTCGCGCCGACAACGTTCGTCGGATTTCTTAATGCGTTCCTTGTCGCCGACATCCTTCTCGGCATCGTATTCATCATCACGACATTTTATCTCGTCAGGGAGCTTTTTACCGATGTGCACATCCGGTTCGACGTCTTCTGCCTGCTGATGTTCATTCCGTACATGCAGCTTTTTTTCGGATATGTCGAGATCTACGGGTTTGTCCTCGTGGCCCTCTCGCTGTATGTCTTGTTCGCAGTTCTCGCTCTGAGAAATAAGATTTCGTTTGTGTTCGTTCCGGTGATTGCTGTTCTCGCAATCGCTTCACATTATCTTGCGCTCCTTCTCGTACCATCGCTGTTCTACTGCGGATATCTCCAATGGAAGGAGGGCAATCGGGCGACCGTCCTAGCAGCGGCTACTGCCACTGCCGTTGTTTGTTTTGCACTGCTCGTGATCGCTAATTTCAACCTTACAAGATTTTCCGCTCCGGTTCCCCACAGCCATTTTCTTCCCTTGATTCTTCCGACCGATACCAACGAAATTCTCTCGACACCATATACGCTCCTATCGCCCTATCATCTGTCGGACTTGCTCAACAATGTTCTCCTTCTCTACACACCAGCACTGTTCCTCATTTTCCTGACGTTCGGAAAGTGGACCAGAGAACTCTGGCACGAGCAGCTGTTTCGATTCTTCCTTCTCGTATTGGTACCGGTTTTCGCATTCCTCTTTGTCGCGAAATTTGATCTCGGCGCGGTAAAGGACTGGGATGTCCTCGCGCCATACGCATTTATCGGAGTTCTGCTCTCGGCGTTCGCGTTCTACCGCTCGCCGCACGAAGGACGAACATCCATACTTTCTCTTCTTCTCGGGATCGGGCTCCTGAATACTCTCGGCTATGTCTACTTAAACTCAACAACCGACGGAACCCTTCGCCGGTACCACTCGATGCTGGACCGGCGGACAATATCCGAGGTATCCTACTATACGGCAGCACTCCACCTCGCACAATATTATCACCAGGTAGAGGACACTACTTCACCGCAGATGTTGTGGGAACAGTACATGCGGGAGTATCCGGAGGATCCGCGGGGATACCAGAACCTCATCCAGAATCTCGAACATGCAGGACCCGAAAGATTTCAAAAAATGTCGGAAGTCTATGAACGGTGGCTGGCGGTAAATCCGACGGATACGATGGCACTGGAGGCGTACGCACGCCTTTGCCTGGATGCAGGGAATGACCGCTACAGCAGCGGTCTGTACACTCCAGCGAGAACATATTATGAACGCGCCATCAGTCTCGATCCCACTCTTGATCACGCATATAATAATCTCGGCAGCATCTGTGCGCAGGAAGGAGAACGGGATCGTGCAATCGATTTGTTTGAGGAGGCCATTGCGCTGGACTCAACATATTCCGATCCGTACTACAATCTCGGAAGCGTGTACGAGGACAATGGAGACAGGAAGAAGGCGATAGAATTCAAGAAGCGCGCAGCGCGCCTCGGCAATGCCGCGGCCCAGACGGTGCTCCAGCAACAGGGTATATCATGGCAATGAGTCCTGACGAGCGCCGGGCCGCCGGGCCGGCCCGGCGACCAAACGCCACTCCTTCACGCCCTGCCGGCAAACTGTAGCGCCCTCTCCCCCGGTATCCGGCAACGGACGACAGGCAAATGGAAAGGCATTTTTTTCACATCACCGTTTTTCTTTCCTGCATATTCGCTCTCCTGTTTATTGCAGGATATTTTTTGCCCATCGGGATCGCCTGGGGATTTCATTTCCTTGCGTTCCTCCCCCCGTATGCACTGGCGCTCTACATCGCGGGCACGGCGATCTGCCTCGTCATTGCAGTCCGATACGATGTGGAGCGGATGCTCAAACCCATTACGGAGGTGATGGAGCGCCTTCCGGTGTTGTTTCTCGGATGCGTTCTCCTTCTGTTCGTTCTCTCGGCATCTCTCTTTCATATTCCGGCTCCGCTGCTCGGAGACAGTTTCACTCTTCTCAAGAATTTCCATGATTTCGATTCGGGAATTTCGTATCTCGCCCCGTGGAATGAACCGCTGTCGATTTTCCTTCTCTACTATCTCACTTCACTGCTGGGAAATTCCACCTTTCCGGCTGCCGTTCACTCGTTCTACATCGTCCATCTTGCCCTCGGCGCCGTTTTCATCATCCTCTGTTTCTTCATCGTCCGGGAGCTCATCACTTCGCCCATTCAGAGATTCCTCACCTTTGGGCTTCTGATTGTGCTTCCGTACATGACATTCTTCATGGGATACATCGAGGTGTATTCCGTCTCAAGCGTGGCCTTTGCGCTTTTCATACTCTTCTCTGTGCTTTCACTGAATGGAAAACTCTCCTTTATTGCAGTTCCGATTTCGTACGCGCTCGTCACCTCCAGCCATGTCATCAGTGCCCTTCTCGGGATATCCGTCCTCTATCTGGCGTACCGGGAATACCGCAAGGGAAACCGCCGGGAAGTGTTGGCAGGTTTCGGGATCGCCTTGTTTCTGATGTTCATCTTATTTCTCGCGGTTGATTTTCGGATTGAGCGGCTACTCGATCAGAGCCCTATCAGTCATTTTCTTTCGGTGACGCCAAATATTTCGGGAGTGAACGCGTACTCACAGGCATTCACGCTGTTCTCGTGGGATCACCTCCTGGATCTCCTCAATTACTTCGTCCTGATGTCTCCCTTTGCACTGATTCTTCTGCCCGTCGTCGGACTGCGGGCCGGAAAGAACTTCTCTGCGGAAAATCCGGTGATGGCATGGGGATATCTTGCACTGGGGCCCGTATTTCTTTACCTGATCGACGCAAAACTCGAACAGGGAACGGCAAATGATTGGGACACTTTCGCGATCTTCTATGCACTTCTCAACCTCATCACAATGGTATTGATTTTCCGGAAGAACCCACATCGGGCTGTACAGGGGGTCTTCCTCGTTGTATCGATAACGATGCTCAATTCTCTGACATGGTTCAGTGTCAATGCTGTGACAGAACCAAGCATCAGGAGATTTGAATCCCTCTGGGACAAAAGGATTCTGTCTCATCTCGGCAGATACACGATGTCTCTCCGCGAATCGAGGTACTATCACGCGATCGCTGATACCGAGCATCAAATTGCGACCTGGGAAGCATACTCCGCAACATATCCCGACGATCCCAGGGGATACGCAAACACCATTTCCGCGATCGATTCGCTGACTCCATCGGATCTTGACCGAACCTTGAGAACATACGCTGCGTGGTATGTCATAGACCCGCATAACGCCAATGTGCGCGTCCCTTATTTCAATTCCTGTCTCCGCCTTGGTGACCGCCTGCTTGCGCGGGACAGCACCGGACGTGCGATTTCCCGGTACGAACAGGTCATCGCACTCGATTCATCCTACTCACCCCCGTACGACCGTCTCGGAGTCTTCTATACCCATGAGGGAAGCTTCGGAGAAGCCCTCGCGAACTTTCATCGGGCCATTGCGTGCGATTCCACCCGCGGTGAGACCTATTTTCATCTTGCGTTGCTCTATCACGTAATGCAGCAGAGGGATGAATATCTTGGAACACTCCGGCATGCTGTGGCTCTCGGCGACACTTCCGCCGAACGCGAACTCCGACAATACACGCGCTGACCCCCACATTTCATTCATGAAAGGCAACAGCATGAATCCCGAACTCGTCGAGATCGACATCTCACAAATTGAACGGAGCCCGCTGATCAATCGGGATATTGCCCCGACATCCATTTCTCAGCGGCGGTGGGGAATCTACAACATCGCGGCACTCTGGATCTCAATGTCGGCGTGCATTCCCACATATATGCTTGCCTCTTCTCTCATTTCAGAAGGGATGAACTGGTACCAGGCAGTCCTGACAATCTTTCTGGGAAATCTCATCGTCCTCGTCCCGATGATTCTCAATGCGCACGCCGGAACCAAGTACGGCATTCCCTTCCCCGTATATTGCCGCGCCTCCTTCGGCGTCCGCGGTGCGAACATCCCCGCCCTCCTGCGCGCATTTGTTGCGTGTGGGTGGTTCGGCATACAGTCATGGATCGGCGGGTGGGCGATCTACAAAATCATCACCATGTATCTCCCGTCGTGGGATTCACTGCCGCCGTGGTTCCTCGGCATCAATATCGCACAGCTTGCATGCTTTCTCTTCTTCTGGAGCATCAATATGTTCGTAATCTACAAGGGAATCGATTCGATCCGTTTCCTCCTGGATATCAAGGCGCCGCTGCTGATTCTTCTCGGACTTGTTCTCCTTGGCTGGGCATACCTGCAGGCCGGCGGGTTTGGGCCGATTCTCTCACAGCCGTCGCAGTTTGTCACAGGAGGAGTTCGTGAAGGCCAATTCTGGTCGGTGTTCTTCCCCTCGCTCACCGGGATGATCGGCTTCTGGGCAACCTTGTCGTTGAACATTCCCGACTTTACGCGCTACTCCCGCTCACAACGCGATCAGATGCTCGGCCAAGCAATCGGCCTCCCAGTCACAATGGCGCTCTATTCATTTATCGGCGTGGCGGTTACGTCTGCAACGGTGATCATCTACCACGGAGCGCCGATCTGGGACCCGATCGTTTTGATTACGCGGTTCACCAACCCTCTGGTTCTGGCGGTTTCTCTCTTCGCACTCTGCCTTGCGACTCTGGCAACGAACCTGGCGGCAAATGTGGTAAGCCCGGCGAATGATTTTGCCAATCTCTGGCCGTCGAAAATATCATTCCGGACCGGAGGATTGATCACCGGGATCCTCGGCATCGCCATACAGCCATGGAAGCTCGTTGCAGACCCCAGCGGATACATTTTTACGTGGCTTGTCGGATACTCCGCGTTGCTCGGTCCCATCGGCGGAATATTGATCTGTGACTATTTTCTTCTGCGACACACACGCATGGAGGTAATCCAGCTCTACCACGAACACGGGGAGTTCCGTTACCGCGGCGGCTTCAATCCTGTTGCCCTCGTGGCGCTCACTCTCGGCATCGCGCCGACGATACCCGGGTTTCTCGGAACGATCAGGGTGTTCACGCCGGAAACGATCGGACCCTTCTTCATGCACCTCTACAACTACGCCTGGTTCGTGGGATTCGGGATCGCGTTCACCGCGTATGCGCTGCTCACGAAGACGCACCGCTCTTCCCCGGCCTGACGTCCGGATAGCATGACCCGACATACCTGCTTTGCGATTGAAGCAGAATTCCTCTATATTCCGTCGCTATGAATTCAAAAGTTTTTGTCGCGGTGGCGGGAAACATCGGATCCGGGAAGTCCTCCCTCACGCGGATGCTCAGCGAACATTACGGATGGAAATCATTTTACGAATCGGTCGACAACAATCCCTATCTCGCCGATTTTTACAAGGATATGAGCAGGTGGTCGTTCAATCTCCAGGTCTATTTTCTTTCCAAACGATTTAACGATCACAAGAAGATTGTGGAAGGAAACGATAGCGTCATTCAGGATCGCTCAATCTATGAAGACGCGGAAATTTTCGCACGTAATTTACATCTGATTGGGAAAATGGACGAGCGGGACTACACGAATTATGTCGAGCTCTACAAAGTGATGATGCAGTATCTCCGCCCTCCCGATCTTCTCATCTTTCTCGATGCCCGGATCGAAACCCTCGTGAAACAGATCGCCCGGCGGGGAAGGGAATTCGAACAAAGCATCCCCCGGAGCTATCTGGAACAGCTGAGCGGACATTACCGCGAATGGATTAAGAGCTATCGCCTCGGCCCGCTGCTCATTATCCCGTCGGATGAAGTGGATTTCGTCCACGAGCGCGGCGACTTCAACCGCATGATCCTGCTGATCCAGGGAAAAATGATGGATCTCGGATACCATCTCTCGCGGCCGTAACCCCTCCCGTTAATCTTCCCGCAAGAGTTTTTCGAATACCTTCTGGTGCCTGATCAGGGCAACGGCCGTATTGGCTTGTACATCATCAGTGAGCGAACTTTGTATCCGCCCTTCATTCCCCTTCCAATGCGCCATCAATTCCACTCTGACACCTGCAAGGACTTCTTCGCGATGACGATCGAGCGAGCTTCCTTTCTCGCTCGTGATCTCTGACTTGAGTTTTTCAATCTCCTCCCGGACGGTAGGGCTATATTTGGAACTCGATGCAATCTTCGTCAGCTCATCAAGCTTCGACGCACCCGCATCTTCATAGACATAGTGGTCATCCGCCAGAAATTTCCGGAACGGGTCCATCAACGAGTCGAAATTCTCCGGAGGGGAGGTGTGAGACGACGCGTATTTTGTCGCGAACTTGAAGTATTCCGATTTTCGCAGGAGATCGCTGTACACGCCGCTGTGATCCGGAAGAAGAACCGTGGTGTCCGGCGAAATCCCCCCGGCTTCGTACACGGGACGCCCGCGGAGCGTTTTGAATTCCTTCTTCAAGCTGTCCGGCGTGATCGCGAACACCCCGTCGGAGTTCTTTCGGGCATAATCGATTTCCTGGATGCACCGTCCGCTCGGGGTGTAATATTTTGCCGTGGTGATTTTCAGCTGCGTATTGTATGACAACGGCGTGATCGTTTGAACGAGTCCCTTCCCGAAGCTTCGCGTTCCGAGAATCACTCCGCGATCGAGGTCCTGAATTGCACCGGCCACGATCTCGCTCGCACTTGCGCTCCCGCGATTGACAAGGACGACGAGCGGAACCTTCGGAAGAACCGGTTCCTCCGTCGTATAGTATTTCCTTTCCGAATCAGGTGTTCTCCCCTTGGTGCTCACGACAAGACTCCCCTTGGGAACAAACTTCTCCACGACATCGACGGCAACATCGAGCAATCCGCCCGGATTATCGCGCAGATCCAGGATCATCCCATTGATCGGTCCACGAAGCTGCAGCTCCTTGATCGCCAGCCGGAGGTCGTCGCCGGCACCGCGGGCAAAACGTTCAAGACGCATATACGCTATCCCGGAATCAACGAACGCCGAATACGTGAGATTCTTCAGCTGAATCTCTTCCCGGATGAGCGTGAACTGGAGCGGTTTCGATTCACCTTCACGCTGGACGGTCAGGTGGACTTCCGATCCGGGTTCACCCCGGGTCATGGCGCGAATTTCTTCCGGCTTGACGCCAGTAAGCTGCTTACCGTCAATTTCAATGAGCCGATCGCCCGGCTGGAGGCCCTGTCGCTGCGCGGAATATCCGTCGATCAGGGAAATGATGGTAATGAATCCGTCCCGCACGCCGATGGTTACACCGATGCCGCCGTATTTCCCCGCCGTAATGAGCTCGACCTCGTCCGCTTCTTTTTCGCTGATGAAATTGGTGTACGGGTCGAGCGTCCCGAGCATCCCGTCGATTCCGGCCTCCATGAATTTCTCGGGATCGACGACATCGACATAGTTGAGTGCGACTTCGCGATACACTCGTCCAAAGATATCAATGCTCTTGTTGATCTTAAAGAAATAATCCTCGCCGGCGGGATGAAAGCCGAGAATAACGAACATCCCTGCAAGCATGATGCCGGAACAAAGCAAGGTGAGAACGATTTTTCCGCTGATGATCTTGCGCTTCATGTCAAACTCCAGGATACTAAAGACGTGATTGAACAAATTGCCATACCTGCTGATGAATTTCCTGCACCGACCCCCTGCCGTCGACAACGCACCATCGTTTTGGATTTGCTGCGGAGAGTATACGATATCCTTCCCGCACGCGTTCGTAAAATGCAGCTCCCGCGGATTCCATCCGGTCCGATGAAGCGCCTGCTTTCCGCTGGCGCACAACGACCTCTTCTACCGGGATATCCACCAGAATTGTCAAATCGGGCTGCAGCCCGGAGGTTGCGATCGTGTTGAGCGCTTCAATGCTCGGAAGCGGAATGCCGCGCCCATATCCCTGATATGCCGTTGTGGAATCGGCATAGCGGTCACAAATCACGATTGTCCCCTGCGTCAGCGCGGGGGAAATCACCTGAGAAACAAGCTGAGACCGGGAAGCGGAGAAGAGAAGCACTTCCGTCAGTTGTGTGAGATCACCGTGGGCTGTATCGAGAAGGAGGAGGCGGATTTTTTCCGAAATAGGTGTTCCCCCCGGTTCTCTGAGAAAGAGCACCGACCGGCCGCCCTGCTCGAGTCGTTCCACAAGGAGCTTCGCCTGTGTCGACTTTCCGGAATAATCGATACCCTCAAAGGTGATGAACATGCATGCATGCAGAATTATCTCATTATCAAGGTAACCAAAATCTCCCTCTAATTCAATTCAGGTTGTTGCCTCTCTCTCGATTTTTTGGTATGTTATCCAGGTTTTCATCCGGAATGAAACGTCCATCATCCACACACGGCAAGAAGCAGAAGCGGCGATCGCGCGAGCATGTGCCCGAGCCGCCCGGCCTCCTGTCGCCTGCAAAGCTCGAATCACGGAAAGAAGATACGCGGTTGATCACCTCAGCGCTCCGCGGCGAGCAGGTGGCCTTCAAGCTCCTCATGAAGAAATACCACGACCAGATTTCCAATCTCATCTTCCGGATCATTCACCAGCAGCATCATGTCGAAGACCTGACTCAGGAGGTTTTCATTAAGGCCTTCGGCTCGCTCAGAAGTTTCAACAATGAATTTGCCTTTTCCACCTGGCTCTATAAGATCGCGACCAACAGCAGCATCGACTTCATACGGAAGCGCAAGCTCAATACGTTTTCCATCGACAAGCCCGTGCCAATGGAAGAAAGCGATTACACGTTTGAGCTTCCCGATTCCTCACATGAGCCGGATCGTGAGATCATCCAGAACCAGCGTGCGAAACTTCTGGAAGAGGCAATCAGCCGCCTCCCCGAGAAATACAAACGGGTGATTATCCTTCGGCACGCCGAAGAGCGGGACTACAGTGAAATCGCAAAAATTCTCAAACTGCCGATCGGCACGGTGAAGGCCCACATTTTCCGGGCCCGGGAACTTCTGAACAAGTACCTTCGTGACAGAATTGCACATTACTGAAACAATACGTCCCGAATTCCGTAAATCCGGATAAGAGGTATAGGTATGCGACGAACAACTTACGTTTCCCTCATTCTCGTCGTCCTGCTGACCGCCACCGGATTCGTCCTCTTCAGGAGTGCGAACGCGATCGTCAAGGACATCCCGATGACGGACGAAAAGGCCGTGAAGGCCACAGTCAATGCTGGTTTCAGCGATATCTGGATTTCCCGGGGATCGTCCACTTCCCTCTTTCATGCAAACATCGATGCCGATCTCAAGCACGATATCGGCAACTATATTGCTTACTCGACCCGCGACGAGGTCGGCTATCTCGACATCAACACCTCCGAGGAAGTGAATACTTCTTCCCGGGAGAGCCACCATCACTCGATCAATTTCAACGGCTTCGGCACGAATACGTGGGATATGCATTTCACCG
>Ga0335082_10000919_pt1 | contig 30923 bp, 33 predicted proteins | sample Lox_Sample_41_FD_206718 | JGI IMG/M metagenome (GOLD analysis project Ga0335082, IMG submission 206718) | Soil microbial communities from Loxahatchee National Wildlife Refuge, Florida, United States - Lox_Sample_4.1 | ecosystem: Environmental > Terrestrial > Soil > Wetlands | place: USA... | reverse complement strand
CGGCTGTACCGAGAGAAAAGTGCCCCGGCCACTTCCTGTGGAAGTTTCAGGCCGAAGGTATCCCGATCGGTATTTGTGAAAAACGGCGCCAGATGTTCACGCTCTTGATTTGTGAAAGATTTGTCCGACATGCAACAGGACCTTGTTATTGGATTCCGGCTTGCCGCTGCAGCCAGCGGATGTAGCCGACGATCTGCTTAAGGTCGTCGTCCGATACCCCCTCGATCTTTGGCATATCGCCGAAGTTCCAGTGGTGAGCCCGGACGCCCCTCCGGGGCGCAAGAAAGAAGGAGGGGTCGCCATGGTGATTGGGTTCATAAATTCGATTAATAAAGCTTGGACCGTGATCCGTTCCGGCCGCTGCTTTTCCATGACACGCTGCGCAATGTTGATTAAAAGCCGCCTCCCCCTTTGCATACTCTTCAGGCACGTTGGAGGTTAATGCGACCGGTGAGATCTCGCGCTTCGCCGTGTCGCAGCCCGGTAAATACCAAAGGCCGGCCAGAGAGGCTATCGACATCCAGTGGATCATCCGAAGGATTTTCGGCTTCTCATTCATGAGAGATATATATAACGATATCCGCTTCCAAGATTCGGATCATCATAATACCGGTCAGCTTTCGGCCTGTCAAGGACGTTTCCCAGTCGAGTTTAGGACAATTGCGCTAAAAATAGGAACGAGGTATACTTATTTAAAGACAGTGTTCTTGGGCCTGGAATTGTGAGGAATTATGCGCTGTCCGGCGTGCGGGCATGAGGAAAGCATTGGCGATGTCTGTTCACAATGCGCAACCCCTTTTCCGGTCAAGGAAGAAAGCTCGGTTCCTTCTCCCTCTCCTCCTAACAAGCAACCCCCTAGACCGACCTCGGTTCCACCCAAAGAAGGGAAGCACCGTCCTCGTCCGTTGCATGACTTGGACCTCACTCTTCCCGAATTGGAAGTTCAACATCTCGAATCGCCAAAACTGCATAAAATAAAAGGTAAAATGGACACTCCTTTGACAAGTTCAGAGCGACAGCAGCAAGTGGAAGATGCCGATGTTCGTGGGGAATCGAGTTCGAAATCCGGACCCGGACCTGCGATGGATCCCCGAACCGGATCCCAAACCGGAGGTCGATTGGATTTCTCTTCTTTCATTCTTTCCGTAGGAGCCTCCGCGCTGGTAGCCATTGGCCAGGCTCGGGTGCCCGGTGTACCGTCTGTGCCGGGCTCGACGCCGCCGGTTGATCTCGTGCAAGCCCGGGAACTGATCGATCTTCTTGGACTGCTGGAGGAAAAGACCAAGGGAAATTTGACAAAGAGTGAGTCCGAGTTACTCCAACAGACTCTCTACAGTCTTCGCATGAAATTCATCGAGGTTTCGAAGAAAACATAACCGCAGACCTCAAAGAGTGAAATAAAAAAGGCATCCCCGTTCTGATATCGGGGATGCCTTTTTGGCTCCGTGGTGGATTATTTTATTTTGGGGCACGCCCGATACAAATTTCCCGCCAGCCCCACCGTTTGCAGACCGAAAATCAGCCATTTCGAGGGATCAAAGTTATACCACTTCGGACCGTTTCGATAATCCCTCGGATAGGCATGGTGGTAATTGTGATAGCCTTCTCCGAATGTAATGAGAGAGATCCACCAACTGTCCCGGCTGCTATTGTCCGTCCCATTAGGTTGATCCCCCCACATGTGACAGATCGAGTTAATACAGAACGTTGAGTTGAGCACTAAGAAGGCCCGACCTACGCCGGCCAGGAGGAAGCAGCCCAATCCACCCATCCACCCCCCATGCAATAACCCCACTAAAAAAGGAAAAGCGAAGCCTGAGATGAGAATGGGAATATAGTAATCATCCTGCCAGACGACCAGCCGATCTTTTTTAAATTGGGTTGTGTATTTATCATTGGCGAAAGGGTCCTTGAGCATGAGCCAGAGAACGTGGCTGTACCAGAATCCTTTCGTGGCGTTGTAAGGATCCTCTTCTTGGTCGACTTTGGCATGGTGTCGCACATGATCGGCCGACCACTTTAAGGCCGAATTCTGGAACGCCCATCCTCCAGCGATGAGAAGACCGATCTTGACCGGATCCGAACAGGTAAAGCTCCGATGGGAAATCAGACGATGGTATCCGACGGTGATTCCCAGTCCGGTCACGACATACAGGATGCCGAACAGGATCCAATCCAGCCCCGTGTAACCGTGGGTCAAACCGAAGATCGGGACGCCAATTAGGGCAGCGAGTACGGTGATGGAAAAAAACGCTATCGCGAGATAGTCGATGGGTCTTGTAAGTGATTCCGTGGGGCCTGAAAGTGTTTCTATTCCGGAAATAGCTTGATTCATCCGATACTCCTTTCACGATCCAGACATACAAAACCGCCCTCCATAACTGAAACGTTATAAAGGGCGGTTTCCGTTATTATCAATAACACTATAGCAGTTTAAGCGCCCTGCGTCAAGTCTCAATATAAATGATTCAAAGAGACCCGTTCGGTCGTATGATATTGCCAAACCCCAACAATTTAGGGCATAATATAAACTCAATAAAAGGGAGGGATATGTCATGAAGAATCGATCTCTGATTGTGGTTGCGATCCTGACTGTTTTCATACTGGGGCCTGTTGCAATGGGTTGGGCCTGTAAATCGGCTGGGCCGAATACGCATGTCGGCAGTATCACGACGATTGATGCGAAGGCCCGCACCTTCACGATCCAGGACGCCGAGACGGATCACCCGATGACCTTTGCAGCGACCGACACGATTCTCAAGGATCTCAAGGTTAATGCTCGGGTGATGGTCGGTTACAAAGAAGAGAAAGGCAAGATGGTTGCTGTCGACGTTCGCTCCTAAGCCTCTGCGGCTTTGCGGTTGAATAAAAGGCATTGTCTTTTTAAATGTATGACTCATGTAGGGGCCTAAAACGAGGCCCCTACATGAGTTTTTATATGATTAGAACAGTTGGAGGGAATCGTCAGGATGAAAATAGGTGTTCTTGCGGCCGTCATATTATGTGTGCTCCTCGAATGGGGAGTCGGAAGATCGGCCGAGACGCCTTCCACGGAGCTGGCTCCGCCAATGCCGCCTTCGGTGGTCACGATCAAGATCGTGACGGATGCACAGAGTCGGTGTGACAAAGCTTATGATCCGCCGGTGATAACCGTCAAGTCCGGCACAACGGTGGAGTGGATTAATCAGGATTATGAAACCCACACCCTGATCAGCAGTGCGGGAGGTGATCCCTGCAGCCCGAAGGAGCTTCCCCCGGAGGATCGGGTAATCGATATTGGACAACTGCCTCCTCGGAAGGAATACCGAAAAACCTTTGTAAAGCCCGGCGAATACCTATACATGTGTCACCTCCCTTTCCATCACATGTCGGGCAAGATCATTGTTGTGCCGTAATCCGGTGAAAAGAACAACCCATTGACAAAATTGGGAGGACTATGGGGTTTTCTTGGCAGGCCCTGAAGTTTGCGGGTCTCCTGATATTGATCATCGGCTGTATTGTGCTGTTTCAGTGGACGGACCTGCGCCGTTACGCCAAACCGGAGGAGATCCGTGCAGCGATCCAATCCGTCGGATATCTCGCTCCTCTTCTGTATTTATTGATTTACAGCCTTGCACCGGTCTTTTTCGTTCCCGGTTGGATCATCACGATTGCGGGCGGATTGGCCTTCGGGCCCCTGTGGGGAACGGTTCTTACAGTGGTCGGGGCAACAATCGGAGCGACTCTGGCCTTCTTTGTGGGGCGTATCTTGGGTCGCGATTTTGTCACGCGCCTGCTCAAGGAAAAATTCAAAACCATGGCTTCACTCGATGAACAGGCCGCCTCGCGCGGTTTTGAAGTGGTTTTCTTCCTTCGTCTGATTCCGTTGGTGCCGTTCAATGTGTTGGACTATATGGCCGGGATTTCCAAAATCGGTGCGCGGGACTACATCCTGGGGACCTTTCTGGGCATCATTCCGGGGACCTTTGCCTACGTCTATCTGGGCAGCACGTTGACCCAAATCAAATCCTGGAGATTCGCCCTGGCCGTTGGGCTGTTGATTTTGTTGAGCCTGATTCCGATTCTCTACAAACGGCGGAAATAACGGGAACGTTCTCCAAGATAGTGGCACTTTGGGGACAGTTAGACTCGTTATTTTGTGATATTATTAATCGAACGGGCCAATCAAACCGGAGTAACGATGATCATGCACTTTCCAGGCTGACGCTTCGCAACCCGCCCGTTCTTTTCTTTGATGAAAAGGACAGCCATGTTTGCCGGCCGCAGATCGCTTTTAGAAGAACCCGAGCGCGGATTCGAGATTGAATCAGGGCTCGGGTTTTTTATTGGGAGCAAGCCGAGGCCGGAAATTCGATGAATCGAGCAGGAGGAGTGTAATGGTGATTGAACAGAGTCGCTGGACACAGGCCGTAGGATGGGAATCGGGTGCGATCGGGCAATTGGGCCCGTCGGCCCAATTGGTCCTGTTGTTCGGGACCACTTCCGTTTTGAAGGAAAGAAACTGGTATGGTGAGATGAAAAAGGCCTATCCCAAAGCGCATCTGTTTGGTTGTACAACGGCAGGAGAGATTTGCGGCGCCCAGGTGTCCGATGATTCATTGGTGGCCACGGCCGTACAGTTTGATACTTCCCGACTCCAAGGGGCCCACGTCACTATCACTAAATTAAAGGACAGCTTCGCTGCCGGCGAGCGACTTGGCCAATCTCTGAATCCAAAAGGATTGGTCCATGTCCTTGTCCTATCCGATGGACTAGCGGTTAACGGGAGTGAATTGGTCAGAGGCCTGACAAAAGGTCTGCCACAGGGTGTTTCGATCACGGGTGGCCTCTCCGGGGACGGTGAGCGATTTAAGGAAACCTTTATCTTTTGCGACGGCCCGGCCGAACAGAATATGATCGGGGTGCTTGGCCTGTACGGAGAACGATTGAAAGTCGGTTACGGTTCCATGGGAGGCTGGGATTCTTTTGGTCCGGAACGATTGATTACCCGCTCCAGCGGCAATGTCCTGTACGAGCTGGACGGTAAATCGGCTTTGGATCTGTATCAGAACTATTTGGGAGAACATGCCAAGGGCCTCCCGGCGACCGGGTTGCTCTACCCCCTCAGCCTTCGGATTCAGGAAGGCACCGTCGGTGTGGTCCGCACGATTTTATCCGTGAATGCAAAGGAGAAGAGCATGACGTTTGCCGGAGATGTCCCGGAGGGAGCCTATGTGCGCTTGATGAAGGCGAATTTCGATCGCTTGATCGATGGTGCGGTCGATGCGGCCAAAACCAGTTATGAAGCCATTGGTTCGTCCGCACCGGATTTGGCGATCCTCATTAGTTGCGTTGGTCGAAAACTGGTTCTTAAACAGAGAATCGAAGAAGAAGTGGAGGGTGTACGGGAGATTTTCGGAGATCGAACCGCTCTAACCGGTTTCTATTCCTACGGAGAAATCTCGCCCTTTTCTCGAAATGCAAAGTGCGAGTTGCATAACCAAACCATGACGATCACGACCTTTTCGGAGAGGTAGTACTTGGAGCCGCTGCATAGTTTGCTGAAGCGTCAACTGAAGAAATACCGGGTCGACTCCGAAGTTCTGTCGAAGGGATGCGAGGGTTTCCTTGCCGCCGTCAATGAGGCCTATAGACAATTTGATGCCGATCGGGCGATGTTGGAGCGTTCTTTGGATTTGAGTTCGCAAGAGCTGCTGCAGGCCAACTCCGAGATGAGGGCCGTATTTGAGAGACTGATCAACAGCAACGTGGATGGTATTCTTGCTTTTGATCGCGACGGCCATTTTACCGTCTGGAACCCTGCGATGGAACAAATCACAGGGTTAAAGAAATCAGACGTGCTGGGGAAAGACGCATTGGAAGTGTTTCCGGTCATCAAAGAAACCCGGGAGGACCGGTTCATTCATGAGGCGCTTCATGGGAAGGCCGGAGTTGTCAAAGATAGGATTTATCACCGATCGGGGGGACCCAGTTTTCTGGAGGCCCACTATGGGCCTGTTTTAAACGAAGCGGGCAGCATTGTGGGAGGGTTCGCTTTGATTCGGGATGTTTCTGAACGCAAGCGTTCGGAAGCGCGTCTTCAGCAAGCCGTCAATTACGATGCTTTGACGGGTCTCCCTAACCGAACCCTTTTCTTGGATCGTCTGGCCCAGGCCGTCGCCAGAACCTTCTGGCGTAAACGATTGGTCGCCGTTTTGCTTCTCAATCTCAATCGGTTTAAATTGATCAACGATACCCTCGGGCATAATGTGGGTGACCAGTTGTTGAAGGCCGTTTCGGAACGATTCGTCACCTGCGTGCGGGACGGTGATACCGTGGCTCGATTGGGAGGCGACGAGTTTGCAGTCATTCTCGAAGATATTGCTGTCGCACAGGATGTGCTCATCATTATCCAGAAGGTCCTTGAGGCCTTTAAGAGGCCGTTCCTGTCAGAGGATCGAGAGCTCTTTGCAGACCCCTGTGTTGGCATAAGCCTTTATCCAAACGACGGCGAGGACGTCGAGACTTTGCTCAAGAATGCCGATGCGGCCATGAGCCGCGCGAAGGAACTGGGCAAGGGTTACCAATTTTTTTCACCCGAAATGAACGCCAAGGCCACCAAGCGCCTGGTTCTGGAAAGCAGCCTGCGTCGGGCCCTGGAAAGGCAGGAAATGCTTTTGCACTACCAGCCGAGAGTTGATCTACTCACGGGGCAGATCACCGGGATGGAAGCGTTGGTGCGGTGGCAACACCCTGATCTGGGATTGGTTCCTCCAGCGGAATTTATTCCATTGGCCGAAGAGACCGAGGTCATTATTCCGCTCGGAGAATGGGTGCTGCGCACCGGCTGTCTGCAGAGCAAGGTTTGGAAAGGGGGAGGGTTCCGCCTCATACCCGTTGCCGTGAATTTATCCCCTCGGCAGCTACGGCATCAGGATCTGGTTGAGGTGGTTGAGCGGGTCTTGAAGGAAACAAACCTTGATCCGAGTCATCTGGAGCTGGAGCTGACAGAGAGCGTCTTATTGGAAAACAACGAGACCACCATCGGGACGCTCCGTCAATTACAAAAGATGGGAATTCAGATTGCCATCGATGACTTTGGTACCGGCTATTCCTCCCTAAGTTATCTGAAGCGATTTCCGATAAACTGTTTGAAGATTGATCGCTCTTTTGTGGCGGATATTCCGGCCGATCCCGATAATGCGGCGATTGTTAAGGCGATCATCACCTTAGCGCGCAGCCTGAATCTCAAAGTCATTGCGGAGGGGGTGGAAACGACCAAACAACTTGAATTTTTGCGTTCGATGGGCTGCCAAGAGATGCAGGGTTATCTCTTTAGTAAACCGATTCCGGCTGATCAGGCGACCCGATTATTGGCCGAGGAAAGACGTCTGTGACGGCGGTCCACATATGCAGCTTCTTACATTTCATCCGACACGAACATATTGGATATTCGGTGATGTCTCCAATCGACCGACGCCTTTATTGAGATGGGAGCCTCGTTCGATCGTTGCTCCACCTTCCTTGACCTCATTCTCATCGTGTGATATCGTATTTCAGGTTCATTCCCGTAAGTGTGAGTCGGTAAAACGCAGAGGAGCTATCCGACATGAAACGAAGAAAGATCACAATCATTGGCGCCGGCAACGTCGGAGGGACGGCGGCGCAGCGGTTGGTTGAAAAAGAGCTTGTAGAAGAGCTGGTCCTGATCGACATCAATAAAGATGTGGCGATCGGAAAGGCTCTTGATCTCGCCGAATCGGCTCCCATTTACGGCTACGATACACAGATCCGCGGGACGGATAATTATGCCGATTCGGAAGGATCCGATCTGGTGATCATCACTTCCGGTGTTCCCCGGAAGCCGGGAATGAGTCGGGACGATCTTTTGTCCACCAATGCCAAAATCGTCAAGACCGTCGCGCAGCACGTGGCCGTTCACTCGCCAGAAGCCGTGATCATTGTGGTTTCCAATCCCCTGGATGCCATGACCTATGTAACCTCCAAAACAACACAGTTCCCGCGAGAGCGGGTCATCGGAATGGCCGGAGTACTGGATTCGGCTCGTATGGCGACCTTCATTGCCCAAGAGCTGCGTGTATCGGCCGAGACCGTCCGAGCCATCGTGATGGGCGGGCATGGAGACAGCATGATTCCTCTGCCTCGTTACACCACGGTAGGCGGGGTACCCGTGGCGGATTTAATCCCGAACAACCGACTGGATGCAATTGTTCAGCGAACTCGAGATGGTGGGGCAGAGATTGTCAAACTCCTAAAGACCGGAAGCGCATATTACGCCCCATCCGCCGCCATTGTCGAGATGGTCGAGTCGATTGTAAAAGACAAGAAAAAAATTCTCCCCTGCGCGGCCCTCTGCAAAGGTGAGTACGGTGTCCATAACCTATTCGTCGGGGTTCCGGCCAAGTTGGGCCATAACGGCATCGAGGCGATCGTGGAGTTCGAGCTCACCTCGGAAGAGATGGCGGGATTACGGAAGTCGGCCGATGGAGTCAAAGAGCTCTGCGCGCTTGTGGACCGCATGATCGGGTAAGTGAAAGATCGATGTTGACTAAGCGAAATTGCAGGTTTAGAATAATTTTTAGTCATGAAAACTCTGGATACCAAACAAATCGACACCGAGGTGATTCTTGATTCTCTGAACGACAGCGTTGTCACCATCGGGTTAGATAAAAAGATCAAATACCTGAATAAAGCCGCCGAACGACTTCTGGGCTACTCAAAGGAGGAGGCCAAGGAGATGTCTTGTGCCCAGGTGGTTCGTTGCGCGGCCTGTGATAATGAATGTCTTCTTGAGCAGACCTTATCCACCAGCCGAAACATTCATGACTACGAGACCGTCCTGAGGAATAAAAATGGAAAGCTGGTGACCATCAGCACGAATACGGTCCTTCTAAAAAACAAAAGTGGTCGGGTGATCGGTGGTGTTGAGATTATCCGGGATCGTTCGCAGATTGAAGCCTTAAACGAGGCCTTGAGGGGAAGATTCTCCTTCGAAAACATTATCGGTAAGAATCACCGGATGCAGAGCGTCTGCGCCCTTTTACCGGAGATGGCTCGAAGCGAATCCAGTGTCCTCATTGAGGGCGAGTTGGGCACCGGTAAGGAATTATTAGCTCATGCCATTCATGAAAATGGCCCTCGATGTGAAAAACCGTTTGTGAAAGTCAACTGCGGCGGTTTGACCGATGCGATGCTGACCTGTGAACTCTTCGGGTATGTCAAAGGGGCTTTTCCCGGTGCAGTTTCGAATCGGGTCGGTCGTTTGGACCTTGCAGACGGGGGGACGCTTTTTCTTGACGAGGTTGGGGATCTCAGTTCTGCTGTCCAGATGAAACTCCTGCAATTTTTAAAGGAGAAGCAGTTTGAGCGGGTGGGGGATCACCGGATAATTCGGGCGAATGTTCGAGTCCTTGCAGCCGCTCATCGGGATCTCAACTCGGCTGTGGAACGCGGTGAGTTTCTGCGGGAACTCTATGATCAACTTCGGACGGTTTCGATCATCCTTCCACCCCTCCGTGAACGGCGTGATGACATTCCTCTTCTCGTCCAGCATTTCCTAAAGCGGTTCAACACCTTGATGGGTAAAAAAATAAAATCCGTGGCACCAGCCGCAATGGAGATCCTGCTTAACTACGACTATCCAGAAAACATACAAAGGCTTGAGAACATCATCGAACATGCCGTCGTCCTTTGTAATGGGAGTACGATCCTACCATCACATTTACCCAAAGACATGTTTTATGTCAAAGACGACTTTATCGATTTGGCCATTAAACAAGAGGACCCTTTTAAGATTTTGGAAAAGCAATTGGTGTTAAAAGCACTCTCGCAGACCGACTGGAATTATAGGGCGGCGGCTCAAAGGCTTAAGATCAGCCGTACAACTTTGTGGAGGAAGATCAAAGAGTTCGATATAAGTTATTCCTGGCTTAAATCTTCAAACGGGTAATCTGAAGTCAACTATACCTCCCCTCATAAAGAAATTCTTTAAGAATTCTCCAGCCAGTCCGGCCAGCTCTTGTCCCGGTCTTTTCATTCTATGAATAACGAAATTTAGAAAACCACAGAATCGATTTTACCTTGACAACCATCGTTCGGAATCGGTATAATTCATTTATGAAACGTTATGTTTCAATTTTGTGAGAGCGAGATTTAGGCGATGAAATGTCCACGTTGCGAAAGCTATATGGTCCACGAGCCCTTTGAAGACCTTCGGGACGACACGGGGGCGATTTTCTTTTTTGGCTGGCGCTGTCTGGGTTGCGGCGAAATCATTGATCCCGTAATTCTGGCCAATCGCAAGAATCGGCCTGCGCCGATGGGGAGCAAAACGCGGAAGCGATTGGTGTTTCGTTGACGTCTCTTCCGGATGTCACTTTCCTTGCGTCTTTAAACCTCACCGATCTGAGACCTGTGGAATCCGTGTTTAATCGGACGAAGCGAGATTCGCTCTGATTATTGAGTTGACAATATAAAATCAGGAGGTGTATTTTATAAGCGTTTGCTCTTTGTAAAATCGGTGGGACATTTGTACAAAAAAACTATTTAATTCTTGCTGTTATAACGATATTAACAAAGGAGGAACCATGCCTGGCGTCGATCCCTTTGAGTTGTTGTTCCGTTGGATTCATTTCTTGGCCGGAATTACATGGATAGGTCTTCTTTATTTTTTCAACTTGGTGAATGTCAACTTTATGAAGAGCCTCGATGGGGGGACGAAGGGTAAAGTCGTACCTCAATTGATGCCGCCCGCGTTATGGTGGTTTCGATGGAGTGCGGTGGTCACGGTTCTGGCCGGACTCATGATCCTCATGAGGAAATGGGGCGGTGGGAGCGGGGCTTGGGAGGTGTCCATCGGTATCGGTGGAACGTTGGGAATCATTATGCTCTTTAACGTTTGGGTGATCATTTGGCCGAATCAAAAACGGATCATACAGATGACCGCAGATGCGGCCGCGAAGCAACAGTCCCCACCGGCCGAAATGGCGGCCATGGCTCGAAAGGCCTATCTGGCCTCACGGACCAACTTTTATCTTTCTATTCCAATGCTCTTTTTTATGGCATTGAGCCATTACCTTTGATCTAAATCGAGATGATCTCGCGTGGTGGCCGGCTGGACCATCGCCTTGAATTTCAGGCAAACTACTTTGGACCTTTGCGAATGAGATGGGGAGATGAGTGTGGCGCAGCAGATTCTGCTGAAAGATACAATGAAGGGAACGGTAGACCTTGAAGCCTATCAGAAAAGGGGCGGCTACCAGGCCTTAGAAAAAGTTCTTCGACATTCTCAGGCGCTCGAGGTAATCGAAATCATCAAGCGTTCGGGGTTGCGGGGCCGGGGCGGGGCTGGGTTTCCAACCGGGAAGAAATGGGAAATGGTCGCGACCCATCGGGAGTTGGAACGCTATCTGGCCTGCAATGCCGGCGAACACGAACCGGGAACCTTCAAAGATCGTTTACTGCTCCGGTTGAACCCCCATCAACTTCTCGAGGGCATTGCGATTGCGGCTTACGCCGTGGGCGCAAAGGAATCCCATCTGTTTATGAACGGAGCCTTTACCGAGGAGATCGCGCTCGTTCGACAGGCGATCGTGGATGCTGAGAAACACGGCTTGTTGGGGCCCAATATTTTGGGAACGGGATTTTCGTGTAACATCCAGGTTTTTTTGGGTCCGGATACCTATGTGGCCGGCGAAGAAACCGCCATGCTGGAATGCATGCAGGGGCGCGAAGCCAAGCCCAAACACAAACCGCCCTATTATCCGACGGTCTACGGATTGTACGGCAAGCCTACCGTGGTGAATAACGTTGAGACGCTCTCGAACGTTCCACACATCGTTTCCAACGGTGCGGACTGGTTTCGATCGTTTGGCACCAAAACCTGCCCTGGAACGATGCTCTTCTCCCTCAGCGGCGATATCAACCGGCCGGGTGTGTATGAGCTTCCGCTCGGCATTTCCCTTCGGAAATTAATTGAAGAATTCGGCGGCGGAGTAAAAGACGGCCGGACACTCAAAGCGGTTTATCCAGGCGGTCCGTCCCATGCGTTCCTGACGCCGAAGGACGTCGATGTCTCGATGGATTTTGATTCGCTCAAGGCGATCGGATCCGGTCTGGGTTCCGCCGGCGTCATTGTGCTCGACGACACCAACTGCATGGTTGAACAAACCATGAAGTTTTGTAATTTCTTCCGGGATGAAAGCTGCGGTCAGTGTCCTCCGTGTAAAATGGGTACGCATTACCTTCATCAGATCCTTGAGAAAATCGAGACGGGGCACGGAAAACCGGAAGACCTCCGGTCGCTTCAGCAACTCAGTGGTTTCGTCAAGGGTCGGGGTGACTGCACCGTCATTACCGGAGCCGCAGTGGCGGTCGAAAGCAGCCTGCGCCACTTTCCCGAGGAGTTTGAATCCCACATCAAAGCGCATCGCTGTACCATGAAGGTCGCGTCCTAAGACGGCGGCCGCTGTCGGAATGATCCTATGTCCAAGGTCACTTTTTATCCGTCGGGAAAAAGTGGAGACGTTCCCGAAAAGAAGTCGTTGCTTGAAGCGGCCCAGTCTTTGGGGGTGCCGCTGGCTCACGAATGCGGCGGATTTGCCTCTTGCAGTACCTGTCGGGTAGTAGTGATTGAAGGGCACGAGAACCTCACCGGGATTGAATTTGAAGAAGAGGATATGATGGATTTAGCCGGATTGCAGCCACCGCATCGGTTGTCGTGTCAGGCCAAGATCTTGGGCGACGTGACCGTTCAAATTCCGGGCGAGCCGCGGGAGTCGAGCGATGAGAAGTTGACCCGCAATTAACAACCGGAGGCGTGCCGTCCTCATGCCTGTTTTAGGACAAGGCATTCAACCATTGAAAGAGAACGCGATGAAGATCGAAGAGAAGACGCAACAGCTTCAGGAAGCCATTGAACAGATACTGGTACTGGTGGGAGAGGACCCGACGCGTGAGGGCCTGATCAAAACGCCGGAGCGGGTGGCAAAGATGTTCCATTTTCTAACCAAAGGATACACCCAGGACATCGATGAGGTTTTAAACGGCGCGCTCTTCCCCATCAAGTACGACGAAATGGTGATAGTCAAAGACATTGATTTCTTCAGTCTTTGCGAACACCATCTTGTTCCTTTTTTTGGCAGATGTCATATCGCATACCTTCCCGACAAGAAGGTCATCGGTCTGAGTAAACTGCCGAGAATCGTCGAAGTGTTCAGCCGACGGCTCCAGGTTCAGGAGCGGCTGACACAACAGATTGCTGAAATCATCCAGGAGAAGATCCGGCCGCAGGGTGTCGCGGTTGTGATGGAGGCCCAGCATCTCTGCATGATGATGCGAGGCGTGGAAAAACAGAATGCGACGGCGATCACCAGTGCCATGTTGGGAGGATTCCGAACACGTCGAGAAACCCGCGAAGAATTTCTGGAGTTAATCAAACGCGGGTCGGTTCAAAAGGATCCTTTGTTTTGGCATCATGAGAGTTCGGAGTGATGGAATCGGATAACCCCTGCCGAATTGACAAGACTCGCCTTTATTAATCCCCCGTTTCTGCTTATCGAGCGGCGGCCATGAAGGACTGGAGGCCGGTCAGGATGAACTGGACGGCGATGGAGGCTAAGACGATGCCGAGAATCCGCGTCAAAATCCGCATGCCGGTTTCCTTAAAAAGGGCGACGACCCGTGCCGAACTTCTCAGGATCAAATAGACAAGGCCGGCATTTATCCCGATCGCAATTAACAACGCGCTCATTAAACCGGCCGAGGTGGCCTGGGCCGTAAGGACGATCACGGTTGAAATCGCACCCGGACCACTCAGCATCGGCATGGCCAGTGGTATGATCGCGACGTCTTCTTTGGCCAGACCTTCCTGATCTTCTTCGGGAGTATGACGCGTCCGGAGACTCTTTGCCTCAACCATGTCCAGCGAGATTTTCAGCAAAATGAGTCCGCCGGCGATGCGGAAGGCAGCCATGGTAATGCCGAAGACTTGAAAGATTCGATTTCCCAGTAGTGCGAAAACGGTCAGGATGATGAAGACCGCGACCGCGGCCTTTCCGGCCATCTTGACGCGGTCGGCATGCGTGTTGTGGGGGGTGATTGAAAGAAACATGGGCGAATTTCCGATCGCGTCGATGATCGCGAACAAAGATATAAACGCTGTAATAAAAAACGGTAGAACAGACGCCATGACGCCGGATGGCTCCCGAGGTTGATCCACCTTTATAATCGATTCTTATCCGCATTGCAAGTTGGATTGCAGAGAGAGGTGCTTTTTTAGCTTGACATCTCTTCAAAATAGGGCGTAGAATTTTTTTCTTGACAGGGTTGAAATTGTGGCGTAGACTTCGTTACCGTTTTTCACAGGGGCACAAGGGTAGAACGATCATAAGGGTCTTCCTCATTGAAGTTCTGTCGGTTTTCCAATAAAGACGACCGCCATTGGTAAGTGGATCCAAAACCCCTGTAATCATAAACCACAAAATTTTCCGCGGAACGGCTGCGGATAATAATTCAGTCAATTCTTTTCAAATCAGGCCGAGTGGAGGGGGGTTTCCCTCCGCTCATACTAAGGAAAGGAGATCAAAAGATGAAAGGGTTTATTGTTGCGATTGTTATGGCGGCCGCGGTCGGTTTAATCGGTGCTCCGTTGGCTTCGGCCTACGAAGAAGCCCCGGTTCCCGATGGCGGGACGATTACCGGAAAGGTGACCTTCAAAGGAGCCGTGCCGGCGCCAAAGGAGTTTGATTTTGCAAAATTCCCCAATCCGAAGTTCTGTGAACAAGCCGATTCGGATGGAAAGGGCCATCGCTTGGTTCAACAGGTCAATGTTAAGAACGGGGCTCTTGCGGATGTCGTAGTCTTCATCGAAGAGATCGAGAAAGGAAAGCCGTTTAAATTCGACGGGACGGATGTTAAAACAAACATCTGTCGGTTTCAAGTACAAGGCGGCCCTTCGACATTGACGGGGGTGGTGGTGAAAAAGGCCGAGATTCGAATCCTAAACACGGATGCCGATCCGACGGATCCGAAGGCCGCCACGGGTGTGTTGCACAATCCGCATGCTTATGAGCAAGTGGGCGCCAGCAGCAGCACCATCTTCAACCTTCCACTTCCTGAAAAAGGACAAGTCATTAAAAAGCCTGTAATCCTTCGGAAGAAGGAAAGCGAAATGAAGATCCAGTGCGACCAGCACAACTACATGGAAGTTTATTTCCAGCCCGTTGAAAATCCATATTATGCCATTGTCAACGAAGATGGTACCTTCACAATTGACGGTGTCCCTCCGGGCACGTATGAGCTTCACGCCTTCCATCCGATTTTGGGTAAGCAGGAGGTCAAAGTAACCGTTCCGGCAAAGGGCAAAGCGACGGCCGATTTTGCGTTTGCCGCAAAATAACGCGGATTCGAATCGTTGTAACTCAGTGACATCCAACGGTCGCATCGCTTTGGCGATGCGACCGTTTTTTTGTGATCCATTCGCCTTGACAGTCCTTGGGGACAATGATACGATGAAGTTCGATGTGGCCGTGTCATTTTGAGTGGGAACGAAAGTCTTTCCGCCGTCGGAGTAGAAAGGACTGTTCTTTAATTCATGTCGGGCAGAAATTGGTCGGGTCAATTTTTATAGTGGGGCTGTAGCTCAGTTGGGAGAGTGCCAGACTGGCAGTCTGGAGGTCGGGGGTTCGATCCCCCCCAGCTCCACCATGATTCGACACCTTTCTTGACAAATCTGTTCTAAGAGCCTACGATACTCCAGCATACGATCGGATCGAATCGCACAGCGAACCGTTCGTTTGAAAGCTCTGATCCGAAAGATCAGGGCTTTTTTGTGTGAGGGATGAAATGCCTGCTTTGGTAGTGATTGGAACCCAGTGGGGGGATGAAGGTAAGGGGAAGATTGTCGATTTGCTTTCGGAGCAAGCCGACGGCGTGGTTCGCTATCAGGGTGGACACAACGCGGGTCATACCGTGGTGTTGGGTCAGGAAACCTTTGTGCTCCATCTCATCCCATCCGGAATTCTTCAACCGGAAAAACTTTGCGTGATCGGAAACGGCGTCGTGGTTGATCCCGCCGCACTGATTGAAGAGGCCGCTAACTTGGAGAAACGGGGTGTCCCCGTCCGTGGCCGACTGTTGGTCAGCAGCAACGCCCATTTGATCATGCCATACCATAAGGCCATCGATAAGGAGAGCGAAAGACTCAAGGGGGCCCGCCGAATCGGGACCACCGGCCGAGGGATAGGACCGGCCTATGTCGATAAGATGGCACGAATCGGTATCCGTGTCGGTGATCTCTTGGAGCCGGATCTTTTTCGAGAAAAACTAAAGGCAAACCTGGTCGAGATGAATTTTCTGTTGGAGCAGATCTATAAGGTGGAACCTTTTGATTTGGAGAAGGTCTACAGGGAATACATGGAGTATGCCCATGAAATTAGTGATTACATTGCGGATACGGCTTGGATTCTGAATCAATGGATCGATGAAGGTAAACGGGTTTTGTTCGAGGGGGCACAGGGCACCCATCTCGATGTGGATCACGGCACTTATCCGTTCGTGACGTCTTCCAGCGCCACTTCCGGCGGGGCATGCACGGGAACCGGAGTGGGTCCGACGCGCATTACGGCGGTGGTCGGCGTTGTAAAGGCCTATACCACTCGGGTCGGGAGCGGTCCCTTTCCAACGGAGCTCAAGGATGATACGGGCGTCCAGCTTCAGGAGCGGGGCCATGAATTTGGAGCGACCACCGGTCGGGCCCGTCGCTGCGGATGGTTTGACGCGGTTCTGGTCCGTTATGCCGTCCGGGTGAATGGATTGAGCGGTGTTGCGGTCACCAAGCTGGACGTATTGGACGCGTGCAAAGAGATTAACCTGTGTGTCGGCTACCGGTATCGCGGAAAAATTATCCGGGATATGCCGAGCAGTCTGACGGTTCAAGAGGGGTGTGAGCCGATCTATGAAACGGTGGAAGGCTGGGGATGTTCGACGACGGGGATCCAGAGGTACGAGCAATTGCCGATTCGAGCCAAGGACTACTTATCAAGATTGGAAGAACGGATCGGGTGCCGAATTTTCTTAATCTCAACCGGGACAAGAAGAGAAGAAGCCATCCTGTTAAATGACCCGTATTCCCTTCGGGGCCAAATTCGTTGACAAGAATTCCACGCGTCTGTTAATATTTCTTCTTTTGTTGATGAAATTGGAGCCGCTAGCTCAGCTGGTAGAGCACCGCCCTTTTAAGGCGGGTGTCCCGGGTTCGACTCCCGGGCGGCTCACCATTTTTAGGGGTTTGCGTTGCCCCTCCACACATCGGCTGCAAGCCGCCGAGTGCAGGCCGACAGAGACGGCTAGAGCCTCCTTCTCTCGCTGGTTTTGCTCGCCGGGTCGCACCCGTAGCGGTGGGAGTGTGGAAATGAATTTTAATTTTGTGTCCCCATCGTCTAGCCCGGCCTAGGACATCGCCCTTTCACGGCGGTAACAGGGGTTCGAATCCCCTTGGGGACATTCTTTCATAGGGACGCCTCGCCGCTATTATCTGCGGGGGCCCGTGCGGTGCTGCTGTTCCTCCGATGCCCCCCACCCCGCGCACGGACTGGCACAGTCAGATCCTCGATTAACCCACCGGCAAAGCCGAATAGCACCTCCCCCTTGCCTTGCCTGCTGGGCAAGATACTTCACAAGTCGTAGGTTTGATTATCGGCCGGTCGGTGTCATTCGGCAACCCGGTGGCTTGCATTTTGGATGTTGGTCGGCTATAGTGCAAACGATTTTATGAGAGGCATGATAAGTTGGAAAAATCGGAGGTCCGGAGAGGATAAGGCATGAAGAAGGATGCGTTCTATTATGGATCACTCGTCGCCTTCGCGGCTTTTTTTCTCATGATCGTTATCTTCATCTATGAAGCGTGGAAAACCAGCCGGTCGGAGTCCAAGACTCAAGGCGAGCCAGTACAGCAAGCGCCAAAAGTACAAAGCAGCCATCTGAACTTCAGCCGTTTCAGGACTGTCGCGACAGAGGACGGTTCAGAAATGGTCTTGATTCCCGAAGGACCTTTTCAAATGGGCAGTCCGGCCTCAAGCGGGGATCTGGATGAATTACCGCAGCATGCGGTTTATCTGCCGGCTTTTTATATCGACCTGAAGGAGATCACCCAGGCGCAATTCTCAAAATTCTCGGAGGCCACCCAATATCCCAAGCCGGTCGTTCCCGTCTTTCAGGAAGAGTTGTCCTTGATCACGAAGCCCGAGTTGCCCGTAGTGGGTGTATCATGGAATGCCGCAAAGGACTATTGTCAATGGGCAGAGAAACGGTTGCCCACCGAAGCCGAGTGGGAGAAGGCGGCGGGTGGAGATCAATCCTTTCGGTGGCCATGGGGAAATGATTTTGTCGAAAAGGCGGCCAATCTGATGGGGGAAGAAGACGGCTATAAATTTCTGGCTCCCCCGGGGCGATTTGAATCGGGACGAAGTCCCTATGGGCTATACGATATGGCGGGTAATGCTGCGGAGTGGGTGGCCGATTGGTATGATGCGGACTATTATAAAACCGCCCCTTTCAAGGTTCCCAAAGGACCCGAAACGGGGAAATTCCGGGTCTATCGGGGCGGCTCCTGGAATGATTCTTCGGTTAATGCGAGGGTGGCCAAGCGATTTATGGCGGCTCCCCACCAAACCAGCGCGGTGATCGGATTCCGTTGCGTGAAAGATGGCGCGCCGGCGAGACCATGAAAACCCGCTCTGCCAAAACGACTCGCGGAGTCTTAAAATGTAAATACTTTTCTAAAAGAAACCAAAGTAATAAAGGATCAGGAAAACCGCGAGGATGAGGTTTGCCACCATGCCGAGTAAGACGATAAAGTCAAAGGTGGGCGTGTTTCTCTTTTTCTGTTCAGGGGTATCCATGGCGCGATTCCGAAAGGACGTTGAACGGGGTTCCATTCTATCAGGGATCTAATAAAAGTCAAGCGATTTCTATGGACCAATCTTATCCGTTGACAGAACCTCAGAAGCGGAGACGACTTTCGGGTTGAGCTTGACACCTCTATTGAAAAACTTTTATAATTAGAAATGTCAGATCTTGCGAGAGAGTTCGAATGGTCCATTTCTTTTTTTACGCGCTTTCCGTTTCTCTCTACTCGGCCGCTGTTTTTGTGGCCGGGATGTATGTGGGAGAAAAACTGGAACGCGCATGGGGGAATCGTCGGGGAGTATGAACGCCGGGGGGTAACGGTTCGCCCGGAAGAGAGACGATGTATCCGTTTAGCCGCGTTTGCTGATCGGATTTTGAAACGGTATTGGGAAAGGTTGTTTCGTACATGCGGCGGTTTTTTTCTCTGGTCTCAATTGGCGTCTACACGGCGGCTGTATTCATGGCGGGCATGTTGGTTGGACAACTCTATGCCCTGTATGTGCTGGTGTATACAGGGGCCGTATTTATGATCGGAGTTTACATCGGAGAAAAGCTGGAGGAGCGGTTCTCCGCACAAGCGGCTGCCGCGTCGGCGAGCGGATCAGAATCCGATCTGACGGAGATTCACGAATCGGATGAACTGACCCTAAAACGATGAGCCCGGTTTAAACCTGTCGGCTGGCCGGGGAGCGAAAATTTCAGTGTGGGCCTGCTTGTAACAAACGGCCGGCGGTGGTTGAGGGGGGTGAGCGTAGTGAAGCATTTCTTTTATGCCGTCTATGTTCTGTTTTATACGGGTGCCGTGTTCATGGCCGGAATCTTTGTCGGTCAGATGTTGTACCGGTCCCGGGTCAGCCGCCGGAAACGAAACGATACGATGGCATGGTCATCCCATGAAGGTTCAAACGGAGAAGTGGGTATGGCGGATCCCAAGGTGGCTGTGACCGGCCGTCGACGGTGAAAAATTCGGTCTGTTGAAACTCGCTTACACCCCTCTCTTTTGCATTTCTGGTTTCTGTCGCTCTCAAAGCCCCCCTTTGGTATACAAATCGGATCGTCACGATCTATATCGTTTATCGCCCAGCACTTCATCTTTGAAGCAAGGAAATCAGACATCCACAAAAAAATTGCGAGTTACGCATGAGTCAAGAGGGTGACCCGCTCGAATTGAAAGTGCGTCATGAGTAAGTACTTGATCGGTATCTACTTGGCGTTAGTTTTCCTGATCTTGGTCATTATTCAGGTCGGAATTCGCCAGAAATCAGGGCCACCCGAAATGGAGGGGCAGGGAACCGATCAGGGATTCACGCCGCTGGCGACAAAATTGGCGAAGGTGGCCGAAGAATCTCAGAAAGCTGAACTCGAAGTTAAACAGGCCAAGGTCGATGCAGATTTCGAATCGATGGTCTTTGTTCCTGCCGGTGAATTTTTCATGGGCAGCAACGATGGATCCAATGACGCCAAGCCCGAAAGGAAGGTCTATCTGGACGGGTACTCTATCGATAAGTACGAAGTCACCTTCGCGCAGTTTTACCAATTCATTGGACTGACGGGGCACCGGAAACCCCGGCTGGCCGGGTATTTTTCGGCGAGCGTTACAGAGGATATACCGCTCTTCATCAAGGCCTTGAACCCGGTTGTCGGAGTTTCCTGGGATGACGCGGTGGAATATTGCCAATGGAAAGGCAAGCGCCTTCCGACCGAGGCAGAATGGGAGAAGGCCGCGAAAGGGGGGGACCAACGGAAATGGCCTTGGGGCAATGAGGAACGGTCTGAATTTGCCAATTTAGTTGGTGACGACGGAGCGAAATATACGGCTCCGGTAAATCAATTTAAGCGGGACGTCAGCCCGTACGGGGTTTATGATCTTGCAGGCAATGCGATGGAGTGGGTTGCGGATTGGTATAACCAGGATTCCTATCGGGTGTTGCCTGCAAGAAATCCCGTCGGAGTCTCCGAGGGGGAGAGCCGCGTGATTCGAGGCGCCTCCTGGAACGATTCAATCAAGCGTGCACAGACCTCGATCCGTTTTAAGATGTACCCGGAATACCGTGATGTGACGATCGGGTTCCGGTGCGCGAAGTCGAGTTCTCAGTCTTAAATTGCGGGAAGCCGTTTCATTTTTTGGGATCTCTTTGCCATCCTGTTTTTTCTCTTGACAAACTTTTTTTAATTCACTAATATCCTTCCCTTGTTAAGCCGATAGGGGCGTCCGTCCAAGGAGAATGAAATGGATAAAATCCGAAAAAACGCTGGACCGATTTTGTATATCATCGTTGCGGTTACTGCAGTGTGGTTCTTCTTTTGGTTTGCGGCGGTTTACCATAATTAAAATGGGGTACGGTTTTCCCAGCTTCTTTTGAAGAAAGGTGGCTATCATGAAGACGGTAATCGCTTTTGTTGTGATGCTGGTTGTTTGGATTGCATACTATCAGCTTGAGGACTGGTTTTTCATGAAAATCCAAGGGCTTGATTACTTCTTTATATTGCGGTAAAGGCGGCAAAATCGGCCATTGATTTTTTCCTTGACAAAATTGTCCTTTGGTGTTACATAGGGCCTAGGAAACTACAGGTTTTTTGAGGCAGTATCGGGTTAAGTTACGGGGCTCTTAATCCAGAAAAAGTTTAGGTCAACAAGAAAATAAAAATTAGGGGTGTCGAGGCTTAAAGAGTCTTTAAATTTTAAGTCAAGAGGGAGATTAGCCATGAAGGCAATGCGAAGAAGAATCCGGGTCTGGTCCCTGATCTCGTTGGGGGCCGTGGCGATGATGGTGTTGGTGTCGCTTGTTATGCCGCTTCTTTCAGCCCCGGTAATGGCTGACGAAGCGACCAAAGCCGTGACTGATACCGCGCCGAAGGTCGAAATGGCCAAGGATATCTACTACAAAAAAGAAGGTCCCGTATCCGGGCCGCCCGTTCCCGAATTGAAAGCCTCCGATTATCCCAGTTACAACCTTCCCTATCCTCTCAGTGAAAACAGGATCATCATCTGGTCGGTCGCACAGCAGCATCTTTATTTCGGCAGCTTCGTTCTTGCCGTTCCGATCTTCTGCATGATCATCGAGCTGGTCGGATTGTTGGTGAAGGATCCTGTGATGGCCAAGAAGTATGATGATCTGGCCCATCTGATGGTTAAGATCAGCCTCACGGCTTACTCCGTCACCGCAATCCTCGGAGGGTTGCTCCTTTTCTCGTTCATCACCCTCTACCCTGATTTTTTTAAATACATTTCCTCCCTTTTCAAGCCGGTGATGCACATCTATGCCTTGCTCTTCCTGGCCGAAAGCGGAACCCTGTACCTCTACTATTATGGCTGGGACCGCATGGCCCATGGTTTTGCGAAATGGGTGCATGCCAGCATGGGTGTGCTTCTGAATGTATTTGGAACGGTTCTGATGATGTTGGCCAATTCATGGGCGAGTTTCATGATGTCCCCGGCCGGCGTAGACGAGAAGGGTCGATATTTGGGAAATCTCTGGGCGGTGATGCACAACGCCTTATGGAATCCGCTCAATGTACACCGGATCATCGGAAACATGGTGTTCGGTGGGGGAATCGTCGCGGCTTATGCGGCCTACAAATTCCTTGCGGCCAAGAACCAGGAAGAGAAGGCCTACTACGACTGGATGGGATATATCGCAATGTTTATGGCAGTGGCCTCATTAATTCCATTGCCCTTTGCCGGTTATTGGTTGATGCGCGAGGTTTACGGGTTCCGTCAGCAGATGGGAATCACGCTGATGGGCGGTTTGCTGGCTTGGTTGTTCATCATTCAGGCGGTGCTGATCGGCGCGCTTTTCTTCTCGACCAACTATTATCTGTTCAATGGAATGGAACGGATGCGGGGTGCTGAGCGCTACCAAAAATATATTAAATACATTCTCTTTCTGACAACCGCGGCTTTCTTGGTTTGGTTGACGCCCCATACCTTGGTGATGCGACCGGCCGAGTTGAAAGCGATCGGCGGACAACAACATCCCGTGATCGGAAACTTCGGCGTGATGTCGGCCAAGAACGGCGCCGTGAACACCATGATCATGACCACGATCATTTCCTTCCTCATGTATCAGCGCAGTAATAAAATCGTAACGGTAAAATGGGAAACTTGGGGCAACGCCGCCTTAATGGCGATGTTTGCGGTGGCCCTGGTGAACAACGCGTGGCTGGCGATTTATGGATATTTTATCCCCGCAAACGTCCGCGTTGGACTGTCGGTCCCTCAGGTTATTGGAACGTTAACTACGCTCTTTATCGGGAGCGCGATTAATATTGCGATGATGAGGGGATCCAAGCTGACCGGGCCGATCGAGTGGGGCAAAATCTCGGTACGCTCTCAATATGCCCTGTTTGCTCTGGCGGTCTCCTTCACATGGTTGATGGCCTTGATGGGATACATCCGATCCTCAGTGCGCTTGTTCTGGCACGTGATGGAAGTGTTTCGGGATAACTCCCCGTGGGCCTTTACTCATACAATCGGGTTTGCGGCCAACGTGATGTCGATCAATGTGATGGCCTTTTGGATATTCGTATTATTTGTATTCTGGCTGGGTGAACTGACCTCAAAACAGGCAGTTGCAGAAGCGAGGAAGGAACTCGCAAAGAAACCCGCCATGGCCGGTGGCTCGGAGTAATCGTCAACCTCATTACTAACCTCTGGGGGCCGGTCAAAACCGGCCCCGAATCTTACCCACAGGAGATTTAACGTGACTCAAGGGCTTTTATCTGTCGCTATCCTGTTGACTCCAGTTGTTCTTTTCATCCTGGCCTACAATCTTCCAAGGATGCGCGGTATCCTCGCAGCCATCGGCTTCTACATGATCATGACCGGGGTTTTCGCCGCATATTCGAATTGGCTCCCGCAGTCTCGAGGAGAGGTTCCTCCGCCCCCGCCGAAGATGGAGGCCGGTGCGGTGGACGCCATGCCGACGGATAAATTGGCCGACATGGGCGAAGCGGTAATTTTTGGAAAAGTCGGCGGGTTTGCAGAGCGCGGCATCGGGCCGGGGCAATGTCCGCTTTGCCATACCTTTAAGAAAGGCGATATCGGAGATCGCGCCCCGAACCTGATCGGAATCGCCGAGCGGGCCGCTGAGCGGATCAAAGATCCCCGATATTTGAAGCCCGATACGGTCCAGACCGAGTCCTTCAAAGGAAGCGGGCGGGCCACCACGGCCGAGGAATATATCGCCGAGTCCCATGTCTGTCCCTCCTGTTATGTGGTTGCGGGTTTTGGCACAAAGGGCACCAATGACAAAGAGAGCCCGATGCCGGCCATTCACAAGCCCCCGATCAGTTTAACCATCGATCAGCTGATCGCGGTGGATACCTGGCTGTATTTCAGAGAAGGGAATACACCGCCCTCCGCAAAAGAGATCCGCGCCGCTTATGAAAAATTTATTCCTGAATCCGAACGGCCAAAAGCCGGTGCGCCGGCGGCAGCCCAGGCTGCAGCCCCTGCCGGGCCGCCTGTAGCCCTTGCCTCTGACACGCCGGAACAGATCGTGACGAAGATGGGTTGTTTTGCCTGCCATCAGATTCCGGGAATTGCCAGCGCAAAGTTTGGCGTGATCGGGCCTCTGCTCATCGAAGGACACAATGCGAAGAGGCGCATCGCCTCTCCGGAGTACCAGGCCCAGGTGAAGGCCGGGAAGGCCCATGCAAAGACCCCGAAAGAATATATCATGGAGTCCATCGTCAATCCGAATGCGTACATCGTTCCACAATTCGTGCAAAAGGCCACACCGGCCGTTTCGCCCATGATCCAGGACTTCGCCCAGAAATTCACTTATGGGGCGTTGGAAAAGATGGCCGATTACTTGCTGGCTCAGGATTGTGAACAAGCCAAGCAGTCCGGTTTGAACGGCCCCCCACAAGAGAACTTCGCAACGGTATGTGGCGGCGGTGGCGGGAAGGCGGCTTCTAAGTAACGGAGTTAGGTTAAATCGATCAAGTTAAGTGAATAGACCAAGATTTGAATGATTTGATCATTTCGGAGGTGTAATGATGTGGATTCAGGGCGCAATGCCGATTGAATTGCTTCTGATTATCACCGCAATAGCGTTCACCTATGTCGGCGTGAACTACGTTCTGACGAAGATGGGTAAACGGATACCGGCTTTCCCGCAAGCCATCCTTCTTTGGCTCGGAGCGTACTCGATCTTCAAGTTTGTGTTGTTTCCGCCGATACCGATTGCGCTTCTCTATACCTATATGGGGTTGGTAACCCTGGTCGTTTTCCTCTTTATCTCTTCCACGGAGAAGGGATGGACCGAGTTTAAAAGGCCGATTTTAAACACCGTGATGGCCGTGACCCCGATTTATAGAGGGGTCCGAACGGTATCCTTTGTGGCGCTCCCGTTGTTGGTAGGTTACGGGACCTACGGTTTTATCGTTCCGACATACGAGGAGCCGATCGATTTGAGGACGGTCCATCCGGCCCCGCCGGCTTCCGTCACGGTGCGCGGACAAAACTTTACCTTGCAGACCGCTCAAAATCCTTTCAGGGTCGACGAGAACGGAAAATATCTTCCGGTGGGACAGGAAGCCAAATATTTTAAAATGAATCCTTTTGACCAGAATGCGCCGCCCTATATGAAAAATGTGAGAGACGGCGGAGCCATTTTTTTCCAGAACTGCCACTTTTGCCACGGGGATAACCTGAACGGTCGCGGGATGTTTGCGTATGCCTTCGTCCCGATCCCGGCGAACTTTTCGGATCCGGGCACGATCGCCCAGCTGCAGGAAACCTTTGTGTTCTGGAGAATCTCCAAGGGCGGGCCGGGACTGCCGCGCGAGGGTGCTCCATGGGCATCCGCGATGCCGCCGTGGGAGGAGCATCTGACCACCGACGAAATTTGGAAAGTAAACATGTTTGAGTATTGGCATACGGAGTTCTTCCCCAGAACATGGGATTAGGCTTGGGATTAATCATCCGTTGACGTGAAAGGGGCACGAGCAATGAACAGGATTTTATCTCTCTTGAGCTATAAGAAAGCGGTCGTGATGGGGGTCGTCACGGTGGCACTCGTTGCAGCCGGAAGCGTGGTCCTGACCATGGCCCAAACCAAAAAAGAGGACAAAACGGCTGCGGCTGCTGCCGCAAATGCCGGCAGACCTGCGAAGCCCTCCGCCGCGGATATCGAGGCCGGAAAGCAGATCTATTTTAAGAAATGCGTTTGGTGCCACGGCCCCGAGGGCGCCGGGGACGGACCGTCGGCCGATCGTCTCTGGCCGAGGCCCAGGAATTTTAACGCGGGAACGTTTAAGATCCGGCATACCGCAAGCGGCGAGCTGCCGACCGAGAATGATCTCTTCCTGACCGTGACCCATGGATTGCCGGGCTCCGCGATGCCGCCGTGGGAAGGGATCCTGACCGATCAGCAGCGCCATCAGGTGGTCTCCTTCGTCATGACCAATCTTGTAAAAGACCGGAACTTTCAGGACACCGAAAATGAAGAGTTTCATGTGATCGACTACGGAAAGCAGACCTCCACCTCCGATGAAAGCATTAAAAGAGGAAAAGATGTTTTCATGAACAAGGGGAAGTGCGTGGAGTGTCACGGCAATGAGGGCCGCGGGGACGGGAACAAGACCCAGAAAGACGAATGGGGCTTCCCGATCTTCCCGGCCGACCTTCACAAATGTTGGAACTTCCGCGGGAACCGTGAAGATCCTTATAATCCCCGGAATGTTTTCCGGGAAGTTTCGACCGGACTGAACGGCACGCCGATGCCTTCATTCGCCGATACCCTCACCCCCGAGCAGCGTTGGGACGTGGCCAATTTTGTGATCTCCCTTTGCCCGAAGGATAAAATCGATCCCCAGACCATGCATCCCGCCATGAATGTGGTGGTAAGGGCTCACAATATCAAAGGCGGTGTTCCGAACAATCCGGATGATGCAATCTGGCAGAAAATTCCGAATCAATATATTGCCCTTGCCGGACAGATCACCCACAAGCCGCGAAACTTCGTACGCTTGGTGGATGAAGTCTGGGTCAAATCCGTTTTTAACGACAAGGAAATCGCATGGTATTTTGAATGGGATGATCGGATCAAAAGCGTGGCTACGCCGGAGGCTTTGGCGAAAGAGGCCAGTTTCCAGGAAACCCCGCCGAGCGGGGAACCGATCGCGTTAAGGGAATACCCGATGTTTAATGATGCGGTCGCAATCCAATTCCCGGCCAAGTGGCAAAACTTGACGGCTCCCGAGAAACCGCGATTTATCTTTGGGGACACAAAAAATCCCGTCGATGTCTGGAAATGGGAATCCGACGGGACGGTGAAGGAGTACACCGGTCAGGGCTCCATGGGAGGCGATCTAAAACTGGATGCCCGTCCCACCCAGAACGTAAAGGCCGTTTTTTCCGAGTATAAAGACGGCCGATGGCGGGTGATTCTGACAAGGGCGTTGGCGACGGACGACAAGGACAACGGGGTCCAGTTTGAAAAAGGCAAGTACATCCCGACCGCGTTCTTTGTCTGGGACGGAAACAACGGCGACCATGGTTTGAAGACATCCATCTCAACCTGGTATTACACGATCCTCGAGCCGCCGACGCCGACGACGGCCTATATCTATCCTTTCATTGCCGTGATCGTGGTCTTTGGGATCGAGGGCTGGATCATCCGAAAGGCCAACGAGTCTAAGAAAAAGCAAAAATAACGACGATTGTATGTTTTCCATTCAAAGGGGGGGGTGACACGCGTCACCCCCCTTTTGTATTTCGGTTGATGTGGGAATCTTGGTCTGCCGGCGGTGCGCCTTTACACATCGGTGGCCTTGCGTTATAATACGGGCCTTTAACGGAGTTCATCGGGAATGATCTCGGTTGAAAAAGCGCGGTCGTTGATACTCGACCAGATTCAACGGATGGGGACCGAGAGGCTGGACCTCCTGAATTCATTGGGCCGCGTGTTGGCCGAGCCGGTGCTCTCGAGACGCGATCATCCGCCGTGGAATTGCTCCGCCATGGACGGGTATGCGGTCCGGCACGCGGACGTTTTGGAAGCCTCCGAAAAAAAACCCGTCACGCTTGAGGTGATTGAAGAGATCGCGGCGGGGGTTCTTCCGTCCAAGATCGTCGGGCGTCGACAGGCAAGCCGGATCATGACCGGGGCGCCCGTGCCGGAAGGAGCGGACGCCGTGATCCGAGTCGAGGATACCCGCGCGGGAGGGGATTCCGTCCAAATTGTTTGTCCCGCCGGGGCGGGTGAAAACGTTCGTCTTCGCGGTGAGGATTTTCAGGCCGGTCATGTGATGCTGGACCGCGACAGCGTCATGGGCCCTGCGGAGGTGGGACTGCTGGCCTCCCTCGGCCGGTCTCATCTTCTTGTTTACCAGCGCCCGCGCGTTGCGATTTTGGCGACGGGGAATGAGCTGGCCGATTTCGACGAAGCGTTGTCCCCGAACAAGATTATGAACAGCAACGGTTATGCGTTGGCGGCCCAGGTCCTCGAGGCCGGGGGCATTCCGGTGATGCTCGGGATTGCGAAGGATAGCCGCGAGGATCTTCTCAGCCGCCTGACACAGGGTTTGACGGCCGATCTGATTCTGATTTCGGGGGGCGTTTCGGTGGGGATGTACGATTTCGTGAAGGAGGTCCTGGACCGCTTGGGAATCCGGATGGAGTTCTGGAAGGTCGCGATGAAACCGGGCGAGCCGCTGGCCTTCGGTAGCCTTCAGGCGAAGCCCGTCTTCGGGCTCCCCGGAAATCCCGTTTCGACGATGGTGACCTTTGAACAATTTGTGCGCCCGGCGCTCCGGAAGATGCAGGGCCATACGGCGCTTTTCCGCCCGGTCATCGAGGCGGTCCTGATGGAGCGGATCACGAAGAGGCCGGGGAAGACCCATTTCGTGAGGGCGGTGGTGAAGGAAGCGGGAGATCGACGCGAAGTCTGGACGACGGGTAACCAGAGTTCCGGAGTCCTGACCTCCATGGTCAAAGCCGACGGCCTTTTGATTTTCCCTTCCGATGCGACTGAAATGGAAAAAGGACAGGTTGTGAAGGTCCAGTTGCTCGACACAAGCTTTCAGGGTCAAACCGATCCGGGATATTGAGTTCAGGGGGAAGGCCGGTTCATGGGAAAAGATCGGTTGATCAAGGAGATGATCCTGAAGGCCTGGGAGAAGGCTTCCGACGAAGGGAAGATCCGTTCACGGCCCGATCCGGATAAGGTGGTCGTCGAGGTTCCAAAGGAGACCGTCCAGGCCGATTTTGCGACGACCGTCGCGATGATGCTGGCCCCGATCGAGGGGCGGCCGCCTCGCGAAATCGCCCAGACGCTTCAGGAGTATCTCCAAAAAGAGCCGCGGCCGATTTTGGAAGATGTCCAGTTAGCCGGTCCGGGATATATCAATCTCACGTTAAAGCCGGACCAGTGGCGCCAGGTCCTGCTGGAGGTCGAGGCGGAAGGAAAACAGTTCGGCCGGCGGGAGACCGGTAAAGGCCAGAGGGTTCAGGTCGAGTTTGTGAGCGCCAACCCGACCGGCCCCTTGCATGTCGGTCACGGGCGATGGGCCGCCGTGGGAAACGCCGTGGCCAATCTGCTGGAAGCGGCCGGGGATCGGGTCCATCGGGAATATTACAATAACGATTCCGGCCGACAGGTGAAGCTGTTGGGCTTGTCGGTTTATGCACGCTACCAACATATTTTGGGTGATCCGGTGCCCGATCCCGAGGATGGCTATCGAGGCGGGTACGTCACCGAGATCGCACAACGCCTGGCCGACCGCTACGGGGAAAAATTTCGGGGCAAGAAAGTCGAGGAGTGCCTGGAGTTCTTCACCCGGCATTCGCTGGAGGAGATGACGGGCGTGATCCGAGCCGATCTGGAGGGTTTTGGGATCACGTTTGACGACTGGTTCAGCGAGGCGTCCCTCTACCAAAGCGGCGCCGTACAAAACGCGTTGGACGAATTGCGAGGGAAAGATTTTCTGTATGAGAGGGATGGCGCCCTGTGGTTCCGGTCGACGTATTTCGGGGATGATAAGGACCGCGTGGTCCGGAAAGAAGACGGGGAGTTCACCTACTTGGCGTCCGATATCGCGTATCATCGCGACAAGCTCGCGCGCGGCTTCGATCTGTTGATCGACATCTGGGGCGCGGATCACCACGGCTACACGGCCAGAATGGAAGCGGCGGTCCAGGCGCTCGGGTATCCCAAAACGCGGCTTCGAATCCTGATCGGGCAACTGGTCAAGCTGGTCCGGGACGGCCAGCCGGTTCCGATGTCGAAACGGGCGGGGGAATTCGTGACGCTTCGCGACGTGGTCGACGAGGTGGGCAAAGACGCCGCCCTGTTCTTTTTTCTGATGCGGCGTCTCGACAGCCCGATGGAGTTCGATCTGGAACTGGCCAAGCGCCAGTCCAACGAAAACCCGGTCTATTACGTTCAGTATGCCCATGCCCGTCTGTGCAGTGTCGGACGACAGGCCGCGGAGCAGGGAATTCATCTGAACGATCCCAAACAGATCCGGCTGGATCTTTTGACAGAGCCGGAGGAGCTCAAGCTCATGAAACGGCTTGACGCCTTCCCGAAATTGATCGAAGAGAGCGCGCGCGCACTGGAACCCCATCGGTTGACGTTCTATCTCCTCGATCTGGCCGGCATTCTGCATAATTATTATTTCAAGCACCGGTTCATTTCGGCGAATAGCGACCTTACCCGGGCCCGTCTGCTGCTTATTGGCGCTGTGCGGACGGTCATGGCCAACGCCCTGGGGATCCTCGGCGTCACGGCCCCGGAGCGAATGTAGGATGAGTTTCACGGTCCTGGCCAAAGAGGGCGAAACGCGGGCGCGGCGCGGGCGATTGGAGACCCCGCACGGCTCGATCCAGACGCCGGTCTTCATGCCGGTCGGCACGGCCGGAACGGTCAAGACTCTCTCCCCGGAGGAATTGAAGGCGCTTGAAGTGGAAATCATCCTGAGCAATGCGTATCATCTCTACCTTCGTCCCGGACATCAGCTCATCGCCGAACTGGGCGGGCTGCACCGATTCATTTCCTGGGATCGGC
>Ga0335082_10000917_pt1 | contig 30942 bp, 27 predicted proteins | sample Lox_Sample_41_FD_206718 | JGI IMG/M metagenome (GOLD analysis project Ga0335082, IMG submission 206718) | Soil microbial communities from Loxahatchee National Wildlife Refuge, Florida, United States - Lox_Sample_4.1 | ecosystem: Environmental > Terrestrial > Soil > Wetlands | place: USA... | reverse complement strand
GGCGGCCGGAGTCAAGCTCACGCCGCTCGCCTTCATCATGCGGGCCTGCGTCAAGACGCTGCAGGAGTTCCCGCGCTTCAATGCCGCGCTCGATGCCGACGGCGCGAATCTCATCGTGCGCAAGTTTATCCACATGGGGTTTGCAGCCGACACCCCCGGCGGGCTGGTCGTGCCGGTCGTGAAGGATGCGCACCGCAAGGACATCTACGAGCTCGCACGGCAGCTCGCGCAGTTGTCCGAGAAGGCGCGCGCCGGCAAGCTCCCGCCGCTCGACATGCAGGGCGGCTGCTTCACCATCTCGAGCCTCGGCGGCATCGGCGGCACCGCCTTCACGCCCATCATCAATGCGCCCGAGGTGGCGATCCTCGGCGTGTCGCGCTCGGTGATGCGGCCGGTGTACCGGGGCGCGAGCTTCGTGCCGCGCCTGATGCTGCCGCTGTCGCTGTCGTACGATCACCGCGTCATCGACGGCGCGATGGCCGCGCGCTTCACCACCTATCTCGCCCAGACGCTCGCCGAACCGCGCTCGCTCCTCGAGGCGGTGCTGTGAGCCGCATCGAGCTCACGGTCCCCGACATCGGGAACTTCCAGGATGTGGATATCGTCGACGTGCTGGTGAAGGCCGGCGACGCCGTCGAGGTCGACACGCCGCTCGTCACGCTCGAGACCGACAAGGCCTCGATGGATGTGCCCTCGACCGCCGCGGGCACGGTCACCGAGGTGCTGGTGCAGCGCGGCGACAAGGTCTCGAAGGGCTCGGTGCTCGCGCGCCTCGACAGCGCGGCGTCCGCGGCCGCGGCGGCCGCTCCGCCCGCCGCGGCGACGGCTGCCCGCACGCCTCCTGCGACTCCGTCACCGCCGCCTCCCGCCGCGCGCATCGAGGCGAAGGGCGATACGGTGCGCATGCCCGCGCAGCAGGGCGGAGCGGCCGAGCGGGTCGCGACCGATTTCAATCGCGAGACGCAGCTGCTGGTGTTTGGCGCGGGACCGGGCGGCTACACCGCGGCTTTCCGCGCCGCGGACCTGGGGTTGAAGGTGACCCTGGTCGAGCGCTGGCCCGAGCTCGGCGGCGTGTGTCTCAACGTCGGCTGCATCCCCTCCAAAGCGCTGCTGCACGCGGCCAAGGTGATCGAGGACGCGGACGAGATGGGCGAGCGCGGCATCTCGTTCTCGGCCCCCGAGATCAACCTGCCGAAGCTGCGCGAGTGGAAGACCTCCGTGGTACGCAAGCTCACGAGCGGACTCAGGGTGCTGGCGCGCCAGCGCAAGGTCGAAGTGGTGCAGGGGAGCGGCCGCTTCGTGAGTCCGAACGTGCTCGAAGTGATGGGCACCAGCGGCTCGCAGCGCATCCGTTTCGAGCAATGCGTCATCGCGGCGGGCTCCGAGCCCATCGGGCTTCCCGGTCTGCCCGCCGATCCGCGCATCCTCGACTCGACCGACGCCCTCGAGCTCCCGGAGTTCTCCGGAGGGCTCCTGGTCATCGGCGGCGGCATCATCGGGCTCGAAATGGCCTGCGTGTTCGATGCGCTCGGCACGAAGGTGAGCGTCGTCGAGCTCACCCCGCAGCTCATGCCCGGGTGCGATCCGGATCTGGTTCGCCCGCTCGAACGGCGCATCCGCGGGCGCTACCAGCAGATCCTCCTCGGCACCAAGGTTGCGGGCGTCGAGGCGCAGCGCGCGGGGCTGCGCGTGAGCTTCGCCGGAGAGAAGGCGCCGGCGCCGCAGCTGTTCGAGCGGGTGCTGGTCGCGGTCGGCCGCGTGCCGAACGGCCACAGCGTCGGTGCCGAGCTCGCCGGCGTGAAGGTATCCGAGCGCGGCTTCATCCCGGTGGACAGGCAGATGCGCACCAACGTGCCGCATATCTTCGCGATTGGTGATATCGCCCAACCGCCGATGCTGGCCCACAAGGCGATGCACGAGGGCAAGGTCGCCGCGGAAGTCGCCGCAGGTCACAAGCGCGCCTTCGATGCCCGGGTGATTCCGTCCGTCGCCTACACCGACCCGGAGGTCGCCTGGGTGGGGCTCACCGAGACTGAGGCCAAGGAGAAGGGCATCAGGTACGCCAAGGGCAACTTTCCCTGGGTGGCGAACGGGCGCTCGCTGTCGCTCGGGCGCGAGGAAGGGTTCACCAAGCTGCTATTCGATCCCGAGACGCACCGTGTGCTCGGCGGCGGCATCGTCGGCACCAACGCCGGCGAGCTCATCAGCGAGGTCGCGCTCGCGGTCGAGAACGGCTGCGACGCCGCCGACATCGGCCTGACGATTCATCCGCATCCGACTCTGTCGGAGACCGTGGCGGGCGCGGCCGAGGCGTTCGAGGGGACGCTGACTGATCTGTACCTGCCAAAGAAGAAGTGATAGAGGTGATTCACAAGGGGGGATGCCCATGGCGGCAACGATTGGTGCTCACTCGGCGCACGGCGTAGATACCACGCGCTTTCACTTCCGGATGGCGGTGGTCTTCGTGATCATCGCCTTCGGTGGCTTCATGCCGACCTACTGGGCACCGTTGGTCTCAGGCACGTTCTCCAAGCCGCCGATCGTGCACCTGCATGGTGCCCTGCTATTCAGCTGGACCCTTCTATACCTGGTACAGACGACCCTGGTCGCCTCCGGTCGGACGGCGCGACACCAGGCGCTTGGTCTCTTCGGTATCGCGCTCTTCAGCGTAGTGTGCTGCTCGATCGTAGCCACGCGGCTGATTCTGCTGCGGGACGAGGTGCAGGCAGGTTTCGGTGATGCCGCCCGGCGCTTCTCGGCGATCGCCTTGTGCTCCTTACCGCTGCTGATCGGTCTGTTCGCCGCGGCGATCGCCAACATCCGCCGTCCGGAGATCCACAAGCGGCTTATGTATCTGGTGATGGTGGGTCTGATGATTGCCGCGATCGCACGCGTCTTCCTGGTGCTGCTGAAGCCGGCCGGAGCGGTCGCTCCGCCGCCGGTGTTCGTAGTGATCCCCCCGACCCTGACGGCAGCGCTTCTGATCGTCGTTGCCATTGTCTACGAACGGCGGCGCTACGGCCGCGTTCATCCGGTATACCTCTACGGTGGCGCCACGCTCGTGCTCTGGACGCTCGCGATTGTTCCCTTCTCCGGCACAGCGGCCTGGTCCGCAACGATCCGGGCGCTCGAGGGACTCGCCGGCTGAGCGCAGGCAGCAGATCCTGGTTTAGGCCGGGTTCGCGGCGGTGCCTGTGAACCCTTTCACGGTGGATACCGGAGGGAGTCGCTGGTGCGGCCTTGAGCCGTGACCCTCATCCCAGCGACGTGCCAGCCATCTGGGTAGGCTTCCCGGGCGTCGAGGAAGCAGCTCATTATGTTACTCAAGCACGCCCTCGCTGCTGCGGCCGTGTGTACGGCCGCGATCTGCAGCGCATCGCCCCCCATCTACAAATATGTCGACGCCGCGGGCATAGCGCATTTCACCGACAAGCCCGACTCGAGACGCTACCAGCTGGTCGATCTGACTGCCGGCAGATTGACGCGCAGCGGCGATCCTTACGACCCCGCGCTCCTGGCCCGCGCGGCGCACTACGATGCCATCATCGAGGCAGCGGCGGAATCTGCCGGCGTCGAGCCCAATCTGCTCAGGGCCGTAATCGTGGTCGAATCGGGTTTCAATTCCCGTGCTGTCTCCAATCGCGGCGCAGTTGGCCTCATGCAACTCATGCCAGCGACGGCGGCGCGCTTCGGCGTGTCCAACCGCTACGATCCGGGGCAGAACGTGCGCGGCGGCGCGCTCTACCTTGGATTTCTGATCAAGCGGTTCGACAGGAATGTGCGTCTTGCGCTCGCCGCCTTCAATGCCGGCGAAGACGCGGTGGATCGAAACGCAGGGCAGATTCCCCCTTTCAGCGAAACGCTCGAATACGTCCCGAAGGTCATGAGGATCTATCGGGCGCTCAGCGAAGACGGCAAGCCACATGCACGAGGCAGCGAGTGGACGCGGGGTTGATCAGGGTCCCGCCCGATAGATGATCTTGCCGTCGAAGACGGTCATGAATACGTGCGCCTTCTCGATCTCTGCCGGAGCGATGCGGAAGATGTCGCTGGAGAGCACCGCCAGGTCGGCGAGCTTCCCCGGCTCGAGGGAGCCTTTGACGGCTTCCTGATGCTCGGCAAACGCGGAGCCCATCGTGTACGCGTGCACCGCTTGAGCGACCGTAATGCGTTGCTCCGGAACCCAACCTTGAGGGTTCTTGCCATCCAGCGTGCGGCGGGTCGTCGCAGCGTACACGCCGGTGAGAGGATCCAGCGGAGCCACGGGCCAATCCGATCCGAATGCCAGGACGGCCCCATGGTTGAGCAACGAATGCCATGCGTAGCTGGTCTTGATCCGCTCCGGTCCCAGGATCCTCTCGGCCCAGCGGCCGTCGTCGATGGCGTGATAGGGTTGCATCGAAGCGATGACATGCAGCGCAGCGAAGCGCGGTATGTCGGCAGCCCGCAGATGCTGGGCGTGCTCGATGCGAAAACGGCGGTCCAGGGGACCGTCCTCGCGCTCGGCTTTTTCAAACAGGTCGAGGATGGCGTGATTGGCTCGATCGCCGATCGCGTGGATCGTCACCTGCAGGCCGGCCCGGTCGGCACCTTGAATGTTGGCGTACATGCCGGCCGAGTCCAGCAGATCAGTGCTCGCCAGGCCGCTCTTGCCGGGCTGACCCGTGAAGGGGGCGTCCATCCACGCGGTTGCCGACCCGAGTGAGCCGTCTGCGAAGGCTTTCAGGTTACCGATTCGCAGTACGGCTGAGCCGAAGCCCGCCTGGACGCCTGCCGCGCCGAGCTCCTTCCAATCGCGCAGCGGGATGGCGTTGTAGATCCGGACGGTGAGCCGGCCGTCGCGCGCGAACTTCTGGAACTCTCGGAATTTCGGCGCCGTATCGGCATCGACCGGCGAGTCAGCCATGTTCTGGACACTGGTCACACCGTCCCTGGCTGCCTCTTTCAGGGCGGCCTGCATGGCCTCATCCATCTCGCGCTCGGTCAAGGGGGGCATGATCCTCTCGACCAGGGCGGTCGCTGCGTCCTTCAGGATGCCGGCAGGGTTCCCCTCGCTGTCGCGAACGATCTCCCCACCCGCAACGTCCCTGGTATTGCGGTCGACGCCCGCCAGCTTCAGAGCGGCGCTGTTCGCCAGTGCCATGTGTCCATCGACGCGCCACACGAACACCGGATTGTCGGGTGTAACGTCATCGATCAACTTGCTCGTCGGCAGCTCCGCCGGCGACCACCGCTGGTGATCCCAAAGGCCGTCGCGTATCCACGCTCCCTTCGGCAGTTTCCTCGCGTAGTCAGCGAGGCGCCGCCGAAACTCAGCCTGGCTGTCGGCGTCACCGAGCTGAACGGCGATCAGCGCTGCGCCGCCGCCGAGAAGATGCACGTGCGAGTCGTTGAAGCCAGGCACGACACGGCGTCCGAGCAGATCGACGGTCTGGCAATTTGGGCCGGCGAGCGCACGAATAGCGGCAGAAGAGCCGACCGCCAGGATGTACGGGGCGTCGATCGCGACCGCTTCTGCCTCGGGTTGGCGCGGGTTTTCGGTCCAGATCCGGCCGTTGACGAGGATGAGAGTGGCGCTCGCACCCGGCGCCGCATGGAGCGGGCAGGTCGATATCAGCGCGAGGAAGAACGCACGCAGGATCGTTCGCACAGCCACCCCTCCGCGATCTCGATTTCCCCGGTTGCTCAGTCCCGCGCGCGACGCGGCCCGCGCCGCGCGCGCTGGCGCTGCCCGCTGCGGCGGATCGCTGCACTCACGCCGGCGCGTTTCGCCGCGGCCGGCGCCCTGGTCTTGTGCCGGTACTCGCACAGGTCACGGATGATGCAGGTCGGGCATTTCGGCGCGCGCGCGGTGCACACGTAGCGGCCATGGAGAATCAGCCAGTGGTGCGCGTCCTTGCGGAACTCGGCGGGCGTGCCGGCGACCAGGCCGTCCTCGACTTCACGCGGCGTCTTGCCGGGAGCGAGGCCGGTGCGGTTCGCGACCCGGAAAATGTGGGTATCGACCGCGATCTCCGGCTGGCCGAAGACCATGTTGAGGATGATGCTGGCGGTCTTCCTGCCGACGCCCGGGAGCGCCTCGAGCGCTTCGCGGTCGGAGGGCACTTCGCCCCCGTGCCGCTCGACGATCTGGCGCGCGAGGGCGACCAGGTTCGCGGCCTTGGTGTTGTAGAGACCGACGCTGCGGATATAGGGCTTTACTCCCTCGACGCCGAGCGCAGCAATGGCCGCGGGCGTGTTGGCAACCGGGAACAGGTTGCGCGTCGCTGCGTTCACGCTCTTGTCGGTGGTATGTGCCGAGAGCATCACGGCCACCAGCAGCTCGAAAGGCGAGCGGTGCTCGAGCTCGGTCGTGGGCGCGGGATTCGCGGCACGAAGCCGGCGGAAGATGGCAGCGCGCGTGGCAGGTCGCACGACGGCTGACCTAGCTCGCCGCCAGCTTGCGCACGGCGACGAGCGAGGCGCGCTGCTCGGACCGCGCGGCGGTCCGCGCGCCGTGGGCGTCGTAGCGAGCGCGGTTATCCTCGGGCGACGGGGCGGGCGGCGCCCCTGCGATGCTCGCACGCCGCACCATTGCGATGCAGTCGACCGGGCAGGGTGCCACACAGAGCTCGCACCCCGTGCAGAGCGCGAGCAGCACGGTGTGCATCTGCTTAGCAGCGCCGACGATTGCATCGACCGGACAGGGCGGCAGACAGCGCGCACAGCCGATGCAGGCCTCCTCGTCGATCTGCGCCACCAGCTCCGGTCCCTCCACGCCGTTGGCGGGATTGAGTGGCTGCGCCGGGCGCCCGAGCAGCGCCGCGAGCGCCTCGACGGTGCCGGACCCCCCGGGCGGGCACTGATTGATCTCGGCGAGTCCGGACGCGATTGCCTCGGCATAGGGACGGCAGCCCGCATAGCCGCAGCGCGTGCACTGCGTCTGCGGCAGCAGGGCGTCGATGTCGTGAACGTTGAGCATGCGGTGAGCCGCGGGCCGAAGGACCGCCGGCCTCAGGTGATCTTCATGCCCGGAGCCGCGCCGCTGTCCGGCGCCAGCAGGTAGAGGCCCGGACCCTCGCCGCTCGCCGCCAGCACCATGCCTTCGGACACTCCGAACTTCATCTTGCGCGGCGCGAGGTTGGCGACCATCACGGTGAGGCGGCCCTCGAGCGTCGCCGGATCGTAGGCCGACTTGATGCCGGCGAACACGGTGCGGGTCTCCGTCCCCAGATCGAGCGTGAGCTTCAGGAGCTTGTCGGCGCCCGCGACGGTCTCGGCCCGCACGATGCGCGCCACCCGCAGGTCGACGCGCTTGAACTCGTCGATCGAGAGAGTGACCGGTGCGGCGCCGGCGGCCGGCGGCGCCGCGGGCTTGCCCGCGGCAGCACCCGGGGCGGCGGCAGTCCTCGCCGCGGCAGGAACGGGTGCATCGGTCTCGAACAGAGCCTCGAGCTGGCGCGCCTCGACACGCGTCAAGAGGTGCTCGTAGGGGTTGACGCGCTCGGGCAGAACCGCAGCGTCGCTCCAGCGGAATGGCCGGTCGAGCCCGAACAATTGCCGTGCGACACGCTCGGTGACCGCGGGCAGCACCGGCGCGAGCAGCACGGACAGCAGCTTGAAGCCGGCGAGCGCGCGCGAGCACACGTCCTGCAGCTCCGCGGCGCGTGCCGGATCCCGCGCCAGCACCCAGGGCTGGCGCGCGTCGAACTCCTGGTTGATGCGGTCGGCCACGCCCATGATGTCGCGCATCGCCTTGCCGAGCTCGCGGCCGTCGTAGCTCTCTGCCACCTGCGTCGCGTGCGCCGCGGCCTGCGCGGTCAGCTCGCCGGTGTCGCCGGCGTAGCGCAGCGCGCCGCCGAAGTGCCGGGTGATGAAATTGGCCGCACGGCTCGCGATGTTGACGTACTTGCCGACCAGGTCGCTGTTGACGCGCGCCAGGAAGTCGTCCGGATTGAAATCGAGGTCCTCGACGCTGGCGTTGAGCTTGGCGGCGATGTAGTAGCGCAGCCACTCGGCGTTCATGCCGACATCGAGGTAGCGCAGCGGGCTGATGCCGGTGCCGCGCGACTTCGACATCTTCTCGCCCGAGACGGTGATGAAGCCGTGCACGAACACGTGATTGGGCACTTTGTACGGCGGGCCCGCGAACTTGAGCATCGCGGGCCAGAAGAGCGTGTGGAAGTAGATGATGTCCTTGCCGATGAAATGGATCTGCTCGGTGTCGGGGGCGGCGAGGAATTCCTCGAAGCCGCGCGGCTCGCCGTGGGCGCGCGCCTTGCCGCTGGTGAAGTAGCTCTGCAGCGCGGCGAGGTAGCCGATCGGCGCATCGAGCCACACGTAGAAGTACTTCCCCGGCGCATCCGGGATCGGGATGCCGAAGTAGGGGGCGTCGCGCGAGATGTCCCAGTCGCCGAGTGCCCGGTCGCCGCGGCCGGAGAGCCACTCGCGCGCCTTGTTGGCGACCTGCGGCTGCAGCCGCCCGGGCTCCGCGAGCCACGACTCGAGGAACGCGACGCACTTCGGGTCCGAGAGCCTGAAGAAGAAGTGCTCGGAGCTCTTCAGCACCGGCTTGGCGCCCGAGAGGGCCGAGTAGGGATCGAGCAGATCGGTCGGGGCGTAGACCGTGCCGCACACCTCGCAGGCATCGCCGAACTGGTCGCGCGAATGGCAGTTGGGACATTCGCCCTTGATGTAGCGGTCGGGCAGAAACATGCCCTTGACCGGATCGAAGAACTGCTCGATGTCCTTCTTATATATGAGCCCGGCGTCCTTGAGGCGCGCGTACACGTCCTGGGACAGACGGGTGTTCTCCGGCGAGTCGGTCGAATGCCAGTGGTCGAAGCTCAGGTGAAAGCCCGTGAGGTAGCGCGCACGCCCCGCGGCGATCCGCTCCACCAGCTGCCGCGGTGTCAGGCCCTCGGCCTCTGCCTTGAGCATGATCGGGGCGCCGTGCGCGTCGTCGGCGCAGACGAAGTGCACCTGGTGACCCTGCATGCGCTGGAAGCGCACCCAGATGTCCGCCTGGATGTACTCCATGATGTGCCCGATGTGAAACGGGCCGTTGGCGTAGGGGAGCGCCGTGGTGACGAAGATCCGCCGGGTCATGCGACTAGTTTATTGGAAAAATGGCCTGCGGCCATTTTTTGGCGCATGGACTTCTTGCCGCCGTGCGCGCGCTCAGCCCGGGTCGCGGAACTCCTCGAACCTCGCCTTGTTGATCGCCTTCTTGTAGGCCTCTTTGCCGGTGATCTGCCGCGAATCGAGCAGCTGTTGGATCGCCGTGTCCATGGTGCGCATGCCGAACTGGCCGCCGGCCTGCATGACGTTCTCGAGCTGGTCGAGCTTGCCCTGGCGGATGAGGTTGGCCGCCGCGGGCGTGTTGACCAGGATCTCGAGGGCCGCCACCCGGCCCTGTTTGTCGGCGCGCTGCAGCAGCTGCTGCGAGACCACGCCGCGCAGCGAGGTCGAGAGCATGGTGCGCACGTGCGACTGCTTGTCGGAGGGAAAGACGTTCACCATGCGGTCGACGGTGGCGGCGGCGCCGTTGGTATGCAGCGTCCCCATCACGAGAATGCCCATCTCGGCGGCGGTGACCGCGATGCTCATGGTCTCGAGGTCGCGCAACTCTCCCACCAGCACCACGTCCGGGTCCTCGCGCAGGGCCGAGTGGACCGCGGCCGCGAAGCTCGCGCTGTGCACGCCGATCTCGCGCTGGCTGATGAGGCAGTTCTTGCGCGCGTGCACGAACTCGATCGGATCCTCGACCGTGAGGATGTGGCCCTGCACGCGCCGGTTGATGTCGTCGATCATCGCGGCGAGCGTGGTGGACTTGCCGGAGCCGGTCTTGCCCGTCACCAGAATCAGGCCGCTGCTGGCGCGGCACAGCTGATGCACCGCGTCCGGGAGCTTGAGCTCCTCGAGCGTCAGCGCCTTGGAGGGAATCGCGCGCATCACGGCGCCCATGCCGTTCAGCTGCCGCATGATGTTGACGCGGAAGCGGCCCTTGCCTTCGAGCGTGTAGGCGAAGTCGGCGCCGTCTTTCTTCTCGAACCGGTCGACCGCTGTCTTCGGCATGATCTCGTAGAGCACCGCCTTGACGAAGTCGGGGGCGAGCTTTTCCGCTCTCAAGGGCGTCAGATCGCCGTAGACGCGGATGCGCGGCGGGTCGCCGGCGATGAAATGCAGGTCCGAGCCTCGTTTCTCGAGGATCTCGCTGAGGTATGAGTCGATCTGCGCCACGGCGGTTCTGCTATACGGCCTAGCCGGACGCCGAGCTGGCTGCCGGGGGCGCGCTGTCCATCTTGGGCAGCATGCTGGTGTCGGTGACGAACTTCTGGAAGTTGCGCTTCTCGCTGGCGTAGTTGTAGGCGTCGTCGGGATCGATGGTGCGCGCGCTGATGGCGGCCAGCAGCGCCTGGTCGAGCAGCTGCATGCCGAGGTCACGGCCCATCTGCAGCTGACTCGGTATCTGGTGGGTCTGCTCGGTCTGGATGAGCTTGGCGATCGCCTTGGTCATCATCAGGATCTCGCACACGGCGCGGCGGCCGTGGCCGTCGGCGGTCTTCACCAGCACCTGGGTCACGACCGCGAGCAGGCTCTGCGCGAGGAAGCTCTTGGTCTGCTCGCGCTCCTCGACCGGCAGCGCGTCGATGATGCGGTCGATGGTCTTGACGGCGCCGGTGGTGTGCAGCGTGCCGAGCACCAGGTGGCCGGTCTCGGCGGCGGTCATCGCCATCGAGATGGTCTCGGCATCGCGCAGCTCGCCGACCAGGATCACGTCGGGGTCCTCGCGCATCGCCGCGCGCACCCCTTCGGCGAAGCTCGGGATGTGGGTGCCGAGCTCGCGCTGGATGACCTGGCTCTGCTTGCTCGTGTGCACGAACTCGATCGGATCCTCGAGGCTGATGATGTTGAGCTTACGGGTCGAGTTGAGGTGATCGATCATCGCCGCGAGCGTGGTCGACTTGCCGGTGCCGGTGGAGCCGGTGACCAGCACCATGCCCTGGTGGAAATCGCACAGCTTGGTGACGACCGGCGGAAGGGTGAGACTTGCGAGCGTCGGCACGGCGGAGGGGATGGCGCGGAAGGTGGCGCCGATGCCGGTGTCCTTGCGGTAGACGTTGACGCGGAAGCGCCCGCCCTCGCCCGACACGTAGGAGAAGTCGAGATCGTTGCCCTTGGCGAAGTGCTCGTTCTGCGAGTTGGTGAGGATCTCGCCGATGTAGCCCTCGAGCTCGCCCGGGCGCAGATCGCGGAACTTGATCGGCAGCAGATCGCCGTGCATGCGCAGCATCGGCGGCACGCCGACCGCCAGGTGTACGTCCGAGCACCCCTGCTGCGTGCCGAGCTTTAGGAACGCATCTATACGCGCCAAACGACCACACTCCGGACAGGCAACCGCCGACCCTGTTTAGCCCGCCGGGACTGCCGGATCAACAGCTTGAAAGCAGAAATTTGACGTAACGCACGAAGTTTCGCAAGGCGGCGGGGGAGGGCGTAATTCACCCTTGCCTCAGGGGTCCGGCCGCCTGGTGAGCAGGCCGCAAGAGTCGCGCCTCTTGCGGCCGGAAACGAGGCTGATGTCCGAAAAACGGCCGCAGGCCGTTTTTCCAATCAACTAGCGAAACCGCTCGAGCGCGCCCCGCAGCTCGTCCATGGTCTGGAAGCGCTTGTTCTTGTCGACCGCCATCGCCTTCGTGACCAGCTCCGAGAGTCCCGGCGGCAGATTGGGGTTCAGGTCCTGCGGAATGCGCGCCTTGCCCTGCACGTGCTGGTACATGACCGACATGTGATCGCCGCGCGAGTAGGGCGGCACGCCGGTCACCATCTCGTAGAGCATGACGCCGAGCGCGTAGATATCGGCACGTTCGTCGACCTTCTTGCCGAGAATCTGCTCGGGGGCCATGTACTTCGGCGAGCCGATGACGTAGCCGGTCTTGGTGAGCTGCGTGTCGCCCTCGCGCTGCGCCGCCGCCACGCCGAAGTCGACGATCTTCAGCAGCCCCTCCTGATTGATGAGCACGTTGGCGGGCTTCAGGTCGCGATGCACGATGCCCTGCTGATGCGCCACCGCCATGCCGGTGCATATGTCGATGCCGAACTGCATGGCGCGCTTGAGTTCTACCGGCTTCTCGTTCACCACCTCGCTGCCGAGCGTGTGCGAGGGGAAGTACTCCATGGAGATGGCGTAGAGCCCCTGGATATAGAGGAAGTCGTAGATGCGGATGACGTTCTTGTGGGTGATCTTGCGCGAGTAGCGCAGCTCATGCACGAAGCGCTTCATCACCTCCTCGTCCTGCGAGACGTTCGGGTTGAGGAACTTGAGGATGAGGCGCTCGTCGACCACCGTATCCTCCATCAGCAGCACGGTGCCGAAGGCGCCGCGGCCGATGCGATCGATGTACTTGTAGCGGCCCTCGATGATGTCGCCGGGCTTGAGGGTCTGGATGTCGAGGCGCGAGGCGGCCGCGGCCGCCGCTTCGGCCTGGCGGCGCGCCTGATCGTTGATCACGACCGTGCGCGTGGGCTCGACGGGTGCGGGGGCCGGCGGCGGCCGCGCGCCGGTCTGCATCGGTGCCGGAGCAGGCATGGCGCCCGGGAGCGCGCCGGGGGCGGGCGCCAGGGTGGCAATGCCCGCGATGCGGTTGTCGAGCTCCGTTACGGCGGCCGCCGCCAGGCGCGAGACGGTCTGGTCGGCCGAGCCGATCTGCGCCTGCAGCTCCTTGCGCACCTGGTCAGCCTGACTCTCGTCGGCCACCTTCGAGAGCGCCTGCATCGCCTCGATGCGGATCTCGCGCTCCGGCCGCGCCACCAGTGGCAGCAGCTCACCGACCAGCTTGGCATCTCCCAGCCGGCCGAGCGCCCGCACCACGATCGGCATGGCCTTGCCATGGCTGCCGGTGTGCAGCATCTCCATGAGACGCGGCAGCGCGCGCTTGCTGCCGATCTCGGCGAGCGCGTCCACGGCGCGCTCGCTCACCCACCAGTCGCTGTCGCGCGTGGCCTGGATGAGCGAGTCGACGGCGCGCTCGTCCTTGGTCTGGTTGAGGATCTCGATGGCGGCGCGACGGATGTCCTCGTCTTTGTCGCGCACCAGCGCGAGGACCGCCTCGATCACCTTCGGGCCGCCGATCTTGCCGAGCGCGTCCGCGGCGCGGCTGCGCACCCACCAGTCGCTGTCCTTGAGCGCCTCCAGCAGGTACTTGACCGACTTCGCGTCGCCGACCTCGTTCAATACCTCGACGGCGGCGCGGCGCGCGTTCTCGTTCTCGTCCTTGAGCACCTCGATCAGGTAGCGGATGGTCTCCGGACGGTTGGCCTTGATGACGACATCGACGGCCTTGTTGAGCACGTCGATCTCCGGGTCGCGCAGCAGCGAGCACACCTGCTCGACGTCGATGGGGCCGTCCGTGCGCTGCAGTGCCGAGAGCGCCGCGCTGCGGATCAGCTTGTTCGGGTCCTTGAGCAGACCCTGCAGCGCGTTCAGTACCTCCGGCGTGTTGAAACGCCCGAGCGTATTGATGATGTGCACGCGCGCGATCGGGTCCTTGCCCTGCACCCGGCCGATGAGCTCGGGCAGCGCGCTCTGGTCGGCCACCTCGCCGATGATGCGGAACAGCGCCGCCTTCTCGTTCGGCTCCTGGGCGTAAGCCGCGGTGAGGAGCTCGCGCACGTTGAAGCGGGATTTCTGCGCGGTGATGACCTCGAGCAGCGCCGACTTGGAGATACCCTGGGTATTGAGCGCATCGAGCAGCAGATGGGCAGGGTAGTTCGGGCTGCTGGTGAGCGCCCAGGAGATGCCCGAGATGACGCGCGCACTGCCCTCGATCAGCCCGCGCATGAAGAGCGGGAAGGTCTTCGGGCTCACCAGCGCCGCCAGTACCTCGACCAGGGCCATGGTCGCGCCCTTGTCGGCCTCAGGGAGCGCCGCGAACACCGACTCGATGGCCGCGGGTCCGACCGACTTGAGCGCCGCCACCGCCTTCTGCGTCGCCGGGCTCGTCGGGTCGGCCGAAGTGCGGATCTCGTGGATGAGCCGGTCGGCGCGCAGGTTGCTGAAAAAGCTCATGCGGACGGTCCGCCCGCCCGCCGCGCCGCCGGGGTGCCGTACGGCGCCTGCGGGCAACAGTACGCCCGTGCGGCTGGGCAGCCGCGGCTGGGGCGGTTGTGGGGCACGGATGTAGTCAAGGGCGCAGAAGCGACGCTGCCGCAATTATGCCACAGCCCTGCAGACGGGCTGGGTTAGGTACAATTCGCGACTGGCCCCGACGGACTCCGTCAACATGACCCCCGAGCCCCCTGTGAACGCCGTGCGCGCCGCGCTCGACGCCTACGTCGATCCGTACCTCGGCGAGACTCTCGGCTCCGCGCAGGCGGTGCGCGGGGTGCGCGCCGAAGGTAAAGGGTATGCGGCCGAGATCGTCCTCGGCTATCCCGTGGGCGGCTACCGGGACGAGCTGGCCGCAGCCCTCGCCGCAGAGCTCGCGCGCGCCGGAATCCACGCACCGCTCGCCATCGAGCTCGACTGTGCCATCGGCGCCCATGCGGTGCAGCGGGGACTGAAGCCCCTCGGCGAGATCAAGAACATCGTCGCCGTGGCGTCCGGCAAGGGAGGCGTGGGCAAGTCCACGGTGGCGGTGAATCTCGCCCTTGCCTGGGCTGCCCAGGGGGCACGTGTCGGGATACTGGACGCCGATATCTACGGACCGAGCCAGCCGCTGATGCTGGGACTTGCGGCCGAGCGGCCGGTATCGGCCGACGGCAAGCGTTTGAAGCCCCTCGCGGCGCACGGCGTGAGCGCCATGTCGATCGGCTTCCTGGTCGATGCCGAGCAGCCGATGGTGTGGCGCGGCCCGATGGTCACGCAGGCGCTCACTCAGCTGCTCGGCGAGACCGAGTGGGGCGCGCTCGATTATCTGGTGGTCGACATGCCGCCGGGCACCGGCGACATCCAGCTGACGCTCGCCCAGCGCGTGCCGGTCGCGGGCGCGGTGATCGTAACCACGCCCCAGGACATCGCGCTCGCCGACGCGCGCAAGGGGCTCAAGATGTTCGAGAAGGTCTCGGTGCCGGTGCTCGGCGTGGTCGAGAACATGAGCGTGCACATCTGCTCGAGCTGTGGGCACACCGAGCACATCTTCGGCGCCGGCGGCGGTGCACGCATGGCCGCGCAGTACGGGCTGAAGCTCCTCGGAGAGCTGCCGCTCGACGCGCACATCCGCGAGGAGACCGACGGCGGGCGTCCGAGCGTAGTGGCAGCTCCCGACTCCCCCAGGGCGCGCTGCTACCTGGAGATGGCGCGCCGCACCGCCGGCGCGCTCGCACTGCGGGCGCGCGACCGCAGCCGCGCATTTCCCAGGATCGTCATAGAAGAAACCTGAACCACCCGATGAGCATCAAGTCGGACAACTGGATCCGCCGCATGGCGCGTGAGCACGGCATGATCGAGCCGTTCGCGCCCGAGCAGGTGCGCAACGCCGGCGGCCAGAAGATCGTCTCCTACGGCACCTCGAGTTACGGCTACGACGTGCGCTGCGCGCGCGAGTTCAAGATCTTCACCAACATCAATTCCACCATCGTCGATCCGAAGGCATTCGACGCCAAGAGCTTCGTCGACTTCGAGGGCGACGTGTGCATCATTCCGCCGAACTCGTTTGCGCTGGCGAGCACCGTCGAGTACTTCCGCATTCCGCGCAACGTGCTGGTCGTGTGCCTCGGCAAGAGCTCCTATGCCCGCTGCGGCATCGTATGTAACGTGACGCCCCTCGAGCCCGAGTGGGAGGGCCACGTGACGCTCGAGTTCTCCAACACGACGCCGCTGCCGGCGAAGATCTATGCCAACGAAGGCGTCGCGCAGATGCTGTTCTTCGAGTCCGACGAGGTGTGCGCCACCTCCTACAAGGATCGCGGCGGGAAGTATCAGGGCCAGCGGGGCGTCACGCTGCCGAAGACCTGAAGCGCGCCCGGCGGCCGCCGGAGGCAGTCACGGGCGCGTGAGACTCTGAATCTGCATCGTCCACTGGACGTCGTCGCCCTTGGTCTGCTCGACCTTCATGGGGACGTAACCGCGCTCGCGCGCGCACCAGAAGCGGGTGATGCGCGGCGAGCCGGATTTCTGCGAGCGGTAGATCACCGTCGCAATCGGACCCATGGGCGTCTCCAGGGTCGCCTCGCCGTCGCGCGCGAACTGGTATTCGCGCGTACCGTTCTTGTCGATCATGTGGAAGCTGCTCGGGGTGCGCCCCTCGAGCAGCTCGACCATCAGGGCGAGCTGCACCGAGCCGTCGTCCTGCACCCCGGGCGTGAGCGGCTGGTCCACCTGCGTGCCCTCGTAGAGGCCGGTGACCCGGGCGGCACCCCAGTCGTAGCGGAGCTCGATGGACTTCCCGCTGTCGCCTCCCAGCGAGCGGAAGCTCTGCGGCTGCACTCCGGCGGCCGTCACCCGCACCACGCTCACCTGGCGCGGTGGAAAGATCCCCGCGGCGAGATGGCCGATGCCGCGCGGCGTGCTGCTCGAGGTCGTGGTCCAGGTGTCGCCGGTCTGCTCGAGCTTCAAGTCCGAGACCGCGACCGTCATGCCGTGCCAGATGCCGGCATAGCTCGCCTGATAGGGCTTGAGCCCGTCGGCGCCGGCGACGCCGCTCAAGCCTGTGGATACGAGCACCAGCGCGCCGAGTGCGAGGTCAGGGCGTAGCCGCGGCACGGAAGTCCTCCACCAGGGGTTCGGTGAGCGCCCGCCCGTCGAGCCACGCGCCGCCGTCGCGCCAGGCGAGGCGCCCGTCGGCAAACCAGGCGAGCGCCCGGGGATAAATGATGTGCTCGGTGGCGAGCACGCGGGCGGCGAGCGTCGCCTCGCTGTCGTGCGGCTCGACCGCTACCTGCGACTGCAGCACCACCGGCCCCGCGTCCAGCTCGGCGGTCACGAAGTGCACGCTCGCGCCGTGGAGCGTATCCCCGGCCGCGAGCACACGGCGGTGGGTGTCGAGTCCGGGGTATTTCGGCAGCAGCGAGGGGTGGATGTTGAACATACGGCCCAGGTAACGCGCGACGAAGTCCGCCGACAGTACGCGCATGAAGCCAGCCAGCGCCAGCGCCTGCGGCCGGTGGCGCTCGAGCGTCTCGGTGAGCACCCGCTCGAAGGCGCCGCGGTCGCCGGCGTGCACCAGCGTCGCGGTCTCGAGGCCGAGGGCGCGCGCCGCGACGATGCCGGCGGCCCCGGCACGGTCGGCAATGACCACCACCACGCGCGCTGCGAGCATGCCGCTCGCGCAGGCGCGCGCCAGGGCCTCCATGTTGGAGCCGCGCCCGGAGAGCAGAACGGCGAGCCGCAGCGGCGTGGGTGTCACTCCTGGACGTGCACGCCGCGCCCGCCCGCACGTACCTCGCCGATGAGGCGGGCGCTCTCGCCGTGGGCCGCGAGCAGCTCGAGCGCGGCGGCGGCCTCTCCGGCGGGGACGACGACCACCATGCCGATGCCGCAGTTGAAGGTACGGTACATCTCGGCCGGCTCGACGTTGCCGGCGCGCTGCAGCCAGTCGAATACCGGGTCGCGCGGCCAGCGGTCGCGCTCGAGCACCGCCTCGAGCCCCGCGGGCAGCACCCGCGGAATGTTGTCGGTGAGGCCCCCGCCGGTGATGTGCGCGAGGGCGTGCACCGGCAGCGCGCGCATGAGTGCCAGCAGCGGTTTCACATAGATGCGGGTCGGAGCCAGCAGCCGCTCGAACAGCGGCCGCCCGCTCACCATCGTGTCGGGCGTAGCCTTGGCGTGCGTCAGGAGCTTGCGGATCAGCGAGTAGCCGTTGGAGTGCGGCCCGGAGGAGGCGAGGCCGATGATGGCATCCCCGGCGGCGGTACGCGTGCCGTCGATGATCGCGTCCTTCTCCACCACGCCGACGCAAAAGCCCGCAAGGTCGTAATCCTCGCCGTGGTACATGCCGGGCATCTCGGCGGTCTCCCCGCCCACGAGCGCCGCACCGGCCTGCACGCAGCCCTCGACGATGCCGCGCACCACCGCCTCGGCCACCGCCACGCGCAGCTTGCCGGTCGCGTAGTAGTCGAGAAAGAACAGCGGCTCGGCGCCCTGCACTACGACATCGTTGGCGCACATGGCCACGAGGTCGATGCCGATCGTGTCATGCCGACTCAAGTCGATGGCGAGGCGCAGCTTCGTGCCGACGCCGTCGGTTCCGGAGACCAGCACCGGGTGGCGGTAGCCCGCCGGCAGCTCCACCAGCGCGCCGAAGCCGCCGATTCCGGCGAGCACCTCGCGGCGCTGCGCGCGCCGCACCAGCGGCTTGATGCGCTCGACCAGCTCGTCGCCGGCGTCGATGTCGACGCCGGCATCACGATAGGTAATGCGAGGACGCTCGGTCATAAGATTTGTGCGGGCGCACCAGCGCGCCGTCGGGCTGCGGCGCGTGTGCTATTGTACATTTCCGTACACCGCCCGCGTGTGCGATCCGGACGATGCCGCAACCGTACCCAAGATCAACTGCCGCAGGACGGCGCGCGCGCGGCGCTCTCGCGACTCTCATCGTGCTCGGCGCTCTGGTGCCGCCCGCGGCCTGGGCGCTGCGCGCGGTGCGCGTCTACGAGGTTGACCTCGAGCAGCAGTCCGCGAGCGCGGTGCAGGGTGCCATGCGGGCGGCGCTGGTGCGCGCCACCGGGCGGCGCGAGTCGGCCGATGACCCGGCGCTCGGCAGCGTGGTCGCCGATGCGGCCCGCTATGTCAAGAGCTACGCGCCCGGCCCGCGCGGCGAGCCGCAGGTGGTGTTTGATGGCGCGGCGGTCGCGGCGGCCATCGAGGGGGCGGGGCGTAGCGTCTGGGACCGCGAGCGGCCGTTCACCCTGGTGGTGCTCTATCCGCCGCCGGGGCGCGCGGAGACGGAAGCGGCGCGCGGCGAGCTCGAGCGTACCGCCACCGAGCGCGGCCTGCCGATCAGCCTGATTCCGCTGCCGGTGGTCGACGGCGGCGGCAACCCGCTCGGCGCCGAAGCCGTGCTGCAGTCGGCGCAGCGCTACGGCGGCGATCAGGTGTTGGTCGGGCGCTCCGATGCGGCGTTGGCCCCGGGACAGCTGCAATGGACGCTGTACGCGCGCGCGCAGAGCGAGACCTGGACCGGCAGCCTGAGCGCCGGGATCGATCACACGGTCGATCTGCTCGCGCCGCCGCCGGGCGCGGCGGGGAGCGAGGCCGAGTCGGCCACGCGCGTGCGCATCGAGGGAGTCGCCGGGCTCACCGATTACGCGACGGTCGAGCGGCTGCTGCAGAGCATCCCGGGCGTGCGCCGCGCCGACGTCGCCGAGGTCGAACCGGGCAGCGTCACGTTCGAGGTGGAATTGCGCGGCGGGGGCGCCGCGCTCGAGCGCGAGCTCTCAGGCTCGAGCCGCATGGTGCGCATCGGCGGCGGCACGGGCGCCCTCGCGTACCGCTACCAGCCCCAGGGCTGAGGGCGCACCTCGCCCCGTTGACCGCCGCGATCGTGCGCCACCTTCCGAACCTCATCTGCTTCGTCCGTATCGCGCTGATCTGGCCGATCGTCGCGGCGCTCGAGGAGGGCGCCATGACGCGCGCGCTGGCGTTGTGCGTCGCCGCGGCGGTCTCCGACGGCCTCGACGGCTACCTTGCCAAGCGCTTCCGCTGGACGAGCGAGCTCGGCAAATTCCTGGACCCGCTGGCAGACAAGCTGCTGCTGATCACGGTGTTCGTCGCGTCGGCGTGGCTCGGGCTCGTTCCCTGGTGGCTGACCGCAGCGGTGGTGGCGCGGGATGTCATGATCGGGGTCGGCGCGCTGATCTTCCGCCTGTGGTTCGGCCCGTTGCGCGGCCGTCCCACCGTCCTCAGCAAGATCAACACGGGCCTGCAGCTCGTGTACATCATGCTGGTGATGCTCAACGCCGCCGCCGGCGTGCCGCCGCGCGCGATACTCGACGCCGGGGCGGCGCTCACCCTGACGACCACGGTCCTTTCCGGCCTGCATTACGTCGGGCGCTTCACGCGGCGGGCGTGGACGCCCGCACGCCCGGCTTGAGCGATGCAACAGCTGCCGCTCGGCGTGCGGCTCCCGGACCGCGCGCTGTTCGAGAGCTTCCTGCCCGGCCGCAACGCCGAGGCGCTGGCGCACGTGCGCGCCCTGGCCGGCGGCGAGGCGCGGGGTGCGGCGTGGCTGAGCGGTCCCGAGGGTGCCGGCAAGACGCACCTGCTGCAGGCCACCTGCGCGGCGGCCAGCGGGCAGCGGCGCGCCGGCTACCTGCCGCTCGCCGAGCTGGCACCGCTCGGGATCGGAGTGCTCGAGGGGCTCGGCCAGCTCGATTGCCTGTGCCTCGATGATGTCGAGCGCGTCGCGGGCCAGCTCGCCTTCGAGCGCAGCCTCTTCGGCCTGCTGCGCGACATCGAGGATGCGGGAGGCGCGCTGCTCGCCGCCGCGCGCACGCCGCCGGCACTGCTGCCCTGGGCGTTGCCGGACCTTGGCTCGCGTCTCGCGGCGGGCGCGGTGTTTGCGCTGCGTCCGCTCGATGAGGCCGGGCAGCACGCCGCTCTCGAGCTGCGCGCCCGCTTGCGCGGGCTGGAGCTTCCCGAGGAGACCTGGCAGTGGCTGCGGCGGCGCTACCCGCGCGACATGCGGGCGCTGTACGCGCTGCTCGATACGCTCGATACGGCCGCGCTCGCCGCGCAGCGCCGGCTCACGGTGCCCTTCATCCGCGACGTGCTGCGCTCCGCGCCGCAGCCTCCGGAGTGAGCTGCACGGCGAGCTGCGCGACCCGGCGTCCGAGCGCCTGGGCGAGCGCCTGCTCCTCCGCGCTCAGGAGCGGTGCCTGCGCCGACCGGGCGACGTGCGAGGCGCCGTACGGGGTTCCGCCGCTCGAGGTCTCATTCAGCGCGCGCTCGGTGAAGGGCAGGCCGACGAGGTACATCCCGTGATGTAGCAGCGGCAGCATCATCGAGAGGAGGGTCGTCTCCTGGCCGCCGTGCAGGGTCTGTGTCGAGGTGAACACGCCCGCGGGCTTGCCGGCCAGCACCCCGGTCAGCCACAGGCTCGAGGTGCCATCGAGGAAGTACTTGAGAGGCGCGGCCATGTTGCCGAAGCGCGTCGGACTTCCCAGCACCAGCCCCGCCATCTCGCGCAGGTCGTCGAGCGTCGCGTACGGCGGACCGCTCTCGGGCACGGCGCGGGGCGGGGCTTCGCTGGCCGCCGCGACCGGCGGCACGGTACGCAGCCGCGCGCTCGCCTCGGGCACCGTCTCGACGCCCCGGCAGACGTGGCGGGCCAGCTCGGCGGTCGCTCCGCTGCGGGAGTAATAGAGCACCAGGATCTCAGACATGTTGGAACGAGTCTCCGTGGGCGATTGTCATCGAGCTCAAGTAGTATTGCGAGCCTGCTGTAGGGGGGATGCAAACTGGCCATGATCTGCAAGCGGTGTGTGGTGGGTGGGCGCGTCCAGGGCGTCTACTACCGCGCCAGCGCGGCGCGGCGCGCGCAGGAGCTGGGAATCCGCGGCCATGCCCGCAACCTGCCCGACGGCCGCGTGGAGGTGCTGGCGTGCGGGGAACACGCCGCGGTTCAGGCTTTCGTCGGCTGGCTGTGGATCGGCTCATCCGCCTGCAAGGTGACCTCGGTCGAGGCGAGCGACGCGCCGGTGGCTACGCCACCGCCCGCCGGGTTTCGCACGGCGTGAGCGGGGTCGCGATGCGCTTGCGTGCACGGCTCCTGGCCGTCCTCCTCGCCTCGCTGGCGGTCTGCCCGCCGGGCGCCGCGCAGACACCGCCTCCGGAACCTGCAACTGCGGCGCCCGCGCCGGAGCCGGCCCCCGCGCAGGCACAGCCCGCTGTCGAGGCGCTCCCGCCCGCGCAGCCGTCCGCCGGGGCAATCGCGCCTGCTCAGGGCGGCACTGCGCCCAAGGTCGGGCTCTTCCATCGCCGTCCCAAGGGGCAGGCGTGGGTGGCCGCGGCCAATCCCCTGGCGGCCAACGCCGGGCTCGAGGTTCTCGCCAAGGGTGGCAATGCAGTGGACGCGGCCGTCGCCGTGCAGACCATGCTCGGGCTGGTGGAGCCGCAGAGCTCCGGGATCGCCGGCGGCGCGTTCCTCATGTACTACAACGCAGGCACGCGCGAGGTGAGCGCACTCGACGGGCGCGAGAAGGCGCCGGCCGCAGCTCCTGCCAACATGTTCCTCGACGAGCACGGCAAGCCGCTGCCGTTCCTCGAGGCGGTGCGCAGCGGCCGCTCGACCGGCGTGCCGGGCGCGATCGCGATGCTGTACGCGGCACACTCGAAGTTCGGCTCGCTGCGCTGGAAGGAGCTGTTCCAGCCGGCCATCCGCGCCGCCTCACAGGGCTTCCGCGTACCCGAGCGGCTCGCGAGCTTCCTCGGCGAGGGCTCGCCGTTTCCCCCGACCAATGAGATCCGCATGCTCTTCCAGCGGCCCTCCGGAGAGCCGCTGGAGGCGGACGACGTGTTCCGCAATCCCGAGTACGCCAAGACGCTCGAGCGCATCGCGCACGACGGTCCGCGTGCCTTCTACAGCGGCCCGCTGGCGCGCGCCCTGGTGGACGCGACGCACGCGGAGCCGCTGCCCGGGACGATGACGCTGCAGGACCTCGCCGCGTATCGCCCGGAGTGGGACCCGCCGCTGTGCCGGCCGTTCCGGCATTACTCGGTGTGCGCGCCGCCGCCGCCTGCCGGCGGCGTGTCCCTGCTCGAGCTGCTCGGCATGCTGGAGCGGACCGACATCGCTGCGCGCGGTGCGGACGATCCGCAGGCCTGGTTTCTCTTCGCCCAGGCGAGCCGTCTCGCCTACGCCGATCGCGACCGCTACGTGGCGGACCCGCACTATGTGCAGGTGCCGGTCGAGCGGCTGCTCGATCCGGCCTATTTGCGCGTGCGCGCGCAGCTGATCGGCGAGCGTGCCGGGCCCGCGCCGCCGCCGGGGGAGATCGCGGTGCCGCGCGGGCGTGACGCCACGACGGAGTCGCAGGGAACCAGCCACTTCGTGGTGGTCGACCGGGACGGCAACGTCGTCTCCATGACGACCACGATCGAGTCGGTGTTTGGCTCGGGCCGCATCGTGGGGGGGTTCGTGCTCAACAACCAGCTCACGGACTTCTCCTTCGCGCCGACCGACGACGCAGGACACCCTGTGGCCAACGCGGTGCATGGCGGCAAGCGTCCGCGCTCCTCGATGGCCCCGGTCATCGTGCTCGATCGCGACGGCAACTTCGTCGCGGCACTCGGCTCACCGGGTGGCTCGGCCATCACCGAGTACAACGCCAAGGCGCTCGTGGGGGTGCTCGCCTGGCATCTGTCGATCAAGCAGGCGATCGAGCTGCCGAACCTGATCGCGCGCGGCGACAGCTTTACCGGTGAGCTCGCCAAGTTCACCCCCGAGGTGCTCGCCGGGCTGCGCGAGCGCGGCATGGTGCTCAAGGCCGGCCGCGCGGAGAACTCGGGGCTGCACGGTGTGGTGCGGCTGCCCGACGGCACCTACGAGGGAGCCGCCGATTCGCGCCGCGAGGGTGTGGCGCTGATGCTGGAAGCGCCGCGCACGGGGAAGCACGCCGCGCACTGATCCGCGTCTAGCGCTGGTTTGCGGCCGCCGGGAATCCCAGGTCGTCCGCGCCGTTCCAGTGCCGCCACGCCGTGAGCACCCGATCCGGGTAGTCGCGCTTGCCGGGGCTGCCGTTGTAGCGGGCGAGCGCCTTGCGCACGTCGTTGTGCTCGAAGCCGAGGTAGTAGCGCAGGATCGCGCAGCCCATGTGCACGTTCGGTGCGACGTGCACCAGCTCGTAGCGGCGCATGCCGAGCTGCTCGGGCCAGAACGGCATCACCTGCATGAGGCCGACCGCCCCGGCCGATGACACCGCCCAGCGATCGAAGCGACTCTCGACCGCCATCACCGCCATCACCAGTCCCGGCGGCAGGCGCGCCTCTCCCGTGCGGTGCGTCTCGCAATAGACCTGCTTGAGGATCTCGACCCGCTCGTCGCGATTCTTCACCAGCGGGCGGAGCCGGGGCTCCATGAGCGTGTACCACACGGCCGAATCGAACTGGTCCGAGAAGCACTGCGCCTGGGCGATGGCGTGCGCGACCACGTCGCGCAACGCCGGATCGAGCTGCTGGTCGGCGTGCGCCGGCACGGCGCACAGCACGGCCGCCGCCAGGACCGGCACGAGCCCCACCCTCAGGAACCGCACCGCCTTACCCCAGGCGCGCGCGGAGGAAGCTGAGGGCCTCGTCCACGGGGAACTCGCTGCTCGCACTGTCGCGGCGGTGGCGGTACTCGAGCTTGCCTGCCTCGAGTCCGCGATCGGCCACCACCACGCGATGCGGGATGCCGAGGAGCTCCGCGTCTGCGAACTTGACGCCGGGGCGGGCATCGCGGTCATCGAGCAGCACCTCGATTCCGGCCTCGCTGAGCTCGGCGTACAGGCGGTCGGTGGCAGCGCGGACACGGTCGGACTTGTGCAGATTGAGCGGAACCAGCACCACCTGGAAGGGCGCGATCGGCGCCGGCCAGATGATGCCGCGCTCATCGTGATTCTGTTCGATGGCCGCGGCCACGATGCGCGTCACACCGATGCCGTAACAACCCATGTACAGCGTCGTCTCCTGGCCCGCCTCGTCCAGCACCAGCGCCTTCATCGGCTCCGAGTACTTGCGCCCGAGCTGGAAGATGTGACCGACCTCGATGCCGCGCGCGATCTTCAGGCGCCCGCGGCCGGACGGGCTCGGATCTCCCTCGACCACTTTGCGCAGATCCGCCGCCACCGCGCCCCGCACGTCGCGCTCCCAGTTGACGCCTGTGAGGTGCATGTCCTTCTCGTTGGCGCCGCACACGAAGTCGGCGAGCGCACTGGCGGCGTGATCGGCGTAGATGCGGCACTTGAGCCCCACCACGCCGACGTAGCCGGGCTCGGTACCGGATGCCTCCAGCACCTCCGCGGCGCTCGCGAGTCGCAGCGGAGCGGCAACCCCGGGGAGCTTCTGGGCTTTGACGGCGTTCAGCTCGTGGTCGCCGCGCAGCGCGAGCGCGACCACGCCGCCATCGGTGCCCTCGACGATGAGGGTCTTCAGGCAGCGCGTCGGCTCGACCTTAAGAAAGCGCGCCAGGTCCTCGATGGTGCGTGCTCCGGGAGTCGCCACGCGGCGCAGCGGCTCACGCGCCTCGGGGCGCGGCTCGGCCGGCGGAAGCGCTGCCGCGGCTTCGAGGTTCGCCGCATAGTCGTCGCCGTCCGAGAAGACGATCGCGTCCTCGCCCGAGTGGGCCAGCACGTGAAACTCCTGGCTGACGTCCCCGCCGATGGCGCCCGAGTCGGCGCGCACGGCGCGGAAGCTGAGCCCGGTACGGGTGAAGATGCGGGTATAGGCGTCGTACATGGCGCGATAGCCGGCGCGCAGCGACTCTTCGTCGAGGTGGAAGGAATAGGCGTCCTTCATGATGAACTCGCGCGCACGCATGACACCGAAGCGCGGCCGCACCTCGTCGCGGAACTTGGTCTGGATCTGATAGAAGTTCACCGGCAGCTGCCGATAGCTCTTCAGCTCGCGGCGCGCGATGTCGGTGATCACTTCCTCGTGGGTGGGGCCGGCGACGTAATCGCGCTCATGGCGATCCTTGATGCGCAGCAGCTCGGGGCCGTACTCGGTCCAGCGTCCCGACTCCTGCCACAGCTCCGCCGGCTGCACGACCGGCATGACCACCTCGAGTGCACCGGCGCGGTTCATCTCCTCGCGGATGATGCGCTCGACCTTCTGCAGTACGCGCAGGCCGAACGGCAGCCAGCTGTACAGGCCCGCCGCCAGGCGCCGGATCAGGCCGGCGCGCAGCATGAGCTGGTGACTCACGACCTCCGCCTCGGCGGGGGTCTCCTTCAGGGTGTTGATGGGATATTGAGACAGGCGCATCGGCTCACGGGTTCTTCGGGCCGCCGAAACAAGCAGTTGGCATCTTAGCAGGACACCCCTGATAAGATGCCCGCCGATTGGCCCAGCGCGGGTCAGCCAAGAGATGCACGCTGTGGAGACGAACCCCCAGCCCCCCACCCGGCCGCGCAGCCGGGCGGTTTACCTGCTGCCGAATCTGCTCACGACCGCCTGCCTGTTCTCGGGCTTCTACGCAGTGGTTGCGGCGATCGACAAGCACTTTGCGCCGGCCGGCATGGCGGTGTTCGCGGCCATGATCTTCGACACGCTCGACGGGCGCATCGCACGGCTCACGCATACCGAGAGCCTGTTCGGCAAGGAATACGACAGCCTCGCGGACATGGTGGCATTCGGCCTCGCCCCGGCGATCGTCGCCTACCAGTGGGGCGTCGTGCGCATCATGGAGTTCGGCCATTACTGGGGACGCTTCGGCTGGCTGGCGTGTTTTTTCTACGCGGTGACGGCGGCGCTGCGGCTCGCGCGCTTCAACGCCCGCTCGGCCACCGCCGACAAGCGCTACTTCGAGGGTCTGCCGAGCCCGTCCGCCGCAGCGATCGTCGCCGCCTTCGTGTGGTTCTGCAGCGAGTGGCGCGAGCCTGGCCTCACCGGCCTGATCCTGGCGTTCGGCGTGACCGCCGCGGCCGGCGCGCTCATGGTGAGCCGCTTCGGCTACCCGAGCTTCAAGCAGTTCAACCTCGACCGGCGCATCAAGTTCGTCTACATGCTGCTCGTACCGCTGTTCTTCGTCGCCATCGCGATCGACCCGCCGACCATGCTGCTGTCGATGTTCGGCATCTATGCGCTCTCGGCGCCCGTGCTGTGGGTGGGGCGCCGCATCCGCCGCGCCGTACGCGGCGCTCCCGCTGCGGGCTGAGGCAGACCGCGATGCACGGCGAGCGGCGCGCGTATCTCGAGGCGATCGGCATCGATCTGTGGGTGCCGCGCGCCGCGCCCGCGGCGCAGCCGACCGCGCAGCCGACCGCGCAGCTGCCGGTCGAGCCCGCCGGTGACGCCGCGGGCCGCTGGGAGGCGCTGCGTGCCGAAGTGCTCGAGTGCACGCGCTGCCCGCTGCACCTCACCCGCACGCAGGGAGTGTTCGGCGTCGGACCGAAGAGCGCTGACTGGCTGGTGGTCGGCGAGGCGCCGGGCGCGGAGGAGGACCGGCGCGGTGAGCCGTTCGTGGGCGCCGCAGGGCAGCTGCTCGATGCGATGCTGCGCGCCATCGGGCTCGATCGCGCGACCAACGTCTACATCGCCAACGTGCTGAAGAGCCGCCCGCCCGGCAACCGCGACCCCAAACCCGAGGAGGTGGCGGCCTGCCTGCCGTACCTCGTGCGCCAGATCGAGCTGCTGAAGCCGAAGATCATGCTCGCCGTCGGGCGGATCGCCGCGCAGAACCTGCTCGCCACCGACGAGCCGCTCGGGCGGCTGCGCGGCCGGGTGCACCATTTCGGCGAGCTGAATACGCCGCTCGTGGTGACGTATCATCCCGCCTATCTGCTGCGCACGCCCGGCGACAAGCGCAAGGCGTGGGAGGATCTGAAGTTTGCGCGCAACGTGTACCAACAGCTCGTGCAGGGGAACGTGACCGATGGCCACGGCTCCTGAGCTGCTCGGTCCTGCCGCGCACGCCTTGCGCACCATGCGCGATGGCGACGTGGCCGAGGTCGTCGCGATCGAGCGCGCCTCGTATCAGTTCCCCTGGAGCGAGGGCATCTTCCGCGACTGCCTGCGGGTGGGCTACACGTGCCGCGTGGCGACCCTCGGACGGCAGGTCGCGGGCTACGGGGTGATGAGCGTCGGCGCCGGCGAGGCGCACATTCTCAACCTGTGCGTCGGCGAGGCTTTCCGCTGCCGTGGTCTCGGACGGGCCCTGCTCGCACTCCTCATCGAGCGCGCCGCGGCGGCCGGCATGAAGGAGGCGTTCCTCGAGGTGCGCCCCTCCAACACCGCCGCCATCCGCCTCTATCTGGCGAACGGCTTCGAGCAGGTCGGCATGCGGCGCGGCTATTACCAGGCCGTGGGCGGACGCGAGGACGCCGCGGTGCTGCGACTCGGGTTGCGCGCCGCGCGCACCCGCCCCGGCTGAGCGCGGCCCCGTCATGCTGCCGCTCGCGGCCGAAATCCGCCGGCGACGTACGTTCGCCATCATCTCGCACCCCGACGCGGGCAAGACCACGCTCACCGAGAAGCTGCTGCTGTTCGGCGGCGCCATCCAGATGGCGGGCACCGTCAAGGGGCGCAAGGCCGCCCGCCACGCGACCTCCGACTGGATGCGGCTCGAGCAGCAGCGCGGCATCTCGGTGACCTCCTCCGTGATGCAGTTTCCGTACCGCGATCGCATCGTGAACCTGCTCGACACTCCGGGGCACGAGGACTTCTCCGAGGACACCTACCGCACGCTCACGGCGGTCGACTCCGCGCTCATGGTCATCGACTGCGCCAAGGGCGTGGAGGAGCGCACCATCAAGCTGATGGAAGTCTGCCGGTTGCGCGATACGCCCATCATGACCTTCATCAACAAGCTCGACCGCGACGGGCGCACGCCCATCGAGCTGCTGGATGAGATCGAGCGCGTGCTCGGCATCGGCACCGCGCCCGTCACCTGGCCGATCGGCATGGGGCGCGAGCTGCGCGGCATCTATCACCTCGCCGAGGACCGCATCTACGCGTACTCGGCGGGTGAGCGCGGCCGGGTGGGCGAGAATCGCACCATCGACGGACTCGCAAGCGCCGCGGCGCGGGAATTTCTCGGCGATCTCTCGCAAACCTTCCTCGATGAGATCGAGCTCGTGAAGGGGGCGACCAAGCCCTTCGACCGGGAGGCTTACCGCGCCGGGCAGCAGACGCCGGTGTTCTTCGGCTCCGCCATCAACAACTTCGGCGTCGAGGAGTTGCTCGGTGCCTTCGTCGAGCACGCCCCGGGGCCGCTGCCGCGCGCGGCGCGCGAGCGCCAGGTCGAGCCGGAGGAGCCGGCGCTCGCGGGCTTCGTATTCAAGATCCAGGCCAACATGGATCCGCAACACCGCGACCGGATCGCGTTTCTGCGCCTGTGCGCCGGCAAGTACACGCGCGGCATGCGCCTCTACCACGTGCGCCTCGGCAAGGAGGTGCGGGTTGCGGATGCGCTCACCTTCATGGCGGCCGAGCGCGCCCAGGCCGAGGAGGCCTATGCCGGGGACATCATAGGGCTCCATAACTACGGCACGATCAACATCGGCGACAGCTTCACGCAGGGCGAGCGGCTCGCCTTCACCGGTGTGCCGAACTTCGCCCCGGAGATCTTCCGCCGCGCAGTGCTCAAGGACCCGCTGCGCATGAAGGCGCTGCAGAAGGGACTGTCGCAGCTGTGCGAGGAGGGCGCGACGCAGCTGTTCCGGCCGGTGCGCAACAACGAGCTGATCCTGGGAGCGGTCGGGCAGCTGCAGTTCGAGGTGGTGGCTTTCCGCCTTGCGGACGAGTACGGAGTGCAGTGCGTGTTCGAGCCGGTCACCGTCTACACCGCGCGCTGGGTCGACAGCACGGACGGCGAGCGCCTGGAGGAGTTCCGTACCCGCGCGCACGATCACCTGGCGCTCGATCACGCCGGTGCGCTCGTGTATCTCGCGCCCTCGCGCGTCAATCTCCAGCTGACGATCGAGCGCTGGCCGGGCATCGTCTTCCACGAGACCCGGGAACACGCGATCGCGTGATCGAACCTCGCACGCGCCGGCCAGCAACTTTCGGGATATGGCGCCCGCGGGCGTTTTGTGCGCACATAGCGGCCTTCATGGAGGCGCTATGAACGACGTTCAGGCGATCGCGGCCCCGCTCAGCCAGCGCGAGATCCTCATCAACCTGCTCTACGAGGCGGCCGAGCTCGAGCACAACCTCATGTGCACCTATCTCTACGCCGCCTTCAGTCTGAAGGACGGCGAGGGCGAGGGGCTGAGTTCCGAGGAGGCGACGGCGGTCAAACGCTGGCGCCAACAGCTGCTCAGCGTGGCGATCGACGAAATGGGGCACCTGGCCGCAGTGTGGAACATCACCTCGGCGCTCGGCGCGAGCCCGCGCGTGGGCCGCGCGAACTTTCCGCTGGATCCCGGCTACCTGCCGGCGAGCATCACGGTGAAGCTCGCCCCCTTCAACGCCGAGACGCTCCAGCACTTCGTATTCCTCGAGCGGCCGCGGGGCTCCGAGGAGCCCGAGGGAGCGGGCTTCGCCTGCGAGCGCATCTACGTCCGCGGCACGGAGCGACCGCACCTAACGCCGATGGGCCGTGACTACGACACGGTGGGTCATTTCTACGCCTGGCTCGGCGAGGGGCTGCGCACTTTCGTCGAGCGTCACGGCGAGGAAGTGGCCTTCGACGGCGACCGTGCTCTGCAGCTCTCGCCGGCGGAGGTGAGTCTGACCGGCTGCAGGCCGGTGATCTGCCTGAAGACGGCGCTGGCGGCGTTCGCTGCGATCGTCGAGCAGGGCGAGGGCGCACCGAGCGACTCGAGCGGCTCCCACTACCAGAGGTTCCTCGCCATCCGCTCGGAGCTGCGGGCGCTCAAGGACAAGAACCCGGCGTTCGCGCCGGCTTTCCCGGCAGCGACCAATCCGGTGCTGCGCCGGCCCCCGCGCCCGGAGGGGCGCGTATGGCTCGAGAACCCGGACGCTTTCGCAACCGTCGATCTCGCCAACGCCTGCTATGCGCTCATGCTTCGCCTCCTCGGGTACTCGTATGGCGTGCGCGGGCCGAGCACCGAGAAGTCACTCACCGTCGATCTGGCCATCGGGCTGATGCAGGCATTGGCGCCGCTCGCCGAGCGCGCCGCGCGGCTGCCCGCCGGGCCCTCCAATCCCCAGTGCAACGCCGGCGTCACCTTCATCACACTGAGAGATCCAAGCCCGTTGCCGCCAGGCCCTGCGGCGCGGCGCGTGTTCGTCGAGCGCTTCGGACAGCTCGCGGACGCGGCGGCGCTCCTCGAGGCGGACGGCGACGCCCGCGCTGTCGCGGCGGCCGCACAGCTCACCGCGCTCGCGGAGCGCGCCCGCAAGGGCTTCGATCTCGCAGC
>Ga0335082_10000916_pt1 | contig 30960 bp, 31 predicted proteins | sample Lox_Sample_41_FD_206718 | JGI IMG/M metagenome (GOLD analysis project Ga0335082, IMG submission 206718) | Soil microbial communities from Loxahatchee National Wildlife Refuge, Florida, United States - Lox_Sample_4.1 | ecosystem: Environmental > Terrestrial > Soil > Wetlands | place: USA... | reverse complement strand
CGCCTATCACGCCTACCAGAGCGTGAACTACATTGCTTCGCACGACGGATTTACCCTGTACGACCTCGTCGCCTACAACCAGAAGCGCAACTGGGCGAATGGCAACAATAATCAGGATGGTACTGACGACAATTACAGCTGGAACTGCGGACACGAAGGTGATGAAGGTGCGCCAGCCGAAGTGCTGGCGCTGCGCCGCAAACAAGTGAAGAATTTGTTCTGCCTGCTCATGCTGTCGAACGGAACTCCCATGTTCCGCGCCGGCGATGAATTTCTGAACACGCAGTTCGGCAACAACAACCCCTACAACCAGGACAACCCCACGGGATGGCTGGACTGGAGCCAGCTTCAGACAAACCAGGATATATTCCGGTTCTTCAAGAACATGATTGCGTTTCGCAAGAGCCATCCTGCGCTGGGCCGCAGCCGGTTCTGGCGGGAGGATGTCGCCTGGTACGGGACTGGTCCAAGGGCCGACTTGTCCTATGAGTCCCGCAGTCTGGCGTTCTGCCTTCACGGCGCTTCTCAGAAGGATGATGACATCTACGTAATGATCAACGCGTACTGGGAGGAATTGGAGTTTCACATTCAGGAAGGCTACGTGCAGGAGTGGACAAGAGTCGTGGACACAGCACTACCAAGCCCCGCCGATTTTTCGCGGAGTGGAGAACCCCTGAGGAGAGCCAGCTACAGAGTGGCTCCGAGATCGGTGATCGTGTTGCTTCGAGCGCGTAATAGAGGGCAGTAGAGGTGAGAATCCGGAAGCCGTCGGCGCGCCGATTCATTGACTCGAACAAGTCGCCGCTACCAAGTTCAAGAAAGAGTGACGGGATGCAAGCCGGACAATCGAACAACTCGTTTGCGCGCGGACCTCTCCTGGCCTTCGGTTCCGTGATTTGGCAGGTGAGCATTGCGGTGGGAGCGACTCCTCCACCTCTGAGCCCGACGAACATTTTTGCGCCTGCATCAACGCCGGCGAACTCGATCGCTCATTTATCTGTATTGGTCCTTGCCATTACGGGAATCATCTTTGCAGTTGTCTTTACGCTTCTGGCCTACGCCGTCATTCAGTTCCGCGAGCGAGCAGTGGATGCCGGCCACGAACCGGCCCAGGTCTATGGCAGCACACAGATTGAGCTGGCCTGGACGATTATTCCGATTCTGATAGTGGTCGTTCTTTATTTGGCAACCGCGCGAGTCATTCACGCTGTTCAAGATGCTCCCCAACCGCCAACTGCCGTGGAGGTCACTGCTATCGGACACCAGTACTGGTGGGAATTTCGCTATCCGAAGCTGGGGATTGTTACAGCGAATGAGCTGCACATCCCGGTGAGCGATCCCGCGAATCCGACTCCTACGTTTTTGAACTTGCTTTCTGCCGACTCCGACCACAGCTTCTGGATCCCGGAACTCGCGGGAAAGACCGATCTGGTTCCCAACCACCCGAACCGGATGTGGATGGATCCGCACCGCACCGGAATCTTTCTCGGCCAGTGTGCCCAGTACTGCGGCGTACAACACGCCAAGATGCTGCTGCGTGTCTCGGTGGACACTCCCGAAGACTTTGCCGCCTGGGTCCGGAGCCAGCAGCAACCCGCGGTTCAGGACGCAAGCGTGGAGACCGGCAGGCGGGTTTTCGAAATCACTGCCTGCATCAACTGTCATGCCGTGGCAGGAACGAATGCCAACGGGCGTTTCGGTCCGGATCTCACCCACTTGATGAGCCGGGCCACTATCGCCTCCGGCGCAGCCCCGAATACACCAGAGAAGCTTCGCCTTTGGATTCAGGACCCGAACAAAATAAAGCCCGGCTCGCTGATGCCGGCCATGCAGTTGAGTGATGCAGATTTGGACGCAGTCGTAAGTTACATGGAAACGCTGCGTTAGCGGAAGTAAAAGACCAATATGTCATCGAATGCGATCACGATTCCCGGCGTGCAGATGGAAGAGAAGGCTTGGGTTGATACTCTTCACGAGTGGCTGACCACGGTTGATCACAAGCGGTTGGGTGTTCTCTACATCGGTTACGCACTGCTCTTTCTCGTAGTCGCTGGGATTGAAGCCATTGTTATCCGCATCCAGCTGATGTACCCGCACAATGATTTCGTTTCGCCGCAGGTTTTCAATCGCTTGTTCACCATGCATGGCACGACCATGGTTTTCTTCGTGGGAATGCCAATCCTGTTTGGGTTTGCAAACTATCTTGTGCCATTGATGGTCGGCGCTCGGGACATGGCGTTTCCGCGGCTGAATGCCTTCAGTTTCTGGCTTTCGGCGCTGGGTGGATTTCTCCTTTACTTCAGCCTGGTGGGCGCAAATGGGCTCTACGGCGCAGGCAACGCGCCGGACGTAGGATGGTGGGCGTATGCACCGCTAACCGCACGGGCCTTTTCCCCAGGCCACAGCTCGGATTATTGGACGCTGGCGCTGCTGGTTTCCGGTTTTGGAAGCATTGGAACGGCAATCAATATCATCGCGACAATTCTGTGCCTCCGCTGCCCGGGCATGAAACTGAGCCGCATGCCTCTGCTGGCTTGGCTCAACCTGGTGATGTCGGGAATGGTCCTACTCACGATCACTCCCCTATCCGCGGCCCAGATCATGTTGCTTGTAGATCGCTATCTGGGCGGCCATTTTTTCGATGCGCAGGCTGGTGGCTCGGCCGTGCTGTGGATGCACTTCTTTTGGATCTTCGGCCATCCCGAGGTGTACGTACTGATCATTCCCTGCTTCGCGTTCATGTCGGAAATCATCCCTGTGTTCTCCCGGAAACCGATTTTTGGATATCCGGTCATGGTCGCGGCCACGGTCTGCATTGGCTTTGTGAGCATGAGCGTGTGGGCGCACCACATGTTCACGGTCGGAATGAACTCGTACGCGAACAGCTTTTTCACCATCACCACCATGGCCGTCGGTGTTCCTACGGGAATTAAGATCTTCAACTGGCTCGGCACGATGTGGGGAGGGAAAATCCAGTTCAAGACGCCGATGATTTTCTGCATCGGATTTCTATTCCAATTCCTGATCGCCGGTCTCACCGGCATCATGCTGGCCGCTGCGCCCTTCGATTGGCAGCTGAGCTTGTCGTATTTCGTTGTCGCACACTTTCATTACACACTCGTCGGTGGGGTTCTGTTTGCCGTCTTCGCTGCGATCTATTACTGGTACCCAAAAATCACGGGAAGAATGTTGAACGAAACCCTCGGCAAGTGGCACTTCTGGCTGTTCCTTATCGGCTTCCATCTCACATTCGACCTCATGCACATTCCTGGACTATTGGGAATGCCGCGCCGAATCTACACCTACGAGCCCGGGCGGGGTTGGGATACTTTGAACCTGCTGGTCAGCATCGGCGCGTTCATTCAGGCGATTGGCACCCTGCTGTTTGTGGCAAACATGGTTATTTCTTATTTCAAGGGCGCCAAGGCGGGCAATGATCCCTGGGACGCATGGACGCTGGAATGGTCCACAAGCTCGCCACCACCTGCGTATAACTTCGCTTCCATCCCTGTGGTCGCGAGTCGGCGGCCGTTGTGGGATCTGAAGCATCCCGAAGATCCAGACAGCCGTTATGAGTGAAGACGCTGCTATGAGTAAAGGAAGAAAGCAATGAGCGCTTTGGCAAATCCGTTTCCACAGGCACCGTTGACCTGGAGCCTTCCTTATCGCGGCAAAGTCGCGATGGCCGGCCTGATTATTGCCGAGTCGGCGATCTTCACGATCTTTGTCGTTGCTTATCTGTTCTATGTGGGGAAAAGCCCCACCGGACCGACTCCGCGCGAAGTGCTCGAAACGCCGATCTTCTACACGATCTGCCTATTATCGAGTAGCTTGACGATTCATTTTGCTGCGAAGTCGCTTGCACGCGACAGAGTGGGCGGGTTTCTCGGCTTCTGGCTGCTCACCATCTGTTTGGGCGCCACTTTTCTGTACGGCACCGGTAAGGAATGGCACAGGCTGATCTACGAACACGGGCTGACGATCTCGACGAACCTCTTTGGGACTACCTATTACTCTCTTGTCGGCCTTCATGCGTTTCACGTCACCGCAGGTCTGGTCATGCTTTTGATTGGCGCCATTTTCGCACTGGCTGGCCGCGTGCGCGTGGAACAATCCGGTCGCGTGGAAGTCCTCTCGATGTACTGGCACTTTGTCGATGCCGTGTGGGTCGTGGTTTTCACCGTGGTTTACCTTCTGGGGCGCTGAGGAGCAGAGATGGCAACGTTGCTGACAACAGAGCAAATGAGCGAAAGCCTTCGGACTCCGCGCGAGATTGAGGTTCCCGCGCCGACAGCATGGCCCTTTGTCTTGGCTTTTGGCTTCACCTTACTATTTGCGGGCCTCGTAACGAGCCTGTCGGTCAGCGTACTTGGCGCTGCGCTTTCTCTAGCCGGCTGCATTGGCTGGTTTCGCGAAGTCTTCCCTCACGAGCACCAAGAGGTTGTGCCCGTGGTTACCGAGGACATTCGTATAACTACCGATCGCCGGATCGTTGAGCTGCTTCCGATTGCACATCCTGTGCGAGCCTGGCTCCCGGTGAAGACTTATCCAGTATCGGCGGGCGTGAAGGGCGGACTGGCGGGGAGCGTAGCGATGGCGGTGCTGGCGTGTGCCTACGGTGTGTTGAAGGCCGGAAGTATCTGGTACCCGGTCAATCTGCTTGCGGCAGTCGTCTACGCCGAGTCGCTGAAGCTCGGGCCCACACAGCTGTATTCCTTCCACGCGGACAGCTTCGCGATTGCCCTGGCCCTGCACATCATCGTGTCTGCGCTGGTTGGTTTGCTCTATGGTGCGATGCTCCCCATGTTCGCGCACCGCCCGATCGTGCTGGGAGGGCTGATTGGCCCGGTCCTGTGGTCGGGGCTGCTGTACACATTTTTGGGCCTGCTCAATCCGTTACTAGCGAGCCATATTGACTGGCCCTGGTTTATTGCGTCGCAGGTGGCCTTTGGAATCGTGGCAGGTTTCGTCGTGGTGCGCGAGTTGCCAATGCTGACTCGCGAGAATGTGTCATTCGCCATACGAGCTGGGATCGAGGCTCCGGGAATTACTCCGCCACGAGAAGGAGAGAAGCGCCCGTGAACCGATTTCGCTGTCTATGTGGTCCCGCGGTGCTGAGCCTGCTGCTCTCGGGTTGTAGCTCTCGTCCGCCTGGCCAACCTCAAAAGGATGCGGAGCCTGTTGCGCCGAGCCAGGTTTTGGAATTTGCCACTCTCTACTCACAAAACTGCGCGGGCTGCCACGGCGCGCAAGGGCGAGGAGGAGCTGCGATTGCCCTTGCGGATCGCGTTTATCTCGCCATTGTGGATGAAGCGTCCCTGCGCAAAGTCATCGCTAAAGGCGCACATGGGACCTCGATGCCAGCTTTCGCTCAAAGCGCGGGTGGAATGCTGACGGATCAACAGATTGATGTGATTACGAGGGGAATATTTTCACGTTGGGGGCGCAAGGGCATTCTCGACGGAAGCAATCCACCTTCCTATGCGGCAAATACTACGGGTAACGCCGCGAATGGTGAAGAAGTTTACGGAAGGTATTGCGCATCCTGCCACGGGGCAGGAGGTCAGGGTGGACCAAAGGGCAGCGCCATCACCAATGATTCATTCCTCGCTCTCGTCAGCGATCAGGGACTGCGGACGATCGTCATCGCTGGTCGGCCTGAATTGGGCGCACCCGACTGGCGCGGAAACGTTCCGGGAAAGCCGATGACAGACCAGGAAATCACGGATGTCGTTGCCTGGCTGGCGTCACTCCGCGCGCAGAACCCAGGGCAACCTTATTCCGTTTCGAACTTTGCGCAGCACTAGGAGTCCAGATTATGTCGACTGAACCTGTCGTTGCCTCGACGAGTGACGTTACGATTTCCCGCCGTGGGTTTTTCATGAAGCTGGGAATCCTTTTCAATGGATTCGCGGCCATGGTCGTGGCGGTGCCGATTGTGCGATTTCTTCTTTCTTCGGTTACGCGCGGGCGCGCGAACGCCTACCTCTCATGGGTGCCAGTCGGTCGCATTGACGAGTTTCCCGAGGGCGAGACACGGCTGGCCACTTTTCGGAATCCAAACGTGATGCCCACGGATGGCAAGACCGTGGACACTGCCTGCTGGGTGCGGCGTGTTGCAGGCGATCACTTCCAGGTCTTTGCGATCAATTGCGCGCATCTGGGCTGCCCGGTCCGGTGGTTTCAGCAGTCCGGTCTTTTCATGTGTCCGTGTCACGGTGGAGCTTACTACCGCGACGGTTCGCGCGCCTCCGGGCCGCCGGAGCGCGGGCTCTTCGAGTATCCATACAAGGTTCAAAACGGTCTGCTGACCATTGAGGCTGGGGAGTTGCCAACGCCGGGGGGTCCCATTGCCTCCCTCACTACAAGGAAGCCGCCATGCGCCTGATCACCCAAATTGGCGACTGGTTTGACCATCGCCTGCAGCTCGCAGCGCCGATTCGCGAAGCCGCAGAACATCCCGTGCCACGGAACACGGCGAGCTGGTTCTACGTGTTTGGCAGCGCGGCGCTCACCGTTTTCCTCCTCCAGCTGGTGACCGGAATTCTGCTGGCTTTGATTTACGTGCCGTCGGCCGGCGAGGCATGGAGCAGCCTGCAGGCGCTGAATCATCAGGTGGCGCTCGGCTGGTTCATCCGCGCGGTGCACGGCTGGGGCTCCAACTTCATGGTGGCGATCGTTCTCATCCATATGGTCCAGGTTTTCCTCTTTGGGGCGTACAAGTTCCCGCGGGAACTCACCTGGATCATCGGCGTTTTCCTCTTACTGATGACTCTGGGTATGGCGTTTACCGGGCAGGTGCTGCGTTTCGATCAGGATGCCTATTGGGGACTCGGGATCGGGGCGTCGATCTCGAGCCGCGTTCCCATCGTCGGTCCCGCGGTGGTGAAGTTGTTGTTGGGCGGGCCGATCATCGCTGGCGCAACCCTCTCGCGATTTTTCGCTTTGCACGTGTTCGTCATTCCCGGACTGCTGATTGGGTTCGTGGCCCTTCACCTATTGATGGTGCTAAAGCTGGGCATCAACGAATGGCCAATGCCCGGACGCGTCGTAAAGCGAGCCACCTATGAACGTGAATATCACGCGCTGACGAAGCAAGACGGTGCGCCGTTCGTCCCGTATGCAGTTTGGAAAGATCTGTTCTTCGCGGCGTTTATCATCCTCGCTATCGCCGCGTGCGCTTTTTACTTCGGTCCATTTGGGCCGACCGGCCAGCCCGATCCGACGATTATCCAGACCGCTCCCAAGCCGGACTACTTTTTTCTATGGCTTTACGCCTTGCTGTCACTGCTTCCTCCCTCGATGGAGACGCCCTTTCTTCTCATCGGTCCTGCCTTGGTTATTCTCGGGCTGATCCTCTTGCCGTTTCTTTCCGGAGAAGGAGAAAAAAGCTGGAAGCGCCGGCCGATCGCGGTTCTCACCGTGCTGCTGATTGCCATCACCCTGGGGACCTTTACCCGGCTCGCGCAGTTCGCGCCGTGGAGTCCGCACATGAATGCGTGGAGCGGTGATCCTGTTCCGGACCACTTCGTGCATGGCACAACTGCACTGCAACGACAGGGGGCGCTGGTGTTTCAGGTCAAGCAGTGCCGCAACTGCCACTCCCTTGGCAATACTGGAGGACAGAGGGGCCCGGCTCTGGACAGTGTCGCAGTTCGACTGACACAAGACCAGCTCATCCGGCAGGTGATTCAAGGAGGCGGCAACATGCCCGCCTATGGAAACAACCTGAATCCTGCGGAGACCACGGCCCTCGTGGCATTTCTGGAAACGTTGCATCCCCAAGGGCAAGCTCCTGCGCGCGACGCGTCACGCGAGATTGTACTTCGCGATAGCAGCCAGAAAGCTCCCGGCAGGCAGCAATAGGATCAATCGATGCCACACACTCATCACGCCGTTTCCGAATCATTTTTGGTGTCCGCGGCCCTGATTGTGGCGGCGTGGATCTACGTGCGGGGATCGGTCCGTATTCGCAGGGCTCACCTCGACAGCATTGGCGGCTGGCGCGCCGCCAGTTTTTTCCTGGGCCTGTTCTTCATCTGGCTTGCGGTGGCTACCCCGATGGCGGTCCTCGACCACAAACTCCTGACCATCCACATGGTCCAGCATTTGCTGCTCATGACGCTGGCTCCTCCCTTGATCTGGCTTGGGGCACCAATGCAGCCACTGGCGCATGGTTTACCGCAGCGCTTCGTCGGAGCTTTCATCGCTTCAATTTCCGGTTGGTCGCTAATGAAGTGGCTTGGGAAGTCGCTGGCAAATCCCACAGTCTGCTGGCTTGCAGCCACCGGCACGCTCATGGGATGGCACATTCCGTCGTTGTTTGCGCTCGGGCTGCGATCGGAAGTGTGGCATGGAATTGAGCAGGCATCGTTTCTGATGTCTGGGACTCTCTTCTGGTGGCCAGTTATCCGGCCATGGCCGACCGGCTCGAATGGGTCAGAGTGGTCAATCATTTTGTATCTTTTTCTCGCCACCTTGCCGTGCGATATTCTTTCTGGATTTCTTGTCTTTTGCGACCGTGTGGTCTACCCGGTTTATCTCTCGTCCCCGCGCCCGCTTGGGTTTTCCGCTCTCGAAGATCAACAGTGTGCCGGCGCTTTGATGTGGACGTGCGTCACCGTCGTCTATCTGACCGCCGGAGCAATTGTCGCGGCGCGGTTGCTTTCGCCTCAGAGCTCGCGCCAATGCAGGCCCGTGAAATCGGAACCCCGCCTCAACCCGGCGCCACAGACTACTCGGCAGAGTTTGGAGGTTGTCTAAATGTCCGGCAAGCCTCTGGTTATTGTGCTTGATGCGCCAACCATGGAAGGCCGTCGTTTTACCGCATCCACTCCTCTCCCTGACTATTGGGCGCTCACCAAGCCGGAAATCAACTTCCTGATCGCCATCGCAACCTTTGCCGGTTTCTATCTCGGGCGTCCATCCGGACCTCACGAATTTCCATTCTTGCCGCTGATCCACACGTTGTTAGGCACGCTCCTCGTGGCGAGCGGCACCGGCACTCTCAATCAATACATAGAGCGGCGCTTTGATGCCCAGATGCACCGGACCGCAAGGCGCCCGTTGGCGGCCGCACGAATGGAGCCGTCAAGCGCGCTGTGGTTCGGTATTACCCTCTTGTTGGCGGGCGCTGGCTATTTAGCGGCGACCACGAACTTCCTGGCCAGCCTGCTTGCCGTCGCAACGCTGGCTAGCTACTTGTTCGTGTACACTCCACTAAAACGAATCACGCCCCTCAGCACGCTGGTGGGCGCCATTCCGGGCGCAGTGCCTCCCCTGATTGGATCGGCCGCAGCAAGCGGCAGGCTGGCTTCGGCAGCTTGGGTTCTTTACCTCATTTTGTTCCTCTGGCAGTTCCCGCACTTCATGGCGATCGCCTGGATGTATCGGGAAGACTACGATCGAGCCGGCTATCTTGTTCTGCCGCGCGGCCAGTCGAGAGATCGCTTTGTAACTTTGCAGACCATCCTGCCTCTGCTGTTTTTGGTTCCAGCCGCTCTGCTGCCAACTGTCTTCTGTGACTCCGGTCTGCTCTATCTATTAGGGGCTTGCCTGTTGAGTGTGAGCTTTCTCTATTGTGGAATGCAATTCGTTCTTCACAGATCTGGCGCGACGGCGCGACGGCTCCTGGTTGCGTCCATCTTCTATCTTCCGTTGCTGCTGGCGCTGATGATGGTCACTTAGGAATTAGACCCGCGACCCGGGATGGGCTACGGGAGCGTTGAGAAAACAGACATGTTTGAGTTGGCATTTGCGAGAGATGTGTCAAGGTCGAGGATATTGCCGGTGTTAGTGCATTCCATGCGGACGGCCGTGGCGACTGTTGCCTCCCTCATGGTCGCGCGATTCTTCTCGCTGCCCGAAACGTATTGGGCGCCGATTACAACCATTGTGATCACGCAATCTTCGCTGGGCGCCGCATTCGCTGTGTCCTCGCAGCGTTTCTTCGGAACGGCTCTGGGAGCGGCAGTTGGGGCGATTGTGGCGACCTACCTCGGGCATACGCTATTGGTATTTGCCATGAGTGTGTTCGTCCTGGGGCTGCTTTGCGCCGCAGCACACTTAGAACGAAGCGCATATCGATTTGGGGGTATCGCACTGGCAATCGTGGTGTTATTGCCGCGGCCAGCTCCTGCCTGGCAAGTCGCGCTTCATCGTTTCGCCGAAGTGTCCATCGGAATTGGTGTTGCGCTGATATTGGCGGTGCTATGGCCGGAGGCAGAAGACAGATGATAACGCTGCGAGCGAGGCTAACGAAACGGCAGGCGAGTGTCGATCGAAGGATCGCGATTTCCAGCACTACGGCACGAGGCAAGCAGTGAACATTGTCGATAGCACAAAAGTCACCGTTCCGGTACCGCTCAACGATCCGGAACTTGAGCAGATCGCGAAGACGACTCTGCTCATCGGGCGACTATTGATGGAGTCGGGTGCCCGTGCCGAGGTTGTCCATGAAGACTGTTCCATTGTGGCGCATGGTTTTGGCGCCGATCATGTTGACTTACGCTCGGGCTATGCCTCCGTCGACATCACGGTGAGTAGAGACGCCAGTACGATCACGCGAACGATGGAGGTGGGACCCCATGGGGTGGATCACCGACTCAACCACGCACTCCGCGATTTGGTCCGCCGCATTCAGCAGGGTAACCTGACGCCATCCGAGGCGCTGGCGAAAGCCACAGGTTTGAAGGGCGACACACCGCGTTTTGCTCCGTGGCTGGTCGCTTTGGCATCTGGCATCGCGTGCGCCGCGTTCGGACGGCTGCTGGGTCTCGATTGGCCGGCTTTTCTTCCTGTCGCTGCGGCCGGAGCCATCGGCCAAGCTGTTCGTCAGGTCATGCTGCGCCGCCTCGTGAATGTTTTCGTGATCGCTGCGGGTGTCGCCCTACTATCATCGAGCTTGGCCGGATTGGGAGCCGGTGGGGCGGGCAGCGCTACGGTCAATGTGGCGATGGTCGCCTCGGTCCTGATGCTGGTGCCCGGAGTACCCGCGTTTAACGCCCAGTCCGACATCATGGAGGGACACCCGACTTTGGGTACTGCACGAGGTGTCTGCGTCATTATGCTGCTGACGTTCATCGCGATTGGGGTCTTGCTTGCCCAAGTGCTCCTGGGGGTGCAGCCATGACCGTCGATCTGCTGCATGTACTTCACCAGGCCCTTTTCGGTGCTGTGGCGGCGAGCGGCTTCGGCGTTTTGTTCAATTTCGGCTGGCGCGACCTTCCGTGGTGCGCCGCCAGCGGGGCCCTGGCACTAGCAACCCGCACGCTTGGACAGGACGCAGGTTGGAGCCTTGAGGCTGCCACGTTTGCTGCTGCGGCGGCCGTGGGTTGCGGTGGGCGATTACTGCGTGCCCGTTTGGGGATCGCCAACAATGCTCTGGCGGTCGCTGGATGCATTCCAATGGTTCCCGGTTTCTTCGCCGCTCAGGCAATTTTCGGTTTGTTCGCGTTGACTGCTTCACACCCTGACAATCCCGGCAAGCTCGCCGTGACTACGATGGAATTTGCGCTACGCGTAATCTTCACCGCTGGTGCTATCGGTGCTGGGCTGTCGATTGTCACGCATATCCTGCGCAGCCCTGATTCATGGAGACGTGTCCGGTGATAAGGCAAACCGGCCAAGAGCTTCGAGCATCGGGCAGGACGCGCCCTTCCTTGTGAAGACTCGCGGCGGCCCAACTCAGTGGCGAAAACAGGCGACGCGGCCGGATGACCTTCGTCCCGGCAAGTCAGGTTCTAGCTGTGCTTGATGATGAACACGGTCTTATCGTCAATGCGGTCGTCTTCGCCGATCTTTCGATAGTATTCGTCGCGCTTTAAGGCATAGTCCAGGATCGAATTACAAATCTCCTTTGCTGAGCTTTGTTGATGATCACGAACAATGCCTTCGAGCCGCCGACGATCCTCCTCATCGCTACCGTCATACACGCCGTCAGAGTACAGAAAAACGATGTCGCCCGGGTTCATCGACTTGATCTCCGCCACATCCGAGGAGTTGATCTGCCGGGGCCTGGTCGCCATTGCAAAATACTTGTTGCGATCAGGATGATCCTCGGGAATTTCCAGTCCGAGCGCAGGGAATTGCACGAGATGATTGGTATGCACCGGTACGAAGCGCTTACGCTCCGCCGAATACACTAACGGCGGCGGACTGCCAAAATTTACAAAGCGAAAATGTCCCTCGGGGCGCAGTTCGCCGTAAAGCATGGTCGCGATTTCGCGTGCATCCTCATGCGTGTCCCGGCCCAAAGCATTTCGGGCCGTGACCGACTGCGCCAGCCGGAGATTGATTTCTTCGAACAACCTCGCGGTCGTCTTTCCGTACCGATCGAGTTCGGCGAGCATACAAGCATGGAAGGTGTCGTGCACGGTCGAGGCTATCTTCGCCGAGATGATGCCATGGCCCTGCGCATCCACCAGGAGGACTCCGGCAGTCGTGTAGAGCTCGTGCAAATTATCGGCGACTTGGAGTTGGTCTGAGCTTTTCGCCCACCTGTAGTCCGCCTCGCGCACATCGCTACCGTTAGATTTCGACCGGAGCCATTGCACATGCTGGTCCACGGAGTTTCGCGGAATCTGGCCCTCAGGAAGCAGTTCCAGATACTCCCTGGACAACCGGAGAGAGGTCGCGATACGTGCGTCGATGTTGTAGCGTTGCTGGAAGTTCACGTACTCGAAGAGATCGCCGCCTACACTTCCCGCTGGAATGGAATTGCCATAAATGTCGGTTCTGGCCAGATGGGGTATCGCGCCTTCTACTGGCATCAGCCTCTTACGCAGATACTCGTCAATACCAGGTTCTACCGGAGTTCCCATGGCAAATGTGTCGCGGCCCACTTCCAGGCGGATGCAGAGAGGAGCTACCCGATTGGCGCGGAGAGGCGTTAATCCTCCAGCAACCTTTCGAATGTATCCGGGCTCAAGAGATCCAGTGACTGCACGACAACGTCAGCAGGCAGTTGCTTGCCGTTGTGACTAACCCCGATGCTCTTCATGCCGGCGCTCCGCGCTCCCTGGACACCGGCAACGGCGTCCTCCACCACAATGCACTTGTCGGGCGGCACCCCAACGCGGGAGGCAGCCATCAGATACACTTCTGGATCCGGTTTGCCCCGGTGCACGTCGTCAGCCGAGACGATGCCTTGAAAGATATGAGTCGCTGACAGCGCCTCCAGAACGGCATCGATATTCGCGCGCGGCGCCGCCGAGGCAATGGCCTGTAGCCATCCCTCTTTGTGAAGCCGGTGTAACCAAGTTGCGACTCCGGGCTCAGGAGACATTCCCTCTATGCGAACCAGATCACGGTATTGTTCCTCTTTGGCCCTGGAAATTCTTTCGATGCGCTCGGGAGTCGCAGCCGCTCCCAGCCACCGGGGGATGATGGAGTCATTGCGCTGACCGAATGACGCGAGAAACTGCTCACGTGTGATGGTGATGCCCTCATTGGCCAGCGTGTCCCGCCAGGAAATCCAGTGGAACTCCTCCGAATCAATTAATGTTCCATCCATGTCCCAGAGAACTGCTCGACTAGCACTCACCTAATTCTCCTTTGCGAATATCCGTAGTGAAATATCTCAGCTGCAGTTGTGAAGCGGACGAACACCGATCCTTTGGCACGATGCGGTGCGGCTCAATTGGCTGAGCCGCACGCTTCGCTGGGGCTAGTAGTCACCCGACTTTTTCGGCGACCTGGGAGAGTGCGTACTCTTCCAGGTGGCGGGCATCGCTGTTGAACTTGCGGATCCCCTCTGCCAGTTTCTCTGTCGCCATTGCGTCTTCATTGTGCATCCAGCGGAATGTCTTCTCATCCAGGTGGAGGCGTTCTTCCTTGCTGGCTTTCGCGATTGCCGGATCGAGCTTACGATCCAGCGTTCCCTCGGTCTGCTCGAGCTTGTCAAGCAGGTCCGGACTGATGGTGAGCAAGTCGCATCCGGCCAGCCGAACAATCTGGTTCACATTCCGGAAACTGGCGCCCATCACCTGCGTCTTATAGCCGTATTTCTTGTAGTAGTTGTAGATTCGAGTGACAGACGCAACGCCCGGGTCCTGGTCTGCGGGAATCTCGGCGCCGCCCTTCTCCTTCTTATACCAGTCGTAAATACGGCCCACGAAAGGCGAAATTAAGGTGACTCCAGCCTCGGCACACGCGACGGCTTGGGCGAAGCTGAACAGGAGAGTCAGATTGCAATGGATGCCTTCTTTTTCCAGAATTTCGGCGGCCCGAATGCCCTCCCAGGTGCTGGCGATCTTGATCAGGATGCGTTCTCGCGGGACGCCCTGCCTCTCATAGAGCGAAATGAGCTTGCGGCCCTTGGCGATCGTCGCCGTGGTGTCAAAGCTCAGGCTGGCGGCGACCTCTGTGGACACGCGGCCCGGAACCACTTTGAGGATCTCGCATCCAAACAGGACGAAAAGCTGATCGATGAACTCTGCCGCCATTTCTTCGTGGCGGCCGCCGCGTTCCAGGGCCAGTTCCGTGGCCTCTTCCGTCAGGTGGCGGTAAGCAGGCATCTGGGCGGCGTGATATAGAAGGGAAGGATTGGTGGTGGCATCTTGCGGCCGGTGTTTGGCGATGGCTTCGATATCACCCGTGTCCGCTACAACGGTCGTGTATTTCTTCAAAGACTCAAATAACGTCATTGTGTTCTCCTAATTCTATTCAGGACCAACGGCCTGGAACTCCTTGCGATCGTCCGCATGGGGACTTCTGTTGGCATCGAGTTGCGTAACCTTGGCCAGCCGACGGCGATGGCGGTCTGCACCGCTGAACCTGGCGCCGAGGAAGTTCTTCGTGCAGTCCCAGGCGACTGCGATACCGGTCGTGCGGCCTCCGAAGCAGATGATGTTCATGTTGTCGTCTTCTACTCCCTGACGCGCCGAAAAGTCATCGTGGCACAGCGCGGCGCGAACACCGACAATCTTGTTGGCAGCCACCGAAGCACCGACTCCGCTGCCGCACACCAGAACGCCGCGTTCCACATCTCCCCGTGCCACAGCGCGGGCAAGCGGAATCGCGAAGTCGGGGTAATCGTCGTTGTTGTCGTAAACATCGTTGCCAAAGTCGACGACCTCGTGGCCGTCCGCAGCCAGCAACTTCGCTAGCTGCTGCTTCATTTCGAATCCGCCGTGATCGGAGCCAATAGCTACTTTCATTTCGTGCTCCCGTGCTGCGCAATCTGGCTCTTAGCGGCGGCCACAATGTGCTGTGCGCTAATGCCGAACTTCTTCAACAACTGTTTGAGAGGAGCCGAGGCACCAAAGGATTCGATGCAAATGTTGTACCCCTCGGAACCCGTGTATTTGCTCCAGCCGAAATCGGAGGCCTCTTCCACCGACACACGCGCCTTCACGCCTGGTGGCAGAACGGCTTCCCGGTAGTTCTTGTCCTGATCGTCAAATATCTCCCACGAAGGCATGCTGACGACTCGCGCCCGGATGCCTTCCTTGGTCAATTGCTCGTACGCTTCCAGGCAGAGCGCAACTTCGCTGCCGGTACCGATGAGGATGACCTCAGGGTCTCCGCCGGGGGAGTCGGCGAGAATGTAGGCGCCGCGAGTCAAGCCGGACGCAGGGGCGTAGTTTGTCCGATCGATGGTGGGCACGGCCTGGCGGGTGAGTACCAGCACCGCTGGCTCGTGATGCAGTTGCAGAATGACCTTCCAAGCCTCGGTCACCTCATTGGCGTCCGCGGGACGGATCATGATTAGGCCGGGCATGGCGCGCATGTGGGCGAGTTGCTCAATGGGTTGGTGCGTGGGGCCATCCTCGCCAACTCCGATTGAGTCGTGAGTGAAGACGTAGATGACAGGGAGCTCCATTAAGGCAGCTAGGCGCATGGGTTCCCGCATGTAGTCTACGAAGATGAAGAATCCCGATCCGTACGGGCGCAATTTTACGAGACTCATTCCATTGAGAATGGCACCCATCGCGTGTTCGCGGATCCCGAAGTGAAAATTGCGTCCGGCGTAGCTCTCTGCGGAAAAGTCGCCGGCCCCTTCAAAGATCAAGCGGGTTTTAGTGGATGGAGCGAGATCTGCCGATCCTCCAATGAACCAGGGAATGTTCTTGGCGGCCGCATTCAGCACTTTGGCAGAAGACTCGCGCGTGGCAAGGCCTTTCGGGTCCGCAGGGAAGTAGGGCAAGTCTCGGTCCCAGCCTTCCGGAAGTTGACGGTGTTGCATGCGGAAGAGTTCCTCGGCGAGGTCTGGGTAGTGCTCGCGATACTCGACGATTCGCTCGAACCAGGTGTTGCGCAGCTCTTTGCCGCGCCTCCCAATGCCTTGCCGGAAGTGGTCGTAAACGCCGTCCGGCACGTAGAACTTCTTGTCTTCGGGCCACCCGTAGTTCCGTTTGGCGAGCCGGATTTCGTCTTCGCCCAATGGTTCGCCGTGGGCGGCGCTGGTGTCTTGCTTGTGAGGCGCGCCGTAACCGATATGGCTGTCCACGATGATGAGCGTAGGGCGATCCTTCGTGTTCTGAAAATGCTGGAACGCACGCCTCAGCATCTCGAGGTCATTGGCGTCGCTGACTCGCGTTACGTTCCAGCCATAGCCGAAGAATCGTGTGGCCACGTCTTCGGTAAAAGCAAGGGAAGTGTTGCCTTCGATCGTGATGTGGTTGTTGTCGTAAATCCAGCAGAGATTCGAAAGGCGCAGGTGTCCGGCGAGCGAAGCGGCCTCGCTCGAGATGCCTTCCATCATGCATCCATCTCCGCAGAGCGCGTAGACATTGAAGTCAAAGAGGTTCTCGAAACCCGGAACTGCCTTGTTGTAGCGCGCTGCCAGCCATTCTCTCGCGGTGGCCATACCGACGCTGGTGGCGAGACCCTGACCGAGCGGCCCCGTCGTGGTTTCCACGCCCGATGTCCAGCGGTATTCCGGATGCCCCGGGCAGCGGCTGTCGAGTTGGCGAAACGACTTGATCGCATCGAGTGGCACTGACGGCTCACCGAGAGTTTCGTAGTCCTTGCTGACAGCGCGGACTTCGGTCAAATGCAGCAGGGAATAGAGCAGCATGGACGCGTGCCCGGCCGAAAGCACAAAACGGTCCCGGTTGGGCCACACGGGATCCTGCGGGTCGAAGCGAAGGAACTCTTGCCAGAGGGTATAAGCCACAGGCGCCATACCCATGGGAGTTCCCGGATGTCCTGAATTCGCGGCCTGGATTGCGTCGATGGACAAAGTGCGGATGGTGTTGATGCTGACCAGATCCATGTTTTGCTCCACCGGGGTCAGGGGAGGAGGTGTGGTTGCTACGCCCATTCAATATCCTTTCGCGCTGCTGTTCGCTAGCAGGCCGCTGTTGTAAACAAGAAATTGTGGTGGCCGGTTCGAGGGAGCCGGCCACCCGCTCACGCCCACTCCAGTCACTCGGAGCGGTGCGGCCACCTCCATCCGGTAATCTCGGGCGCATCGATGCCGTTCTTGTAGGCATAGGCCCGGCATTCGATTTGCTTGTTCCGGAACTTTTCCTTGGCGTGTCCCCCGATCTTCTGGAGCCTCGGTATCCGGTCGATGGCGTCGATCGCGAGCGTATAGCGATCTGTTTCATTGTTCATCGCCAGTTCCATCGGGGTGTTGATGTTGCCTTTTTCCTTGTAGCCACGCACGTGCAAGTTCCGGTTCGTGCGAGCGTAGGCCAGTCGATGAATCAGGTAGGGATAACCGTGGAAGTTGAAAATGATCGGCTTGTCAGTCGTGAAGAGGGAATCAAAGTCCCGATCGGTCAGCCCATGCGGATGGTTCTTGCTGGGCTCGAGTTTGAAAAGATCCACCACGTTAACGAAACGGATCTTGATATCGGGGAACTCTTCCCGGAGCAGCACCGTCGCGGCCAGGGCCTCCTGCGTCGGTATGTCGCCGGCCGAGGCCATCACGACATCGGGTTCAACCCCCTGGTCGTTGCTCGCCCAGTCCCAGATGCCGATGCCTTTCGTACAGTGCTCGATGGCCGCGTTCATATTCAGGTACTGCAGGTGCAACTGCTTGTCGGAAACGATCACATTGATATAGTTCTCGCTTCTGAGGCAATGGTCGGCAACCGACAACAGGCAGTTGGCGTCGGGCGGAAGATAAATGCGCGTGACCTCTGCGCTCTTGTTTAGCACAACGTCGAGGAATCCCGGATCCTGGTGCGTGAAGCCGTTATGATCTTGCCGCCAGACCGTTGACGTGATGAGAAGGTTAAGCGAAGCGATCTTCTGCCGCCAGGAGAGGTGATTGCAGATCGAGAGCCACTTCGCATGCTGGTTGAACATCGAGTCGATCACGTGGACGAAAGCTTCATAGGAGGAGAAGAAACCATTTCGTCCGGTAAGGAGGTAGCCTTCGAGCATGCCTTCCATGGTGTGCTCGCTCAGCATCTCGATGACGCGACCGTCGGTCGCCAGTTCGCCGCCGTCCGCATCTTCGGGGAAGTAGTCGGCGATCCAGAACTTCTTTGACGCCTCATAGACAGCCTGTAGCTTGTTCGAAGTGGTTTCGTCCGGTCCGAACACGCGAAAGTTGTTCAGGTTTTCCTTCATTACGTCGCGAAGGAAGTTGCCCATGGGCGGGACGTTCTCGACTTCCACGGTTCCCGGCTGATCGACTTTCACGGCGTAGGCGGCGAAATCGGGCAAACGGAGGGCCCTCTTCACTTGTCCGCCGTTGGCATGGGGGTTGGCGCTCATGCGGCGGGATCCGCTCGGTGCGAGTTCCTTGAGCTCGGGAATAAGCTTGCCACTCCGATCAAACAACTCTTCCGGCTTCAGACCGCGCATCCACTGCTCGAGGATGCGCAACTGTTCCGGGTTCTTCTTTACGTCGGTCAGGGGAACCTGGTGGGCGCGCCAAAACCCTTCCAGGTAGTGGCCGCCTACTTCTCGTGGCGCGCTCCATCCCTTCGGAGATCGCAGCACGATCATCGGCCAGCGCGGCCGCTTCGCGACACCGCTGGTCCGGCACTCCTGCTGGTGGGCGCGAATCTCCGCGACGCAATGTTCCACCGTAGCCGCCATGGCCTGATGCATGCTTTCGGGATCCGATCCCTCAACAAAGTGGGGCGTCCAACCATAGCCGCGCATGAGGTCTTCCAGCTCTTCATGGCTGATACGCGCGAGAAGGGTCGGATTGTTGATCTTGTAACCGTTTAAATGAAGGATGGGGAGCACTGCTCCGTCCCGAATGGGGTTCAGGAACTTGCTGATGTGCCACGAAGTGGCCAGCGGCCCAGTCTCAGACTCGCCGTCTCCGACCACCGCCGAGACGATCAGATCCGGATTGTCGAACGCCGCGCCGCAGGCGTGAGACAGGACATATCCCAGCTCGCCGCCTTCGTGGATCGACCCGGGGGTCTCCGGTGTGCAGTGGCTGCCGATGCCGCCCGGAAACGAAAACTGCTTGAAGAACTCATGCATGCCGCGTTCATCTTCACTCTTTTCAGAATAGATCTCGGAATACGTTCCCTCGAGATACCCCGGACCGAGAACGCCCGGCGCGCCATGCCCAGGGCCCGCCATAAATATCATGTCCAGATCGAACTTCTTGATCAGACGGTTCAGGTGAATGTAGATGAAAGCCAGGCCCGGGCTTGAGCCCCAATGCCCCAGCAGCCGGTTCTTGATGTGCTCGGGCTTCAGAGGTTCCTTGAGTAAGGGATTGGCCTGCAGGTAGATCATGCCGAGCGCGAGGTACTTGCACGCTCGCCAGTAGGCGTCGGTCTTTCTTAATTCCTCTGAACTCAGCGGCGATCCTTGAATGGTGGACCTCGCGTTTCCATAAGCGCTCAGCGAGAGTGTCGATGGCTCTTCGATTTCTGCTACAGGCGTCATTTCTTAAGCTCCTTGTATCCCGCGGTGGAGTCGTAACGAGTTTTCATTTCGTCGCGCAGTGGTTGGCTCTGCTACTCGGAGGTGGCGAAAGCGCCTTGTGAAATGCAACCCTGGGGCCACTCGCAAGCCTCTGAAAATGGCGACTGCGTGGGGCAGAGTGATGTCAAACTCTAGCAAGTGACAGACACTTGACGAGGACGGCACTCAGCATGAACAGTGGGTCTTGCCGGACAAAGCAGCGACTCGAGTGACCACGAAGACAGGCAGGCAAGTTTAGAGCGACTGTGTTACAGCGTGCATCGGCACAGTTGATTGGACGGCGCCTGGGATCTGTGCCACTCGCCGATTCCTAGTACCCCTTGGCCGCGACGGGAGCAGGAACCGGGGTCAGAAGCTTTTCAATCGCTTGCGCTATCGTCCCGTTCATCGCGGAAACAACGGCCGGTACATCGCGTTGGCTGACTGTTCCAACCTCGGAAACAGAGTTTGTCCACACGGTCGCGCCTGTGGCAACGCTCACCATCTGGGCGGAGATCGCAACCTGCACTTTAACGCCGCCTTGGTAGTCGATTTCCTCAAGCTCTTCGAGTCGTCCGCTCAGAACGTAATCGACGTCGGGGCGTCCGTCGTATAGCGTCACCCGGTTGAAGCCGCCGCTCGCGCGAAGGCGATCGGCCACGGCATTGGTCAGGAACTCACGCGGATCCACCGCCCAGCGGTGGTAATTGTAAAAGCCGATCTGTTCCGGAGACGTCTTGTAAACGATGGCGCCTTGCCGCAGGTAAGTGGGGGATCGAAACTCGCGAATCGCCAAGGTGGCGTGGACATTTTCTGGCGCCGGCGGATCGGGTGGTGGCGGTAGGTGGAGCGTGTAGTAGTTCGGATACTTCACCGGTCTTCCGCAGCCCGCCAGGACCATCAGGACTGCCAGCGCAAAACCAACTCCCGTCAGATGCTTTTTCATATCCACCTTCATCATTGTTGTGGGACCTGCCGCTCTTTCGGTTGCTTGATTCGGATCAAGCTCCACGGACGCTGCTTCAGCGAATCGGTCAGCTGATCCAGGTTGTCGGTTGCCACCCGCAGGTTCTCCACCGTGTCGTCGATCTTGTAGTCGTTCGCTCGCACCATGACCTGCATGTCCGCCAGCAAGTGTTTGGCTTGCTGCAAAGTGTTCTGCAATTCAGCCAGATCCTTGCGGAGCGGCTCCCGTACATCGGTAACCGTGCCATTCACGTTCTGGACGGTGTCATCAGCATGCTGGCTGAGCGCGACCAGTTGATCGGAAATACGATCGATCTTGGGACCTTCGGTCGCCAGTATTCCGTTGACGTGATCCAGTACAGCTTGGATTTTTTGTTGGGTGGGCGGGCCGGTGACGGTTTTCAGATTGGCAAGGAGACCGCGCGCGTCGTCGCTGATGCCTTCAAGCTCTCCCTGTGCCTGCGCGATGAGCGCGTTGGCGCTGTCGGCGACATCGGCCATCTTGCCCGCGATCTCGTCCAGGCTGGCGGCCTCCTTGGACGGGATTGCGGACCCGGGACCGAGCCGCTTCGCATCGTTGCTGCCGGTGGTAATCGACAGCGCAGCGCTATTCATAATGCTCACCAGTCCCAGCTTGGCCACGGACTTCTCGTTTAATGGGGTGCCTTGCTTGACGTCAAGCAGGATTTCTATCTTGGTGGGATCTGATGTCCACGGCCGAACGGCCGTTACTTTGCCAACCGTGATCCCACCAAAGAGGACCTCAGCTCCTGGCTCAAGTCCCCCGGCGTAACGCAGATAAGTTCGATAGGGCACCGTGTCCCCACTGAACTGCGCATGCATAAGGTAGATGACCGTGAAGGCCAGGACCGCGAAGCAGCCGATGACGAAGGCTCCGACTTTCGCTTCTGTTGTCATGCTGCCTCCGGAGTGTGCAGGTATTTTTCGAAGTAAGCCGCTACCGCGGGCGCCTTTGCGATATTCCCTGGAATGCGATTGAGGAACTGCCGGACCTGGGGATCCTGACTCGCCTTGATTTCGTCCCTGGTTCCAATCGAGCAAAACCTGCCCTGATACAGCATCGCGATGCGGTCGGCGATGCGGAACGCGCTCGGAAGTTCATGAGTTACGACGATGACCGTCATCTGGAAAGCCTCTTTAAGGAGAAGGATGAGTTCATCCAGTTCCGCCGCGACAATGGGGTCCAGCCCCGCGGAGGGTTCATCGAGGACCAGAATTTCGGGACCAAGCGCAAGCGCGCGCGCCACCGCCGCGCGTTTCTTCATCCCGCCCGATAATTCCTGGGGATACAGCTTGCCGAACTCTGCCAGGCCAACCACTGCCAGCTTCATCCATACCACGAGGTCAACGATGGATGGCGCGAGCCGAGTGTGTTCGCGCAAGGTGAGGGCGACATTGTCCTCGACGGAAAGCGAATTGAACAATGCCGCGCTTTGAAACGCCACGCCGACGGAGCGCCGTACACCTTTCAGTTCGGCGGCTGAGCAACGGGTAATATCTGTCCCTTTGACGTGGACACTGCCTGACTTGGGGCGCTCCAGGGCGAGAATCTGGCGCAACAGAGTGCTTTTGCCAGAACCGCTGCCGCCCAGCAGAACCATCGTCTCGCCATGTTCGATGTCGAGGCTCAGTCCATCCAGGATCCGGCGCCCGTCGTATTCAACCACCAGGTCGCGAACTGAGATGATCGGCATCAGGATTTCACCGTGAGGTAGAAGATGGCGGTAAAGACGGCGTCGGCCACGATGACAAGGAAGGTCGACTTCACGACCGCGTTGGTTGTGGAACGTCCTACCGAATCCGGTCCTCCGCGGACCCGGAACCCTTCCAGGCACCCGACATGAGCGATGATGGTGGCAAAGGCCACGCTCTTGATGAGTCCGGTGATCACATCGCGCAGCACGATGGAATCCAATACAGAGCGGAAGTAGAGTAGTGGCGCGAGCCGGGTGCTGAAGAACATGAACAACCCGCCCGCGAGTATGCCGAAAACGTTCGAGACGACAGTGAGACAAGGGACGGTGATCAGCGCTGCCAGATACTTTGGTGCCAGGATAAACTCGACAGGTTCGAGGGCCATAACCCGGAGAGAGTCAAGTTCCTCGGTCACCTTCATGGTTCCAATCTCGGCCGCGAACGACGAGCCCGACCTTCCGCTGACCGCGATGGCTGTGATGAGCGGGCCGAGTTCACGCGTGAAGCCGACCGCAACCAAATCGATGACATAATGCAAGGCTCCAAAACGTCGCAGTTCGGAGGCTCCCTGCATGGCGAGAATGAATCCGGTACAAATCGCCATCAGGGACACCATGGGCAGCGCGTCCACGCCGATTTGCAACATTTGCCGCACTGTCGCCCGCCAGCGGTAACGGTTCCCCACGAACGGCAACGCACTCCCCATGGCGCGCAGGGTCGCCCACAGCTGCATGTTCAGGCTTCCGACGTAGTCGAGATGCTCGATCGTTTTCGTTCCGACCTTTTCGAGAACTGTTGTCATCAAGACACCTTCAACTCAGGAAAGCACCCTTACAACCACTCGTGTCGAACAGACTCAGCAGGCCCGTGACCTCGAACAGATGCAGTACGCGACCCTGCAGTCCCTTCAAGCACAACGTGGTGGGGACACTCTGAGCGATCTTGAGTCCTTCAATCAAAGTCGCAACACCCGAAGCGTCAATGTAGGAGACTGCGCCCAAATCGACGATGACGGCTTGCACGGACGGCCCATCGAGCACGGCGAGAAGCCGATCGCGCAACGCCGGCGAGGTGTCAATGCTAAGGCGTCCCCGCAAGCGCACGAGCGCCGTCCCGTCGCCCTCGGCTAGGGTGATCTCGAGATCGCTCGCAGTGGCTATGTTGCTAGTCAACGCGTTTCCCTTTCGGTGTCAGGTGCCATCCCGGCTCGCTCGCTGCGGGTTAAGGATCGATCAGAGGCATTTGTGCCAACTGCAGGTCGATCATCAATCCGAGTCTCCAATCGATCTGAAAAAACAGTGCTGTTTGCCGGCCAGATAGTACCTTGCGAAAAATCGGAATGTATTTGACTCTGAGCTGCATGAGCGACTCCTCGACAGCCGCACGCTTTCGGAGGTAGCTCTCGGCCGCGTCGCCGTTCATCGTGTCGAACGTTTGCCAGTAGTCCTTGATTAAGGCAGCTTTCGTGTCGTTGATCTTGGCCACGTCAGCTGAGTACTGGTCGTAAACTGGCCAGAACTTCTGCGCCTCGGCGTCCGTCAGGTCCATGTTGGCCGCGACAATCTGTTTCTTTTCCGATCGCAGGTCCTTCCTGAGCAGTTTCATGTCCTCATCGGTGGGGTCTTGAACGCCGGCACCGTTGGCCGGTGTGCCACCCAGAGCGCCTGGTTTCTCTGGCGACGAAGCGGAATCTTGGCAAAAGGCCAGGTCACGAGTCGAAAGCAGCGCTACAACCAGCGCTGCGGCAAAGAACAAGTGTTTCTTATGCATTGATCCCCCTTGGCCACGGATCGGCAGCGTGAAGTCTCAGACGACTGTTGCGAAGCCCGCTGATGCCGGCCTATTGTCTTTGGGCATCCACGCTTCCAATCCCAGGTTCGGGATCCCTCTGAGCTCCAAGTGCGGCCGCTTGAAGCGTTTAGAAGTGCATTCCTGGGGAGAACAAGACAATGACCCGCATCGCTGCAGGGTTGTCACTGCCAATTGGGTTGGCACATGACAACGGATCGTGTTTGTCGAGCATTTGCCGGACGGGTCCAACGGGACGCGATGAGTGATCAGGAGGGGTTCGATGACATGCGTACTGACACTCGTCAAACTCTTGACAGTCTTCGTCGAGCCGAGATGGAAGAACTGTGATGATGCTGGGTTGTCGGAGTGGTTCTAAACGCGCAGTCTGAAAGGGGATTCCAGCGGTTCGACGCGGTTGTTTCCCTATGGAACGCTGCATGCGCTTTCTCTCCTGCTCAAAGGCGAACTGTCAGCACGCCAAGAAGAGATCTGTTGGCGGGTTGTGGATTGCTTGCGAGCAAGGGCTTCGAAGGGAGCTCAATTTCTTTGGAAAATGGGGGAACGAGACTTATGAAACGTGGTTTGCTTATAACAGTCGCATCCATACTTCTCTTTACAATGGCTGCCATGGCGCAAGAATCTCGGAATGAAATCAGCGTGCAGGGAACGGGTTTCTTTACCAAAGACAGCGACGGCAACGGTATCTCGCGGACTACGACCAAGACGGGCGGTCTGGAAGTGGGATACCGCTATAACATCAATCGTTGGTTCTCGGCGGAAGCGAATTACGGTTTCGACCGCAACACGCAAAGATATTTGTCCGATGCGGGACAAGCCAGAGTCCAGTCTGATGTCCACAACGTCACTGCGGATGTTGTGGTGAAGCTGCCACTCCACATCAGTAAGTTCAGTCCTTACGCGCTGGCTGGAGGCGGGGGCCTGATCTTCCATCCCACTGGCAACGGGGGCGGGTTTGTGCCGGGCGCGGACACGCAAGCAAAAGGTGCATTCCTCTATGGCGCTGGCGCCGACTACGTCTTGACGAACCACTTTTCGTTGCGCGCGGAATACCGGGGTTTCGTATACAAGGACCCGGACTTCGGCCTTCAGAGCTTGAAGACTGATACCTGGACGCACACGGCTCAGCCGTCAGCTGGCATTGTGTACCGGTTCTAGTCGAGCCTGGGCAGCCGGGCGAATTCCGCCCTCCCCATGTCCCGGCTGCCTAGCTTCTTCGGGAAAGTCTGCAAAATCCACTGATCAAAAGGTCGCGAACCCGAGCGATCACACGCGACGAGAGTGTGGACTCTCTTGCTAGAAGCACCTTCCCTGTGTGTTCACCAAACGGCAACGTTACTTCCACCGAACGGTGACGACAAAATCACACCGGCCTCCTTCGCTTCCTCATCCATGGGATCAGGTGCAGCGATGCTCGATCTCCACGGCGACGGTGGGCAGCAGACGGTGTTTGGGCGCTGGATCCCCGAAGTGTTTGGAGTTCGGTCAGTAACGGCTCACAACATCATGTCAGAGAAACAGAAAAGAGGAACAGGACTATGACAAGCGCTCTGAAAGCAGTTATCGTCGCGCTTACGCTAACCACGGCGTGCTTGGCGCAGGAATCATTGGTCACAGTCAGCAAGAAGGGGAAACAAAAGTGGCCCGCCCAAGAGGTCGACAAGATCTACTTTTCGGCATGTTCGGCCGTGCAAAAGGAATTTGGCGGCAACCACGCAATCGGGCCCCGACTCGCGCTGGTTCTCGGTGCAGACACGAACGCCGTCAACTTCGATAAGAAGGAAGTAATGCTTATCAAATGGGATCGTGAACTGTTTGCCCAAGGCGTAGTGCTCTTGGCTTTTGAGGATCTCATGACAGAGCAGCGGCGCGCGACGATCGCCAAGCGCGCACTGAACTGGGCTGATGCCACGGTAGACGTGGCACAGATCGGAAGGTAGCTTCTCGAAGCTAGCTTCGTTCGATTCATCCCGCAGGGAAGGAAACAGCTCGTACTGACAGATCGAGAAGAAAAGAGGCGTCATGAAGATCGTTTGGCGAAATCCGAATCAGACAATTCCCAAGAAAGTGTCCATCATACGGACCGGCAGGCTGGAGGCCGCCGGTCAGGTGCAACAGTTCTACCGCAGTTCGTCGGGTGCAGGCATCATTGGAATTGAGTTTGAGCTGCGCGTGAATCGCCCGCGTGCTGCGTAAGTCGACGGAGTCCCTGGCCGTCGTCGCTTCGCGGTGCGTGTAGAATGCCGAGTTCGCAATGGCTGGCATCGGCGATATTCACCTCGAGGCATGCCGCCACCCGGGCGATACAAACCCTTGAGTACACCCCTCTGATCTCGTTGTACCCATCCCAAAACACTCTCGACCGCGCAAGCACGGGATCGGATTCTGCAGCTTCTCCGGCGAGGCGCAGCCTTGCCTATGGCTCGTAGCGAACTGGCTTGCAGAGGCTTGGCAAGTGACAGACTAGTGTGAGCCGCAAGATTGGCACCTCCCGGCACTCGTGGCAACACTTGTTGTTCAATCCCAGTGTTTCTGCCGCCACCCAGTCATCCCGCTGAATCCGGCACCCGACTAGCTTGCTATTGGTACGCCAAATGCTGTGCACATGGTTGGAAGGCGCAGCTGTATGAGAACCAATGTGGCAAAAACTCTTGATCCGACGCGTCGTAGCAGTGATGCGGTTGAATTTGAAAAAGCACTGCGGCGGAGAGTCGTGGGTCAGGACCAAGCTGTCGAAAAAGTAGTAGAGATCTACCAGATGTTCCTGGCGGGACTAAGTCCTTCCGGACGTCCCGTGGGCAACTTGTTGTTCCTCGGGCCGACAGGCTCGGGCAAGACGCGCGTTGTGGAAGCTATGACCCAGGCGCTGTTTGGCGACATCCGCGCCTGCATCAAGATCGATTGCGGGGAGTTTCAGCATTCCCATGAAATCGCCAAGCTGATCGGTTCACCTCCGGGATACCTCGGTCACCGCGAGACTCATCCCGTGCTCACGCAGGAAGCGCTCAATCAGTGGCACACGGAAAAACTGAAGCTCTCCATCCTGCTGTTCGACGAAATCGAGAAGGCTTCGGACGCACTCTGGCAACTGCTACTTGGAATCCTCGACAAAGGCACTCTCACTCTGGGCGACAACCGCCGGGTTGATCTATCGCATTGCATCATTGTCATGACCTCGAACCTGGGGGCTCGCGAGATGTCCAACCTGGCACAGGGAGGCCTAGGCTTCGCTCCAAGGAACGAGGCTTGTGAGAGTTGCTTTGACGAGAAAATCGACCGCACTGCAGCGGGAGCGGCAGGGCGGAAATTCACACCGGAGTTCATGAATCGCCTCGACAAAGTCGTGGTGTTCAGGACGTTACGCCGTGAGCATCTGCAGGAGATCCTGGAGATCGAGTTGGGCATGGTGCAACAGCGGATTCTGGCCGCCAGCGCTAATAAGTTCGTCTTTCATTGCACGCAAAGCGTCAAGAGTTTCCTGCTGGAAGAAGGTACAGACTTGAGGTATGGAGCTCGGCACCTAAAACGAGCCATCGAGAAGCATGTCGTGTCTTCTCTCGCCAACCTGGTTTCGACGGCGCAGGTAACTATGGGCGATTTCGTTCAAATCGACCTCAACCCGGAGGGCCAGATGACCTTTACTAAACAGGTAGCGAGCACAATGAGCGCACCGGAGTGGGAGCGCTTTGGAGTGCCTGCCAGTGCGCCGTCGCTGGCAGCGCGCGCTGTTGGATACATCGGGGACTCAAATCTGCGGTGATGGCGTTAAGGGTGGATAGGCAGTGAACAACAAATGGAGATTGAAAAATGCAGATAGCCTCGACAATCCCTGATTGCGCTGTTCCGCCGTTGGCGATCAGGAGGGGACAAGAGCTCCCCGGACAAGCCAGCCAAGAAGTTCGGATGGAATTCGAGAAAATTGTGTCACACCGCCTGCCACAATTCCGCCGGACAGCCATGCGCTGGCTGCGCAATCCCGAAGACGCTGAGGACGCCGTGCAGGATGCGATGCTGTCGGCGTACAAACACATCGGGGCATTTCATGGGCGCGCCCAGCTGTCGACTTGGATCACGGCGATTGTGATCAACTCGGTGCGCATGCATCTGCGGCGCCGCCCCCGCTGTCAGGTCTTGTCGCTTGACCAGGGGCCAGACGAGGGCAGATCGGGTATCGCGGAGTTCCTCGCCGACCCCAGACCCACACCCGAGCAGTCGCTAGAGCGCAGCGAATTGCGTGATCTGGTCGCCAGGCTGACCAGCGGCCTTCCAGATTCACAGCGGGCCGCTCTTCGCCTTCACCTACGAAACGGACTCTCCATCCGAGAGGCAGCGGAAACCCTGGGCGTGCCCGAAGGAACTTTGAAAGCGCAACTCGCTCGTGGTCGAGCCGCACTAACGCGACGCTTTCACGAGGTTGCAGGGAAACGCCAAACCAAACCCGCGATCCCCGATAAGGAGGCAAAGAGCAGGGATTGTAGCGCGGGTTATGCAGCGGATGCTGAGTGGTGTGAAGTACCCGCGCCGATGTCTGGTTTCCAAGGGCAACAAAGAGGGTACGAAGCCTGGGTTGGCGCATAGCTGTGCTTTCTTGCACTGTAATTTGCAACTAGTGCAGCCTCACAATTTTATGGGAAGTCGCCGTGGGGGCTCACCGGTTCCGGCGTGACTTTTCTCAATTCCTGCCGCGCGGGTCCGGACCAACCGACCCGGCCGGAACCACCCTCCCCCATTTCTGGTCGGCTTAGTCCGAGTTCGGAACGTTCGCTCGAAGCTTCACAATCGCGGGTCGGGACACGAATGGTTGGCGCATGAGAGTTGCGAGGTGCCGAGCAGTTTATGGTTGAACAGACTGATGTGCGCCACTCCTCGACCGTCAAGGTGACCTTTCGTGCTGTCCTGCTTATAGCCGTGCTGACGGCCTTGGCTTGGTGGGTTCCATACGGACCGAGCCTGATTCATCTGTTGGGGACAGGGTTGCAGAGGCGGCTGACGATCCCGGTGTTCTCGATCGGTACGCAGGGTGTGACACCGATCTCCCTGATCAAGGCTCTACTCTTCTTAGGGCTTCTCGCCGTTCTGTCGAACGGCGTCCGCAAGCTCCTGTATCGGCGCGTTTCTAGAACGAGCGCCTTCGACCCGCAACATAGCTACGTCTTGGCGCGTTTCGTGTCGCTCCTGATCTATGTCATTGGTCTGATGATCGGACTGCAGGCGGCTGGAGTGAGCTTGAACTCGCTGGCGATCTTGGGAGGAACCCTGGGCATCGGCGTAGGCTTTGGCCTGCAATCGATTGTGGCCAATTGGGTTGCCGGGTTGGTATTGCTTATCGAGCAGCCCTTTCGTATCGGGGACCGTATCGACGTCGGAGGGACCGCCGGAGTGGTCGGTCGGGTGGGAGCTCGCAGCACCTGGGTACGAACTTATGACAACGAAGTGATCATTGTTCCGAATTCCGACTTTACCACCCACCAAGTGACAAATTGGACGGTGAATGACGATCGCGTGCGCCTCGCGATCGGCGTTGTGGTTGCCCACGACAGCGACGCCGAGAAGGTTGCGGCTTTGTTGCTGGACGTGGCCCGGGAACATCCCGGCGTTCTCGCCGACCCTCCACCGGAGGCTCTGCTGAACGATCTCGGGCAGAATTTGCTCACCTTTTCTTTGCGTTTTTGGACAATCATCCAGGCGCATGACAACCACAGGCTCAAGAGTGACCTGCGAGTGCTGATTTTAAAAAAGCTCCACCAGCACGGGATCGCGATTGGCGAAACCTCGGGTTCGGCTGGGAAAGCGGCGCGCGATTGAGGCGTGTTGGGCGACTAAGAAATCGGAAGTGTCACCGAAATCGGGTAGTGGTCTGAGGCAGTGATACGGTTATGCACCTGGCCGGAGACGGCGCCTATCGGTCCGCGAACAAATGCCCAATCGATCCGGCGTCCACTTTCAAAAAGCCCACGCGAGGGAGTAGTTGGTGTTCCCCTCGCTGCTACTGCATCTTGGAATCCCGCGGTCCTGAACGCCATCGCCGCCGAGTCTTTGGATGCATCCAGATTGAAGTCTCCCGCAATCACCAGTGGACATTGAGGGTCTTGACGGGTGGCGTCCGACAAAACTTCCTCCACCTGTGAAAGCCGCAATTCATCGCTTCCACGGCTTTCTAGATGAACGTTGTAGGTTACGAGCTTGCTTCCAGCGACATTGATCTCGGATACCAACGCGATTCTTCCTCCAAGCCTTTCCTGAAAGGGCTCGATCCGCGGCAGAAACCAGCGCGGTTGCCAAAAGTGCGATTGTCGGGAAAAGCGGATCAGGCGCGGATTCGAAATGGGCCACTTCGACAGAGTGGCTTGGCCGTGGTATGCGGGAGACGCGTTGGATCCTTGGACAAGTTCCTGAAACTCTCGTCCGAACACATAATCCATCTGCAGTTTCCGTGCGATTTCTTCGGCTATGTTCAGGCGGTGAGTGCGGCGGGCATTGAGGTCAATCTCCTGCAGAATGAGAATGTCCGCATTTGTTCCTGCCAGAAAATCTATGATTCGTCGTAGCTGCAAGCCACGGTCGATGTTCCAATTCACAATGCGCACTGAACGGGGTGGCCAAAGCGTCCAGCGGAAGGGCGCGAAATTGCCGGTA
>Ga0335082_10000914_pt1 | contig 30986 bp, 19 predicted proteins | sample Lox_Sample_41_FD_206718 | JGI IMG/M metagenome (GOLD analysis project Ga0335082, IMG submission 206718) | Soil microbial communities from Loxahatchee National Wildlife Refuge, Florida, United States - Lox_Sample_4.1 | ecosystem: Environmental > Terrestrial > Soil > Wetlands | place: USA... | reverse complement strand
TGAGGCGGACACTATTGAAACGCTCTCGATCTATTTCCGGTTCGCCCAAGTCGCAGGTTTGACAGTCGATACTGAAGCGATAAGTACAGCATTTCTGAAGGTGAAAAAGGTTCGAGGGGCGAAAACGGAGGAGGATACCAAGAGCCTGATCAGAAATGCCTTTATCCAATTTCATTTCGTGCTTCTGGAGTTCGATCCCCCCGACTCATGGTATCCCACCAGCAGTAGGTATCCCACGCTCATCGAATCATTGTCGATTGATTTCGTGCGATTATACGAGGAGATTGAGGAAAGGTCACTTGTTTGGAGGGGCGAACTCGATAAAGACCTGGCTGATATGCTCCGGCGTTTTCTGAGGGGGCAGGGCTTTAAGGAGAAGAGATGAAATGGATGTTGTTTCCTGGCCAGTTGAATAGGATGTTGGGAACAACTGACCTTACAAAAATGTTCAGGCTTACAGCTAATCCGAGTGCGACCTATTAGGCAGGTATTGAAGAAAAAAGTATCACGGAAAGTATCACGGGTAACGACAAAGGGGTTAGGCTTGATTGCCTAACCCCTTGTTTTATTTGGTGGAGATGAACGGGATCGAACCGTCGACCTATGCGTTGCGAACGCATCGCTCTCCCAGCTGAGCTACATCCCCCAATGCGGGTACTCCGGGCTTCTCATCGGCCCTGACATTGAAATATACCGCAAACCTCGCCGCTTTGAAAGAAAAAATTTCACATTAGGAGAGGGAGGAGCACGGTGAATTCGACCCCATGACCGGGAATGTTGTGCAGGTGCAGCTTCCCCCCATGGTTGATGACAATCCGGTTGGAGATGGGGAGACCGAGACCGGTGCCGCACTGTTTGGTGGTGAAGAACGGATTGAAAATGTGATTGAGTTTCTCCACCGGAATGCCCCCACCGGTATCTGCAACCTTCACCGAAACCGCTTCGCTCCCGTTCAGTCGTGCGTGGGAGACGGTTATATCCAGCTGGCCGCCGCCGGTCATTGCCTCGTGGGCATTAAGGAAGAGGTTGATGAAGACCTGCTTCAACTGTTGACAATCTCCCAGGAGCGAAACACCCCTGGCAGGGAACTTCTTGAGGACCCTTATATTCCCCTCCTCGAACGCAGGCGTTACCAAAGCCAGCGCCTCTTCGATAATTGATCTGATATTGCAGTGATTATAGCAGATCGTAGTCTTCTTCGAAAAAGAGAGGATGTCCGTCAGCATCTTTTCCAGCCTAAGCACCTCACAGACGATTGTTTCAGCATACTCCATGGCGGGAGATCCAGCAGGTACTTTCTTCTCAAGACGCCGGGCAAAGCCGCCGATGGAAACGAGGGGCCCCTTCAGTTCGTGAGCGATGCTGGCCGCCATCTCCCCGATGGTCGCAAGCCTCTCTCCCTGGATAAGCTGCTCCTGAGCCTCGCGAAGACTCCGGTTGGCATCTTCGATGCGGTTGTACAGCATGGAATTCTCGACTGCCATGCCGGCCTGGTTCATAAAGAGTTGCAGGAAACTCAATTCATCGTGATTCAGGGGTTTGTTGCGCATTGGATTATCGACGACCACCACGCCGACCACCTGGCCCTTGGCAATGAGGGGGGCCGTGGCAAAGGAGAGGATGCCGAAACGCCGGACGAAATCCCGGTCTACCCTCTTGTCGGAAAGCGCGTCGGGGATGAGGATCAGCCTCTTTTCCAGCACCGCCCGGGACGCCACGTTACGCATCTTGTTGAGGGGAAGGCGAGAGGCTCGTACCTGCCGGCTCAATTCCGACTCCTGCTGACGGGCCATATCCTCCTCGGAGATATCCCAGCGGCCTGCAAGGAGATCGCGCTCTTCCGTCCCCGAACTCATAAGTCCTACGACATTTTCCCGGTCCACCCCCAGCATTCCCTGCATGACTCCGGCTCGCTCATTGATGAGGAAGAGCATGGCCCTGTCGAAGATGGGATCGGCGCCGGAGGTCAGGACCGTGAGAATGAGGTGGATCAGCTTGTTAAGCCTGATGGTGGAAAGCATGGTATTGCTGACGCGGTATAACAGGGAAAGCTCCGTGAGCTTTCTGTCGTTATCCGCAACGAGCTGCAGCATTTTCTGATACGCGGCCGATCCTGCCAGGGCATTGGCGATCAGCACCGCCATACCCGTGAACAGATCGAGGCATGCCTGGTCGAAGATCAACCATCCGCCATTTTTGCGCCGGGGGCAGTACACGGTCATCGTGCCGAAAATGTACCCGTCGAAAAGGAGCGGCACCGATACGACTGACGGCGGGAACTCCGCAGACAAGTGCAATGATTCCTTGTGAAGCGGTTTACCGCTGTCGAGAACCTGGGCAGAGAGGGATGATTCCTGGTCAAGGAGTCCCGGCAGGCACCTGCGGAGAGAATTCTGACATTTTTTGAACGCCCCTCCCGGGATTCCCCGATCGGGCATGATGCGTACCACGATGCAGGACGATTTCGTCCTGGCAGCACAGAAATTCAGAATACGGGCTACGATGTCCTGGGGGGAAGCCACCTTGTTGAGCAAACCGCCGAGATCACGGATGATTGCCGCATGCCTTGTCCTCGTTTCGGCCTGTTCCTCAAGGTTCTTCTCTTCGATGACACCGGCCACGACACGACAGATGTCGTTGAGCACTTTCCGGTCGACGCCGCGACGTGGCATACCCTGTTGCAGTTCCAATGCCACCGCCCCGAAGAGGCTGCCCCCTTTCACGACGGGGAAAGAGATCATTTCCCCAGAACCGTTCCGCAAAAGTTCGTCGGGATGAACTGCTCCCCTCACCCCTTCACCCAGAGGGATGCGGCAGGGGACGGTCTGTGTGGGACCGCTGCTGGAAATCATCGAAACGAGGTGCCGTTGCTCGCCGTCAGCCAGATACACCGTGGCGGAACAGCTGTAAGCCGTTGCCAGACATCGGGTGAGGGATATGAGACGCGCATGGGGGGAGAGGTGGCAGGAACTTGCTATCCGAACAACACTACTCAAGAGGGGATACCTGTCCGGAACAGCCATGTCAACTCCGGTGGGGACTCCCCCCGGTTCGGGGGGCGAGAATGAAGAGCCTACACGGGAAAAGGGATCAGCGGAGTTTTTCCTTCTTTTCTTCTTCGATCTTACAATCAATGCAGAGCGTGGTGACCGGTCGAGCCCGGAGCCTTCCTTCGCTGATATCTTCGCCACAGACCTCGCAGACTCCGAAGGAACCGTCATCTATCCGTTCCAGGGCCTCTTTGATCTTGTTGATGAGCCTTCGTTCACGGTCGCGGATCCGCAGTTCGAAATTGCGGTCGGATTCCTGAGTCGCCCGATCGTTCGGGTCGGGGAAGTTGGTGGTATCCGCCGTCATCTCAGACACGGTTTTCCCCGCCTCTTCCAGGAGAGACCTCATCTCCTCCTGAAGAACGCCTCTGAAGTGTTCCAACTTTGTTTGATCCATACTTGATTCTCCATTTATCTGAATAACCAATGCAATTTTATGAAAATCCTGCCATCAAGTAAAGGAAAATCATCACGCGTGACAGGCGCTGCGTCAAAAGATACGCTCGAGTGCCTCTTCAACCGATCTGACACCCTCGATTTCCATCCCCTTGACCTTCACCTGTTTGAGATTGCCGGCGGGAAGAATACAGCGGTTGAATCCGAGCTTGGCAGCCTCCTTGACCCTGACTTCCGGCTGGGCAATCCCCCGCACCTCTCCGGCAAGCCCCACTTCCCCCAACAACAGACACCGGGAGTCCACGGTCTTGTCCAGGTGACTGGATGCAACGGCAGCAACCATCCCCAGGTCGGTCGCCGGCTCATTCAGTCTCACCCCTCCTGCCACATTGAGAAATATGTCCTGGCCCGCCAGACTGAAACCTATCTTCTTTTCTAGGACAGCAACGAGAAGCGACAGCCGGTTGTGGTCAACGCCGATGGTAGTGCGGCGGGGAACTCCCAGAGAAGAGGCCGTGACGAGAGCCTGGATTTCCACCAGGAGGGGCCTGCTCCCTTCAAGGGCTGCCACGACCACCGATCCGGCAACTCCCAACGGTCTCTCCGACAAGAAAAGCTCTGAAGGGTTCTTGACCTCGCACAACCCTGTATCCTGCATTTCGAACACACCGATTTCATTGGTGGAACCGAACCTGTTCTTGACTGCCCGCAGGATTCGGTAGGGATGGCCGGCATCACCCTCGAAATAGAGCACCGTGTCGACCATATGCTCCAGGACCCTCGGACCGGCGATAGAGCCGTCCTTGGTAACGTGTCCGACGATGAAAACCGGGATGCCGCTTCCTTTTGCGAGCATCATGAGCCTTCCCGCCGATTCCCTCACCTGGCTGACACTCCCCGGTGCCGATTCGAGGGAAGACGTGAAGACCGTCTGGATGGAATCAACCACCACGACCTTCGGCTGCACGCGATGAACATGGGTCAGAATCCTTTCCAGAGCTGTTTCCGCCAGGACGAACAGATTGCCGGCGTTCACCCCCATCCGCTCGCCACGCAGTTTTATCTGCTGGGCAGACTCCTCGCCCGACACGTAGAGAATCTTCCCTCCTCGTTTTGCCAGCAGATCTGTCGCCTGAAGCAACAGGGTCGATTTGCCGATGCCGGGGTCGCCGCCGATCAGCACCAGGGAGCCGGCGACCAACCCCCCTCCCAGCACCCGGTCAAACTCGGAGATACCACAGATCAGGCGGGTTTCCGCAGCAACTGCGACCTGGTCGATCGGCATCGGTGCCTGCGCTGTGGCATTCGACGTTTCACGCGATCCCGCAGCCAGCCGGACCTCTTCGACAAGGGTGTTCCATGAAGAACAGTCAGGGCATTTCCCCAGCCATTTTGCCGACTGGTAACCGCATTTCTGACAGGCGTACAAGGTCTTTTCTTTCACGTGGTTCCGCCTCCGCAACAACTACCTGGCAGGATACTACCCTCTTTACGAAACAGTGTCAACGGAAGCACGCGCCTGCATCAGATGGGTTTTCCCCCAGCCACCCCGATTACCTTTGAAAAAACCGGACGGGTAGGATACTATTTGCCCCATTTCCCACTTCGATCACGAACCGATGACGGGTAGCCAAGATCCCGGCATCAGAAGGGGTTCGTCCGCTGTCGGAATCCCTCTTGCGTCATCCATGTGCCCGACAGGCCCACGTAGCCAATTGATTCAGGAGAACCTGCTCCCCAACGCCCGGAGGATTCAATCATGAAAACAAACATCAAAGCCGCTCTCCTTTCCGCGCTGGTACTGCCGGGACTGGGACAACTCCGTACCGGACGCAAGGCAAAGGGAATACTCATCATCGCAGCCGTAAACATCTTTCTGTTGATAGCGGTGACCTCCACCATCCGAAGCATGGGGAAGGTCGCAGGCCCCGCTGGCGGCGGGGAAAAGGACGCCGCCCAGACAATTGCCGCTCTCCAGAAGGAATCCCCCATGGCCGGATGGTTGTTGCTTCTGTTCTTCATCATCTGGGCATATGCGGTCATCGATGCCCTTCTCGACCGGCATAGCGACACGGACCGGCACCCACTGCAGATGTAACCGCCAGATGCGGGGAGAGTGTTCCAGCGGTGATACCGGGAAACTCCATGAGCTTCTCAAGCCCATGAAGAAGGTCCACGCTCGATAGAATATTGTTTGACAAATTACGCAGTTCTGTGCGATAAAACCTTGCCTGTATACTTTCACTAAACTGCGCGTCGTGGTACGTTGAAGGTGGCCATAAGCCCATCGGCAAACCGTCCGGCAATTCGGCCGGTTAGAAGCGGCCCGCTTTTTTGGGCAGCAGAGCGCGCAGGACATTTTTACCCACAGTAAAATTATTCTTTCCCCTGACAAAGAGGCGGACCAGAACGAACCCGGTCGCGGGACGAGGTAACGGCAAATGTATTATACACAGGTTCTCTCCACCGGAGGAGGGATCCCGGACAGAGTGGTATCGAACGATCACTTCGGCTACCTGGTGGAAGATGCCGACAACTGGATCCTCTCCAGGACCGGCATCCGCGAGAGACGGTTTGTCGAGCCCCACGAGGCCACCTCCGATCTTGCGGTGCGGGCCGCGGAAAATGCCCTGGAAATGGGCAAAATCGATCCGTCGGAACTCGACTGCATCATTGTCGGCACCTCGACCGCCGACATGATTCTTCCGTCAACGGCCTGCATGGTCCAGAAACGCATCGGCGCCGTCAATGCCTTTGCGTTCGACATGAATGCCGTCTGCAGCAGCTTCGTGTATGCAGTGGAGATAGCCGACAATCTCATCCGCTCGGGAAAATACAAAAAAATCCTGGTCATTGGCGCTGATACCTATTCCAAGATCCTCGATTTTCAGGACAAGAGCACTAGCCCGCTGTTTGGTGACGGCGCCGGAGCAGTCATTCTCGGGGCGACGGAAGAGCGCAGGGGAATCCTCCAGAGCATTATCAAGAGTGACGGCAAGGGGTGGGAGCTGATCCAGGTCCCTTCGTCGGGATCACGAAAGCCGATTACCGCAGAAACCATCGCTTTGCGGGAAAATACCTTCAAAATGGAAGGGAAGAAAGTCTTCGTCTTCGCCACCGACGTAATTCCCCAGATTATCGAGGAAGTGACCGCCAAGGCCGGCATAACACCCGACCAGCTTGATCACATCATCCCCCATCAGGCCAATGTCCGGATCATCGACTTCATTTCCAAGAAACTCGACATCCCCAAGTCCAAGTTTCTCCTCAATCTCGATCGGTACGGCAATACCGCCGCGGCATCAGTGGGGCTCGCCCTGAACGAGAACCTCCGGAACGGCGTCATCAAGCCGGGGAACATGGTCCTGATGATGGGGTTCGGCGGTGGGCTTTCCTGGGGCGGGATCCTCATCCAGTTTTAGTGCGCCGCTTACCCGCTTCTTCACTCCCACCACTCCATCGGCAAGTGACAGCGCCTTGAGCCCGTTTTCTTCCATGGTTTCGGCCAACAAACACTTCGGCGACCGTTTTTTCCAGCCGTCGTGAAAACGGTTGGCCACCAGCAGGATTCCGCCTAGCCGCAGCCGCCCCGAGAGAGCCTGCACCGTTTCCTTCAGACCATCCCTTTCATGTACCGCAGGTCCGCCTAATAGGCCGTTGCAGAGGATCACATCGTAGCTGCCGGCAATCCGTTGACGCACGTCCTCCTGCACGAAACGCAGTCGCCCGGTTATTCCCCGAACGATGAGAGGACTGATTCGTCGCCGGTATTCTCGTTCCCTCTCCGCATCATGGGGAAAATAGCAGTGTGCGGCGGCAAACAGCTCCACCGGCTCCAGGGTCGATCCGTGCACCACGAGGTTTTCTCGGTCGATCCCTTCGTCGACGAGCAGTTGAGCCAGTTCATAGGTTCCTTCGCCCGTACCGCAGGCAGCGTCGAGACACCGGACGGTGCCGTCCAGGTGCGACCGGGTATGCCGTACCCAGTCACGGATAAAGGCCAACTGCTCCGGATAGCGCCCGAAACTGCCGCCATGCTTTCCGGGAAGCATCACCGAGAAGACAAAGCGGAGCCGCAACGTTTCGTCGGCCATGAGAACACGCACGAGATCTGCCGGATTCACCCTGCGAAATTTGGGAGGGAGCTTGCCGAGGCAATCGAGCCAGTTTGCCGCCGAGGAGAAGACAAATGGCTGAGGAGGATATCCGCTACGGACGCCCACGGCAAAGAGACGGGAAATGGCCCTCCTGATCTCGCCCATCGGGAGATACAGCTCCGTCAGTTTCGCCTCCTCCCGGGAAACTGCCAGGCCGGGCGCCCACAGGCCGTAGGGAAATGTCGAGGCATAGGTCCGAAAACGTTCATCGAGCCTGGCCACCCTGCGGTGCAGGTCCGGATCGGCGATCTCCCCCTCCACCAGGAGGTGGGACAGCCTCTCCCTGATGTCGTAGAGATCGATAGAGGGAGTATACTCTGCGGGAATACTGTTCATTGAACCGGCATCGTTACCGATGAATTGTCGAACTCTCGAAGGAATTCCATTCCTGGCAATTACGCCTCGACACCGGTGGCTGTCAAGAGGAAAGAGATAAGCACCAGCCAATGAATAATGTTGTCTGGCCAGTCGCTGCCATGGTACAGTATCTATATGCAGACATTCCGTAACATCAGGACGTTCGTGCGTATCGCCGTACATACCACCTTTCCACGACCCGGGGCTCTCGAATTCATGACTTCGCCGGCACCTGCGGCACTCCTTCCATCAGTGCAAGATGGTACGCCGGTCTGCGGTAGAGCTATTGCTGTTTTCATGTCCGATCCCGGCTCTTCCTGTGGCCCGGAAGGAGATCTGGCCCTATTCTTCCCGGACTGTCCCGTCCTTGCCGCCCCCCTGCTCCTCTTCCGGCTGAAGAGGACAGGCTTTTCCCGCTGCCGAGCCGTCGCGGCCCACGGAGGCATCATCCTGACAGCCGTGAGATAGGCATATCCGGAAGGAGCGATCCCTGGTGACGACGTGATGGCATAACCCTTTTCAAAATTTTGACACTAATGCTTGCACACCCGTCTTTTTCGTCGTACTATTGACGGGAAACGCCTGCCATTCCCGGTGGTCAACATGCTGGTCATCACGAGCAGCAATCCCATCTGTAGGGGAAGTTGCCCAGCGGTGAATCGTCCCTGCCAGCTGCCGCAGGGGAGCCCGCTCCATCGCAGACCCACGAGGGCGGCTGACTGACTGCATAGATTTCCTGTGCGCATCTGAGGTAACCATGGAAAATGCGACCATTCTCGTCGCGGACGACGATCGCAAGACCAGGGAATTCGTTGCCGCCTTTCTCCACCACAAAGGCTACCAGGTCCTGCAGGCAACCGACGGACAGGATGCCCTGGAGAAGATCGAATCGGGCGACGTCCAGATGGTTTTGACCGACCTGATGATGCCACGCCTCAACGGACTGGAATTTATCAGACGGGTCAAGGTGCTGCGGCCGGAGATCGTAACCATCGCCTACAGTGCCTACGCCAACCGGGAGATGACTGCGAGCCTCCTTACGGCGGGTGCTTTCTTTTATCTGGAAAAACCTTTCCAACTGGAAGATCTTTATACCCACATCAAGCGGGGAATGGAACATCATGCACTGCAGGGGCTGAGTTTCCGCGCGAAACCCCTCTTGAAGAACCGCTCCATGATGCATGACATCATCGGCGAGAGCGAGCCGATGCTCTCCCTTTTCCAATTGGTCGAAAAGGTGGCCGGGTCCGACTCCACCGTCCTCATCCAGGGGGAATCGGGTACCGGCAAGGAACTGGTTGCCAGGGCGATCCATGAACTGAGCAACCGCAGAACCAAGAATTTCATTCCGGTCAATTGTGCCGCCATACCCGACGAATTGCTGGAAAGCGAGCTGTTTGGCCATGTAAAGGGTTCATTTACCGGCGCCATCGCCACCCGCATCGGTTGTTTCGAAATGGCGGATAAAGGGACTCTGTTCCTCGATGAAATCGGCGACATGAAGACAAACCTGCAGGTCAAGCTTCTGAGGGTCATCCAGGACAAGGAAGTAGAGCCTGTAGGCGCCAGTCGCTCGAAAAAGGTTGATGTGCGGATCATCGCCGCCACGAACCACAATCTCGAAAACCAGGTCGCTCAACGGGCGTTCAGGGAAGACCTCTACTACCGGCTCTCCGTGATTCCCATTGTCCTGCCTCCCCTGCGGGAACGCAGGGAGGATATCCCCCTCCTTACCAAGAGCTTTCTGGAGAAATTCGCCCGCGACAACCAGCAGCGGTCGAGGATGATTGACCAGCGCTGCATGGAAACCCTCTGCCAGTACGACTGGCCCGGCAATGTGCGGGAATTGAAAAATCTCGTGGAGCGTCTTCTTGTCCTGAAGGAGAGCGGCATCATCACTATTCAGGACCTTCCGGAAAAATACCGGGGGGCAAGGCCGGCATCGGTTTCCGAGCCGGTCAATCTCCCCGACGATGGCCTGTGCCTTGTCTCCGCCGTGGAAGAATTTGAAAACCGCCTCATTCTCCAGGCCCTTGAAAAAACCGGCGGTAATAAAAAAGCCGCCGCCCAGCTTCTCAACCTGAAACGGACGACCCTCATAGAGAAACTGAAAAAGAAAAAGCTCAGTCACCCAGCCGCACGAGCATCCAATTTCTAACAAAACCCCTTTCCAGACCTTGCCGGCCCGGGACCCTCTGCACCGGCCATCCGGCTCTCCCGCACGGGATTTATCCATTGACAATGCACCGGGATGTTGCTAGCATTTCTAGTTTCGGGGGATGTAACTTCCCTCGTGAGCGATACTTTCTGTGGAAAGCAGCATTGTGACCCATACCTCCCTCATAGAGGCCCCCATACCAAAGGGAGTCAGCGATTTTCTCCCGGAAAAGGCCGACAAGATCGGCTACATCGAGGGAAAAATCCAGCGGGTTTTCGAACTCTGGGGATTTCGCCGTATTATTCCACCACTCCTCGAGTTTCTGGACGTCATGTCGTTCGGCATGGGAGACGACCTCAAGGAGAAGGCCTTCCGGTTCGACGACCGGCAGAGCGGGAAACTTCTGGCCATCCCCCCCGACATCACCCCCCAGGTGGCCCGCATCGTGGCAACACGGATGCGGGGGTATCCACCCCCTCACCGGCTTTGGTACAGCGGCCGGGTCCTCAGACACGCGGAACTCCAGTCGGGAAGGAACCGGGAGATATACCAGGCGGGGGTCGAACTCATCGGCCTCGATTCCCCCGAAGCGGATGCCGAGATGGTGGCGATGGCTGTGGAGGTGCTCCGAGGGCTCGGTTTCGATGATTTCAAGATCGATCTCGGCCAGGTGGAATTCTTCCGCGGCATCATGGCCGCCTCGGGGCTTGACGCATCGCCCCAGAGACATCTCCGGGATGCGATCGGGAAGAAGGACACCTCGGCTGTTCGCTCCCTTCTGGAGCAAGCTTCGGCCTCCGATGCGGTCAAGGAGGCGATCTCCCTCCTTCCCCGCCTGTTCGGGGGGCGGGAAGTCATCGCGGAAGCGGAACGGGTGGCCGGGAACGACCGTTCCAGGAGGGCCCTCGCCAACATCTCCCAGGTGGTTGACATCCTCGATATCCATGGAGTGTCCGACTACCTCACCATCGATCTGGGGGAGATTCGCGGCCTCGATTACCACACGGGTCTTACCTTCGAAGGCTTTGTAGGGGGACTCGGCGAACCGGTCTGCGGTGGCGGACGCTACGACGCCCTGACCGCCAGGTATGGATTCCCCGCACCGGCCACCGGCTTCGCCTTCTCCATCCTGGCCCTGCTGTCGGCCCTGGAACGGAGACCGGACGTGGAGGCATGCAAGACGAGGGATTTCCTCCTCTTCAACCTTAAGGAAGACCGCAGCGAGGTTCTGGAAATCGCCCAGCATCTCCGCAGGTTGGGGTTTTCCACCGCCCGGGATATCATTCGCCGTGATTTCGCGAACTCCCTTGCCTATGCCAAGAGGATGAACATTCTCCGGATGATTGTCATCGGCGGCGACTACTGCGGGGATGACGAGGTGTACCTCGTGCGGGTCGCGGACAGGAAAGGGAAGGCAATAAAGAAATCCGAGCTTTTCAGGGATGCATCTCCCCTGACATCTGAATTCTGACGAGGAGACGGTTCATGGCAAACGTGGTAGTAGTTGGCGCCCAGTGGGGTGACGAGGGAAAAGGAAAAGTTGTCGACATCTACACCGAATTTGCCGATGACGTGGTCCGTTACCAGGGGGGGAACAATGCCGGACACACCCTCGTGGTCGGGAGCGAGAAGGTGGTTCTCCATCTCATTCCCTCCGGAATACTCCACGCCGGCAAGCGCTGCATCATCGGCAACGGCGTGGTCCTCGACCCCGAAGTATTCATCCGGGAGGTCACCAATCTCAAGGCCGCCGGCCGCTTCCAGGACGATTCCTGCCTTCTTCTCTCCGAGTCCCTCCATATCATCATGCCCTATCACAAGCGGATCGATATTGCCAGGGAAGCCAAAAGCGGTGCGAAAAAGATCGGCACCACCGGCCGGGGAATAGGTCCTGCCTACGAAGACAAGATAGGTCGGCGCGGGATCCGGCTTATGGACCTCCTCGACCGGGATACCTTTGCCCGTAAACTGCGGGAAAACATCGAGGAAAAGAACGTGATCCTCGAAAAGCTCCTCGGCGACACGCCGTTTACCTTCGAAGAGATTTTCGAGCAGTACTGCGGCTATGGAGAGATCCTCCGGAAATACGCCGCCGACACCACCATCGTTCTCCACCGGGACGTCGCCGCCGGGAAACGGATCCTGTTCGAAGGGGCCCAGGGGACACTCCTCGATGTCGACCACGGCACCTATCCCTTCGTCACCTCGTCATCCACCTGTGCCGGAGGGGCCTGCACCGGCACCGGCGTAAGCCCCCGGGATATTCACGAGATCGTCGGCATCTCCAAGGCCTATGTAACACGGGTTGGCGGCGGTCCGTTCCCGACCGAGCTGGAGGATGCCGATGGGGAAAAGCTGCGCACGACCGGCCACGAGTTCGGCGCTACCACCGGCCGGCCTCGGCGGTGCGGCTGGTTTGATTCCCTCGTCGTGCGGTATGCCGTCCGGGTCAATGGCCTTACGGGCATCGCCCTCACCAAGCTCGATGTGCTCGATGATTTCGACACCATCAAAATCTGCACCGGCTATTCCTACAACGGAAAGGTCCTGGACGAACTCCCCGCCAACCTGGAAATATTCTCCCAGTGCCGACCGGTGTACGAAGAGATGCCCGGCTGGAAGACCGACATCAGCGGAGTCCGCACCTTCGCCGAGCTGCCGGAAAAGGCCCGGAGCTACGTAAAGCGCCTTGAGGAACTGATCGGCTGCCCGATCGTTCTCGTTTCCGTGGGGCCCCGTCGTGACCAGACCATTATGCTGAGGAACCCGTTTGCGGCTGAATAAAAAAAGAACAAATTGCTTGACTGATAATTTATTTTCCTGTATAAGTCATAATTCCTCAGCATGAGCCGCTAGCTCAGTCGGTAGAGCACCTGACTTTTAATCAGGTGGTCGTTGGTTCGATCCCAACGCGGCTCACCATCAAGTCCCCTTCGTCTAGCCCGGCCCAGGACACCGCCCTTTCACGGCGGCGACACCGGTTCAAATCCGGTAGGGGACGCCACATTTTAACGGCCGATTTCTTTTTTGAAATCGGCCGTTTTCTTTTCGCATAACTTCAGTCATCCTTCTGGCCGCTCACGATTCCCAGACAATCATAGTGTTAAGACGTTTGAGCCCGGCATGGGTTACGGGCAGTGGTTCAGTGTTCCGCTAACCTGTGCGGGGTAAGAATTTGGTGACTTTTACGAACCCATACTAATACAGGTCATAAGAAAATCAGGAAGTTATGAAACTCCCCATCCTTTCCCGCCTCCCCCTGTAGCTATGATCCCCTCAAACAAATTCACACCCTTTTTTCGGTAGTGCGTACACATGCTCGTCGCCTTTGCCGAGTCTTCTCCGCTCCGCAAAAAGTTTCCGAAACGAGCAATCAAGCGTCATGCCTTTGACTTATCCACAGGAGCCCCTTTCGGCATGGCACCAACACGCTGTAATAATTGCATAAAACACACTACTGTACTTGGCGCTAAATTTGCTTTATTTAATTATGCCAGTTTAATAATTTACATAAAAAGCCTTTCATGATAACCACGTACACCTCCCCTCGGTGCGATTCAAGGATGGACTGTAAGACTATTGCGGGGTGAAACTTAATTCTAAGGAGGAGTCAACCATGGCAGATTGCGAATTTCTAGGCGGATGCATATTTTTCAATGACCAGATGAAGAGTATGCCATCAACAAGCGAAGTGTTTAAACTACGATACTGTAAAGAAGATTATTCCGATTGTGCCCGATACCTAGTCCGCATGGCACTCGGAAAGGGTGCGGTTCCTGAAGATATGTTTCCCAACCATATTGAGCACGCGAGGCAAATGATCTACAAAGGATAGGGAACATCTGCTAAAAATAGGAGAAATTCTCTCCTTCGGACATGAAAAAAGTCGAAGCGCGTCCGCCGGGGGACGCCAGACTTATAAAGGTCATCACTTTTACAAAGTGGTGACCTTTTGTCGAATTTACCCCCGACTGGCGCTCACCCGTATAACTTGCGCAACGCAACTTATTTCAGTGCAGAATTATCGGAAGGATTTCCGATCTTGCTTTTCTAACGAACTATCCCACCTACCGCCGCCAGTGCGATGTCCTTCAGCCCCTTCAAATCCAGTTTGCCGGTCCCGAGGACCGGAAGGGCCTCCACTTCGACATAGCAGTCCCGACCCGGTTTCCAGAGGTTGGGAAGTGCACTCTCCGACATGTGGCGGTGCAGGGTTTCGGCATCGGTCGCTTCCCTGGCAAAGACCACCACCAGCCGTTCCCCCTTCTTCTCGTCGGGCACGGCGGTAACCGCCACCACACCGGCCTGTCCAAGGCGGGAGTGCAGTTCGTCCTCCACCACTCCGTGGGGGACCATCTCGCCGCCGATCTTGCTGAAGCGGGACATCCGGTCGGTGATGCGGATGAAGCCATCGTCGTCCATGACGCCGATGTCGCCGGTGACATACCAGCCGTCCCGGACGACCTCCGCAGTTTTGTCGGGCCTTCCCAGATAGCCGAGCATGACGTTGGGGCCCTTCACCAGGATCAGTCCCGGCTCGCCCGGTTTCAGCACCTCGCCGCTTTCCGGGTCAACCACGCGGATCGCCACGCCGGGGACCGGATGGCCCACGCTCCCCTCCTTTGACCCATGCTGCTCAACCCCGTCGATTTCCACGTCCGGGAGGCTGAGCGTAATGATCGGCGACAGCTCGGTGGCGCCGTACCCCTCCATCGGCCTGATACCGAACTTCTCCTGGAAGGCATCGGCCACCTTTCCCTTCAATTTCTCCGCGCCGGTCATGACGAGGCGCAATGTTGCGAAATCCTCCTTCTTCGCCCGTCGCAGGTAGGCCAGGAGGAACGTCGGGGTTGCCAGAAGCAGGGTCGATTTGTGCTCGCGGACAACCTGGGCGATCTTTTCTCCGTCCATCGGATTCGGATGGAAGGCGGCCGAGAAGCCACTCACGAGGGGGAACCAGAGAGTGCCGGTAAACCCGAGGGAATGGAAGAAGGGGAGGGCCGAACAGACATTGTCGTCCAGACTCACCCGGAAGACCATCCGCAGGGCTTCGATATTGGACATGATGTTGTGGTGGGAAAGCATCACCCCCTTCGGCTCGCCGGTGCTGCCGGAGGAGAAGATCACCGTGGCTGTCCGGTCCGCGCTGAATCCCTCCCGGTGGCAGAGTTGCCGAGGCGGCAAGAGGCGGGCCTTGAGCCAGGCAACGAGTTTATCCGTACCGGAGATGGTCGGCAGGATATCCTCCAGGAAGACCAGCCCTTCCACCCGCGGCAGTGCCGGCAGCTTCTCAAGAAAGGCTTGGGAACTGATGACCGTCGTGATGCCGCATTGGTCAATGGCTGATCGGAACGACCCCTCGGCTGCGGTATAGTTCAGGTTGACCGGTACACGGCCGATGAGGGAGAGGGAAAGATTGGCGAGCACCCCTCCGACGGAAGGGGGGAGCAAAACTCCGACATGTCCCGCGGAGTCATCACCCACTGCTCCCGTCTTTTCCTCAGCGGCGGTCAACAGAGCTTCGAGCTTTTTCCCCAACGCCAGGGCTGCCACCAATGTATCGCCGTAGGTGAGCGCCTTGCCGGAGGTGTCGGCGACTGCTCGGCGCCTCCGGTGTGCCCTGGCCGTGCGGACAAAGTGTTCCTCCAGCGGGCGACGCTGGGATTTACGGGAGTCGAAGTAGGCGCAGGAAAGTTCCGCCACCTGCTGACGGACCTCCATTGCCGAGCTGGTGGCCAGCATGGGAGTTCCGAACAGTATGGTGACGGGGTACGGGAGGCTGACCGGCAACCGCGAAAGGAGCCGTCCGTATGCATAGCTGAAGATGCTTCCCCAGGCCCCTCCGATGTATACGGGGATGACCGGGTAGCCGCTGTCCTTCACGATCCGCTCGAATCCTCCCCTGAACTCCCGCAGCATGCCGTTGCGGGTGAGGGCTCCCTCGGCGAAGATGCAGACCATGTATCCATCGTCGAGGGCCCCGCGGGCCCTCTTGATGAATTCCACGAGTCCCTTCCGGCCGTCGCTCGAAGAGACCGGAATAACCCCCATCAGCCGGAAAAGTCCCCGCAGCAGCCGGGTATCGTAAATTTCCCGCTCCATGACGAAGCGGATGCGACGCTGGTTGGTGGCGATGAGAAGGAGGGCGTCCGCCCAAGTGACGTGGTTGGGGATGAGAAGCGCGGGGCCCTCCACGGGGAGGTTTTCGCCGCCGATGATGCGGATCCTGTAAAAGATCCGCATGGTGACGAGGGCAATGAAGCGGAGGAGGAAATCGGGGAGAATCCAGAAGGAGAGGATGGTCAGGATGAGGGTCATGCACCCCAGGACGCTGAACCCCTGGGCAGCGGAGAGGCCGAGGGGACCGCTGCAGAGCCAGGTCAGGGCCGCGGCCATGAGGACCCCCAGCCAGTTGATGAACACGGAGGCTGCAACGACCTCACCCCGTCTGGCCGGCTCGGCCCGGTACTGGATGAAGGTCTGGAGGGGAAGGCTGAAGATACCCGCGCTCAGGCCGAAGTAGACGATGATGGCCAGGCAGACAGGAAGGCTGGCCGGCGCCGCGTGGAGCATGATGGGGGCGACGGTCAGGCCGATGGCACCGATGGGGACGATGCCGAATTCCACGTCACGGCCGGAGAGCTTTGCCGCCAGAAGGGTGCCGCCGCCGATACCGAGTGCGGCCGCCAGGAAGAGGTAGCCGCTCTGGGCACCGCCGAGGGAGAGGCGTTGCATGCCGTAACTAATGAGATTGAGCTGGGTAAAGGCCCCCACGAACATGAACCAGGCAAGCCCGATCATCGCCAGCATCAGGTAGCGGTCGTGACTTACGGTCCTGATGGTGCGGAGTATTTCCGCCGGAAAGAGCGCGACGCGCCTTTCCCGGTCGGCCGCGGGGGTCGCCGGCAGCCCCCAGGCCGCAACCAGGCCGACCAGGGAGAACCCCAGGGGTACCAGGACCGCCAGCCAGAATCGCCCTCCCACGGACTGGGCAAGGAGCGAGGCCATTGCCGTGCCGATGATTATGGCCAGATAGGTAAACGATTCCATGAGGCCGTTGGCCCTGGAGAGCTGACCGGTGGAAGTCAGCTCGGGGATGACGCCGTACTTGGCCGGTGCAAAGAAGGCACTGTGGGCTGCCATCAGGAAACCCACGGCATAGAGCCCGCTCTGCCAGCCGGACAGGAAGGCGAGCGCCGCCAGCAGGATGATGGCAATTTCCGCCCCCTTCACCGTCACGATTACCCGCGACTTGCTGAGCTTGTCGGCCAGGCAGCCGGAGGGCGCCGAAAAGAGCAGGAAAGGAAGGACGAAGAGTGCCCCGACTACGGCAGCGATTACCCCGGAAGTTGCCGGTCCCCGGACAGTGATCAGGAAGAAAATGATGAGGAGCTTGATGATGTTGTCATTCAAGGCACCCAGGAACTGGGCGATATTGAGGCGATGGAAGGAGGGAGGGAGCCGTTCGCCCGGGATGGCGGTATTGTCGGAATTCATGGTGTCATCCTCATTGCATGTAGTGGCCGGGCAGCACTCTGCCCGCTGTTCAACCGATTTCGCCACCAGTACCGAACATCCTGGCACTACTGGCGAAGATTTCAGCGGTTACCCCCAGTGCCTGCTTCAAGGCCACATCCCGATCCCAGGGATTGGCGATCCGGGCAATGGCCAGCATCTTTGCGGGAGACACCCGAAATGGAAAGGCAAAAGGAGAGACAATGCCGGTATTCAGCAGCGGCATGTCGGTGCCGTACAGGAGCCGCCCGTGAAGCTCCCGGTACTTCAGGAGCCGCGCCAGGTGCCCGAGACGGTTCAGCTGCGTGAGGGCCGATATGTCGGCATAGAGGTTGGGATAGTCCCGTGAGAGACGCAGGAAACGATCGAAGTTGCGCTCGTCGTGGTTTTTGCCGTTGCTTGCGGCATGGGCGGCAATCACCGTAACTCCCAGGGAGAGTGGAAGCCGCAGCAACTGCGGGTCTCCCAGCTCATTCCGCGTCCAGGTAAAGGAACTTTCCTCGCCGGTATGGGTGAGAAGGGGGAGCCCCAGCTCCTTCATCCGCAGGTAGAAGGGAACCACCCGTTTATCGGCCGGATCTATGTGCTGGATTGACGGGAGCCACTTGACCAGTACGGCGCCGCTGTCGGCAGCCTTCTCCAGGCGCTCGACGGCGTCCCGGCGGTAGGGGTTGATGCTTGCCCCGAAGAGGAGATTCGGATAGCGGTTCGTTTCGGCGGCTACGAATTCGTTCGGGATATACATTTCGGTCCTGGCAGTGTCCACCTCGCCGGTATCGCCCACCACGCCGTCCATTGCCAGGACCACCGCCGCGGCAACCCGTCGGGACCCGGCCAGATTCTCCGAGAGACGGCGGAGGATCAAGCCGTCACCCTCCGTCTGCAGCTCCTTTTCGGTGACGCCGAACGCCTTCAGGTATATCCGGTACTTCCAGCTCTCCCGGAGCGACCGGGAGACGAAGCAGCCGCTCCCGCCGGCGCCGGTCCCGGCCGTGTGACAGTGGATATCGATGATGTTTTTGCCGTCTTCCATGGCGTTGGCTCCCCTGTTCTTCCATCACCCGGCAGCCGGGAAGAGAAGGAAGCAGGCTGTCATCACCGCGGTCGGGGGAAGCGCCCCCATCAGCAGTCCAAGGGGAGATACCCCTTCGTCGAAATGTTCACTGAGGATGGACTGACCGGCCGGATTCGGGGCGTTGGCGATCACGGTCAGCCCCCCCCCGGTTACCGCCCCTGCCATGACGGCGAATTTCATCGCCTCCGTCATGTTCGGCACCAGTGTGGCGAGGTAGGTGATGGCTGCATTGTCATTCACCGCGGTAAGGCCCATGGCGCCGAACATCAGGGAAAGTTCGCGCAGCCCTCCCAGGACAGGCGCAATCCACCACTGCTGGAGTCCGCCGTGGATCACCAGACCTGCCAGGAAAAAGCCGACGAGAATGGGTGATCGCAACTGGAGGGGGTCCTGGTAATCCTCCGTAACCTCGAAAAAAGCCAGGAAGAAGAGGAAACTTCCCACCAGCAGCGCCGGCCGGTGGACATTGTACACCGCGGCGGCCATGAAAAGAAGATGAATCGCTGTTATCCACGGGGGAATTGGGCCCTTGAAGCCTTCGTCTCCAGCATCTACGGCAGGTTGCGGAAGAAGAGCGGCGAATTCCTTGCGGAACACAAGAAAGCAGAGCACATTGCTGGCGATGATGCCCACAACGGCAATCCAGCCGAAGTGGGTGAGCATATGGGCGGTATCCCAACCCCAGTGCGCCGTCACCATCAGCACTGGCGGGGCAGCGAAATTGGTAAGCGTGCCGCCGACGGAAATATTGACGAAAAGAAGTCCGAGGGTTGCGTAGGCAAACCGGCGCGACGGTTTGAGGGCGTAGAACCGCCTCCCGAGGAGAAGTGCCGAGATGGTCATGGCGGCAGGCTCGGTGATGAATGACCCGAGCAGCGGACCGATGGTAAGAATGGAAAGCCACCAGGCGGCGGGACGGCCTCCCCCCAGTCGAGCGAACACTTCCAGGCACTGCTCGGCAAGCCGGAGAACCGGCCGGGTTGCGGAGAGCGCCATGATGACCACGACAAAAAGCGCCTCGTCGTAGTTCACTCTTTTCTCCACATAGTCCAGAGTCTCCCGGACCCCGATGGTCATCGACAACATTACCAGCAGAGGTATCACCCAGATACCGAAGATGGCCTCGATCTCCCCCAGAAAGTGGAACAACCGCGCCTTTCCGCTGACAATGACGCCGGGAAGAAAATCGCCGACACCCTCGTCTCCCCTCTGGCGAAGCTTTTGACGGTGGCGTTCTTCCAGCATATTGGCAACATGGTGGAATCTCTGGGTGAAAAAGGTGTGGGTCACCGCCCCCAGGAAGAGGAGAGTAGCCGACAGGTTCAGAGGCTGCACCATGATGCGGTGGATGAGAATGTCCAGCAGGCCGGTCAGCCCGTTGTCACCGTAACTGGCCAGCGGCGGGGGAAAAGTGGTGCCTGCAACATCCTGTCCTGCCAATGCGGCGGTAGCACATGCCGGCACAAGACTTACGAGTGAGAGCATCATCGAAAAGTGCTTCCTGCAGAGTTTTCTCGACACTTTGTCTCCCGTGGCCGTGGGCACACATCAGCCGCGCATCATTAAAAATTTTATTTTAGCATGACATTGGGTGGTTGACGAGCAGTTTTCTCCTGCGTGTTGCGGTTCAGGAAATTGTCTGCGTCAAACAGCCGACTCCTACCGAAATTACATTGACTTTTTCACATGCACGGTTGTATATTCCTCGAAATATCGAGCATCTCTCTGTGCCATATTGACTCCGGCTCAGACCGATGGCGTTTCGCCATGTGGTAGGGGGCGCTGCAGGTCAGTACCTACTCCCCTCCCTCCACATTGTTTCCGCCGGGACGAGACACCCTGCACGTATCTGTCGAATCGTCCGTTTCCACCGGATACCCGCGGGAGAAGGTTGAGATCATCTGTCCGGACCGGCAAGAGTTTCAATGCCACCAGCGCCACAGCGAAGGATGCATGAGGGAAGCCATCGCACAACTGATCTCGGATTCCGTTGAGTCAATCCCGTTGCCGCCCGTGCCGCAGGTATTGATCCGACTCATCGCGCTTCTTGACGACGATCGAACCCCCGTGCCGGACGTGGCGTCCCTTGTTGCCCTGGACCCTGCAGTAGCCGCACATCTGCTTTCGGTTGCCAATGCTCCTCCCTTCAGGAAGGAGCCGGCACCCTTCGGCCTGGAGCCGTGCCTGGCAGCCATCGGCTTGCGGATGATGCGGACGCTGGCCACCTCCATGGCGGTCCAGTCTGTTTTTGCACCCCGCATCGACAAACGGAATTTCGACTATACGGGGTTCTGGAGTCACTCTGTGCGGGTTGCGGAACTGGCCCGTTCCCTCGCCATTGCCGTCGACTATCCCGATGCGGACGAGGCATATCTCGCAGGCCTTCTGCATGATATCGGGCAACTGATATTGGCAGTGGGAATTTCACGGGGATACGGTTACCCCGGGGGAATGCCTTCCCGTGAAGCAGGACCGGCGGACAACCGAAATGCTTTTGACGCGACGACCCATGCCGAAGTGGGCTCACGGCTGGTGGGGAAATGGAATCTTCCCTCCTTCATGGCAGATGCCGTCCTGTTTCACCGGCGCCCGGTCGAAGATATTGCCTCGGCAGACCTCCTCAGCCGCATTGTCTGGTCCGCCCACCACCTCAGCTACTGTGACACGCCGGAAAACGCACCGCACTTCCTCCTCTCCGATATCGCAGCGATTCCTTCCCTTGTCGGCATTGATTCCGCCGGCATCTCCGAGGCATGCCGACAATCCCGCTATCGGGTTGCAGAACTGGCTGCCTCCGTCGGCATTGACCTGTCCCACGCAGGGGAGATATCTCCAGGCTCCTCATTCATTGCACACGAACTGTTATTTCAACGGCGACACGACAATGACGTTGCCAGGCTCCAACTCGAGGCGCAGGTGCGGACCATGGCCGTCATGCAGCCTCTGCAGCAGGGCCTGCTTTCCATGCCCGACGTGGCCTTGCTGTACGGGGCACTGCGCGAATCCGCCCGGATGCTGTTTGGCCTGGGCCGCCCCGTCTTCCTGGTAGTCCACCCAGACAAGCCGATCCTCACCGGTGCGGATGTGGCGGGGCAGTCGCCCCTGCTGACGCGACTGGAAATACGGCTTGACTCCAGACAATGCCTAGCGGCCTCGGCTCTCAGGGAGAACAGGCCGTGCTCATCCTTTGACGAAAATTACCCTCGGACCCCTTTCCTCATCGACACCCAGATTTGCCGGATACTGCACACTGCCGGCATCCTCTGCGTCCCCATGCATGGTGGAGCGCGGCCCGTTGGTGTTATGGTGTATGGACTGACGGCCGGGCGGTGCCCCCACACCCGTGGATACCGTGACTGGATGGCCGGCTTTTCCTCCATGGCGGCCAAGACCCTGGAAGCGTTCTCCAGGCTTCGGGACCAAAGCCAGGAGACCGCAGCCGAGTTGACCCGCAACTACGAGCAGCGGGCCCGCAAGGTTGTCCATGAAGTGGTGAATCCCCTCGGCATCATCAACAACTACTTGAAAATAGTCTCCCAGAAACTGGGCGATAACGCCGGGGTAGGCCGGGAACTGGAGATCCTCAGGGAGGAGATCGCCCGGGTCGAACGGATTATCCGCAAGCTGAGCGGCCAGACCGAGCATCCACCTCCCGGGGAGACCGTCAACGTCAATAGTGTTATCGAGGGGATGCTGGCCCTCTATGGGGAATCGCTGTTCGAGACCAACGGCATCGTCATCGACAGGTATTTGACCCCCGACCCCCCCATTGCCAGAGCCGACAGGGACAGCCTCAAGCAGATCCTCCTGAATCTCTGGAAGAACAGCTCTGAAGCCATGCCCGATGGGGGCCGTTTCTGCATCACGACACGCGTCACAGCAGAAGGCAAGGAGCGCAGCCTTGTCGAAATCCACCTGAGCGACAGCGGTCCGGGCATTCCCCCCGATGTCATCGCGTGTCTCTTCCAACCGCTCGATCCGGACCGGCGGCCTGCCCATTCCGGTGTTGGACTCTCCATTGTTGCTTCACTGGTGGAAAGGCTTTGCGGGACAATATCCTGCCAGAGCCTACCCGGCAAGGGAACTGAATTCACCATTCGTTTGCCTCAGCCGATAAAGGACACTTTATGACCGATCTAGAGACGAAAGAGAAGGCGTTGACCCATGAATTCCATGACCAACTGCTGCTGATCGTCGACGACGAACCGCTGATGCGATCCGGACTGCGTGCGTTGCTTGCAGAATCGGTGCAGCATATCCTGGAATGCGAGACCGGCGCAGAAGCGCTGCACCTGATCAAAAACCAGGACGTTGCTCTCGTGCTCCTCGACATAAACCTTCCCGACATTTCCGGACTGGAAATCCTGGAGTGGATCAACGAAAATCGCAAGTCAACGAGCGTGATCCTGATTACCGGCGACGACAGCATTGACTCCGCCATCAAAGCTCTCCGCAACGGAGCGGTGGATTTCATGCGCAAACCCTACGATGTCGAAGGAATTCGTCACAAGGTGCACAACGTACTCCATCACCTCCACCTGAAACGCGCGAATGTCCTGATGACCGCTCGCCTCGAGCAGTCGGAAAGGCTGCACCGCTTTCTCGTAGAAAGCTCGCCGGACCTCATCTACACCCTCGATCAGAATGGCTGTTTCACGTTCATCAACATCAGGATCGAATCCCTGCTCGGATTTTCCCGTGACGAACTGATCGGTTGCCCCTACTTTACCATCGTCCATGAAGATGACCTGGACCGGGCGATATACGCCTTCAATGAGAGGCGGAGCGACCATCGGGCAACCACGAATGTCGAAATCCGTCTGAAGTGCAAACAAAATGATGATTACAGGATTTTTGAAGACCGCCATGTGGTGACCATGCTGAGTGCCATCGGCATGTACGAGAATGCGGCGGCACCAGCGCAGAGCGATCAGCAGAAAAAACGCTATCTGGGAACCTATGGTGTGGCCCGCGACATTACGGAACGCAAGCGTGCCGAAGAAACCATTGCCTTTCAGGCCCTTCACGACCATCTCACCCACTTGCCGAACCGACAGCTCTTCAAGGATCGTCTCGATCTGGCAATCACCCACGCCAAACGGAGCAACAGCCTCTTGGCAGTGATGTACCTCGATCTGGATCGCTTCAAGTTGGTCAACGATACCTACGGACATGCCGAAGGGGATGAGCTGCTCAAGAAGGTGGCCTCCCGCCTGACAAAATGCATGCGTGCCGGTGACACGCTTGCCCGCCAGGGGGGTGACGAATTTACCGTGCTGCTCACCGACCTGCATACCGCCGAAAATGCTTCCATTATTGCCAACAAATTCATCGAAGACTTCGGGAAGCCGTATCAGGTTGTGGGAAACGACTTCCGTGCAACCGCAAGCATCGGGATCGCCGTGTTCCCCCGCGATGGGAATACCTCGGACATCCTCCTGCGCAATGCGGACATTGCCATGTACAAAGCCAAAATAAACGGCAAGAACGGTTTCCAGTTTTTTTCCCCGGAAATCAACAGTTCCTACCAGAACCGCATCGTGCTGGAGAACGAATTGCGACAGGCAGTGAGCAGGGGAGAATTCGAGCTGTACTTCCAACCCCAGGTCAACGTCAGAAGCGGACGGGTAATCGGCATGGAGTCCCTGATTCGCTGGCGCCACCCGGTGCACGGGCTTCTTAATCCGAGTAGTTTCATCGAACTTGCGGAAGAGACGGGTCTCATGGCATCAATTACCGACTGGGTATTGACCGAGTCCTTTTGTCAGCTGGCTCAATGGCGCAGCGCCGGATATCTGGAGCTGCGGCAGTCGATCAACATCTCGCCGCACGAATTCGAACGCAACGATGTTGTTGAACGGATTTTCTCCCATATGGCAAACCACGGCATTCCGGGCGACCTGGTGGAAATTGAGATTACTGAGAACCTGTTCCTGAACGACACGCCGGGAGTTGTGGACAAAATGCGCCTGTTGCGGGATCGCGGGGTCCGTATTTCCATCGATGACTTCGGAACACGGTACTCTTCCCTCAATTACCTTCGGAGTTTTCCTGTCAGTACCTTGAAAATAGACCAGTCTTTTGTCCGCGACGTATCCCAGAAGCAGAGCACGCTGCCGATAATCAATGCGATTGTCGGTATCGCACGGGGTTTTGGTCTCCACCTGGTTGCCGAGGGAATTGAAACCAAGGCACAGATGGAGGTTCTCGGCAATCTGGGGTGCGATGAGATGCAGGGATACCTGTTCAGCCGTCCAGTTCCCGCTGCTGAGGTCAAAGCACTCCTGACGAAAATGGCAATGTCACGGGATCACATTGTGCATGCAGCACAGCCTGCGTATACGTATAGAAATTAGCGGCATACCCACGAGGCTTGTCACGGACAAAGATGCCGGCAGGTAGGTGATGGGAAATCACCCGCTCCGACGAGCACTCGGGGGGGAAGTCATTCTCCCCGGCTGCACCATCCCCTCTCTCAGCCGACTGCGCACATAAAAAGGGGTCACGGCACGAACCGTGGCCCCTTAACTTTTGTCTCCAGCGAGACGAGTAAGCCTGCAATCGTGCATGCTCTCGATCTGCAGCACAGCGTGGGCCAGCCTCAGGTCACCGGTCAAACAACCGGGGACCAAGCACGGCAGCAACCTGCCGAAGACGTTCCAGCCCCCGGATCTCGTGCGGGAAGAGCGGGATCTCCGTGATCGGCACCTGGCCATACCGCTGTCGCAGTTGACGCAGATGGTCCTGCTGTTGTGCGGCCTTCTGCGCAAGGAAGGGTGAGTCCGCGGTCGTGATCACGTTGTTCACGATCAGATGCTCCACCTGCAACCCGTAGCGTGCCAGCTCACCGAAGACGTCATCCAACTGACGCAATGCAAGGGTCTCCGGAATGGTCACCATGACGAACCGAACGGCCTGGCGCAGAAAGGCCATGCACAAGCTGGCGAGAGATTCCCACCGCCGCAGAACCTCCATCATCGACTCGCGTCGCTCACCGGACGTCCGCAAGTGGGAGTAGACCCTCGGCGCCAGGCGCAGGTGACGAGCAAGGAGTGACGGGGTGCCCAGCAGGGCGAGCGTCTGGCCCAAAGGGGCCGTGTCCCACACGATGCGCCGGTATCGTCCCTCCAACGCGAGACGGCGGACATAGTCCACCATGAACTCTTCGTTCAGCCCCGGCAGCACGGACGTCATGAACTCGACGAAGGTGGCGTACTCCACGTCCACAAACGCCGAAAAGACGGAGTATACCTCGCGGCCGAATCGCTCGTCCCACATGGTACGCACTTCTTCCAGCCCGAGCTCGGCAAGGAAGAGGCGCTCCACGACCTCACACTCGAGTTCAGACCGCTGTCGGTCGAAGATGTGCGACAGTGACGGCGTGGGGTCGGTGGACAGCACCAGTGTTCGCTCGCCGGCCTCCGCGAAGTGGAGCGCCGTGGCCGCGGCGCACGTTGTCTTGCCCACTCCCCCCTTTCCCAGGAACACTCGGGTACCGGAGCTGTTGTAGCCGTTCATTGCTGACTCGTCCGTCACGGGTATCAACCGAAAAATAGCTTGAGCACGTTCACGAGGTTGAGTTTCCAACCCTCCACCGGCCATTTCAGCTCTTCTTTGCCGTACAGGGAATCGAATCTGTTCAAGCGGGCTATCTCCTCCCTGAGGGAATCGTCGAACACGGCGGCGTCTTCCATCCGTTTCATGATGTCTCTGGCCATCCGGATATGCTGCCCGATCTTTTCGGCCTCTCCGCTAACCATAAGCCCATGCTCGACCTTCAGTTCCGCAAGGCGCAGAGTGGCGTCATAGGTCGCCCGGACGATATCGTCCCGCGTCATCCATTCGGTCTCAAAGTTCAGTCTCAATTTCCAGGAAGGTTCAAGCATGGCCTGCCGATGTTCCGCGAGGGTCCGGTAGAAAAGCCGGTACCCGTGCAGCTCCGGTTCCTCGAACAGCCTGCTGCCGGGGTCGACGAAGGGAGCCAGGGGAGCGATGATCGGCATGAGTCTCTTCGTGCCGCCGTACCGCCGCAGCAGATCGCCGCAATACTCGACCGTTGCCATGACCGACCGGTAATCCTGGCAGGGGAGCCCCACCATGAAAAATAGATCGAGCCTTTTGCAGTTGCTCTCCATGAACGCTTCGATGGAGGCTTCCAATTCCGCATTATCGTACGATTTCCCAAAGGCCTTCCTGACCAGGGGATCATGGGACTCGGGCGAGATTTCCACGTTGAAGGCGATGAGGGAGTCCGCAATCTTCCGGATGAACTCTGCAGGCGGGGGATGGAAGAACTCGAAGCCCAGCTGATTCTTGATCCGGTATTTTTTCACCTCACGCAGGAATCTCCCGGCGTACTCCTCTCCAGCTTGGAGGATGTCGTTGATGACCATGACGGGCGCCCCGGTAAACTTGGCTGCGTTCCTGACATCCTGGGCGAGGATTTCCGGAGACCTGAACGCGGGCTTCCCCCGTCGGCAGACCGTGGCATAGGCCGACCGGGAACCACCGCAGGAGGCACAGTCGTGGATGCAACCCCGACTGGAAAAGACCGCCAGGAGAGGGTCGGACAGCCAGTTTCGGAAGGGGAGATACCCGGAGGGGTCGCGGTACTTCGTGGCCATTTTCAGCGGGTGCGACCAGTCAAAATTCACGCCGTCGATAGTGTCGGGACGGTAGGACATGTCGTTGGCCACGGTGTTTCCCCGGTCATCCCGCCAGACCAGGTTCGGCACCGCTCTATAATCGCCGTTGCTCTTGATGGCCTCCATCAGGAGCCGGAGCGGTTCTTCGGTGGAGTCGCCGCACACAACGAAATCCACAAAGGGATAGTCGCGCATGATTTCCCGGTGGTAATAGGTTGCCGACAGACCGCCCAGGATCACCGGCATGCCGGGGTGATGCCGCTTGGCGATCTCGGCGGTCTCGAGGCTCCCGTCAACATGGGGAAGCCAGTGGAGGTCGATGCCGAAGGCGGCAGGATTGAGACGGGCGATGAAGGCATCCGGATCGAATGCGGTGTCCAGAAGCATCTTCATGGCCAGGTTGACGATCCTGACCGAAATTCCCCGCCGGTTGAGATACTCCGACAGGGTCAGGAAGCCGATGGGGTAATTCTCAAAAATGGACGTGGAGGGGACGGCCACGCTGATGGGGCCGTAAAAAATCGGCAGCTCACGGAATCTGTAGTTGATCGGGGGATGAAGAAGGATCAGATCGACGTTCTTCATGGTCTCTTGTCCCCTGTTCTGCTTTGCTCAGCCGTCCTGGAACTTCGTTCTGCATGAAACCGGAATAGATTAGATAATATTAACTATACCCGGGCAACGACACATTTTCAAACTTCGATCGAAATTTTGAGCAAGAGGAGACCGGCCCATCCGGGGAAAGAGGGCCGGTTGTATCTTCCGGGAAGAGTGGCAGTGCACATACGGGGCCGTCAAAGGACCTCAGACAGGCCAGATAAAGAAAAAGGCCCTCGCCGTTATCGGCTTAGCCCCTGCTATCATCGGTCCCCCAACGTTGAGGAATTCGACTGGAGAAAACTATTACGAATGAACGGGAAAGTTCTGTGATCAGAGCCGCCCAAACTTCACGCCAAAGTTGTTTGATTTGTTATGCCTGCCCACGTGAAGCTACGATATGCTCGATTTTAGTGAGTCGAGACCATAAGCCGACGGCAGAATAAAAATGGCCGATTTCGTGGAAGAAATCGGCCATGTATTTATGGCTCCCCGTAGTGGACGAACTTAGAACAATTTCTCTCGTCAGCTTTCCTACATATCCATAAAGATACTATTATTCACTCGCCTCAGTCCGGGTTTTCCATTTGTAGTGGTCAGCTGCGTTCCATGCACAATATTTTGTTGATTTGCCATTGCAAATGCCATATATATGCTATATTTTAATACGAAAGGCAAGTGCATTTTTATTTAAAATGAATAATCTTTTATTTACGCTAAAAAAATTCAAGTGGTTTGAATGGCTCCATCATTCGTACGTTATCCTAGCAACTATCGGAATGGTTGCAAATGTTTTTTTTACTGGTCATTCACCTAAAGAAATAATTTTACTTATCGCATTTGCTTTATACTTTCTTGTTTTACTGATATTTGTTGTATTTTTTACTATAACAAATGGTGCAAAAGCTAAATATGCTGAAGCAATTGCATGTATTCATGAATCGCTACATGCTGCTAGAAACATTTATCATAGATTCGAGTGGGCAATTAATAAGGATGTTCTATACGAGAATGCCGAGTTTAAGAACGATTTGGTAAGAGTTTTAACATCTGCCGCACAAGCTTTTAGTATAACAACTGGAGTTAAATGTAGAATATGCATTAAGGTTATCGGCATTAAGGATAACAGTTCTGATACATCTTTGTCCTCTTATTATGTTACTACCCTTGCAAGAGACAGTGTTTCACAAGAGCAGGCAAGAGACAGAGACGCTAAAGAGGGGCAAAAACATCTTATAGCAGATAATACTGACTTTAACTTAATTTTGAAGCGAGAACGCAATTATTTTTTCCATCCCGATTTACAAAAGCTTGAACATTATGAAAATTCGTCTTTCAAGCTTTTTCCAGAAACCAGAAAATATGCTTCAACAATCGTTTGGCCAATCCGATACGTATATTGTGAGAACGAAAAAGATAAAGATTGTGGACGGGGAATGAATGAAGACCAGGATATTTATGGTTTTCTTGCAGTAGATAGTTATTCGAGAAATGCGTTCTCTGAAAGATACGATGTGCAAATGGGTTCGATACTGGCAGATGGGTTGTTCCCCATCTTTGACATGTATAGAAAATACAAAAGTGTAACCGCTGCAAAAATAAGCAGTTCTCCAAATCCAGGGGGTGTTAATAATGGCCAAAGAGCCGCAAGTGGCAGTAAAAAAAGAAGATAACACTTCAACAACTGTAAAGGTTCCAAAAGAGTCTGGTGCAAAAGCAGATTATGCTGAAATTAAGTACATATCGAATGGGCTGGTGATTAGCAACACTAGATTGATTTTGTTAGCAGATTAATATCGAATAGGCTATCCTACGATTTACGATTCGTATGAGTTCTCCTAACTTCCGTTGAGCTTTATGCTGTAAAGTCGTCTGCACACCTTACTCAGAATTCCTCAGAATCACGCAAGGTTACGAAGAAATTCCTGAACCCAGCAAACGATGGAATTTGATTAAGAGTCTCCCTGCTAATCCCCAAATACCGCGCTATTTGTGCCTTCTTCTCACCTGCAGCAACTCTCGCCTTAATCGTGGCAATCTGAACATCTGACACAGAGCGTTTGCGCCCCCGGTACTTCCCGCTCGCCTTAGCAAGCGCAATTCCCTCCAACTGCCGTTCCCGTATAAGAGACCGCTCAAATTCAGCGAAAGCCCCCAGACACTGAGCAGGAGGGTTGCCATATCTTACTCTACAGGATTTTTAGACATCTGATGTACCCCTTCGAAATATATACCGCCTTTGCACCCTTTCGAATCCTGCCGCGAGCGATGTTCAACATGGTCACTTGGCCCATGCTCTACTTGCTGGCGGTGGACGCGGACTGCACCGTGACAATGCATGCACCTGATATCCGGCCTGCCTCCACTTGCTAAACTGGATACAGGAACCGTTGCCCATTCACTTACCTTTTTCCCCTCGCGTAGAAAGAGTTTTTTAGCTTCGCAATGGTTCATTAAGTCGTGAGGCATAGCGTCCTCCATGTGCCTGAAATTTAGTGCAGCTTGTATCAGCTTGGTATATGCCAGCATTCAACCGATTAAGCCTCTCTGTTGTAAAGATATCATGATGTTCTGAATAAACGCGTCTCGGACGGCCTCAATTTTTGTGGGGTTCTCCGCCTCAGAAATTCCATTAGAGTAAACGTCTCCAAGCCATTTGCCGTCTAGAAAACACCCACGCAATTCGCCTTCTATTGCGCGGCGATATTCTTTATCGGGGTGACACATCCTTTTCGGCAGATTTGGAAGTGAAAAAACCAGCAAACTGTCCTTTAACCGTTTTATTACCTGAGGGCCGAGAGTTATTGCTACTCGCCAAGCACCAAACTCGTAGTTATCGGGTTGAGTGATGTCGCACAGAATAGCTCCTGCTTCTCCTAAGCGGTCTATCTCTTGACGTACGACAGATTGAAGTTCGTCAGGGATAACAAACCATGTAGGATATCCACGGGATTGTGGGTTGCCAACGCCCTCATCAGTATCAGAGCCATTCCAGCGCACAGCGAGGCAAGGACTTCCATCCCATTCACCTTCAGC
>Ga0335082_10000913_pt1 | contig 31028 bp, 26 predicted proteins | sample Lox_Sample_41_FD_206718 | JGI IMG/M metagenome (GOLD analysis project Ga0335082, IMG submission 206718) | Soil microbial communities from Loxahatchee National Wildlife Refuge, Florida, United States - Lox_Sample_4.1 | ecosystem: Environmental > Terrestrial > Soil > Wetlands | place: USA... | reverse complement strand
GCACGTAGCGGAAATGGGGATGCTTCTCCGCCCAGTCGCGCGCGAGGCCGTCCATGTACAGATCGCGCGGCCGGCGACCGCCCCAGTACAGCGTCATCGGGCGCGTCATGCCCTTGTGCAGCGCGTCCTCGACTATCGCCTTGATCGGCGCGAAGCCGGTGCCGCTGGCGAGCAGCAGGATCGGCTTGTCGCTGTCCTCGCGCAGAAAAAATGTGCCATGCGGCCCCTCGAAGCGCAGGATGTCGCGCGCTTTCATCTTTTCGAACACGTGGTCCGTAAACAAACCGCCGGCAAGATGGCGCACGTGGATCTGCAGCAATTCGTCGTCGTGCGGAGCATTCGCCATGGAATAGCTGCGGCGCTTGCCGTCCTTGAGCAGAAACTCGATGTACTGCCCCGCAAGATATTGCAGGCGCTCGTTCGCCGGAAGCTTGAGCGAAATCACCGCCACGTCAGGCGCCGGCCTGTCGATGGATTGCACGCGGCAGGGCAGGATCTTGATCTGCTGGTCCTTGATCGCACCGATCTCGCGGCATTCGATTACGATGTCCTCGAGCGGGCGGGCGACACAGAACAGGGCCAGGCCGTTCGCCTGCTCCGCGGCCGTCAGCGCGGTGTCGGAGTGCTTGCCGTAGTCGATCCTGCCTTCGAGCAGCTTTCCTTTGCAGCTGCCGCAGGCGCCATTGCGGCAGCCATAGGCAAGGCCGAAGCCCTCACGCAGCGCTGCAACCAGCACGGTTTCGTCCGGCTGAACGTGAAAGCTGTGGCCGCTGGGGCGTATGGTGACTTGATGGGACATCGGCATTGACCTGTTTCGAGTTGAGCAGCCCGGGCGAGGAGCCGGATCGCCTGCGTTCCCGCACCGTCCGCGACAATTCCCAAGGGTCCCCCAGGGGCAAGCCGGATTTGCGGCGGATTCCAGTACGATCGTGCGAAGAGCAGGTACAATTTTACTATGAAGAAGCTGCTTATCGTCGGCTGCGGCGACATCGCCCTGCGTGCATTGCCGCAACTCGTGCGCCATTACCAGGCGATCGGCCTGGTGCGCGGCGCCGCGCAGGCCGATCGCGTGGCCGCACTGGGGGCGATCCCCCTCACGGGAGATCTCGACCAACCTGCCACGCTGGCGCCGCTGGCCGGGGTGGCCGATCTCGTGCTGCACCTGGCGCCGCCGGGCGACAGCGGCGCGCGCGACCTGCGCAGCGCCAATCTGATCGCCGCGCTCTCGCCGCGGCCGCCCGTGCGCCTGGTCTATATCAGCACCAGCGGCGTTTATGGCGATTGCGGCGGAGCTTGGGTGGACGAAGACCGGCCGGTTGCGCCGCAGACCGAGCGCGCCGCGCGCCGCGTCGACGCCGAGCGCGCGCTGCTTGACTGGGGCGGGAGAACGGGCGTCGCGGTGGCCGTGCTGCGCGTACCGGGAATCTACGCGGCGGAGCGCCTGCCGCTCGCCCAATTGCGGCGCGGCGCGCCGGTTTTGCGCGCCGAGGACGACGTTTACACCAATCACGTCCATGCCGACGACCTCGCCGGCATCTGCGCGACTGCGCTCGAACGCGCAGCTGCCGGGCGCATATACAATGCGAGCGACGACAGCGAAATGAAAATGGGCGATTACTTCGATCTCGTGGCCGACCGCGCCGGGCTGCCACGCCCGCCGCGGATCTCGCGCGCCGCCGCCGAGGCGGGCGCAATTTCCGAGGGGCTGCTGTCGTTCATGCGCGAATCGCGTCGCCTGGCGAATACGCGCATGAAAACAGAACTCGGCGTGCGCCTGCGCTACCCGAGCGTGCACGAGGGTGTCCCGCGGGTTGTGGCGGCCTGAATGCATGAACGGCCTGCTCGTCGTCACCAACCTGCCCGACCGCGCCAGCGCGCAGAAACTCGCTGCACTGTTGATCGAGCGGCGCCTCGCCGCCTGCGTCAACCTGCCCCCACCCTGCGAATCGGTCTACCGCTGGCACGGCGAGGTCCAGCGCGAACAGGAACACCCGCTGCTGATCAAGACAGCGCAGGACCGCTACACCGAACTGGAAGCGGCAATTCGAGCGAACCATCCGTATGAACTCCCCGAGATCATTGCTGTCTCAATAGTCCGCGGCCTGCCGGCCTACTTGCAGTGGGTCGAATCCGAAACGCGCGCCACCGCGGCGACCTGACTCCCAAGAATCCATTCATGCGACCAAGAGTTTTTTTGAAAACGAGGGGAGATCCCCTCCGCAGACTTCTTGAAGGGCGCCCCCGCTCAAACCCCGCTATGTCGGGAGCCTTTTCGGCAATTCTGAAACGGCCTCTCAATCTGTATCGAATTTTCGCGCTGCTGCTCGCGCTGTGCGCGCCCGTGCATGCAGCAGCGCAGGACCTGCTCCCTCCCGAGGTGGCGTTCAAGTTCTCGGCGCGGGCGCTCGATGCGGACACGCTCGAGGTGCGCTATCAAATAGCGGACGGCTATTACCTGTACCGCGACAAGTTCAAGTTCGCCGCGGAGCCGGAAACGACCAAGCTGGGCGCGGCGCAGTTCCCTGCCGGCGACGTCCATAACGACGAGTTCTTCGGCAAAGTGGAGACCTACCGCAAGGAGCTGCGCATCCGCCTCCCGTTCACGCGCGACGCCGCTACGAACCAGCTCAAGCTCGCGGTTACGTCGCAGGGCTGCGCCGACGTCGGCGTATGCTATGTGCCGCAGTTGCAGACGGCCAGGCTGGAGCTCCCGCCCCCAGGCTCCGCGCCCGCGGCGTCTGTGGCCGCGGGCGATGTGCGCGATGCCGGCGGCGGCGCATTCAATGACGAATCGCGCTTCCAGCGCCTGCTTGCCTCGGGCAGTCTGTGGCTGATCGCGGCCGCATTCTTCGGCGCCGGCATCCTGCTCACCTTCACCCCGTGCGTGCTGCCGATGATTCCGATCCTGTCGGGCATTATCGTCGGCGAGGGCCGCAACGCCACCCGCACGCGCGCGTTCACGCTGTCCTTTGCCTATGTCATGGGCATGTCGGTTACCTACACCGGGATCGGCATCGGCGCTGCGCTGTCGGGCAATCTGCTTTCGGCTGCGCTGCAGAATGCCTGGGTGCTGTCCGCCTTCGCCGCGGTGTTCGTGCTGCTGTCGCTGTCGATGTTCGGCTTCTACGAACTGCAGCTGCCATCAGGCATCCACACGCGCATGACCAAAGCAAGCAACCGACTCAAAGGCGGACACCTGGGCGCGGTGGTGCTGATGGGCGTGCTCTCGGCTGCGATCGTCAGTCCCTGCGTGGCCGCTCCGCTCGCCGGCGCGCTGCTCTATATCAGCCAGTCGCGCGACCTGGTGCTGGGTGGGCTCGCGCTGTTTGCGATGTCCCTCGGCATGGGCGTGCCGTTGATCCTGGTCGGCGTATTCGAGGGCGCGTTCCTGCCCAAGTCCGGCCACTGGATGCGCTCGGTGAAACATTTTTTCGGCGTACTGCTGCTCGCGATGGCGATCTATATCGTCTCGCCGGTGCTGCCGCTGGCGGCGCAGATGCTCGCCTGGGCCGCGTTGCTGATAGGGTCGGCAATGGTCCTGCGCGCGATCGATCCGCTGGCGCACGATGCCGGCAGCACCGCGCGCCTGTTGAAGGGCGTGGGGTTCCTGGCGCTGCTCGCGGGCACGGCGCTGGCAATCGGGGCATTCGCCGGCAGCAGGGACCTGTTGCGGCCGCTCGCCGGGCTTGTTGGCGGCGGCGGCGAGCGCGCAGCGCAGGAAGTGCGCTTCACGCGGGTCAAGAATCTGGCCGAGCTCGAAGCGAAGTTGCAGGCCCCCGGCAAGCCGGTGATGTTCGATTTCTACGCGGACTGGTGCATTTCGTGCAAGGAAATGGAGGCACTCACGTTCACCGACGCGCGCGTGAAAGCCAGGATGGCGCAAATGCTGCTACTGCAGGCGGACGTGACCGCCAATTCGTCCGAAGATAAGGGGTTGCTCAAGCGCTTCAGCCTGTTCGGGCCTCCCGGCATCATCTTTTTCGATGGGCAAGGCCGGGAGATTCCCGGCATGCGCGTTATCGGCTACCAGTCGGCGGACGTCTTTCTGAAAACGCTAGATCGCGCTGCGGCGCTCTGATCGACGGAATTGCGCAGGCGGCCTCCCTGCCCGGGCCGCGCTAGCGCCTCACTTCCAGCATGATCTTGCCGATGTGCTTGCTCGACTCCATCAGCTCGTGGGCGAGCTTTGCATCCTTCAGCGCGAAGGTGGCGTGGATCACGGGCCTCACCTTGCCCGATTCGAGCAACGGCCAGACGTGCTTGTGCAGGTCCTTCGCGATTGCGGCTTTCTGCGCCACGGTGCGCGGCCGCAGGGTGGAGCCGGTGAAGGTGATGCGTTTGACCATGATCGGCAGGAAATCCAGTTCGACCCGGCTCGGCTGGAGGAAGGCGATCTGCACCAGCCTTCCTTCGAGCGCGAGCGATTTCAGGTTCTTCTCGATGTAAGGACCGCCGACCATGTCCAGAATCAGGTCTACGCCCTTCTTGTCGGTCAGCCGCGCGATTTCCGCGACGAAATCCTGCTCGCGATAATTGATCGCGCAATCCGCGCCGATGTTGCTGCAGAACTCGGCTTTTTCCTTGCTGCCCACGGTCGTGTATACCGTCGCGCCGAATGCCTTGGCCAGCTGGATCGCGGTGAGGCCGATGCCACTGGAGCCGCCGTGCACGAGGAAGCGCTCTCCTGCTTTCAGACGGCCGCGGTCGAATACGTTGGTCCAGACGGTATAGAAGTTTTCCGGCAGGCCCGCCGCTTCCTGCATAGACAGCCCCTTGGGAACCGGCAGGCAGTGCGGCGCCGGCACGGCGCAGAATTCGGCATAGCCCCCGCCCGGCGTGAGCGCGCAAACGAGATCGCCGACTTTCCATTGCTTCACGTCGGGCGCGACCGCGCTGATGCTCCCGGCGACTTCGAGGCCGAGGATGGGCGAGGCGCCGGGCGGGGGCGGATAGCTGCCGGAGCGCTGCAACACGTCCGGGCGGTTGACACCGGCGTAATGCGCTTGAATGACGACTTCACCCGCTTGCGGCTGAGGAACGGGCCCTTCTGCCGGTTTCATGACGTCGGCTGCGCCGCCTTTTCCGTGGTCTATGTAAAGCATGCTGGAAACTCCTGTTGACCTGATGTAGATAATGTTGAATCCGTCGAACCGTGCCGCAAAAAGCCGTTTGGCACAGGCGAGCGCACGCGCCGGATATTCCCCTGCACCACAGTCAGCATCGTAGCGCGCGACGCCGATTCTAGGCCGCGCGTGCCAATACGTGCTCCACCAGATTCACCCAATAGCTCGCGCCCAGGGGCAGGATCTGGTCGTTGAAATCGTAGTGCGGGTTGTGCAGCATGCAGCCGCCCTCGCTCGGCCCGTTGCCGATGAACACATAGCAGCCCGCCTTGGCCTGGAGCATGAACGCGAAGTCCTCCGCCCCCATGGTAGGCGCGACGTGGACCACGTTTTCCGCTCCGACCATCTTCTCCATCACAGCGGCGCAGATCGCGGCTTGCGCTGCAGCGTTGATGAGCGGCGGGTAGCGGCGCTCATAGCGCACATTCACGCGCACGCCATGCGACGCGGCGATGCCGGCGCAGATCTCGCGCAAGCGCCGCTCCAGCATATCCTGCACCTCGGGGCGGAACGCGCGCGTAGTGCCGCGCACCATGGCCGAATCGGGAATCACATTCCAGGTGTCGCCGGCGTGAAGCTGGGTGACGCTGACGACCGCCGGCTCGACCGGATCGACGTTGCGGCTGGCGATGGTCTGCAGTGCCTGCACCAGCGCCGATGCGGCCACGATCGGGTCGATGCCTGTGTGCGGCAGTGCCGCGTGGGAGCCGCGGCCGGTGAGTTCAATCTCGAAAATGTCGAACGAGGCCATCGTCGGCCCGGCGCGCCAGCCGAACTGTCCCACCGGCATGCCCGGCCAGTTGTGCATGCCGTAGACGGCCTCGCACGGGAATTTTTCGAACAGACCCTGCTCTACCATCTCGCGCCCGCCGCCTTCGTTTTCTTCGGCCGGCTGGAAAATAAAATGCACGATGCCGTCGAAGTTCCTGGAGCCGGACAAATATTTCGCCGCTCCGAGCAGCATGGCGGTATGGCCGTCGTGGCCGCAGGCGTGCATTTTCCCGTCGTGCCGCGAGCGGTGTGCGAACGCGTTCTTTTCGTGTATGTGCAGCGCGTCCATGTCCGCGCGCAAGCCGATGGATCGCCTGCCCGAGCCCGCCGACAGCGTGCCCACTACCCCGGTGCGGCCCAAGCCGCGATGCACGCTGAGGCCGAAGGACTCGAGCTTCTGCGCCACCACGGCGGCGGTGCGCTGCTCCTCGAAAGCGGCCTCCGGATGCGCGTGCAGGTCGTGGCGCCATTCCGCCATTTCTGCGTGTGTCTCTAGAATGCGTTCCTGAATCCCCATTTGGAGCCTTTTTTGTTGGCAGGAAGTGCTTACTAACTTAGCCTTCGCACGGACGCTGCCCCAGCGCGGGTGGGCGTGCGCCGGGCCGTTGCGAGGCCATACCTGCAGCCGCTAGTTCAGGCCGACGGTGCCTATGCACTGCGCCCGCCGCAACACCGGACGCTTCGCTCGGCAAGGGTCGACAACGCAATTATAATGGCGCGTCCGCAGAACAAGAGAACAACTGTGAGAAAACATATCAAGGGCATTGACCACGTCGTGATCGCAGCGCGCGACCTGGATTCAATCCAGGATTCGTACAGGCGCATGGGCTTCACGCTCACCCCGCGCGGGCATCACACCTTGGGTTCGGAAAATCACTGCGTCATGTTCGGCCGCGATTATTTCGAACTGCTGATGGTGCCGCAGCGCCTTCCGGGCCGCGAGTACTACTATGATTTCGCCCGCATCGGCGACGGCTTGGCCGCGGTCGCGCTGAAAACCGACAATGCGCGCGGCGCTTACGGCGAGCTCACCGCTGCTGCCCTCGCACCTTCGGAACCGGTCGATTTCTCGCGCCCGGTGCAACTGCCCGAGGGCACGAAGACCGCTTCCTTTCGCATTACCCAGCTCGGGTTGGAACAGACCCCGGGCGGCCAGGTGTTTCTGTGCCAGCATTTCACGCGCGACGTCGTTTGGCGCCCCGAGTACCAGACCCATGCCAATAGCGCGACAGGCCTGGCCGCGCTGGCTATCCTGAGCCCGGACGTCAGCGCGACCGCCGCGGCCTACGAGCGACTGTTCGACGTGAAGGCCAGGGCCATCAGCGAAGGACTGCTGATCAATACCGGTGATACGCCTATCGCCATCGTCAGCGAGGCGGCGCTTGCAAAAAGGCTGCCGGGCGTATGGATCAGCGCGCGCCACCCGCCGTGCATGGCCGCTCTGTTCATCCGCGTGGCCGATCGCGACACGGCCGAGCGCTGCTTGCGCGCGGGCGGGCTGCATCCGGCGCGTATGCCCGACGGCTCGGTCGCCGTCGGCGCGGCAGAGGCGCACGGCGTGGCGGTCATTTTCGGCTAGCGCCAAGCCCGGGAAGCGATCGGGCGCTGTTTGCGGAGGGGCCGCCGCCCCGGATCTTGTCGATCATCCCTGCGCGCAGCTATCGGATTTCAAGCCTCGCCAAGCCACCGGGCGGCATCGAGCGCGTAGTAGGTGAGGATGCCGTCAGCGCCGGCACGCTTGAACGCGAGCAGCGCTTCCATTGCGCAGACCCTTTCGTTGAGCCAACCGTTCATGCCCGCCGCCTTGAGCATCGCGTACTCGCCGCTGACCTGATAAACGAAGGTCGGCGCTTTGAATTCGTCCTTCACGCGCCGCAGAATGTCGAGGTAGGGCATGCCGGGTTTCACCATCACCATGTCGGCGCCTTCCTGCAGGTCCAGGCCGACTTCCCACAGCGCTTCGTCGCTGTTGGCGGGATCCATCTGGTAGGTGAACTTATTTCCCTTGCCCAGGTTGGCGGCCGAACCGACCGCGTCGCGAAACGGGCCGTAATAGCCCGACGCATATTTGGCCGAATAAGCCATGATGCGCGTGTGAATGAATTGTCGCTTGTCCAGCGCGGAGCGGATGCGGCCGATGCGCCCGTCCATCATGTCCGAAGGCGCGACGATGTCCACCCCGGCTTGGGCCTGGGCCAGCGCCTGCCTTTCCAAAATGGCCAGTGTCGTATCGTTGAGGATATAACCGCTGGCGTCGATGACGCCGTCCTGCCCGTGGCTGGTGTAGGGGTCCAGCGCCACGTCGCACATCACGCCCAGCTCGGGAAATTCCTTCTTGAGCCTGGCAACGACGAGCGGGATCAGTCCCTTCGGGTTGGTTGCCTCCTTGCCGTCCAAGGTCTTGAGCTTGGCGTCGATCACCGGGAACAGAGCCAGAACCGGCACCTTGAGTTTCAGGCAGCGTTCCGCCACCGGCAGAAGCTTGTCCAGGGTCATGCGCTCGACCCCGGGCATCGACGGCACGGGCTGTGTTCTCCTCGCCCCCTCCATGACGAACACAGGATAGATCAGGTCATTGGTAGTGAGCACATGCTCACGCATCAGCCGGCGCGTGAAGTCATCGCGTCGCATGCGGCGCATCCGCACCGCGGGAAAGTTGCCGTAGATGTTCATGGTCGTCCCTAACTTTATTTCTTATCAATATGTTGCGTTCAATTTTCGCCCTGATTTCCTCTTTCGGAAACTTTTTTCCGAATTCTAAATCTTATTCACAGGTGGCGACAGCCATCTCCCGCTTCTCCTCCCTGAGCGGGTTGCCTTAACCCCGTTTAAGGCGTTCTAGCCCCCGGTTTTAATCCCCTTTGGCCGGGGGCTTCTTTTTGTGCCGTCGCGCTCGATGCCCAGCCAGCCGCCGACAATTTCCTCGGCCTCGTCCATGCCCTGCTTCTTCAGGCTCGAGAACAGCTGCGCGGTGTAGTTGCCGGCATATTCGCGCAGCCTGGCCTGCACCTCACGCAGTGTCTTCTGTCCCTGCTGGCGCGTAAGCTTGTCTGATTTGGACAAGAGCACGTGCACCGGCTTGCCGGTCAGCGCGAACCAGCTCAGCATCTGCGCGTCGAGCGGCGTAAGCGCATGGCGCGCGTCCATGATCAGCACCATGCCGAAGAGGGAGCCGCGCGTCTGCAGATAGGTCGAGAGCAAGCCCTCCCAATGCGAGCGCAGTTCACGCTGCACCTTGGCGTAGCCGTAGCCGGGCAGGTCCACCAAAAAGGCGCCGCCCGGGAGGCTGAAGAAATTGATTTGCTGCGTGCGGCCTGGCGTCTTGCTGACGAAGGCGAGGCGATTGTGGCCGGCCAGCGTGTTGATCGCGCTGGACTTGCCCGCGTTGGAACGACCCGCGAATGCAATCTCCGGGCCGAGCGGCGGCGGCAAATCGGCGAGATGGTGCGCGGTGATGTAGAACCTGGCGCCGCGGAACAACGACATGGCTTAGGTGGGTCCAACTTGCGCAAACTCGGATAGAATATCAGCTTTCGAAATATACCCTGCTTCGAGGAGCCCAAGCATGAAATTTATACTGGCGCTCGCCGCTATGGTGTCGGCGGCGGCGCTCGCCGCTGAGCCGCCGTTCAAGGGTGATGCCGCGAAAGCCCAAGGCATCGTCAATCAGGTATGCGCAGCTTGCCACGCAGCCGACGGCAACAGCCAGATCCCGGCCAATCCGAAGCTCGCCGGCCAAATTCCCGAATACCTCTACAAACAGCTTGCAGACTTCAAGCCGGCGCAGGGCAAAAAGGCGGAGCGCGACAGTGCCGTGATGGCAGGCATGGTCGCCAACCTGTCGGCCGATGACATGCGCAATCTGGCGACCTATTTCGCCGGCCAGTCGGCGAAACCCGGTGCCGCGAAGAGCAAGGATCTGGTTGCGCTGGGCCAGCGCATCTACCGCGGCGGCATCATCAGCGACGGCATCGCCGCCTGCGCATCCTGCCATGGTCCGAACGGCGCGGGCATGCCTTCGCAGTATCCGCGCCTGTCCGGCCAACAAGCCGAGTACATCGAGGCCCAGCTGAAGGCGTTCCGCTCCGGTGCGCGCGCCAACGATCCCAGCGCGAGCATGCGCGGTGTCGCCGGAAGGCTTTCGGACCGCGAAATCGAGGCCGTCGCCGACTATATCGCGGGCTTGCGCTAAGAAGCCCTCACAAGCTTCAGACTCAAAGTTTGACCCGGCTCGCGCGGGGCGGCGCGCAGCCTTTGCCGAGCGCCCTCGCACCTTTCCGCGCAGAAGCTCAAGCGCTCTGCGCGCGCGTCGCTGACCTGCGGCGCCCGATCGCCTCGAGCACCCCGCCGAGTATACCCTTGGGCATGAAGATAATGAACAGCACCAGCATCAATCCGTAGATGGTGCTGTCGAGCGCGTGCAGGCTGTTGCCGAACATGAGGCGCAGGCTTTCGGCGAGCAGCAGCGTGAAAGCAGCGCCGACCGTCGGTCCGAGGCGCACGTACATGCCGCCGGCGATCACGCCGAATACCATCTGCAGGCTGATGCCGATGCCGGCGACGCTGTCTGGGTTGACGTACGCCTGGTATTGCGCATAGAGCGCGCCGCCGACGCAGGTCATCAGCGCCGAGACCAGGGTTACCCCGAGCTTGAGGCGGGTGACGTTGATGCCGATCGATCCGGCCGCGTCCTCTTCCTGGCTGATTGCCTCGAGCGCGAGCCGCGCCATGCTGCCGTCGACTTTTTTCCATACCCATAGACCGGCGAGCCAGACTGCGAGCACGATGTAGAACCAAACCAGCTTGTTGGAGAACTGCATTGCGACGAGCGAATACGTGGATTCGGTCAACGCCGTCTTCGGGGTGACGCCGAGTGAGCCGCCGGTATGGTCGCGCAGCGCGACGATCAGCAGGCGCGCGATCTCCGACAACGCCAGCGTGACCAGCGCGAAGTAGTGGCCCACGATCTTGAAGCGGAAGCAAGGATAGCCGATCAGCAACGCGACGACGGCGGTCAGCAGGAGCGCGATCGGCAGTCCGATCCAGGGGCTCACGCCATAGGCGTTCCAGAGCATGACGACGAGGTAGGCGCCGATACCGAGGAAGGCGCCGTGGCCGAAACTTACCAGGCCCAGCCTGCCCATGACCGACCAGCCGGTGTAGACAAAACCCCACAGCAGCACCTGGATCAGCATGTGCAGCGGATAGTTGCCCAGGCCCACGAGAGGCGCGACCGCAAGCGCGGCGAGACCGATCCAGGGGAGCGCGCGCACCGCCTACTTCCCCCCCCAAATGCCCTGCGGGCGCCAGAACATCACGGCTATGAAGAACACGAAGGCGATGACGTAGCCCCACTCCACCGCCAGGAAGAAGCCGCCGACGGAAATGAACTGGGCGAATATGAACGCGGCGACGAAGCCGCCGACCATGCTGCCCAGCCCGCCGAGCACGCAGATGAGGAACGTGATCGGGCCGAACGACAGCCCAATCGCGGGGTGGATGTCGTACTGCAGCACCAGCAGGCATGCGGCCAGGCCGGCCAGGCCTCCGCCCAGCGCCGAGGTGAGGAGGAAAATGCGGTTCGGGTTCACGCCCATCAGCGGCATGATGCCGCGGTCCTGGCTGATCGCGCGGATCGCGGTGCCGAGGTAGGTGCGTTTCAGAAACACATACATGCCGAGCATGCCGGCGAGCGCGACCCCGAAAGCGATCAGGCGCGGCATCGAAAAGGAGATATCGCCGACGATGATCGGCGGAAAGGTTACGCCGATATTCTTGAACTCGATGCCGAACGCGAGCGTGGCCGCCGCCTGCAGGAAAAACAGCACGCCGCCGGTGACCAGCAGCTGGTTGATCGGCTCGGCGCCGAGCACCGGGCGGATGACGAACTGGTGCAGCGCCGCGCCGGCAGCGGCCACCAGCAGCACGCCCGCCGCCATCGCGAGCAGCAGCGGCCAGCCGAAGACCACGTAGAAATAGTAAATCGCGTACATGCCGATCATGATCAGTTCGGCGTAGCAAATCCAGACGACATCGATCACGCCGAACACCAGATTGAGCCCCAGCGACAGCAGCGCCAGCAACCCTCCGAGCAGCAGGCCGTTGAGCACGGCTTCAAGCAGGAAGATGTCGAATATCTGCATCAGATCCCCAGATAGGCTTTGCGGATTTCATCGGACGCGAGCAGTTCGGTCGCGGCGCCGCTCGATTTGATGCGTCCGGTCTCCAGCAGATAGGCCCGGTCCACCACTTTCAGCACTTGGCGAATGTTCTGCTCCACGATCAACACCGTGTAGCCCTCGGCGCAGATGCGCTTGACCAGGTCGAAAATCGATTGCACCACCACCGGAGCGAGCCCCGCCGACGGCTCGTCGAGCAGCAGCAGCTTGGGACCGGACATGAGCGCGCGGCCGATGGCGCACATCTGCTGCTCGCCGCCCGACAGCGTGCCGGCGATCTGCGCGCTGCGCTCCTCGAGGCGCGGGAAAAGAGAATAGACGAACTTCAGGCGCTCGGCGTGGCGCGGACGCGCGGCGGGCAGGAACGCCCCCATCTTGAGGTTCTCTTCGACGTTCAGGCGCGCGAACAGCCGCCTTCCCTCCGGCACCTGCGCGATTCCGAGGGCGATCACCTCGTGCGCCGGCACGCCCTTGAGTGAGCTGCCCTCCATCAGGATATCGCCGGCGGTGACGTCGATGAGCTTGGAGATGGCGCGCAACAAGGTCGTCTTGCCGGCGCCATTGGGGCCGATCACCGCGACCGATTCCCCGGCCCTGACCTCCAGGCTGACATCGAACAGGGCCTGGAAGCCCGAGTAGCCCGCCGACACGCCGTCGAGCCTGAGCATGGCAGCCGTGCCCTTCGCCGTGGCCATACTCACGTGGCGTTCCCCTGTCGCGAGGCGATACCCTGTTGCACTTCTTCGGCGTCGGTGCCGAGGTAGACTTCGACCACCCGCGGATCGTTGGCGACGTCCTGCGGCTTGCCGGCAGCGATCACTTCGCCATGGTCGAGCGCAATGCAGCGATCGACCACGCGCATCAGCACGCCCATGATGTGCTCGACCCAGATTACGGTGACGCCGCGCCGGTCGCGGATCATGGACAGCATATCGGCCGCCGCCTCCATCTCCGATTCGTCCAGCCCGCCCAGGCTCTCGTCGGCGAGCAGCAGTCTTGGCTGCGTCGCCAGCGCGCGCGCAAGCTCGAGCTTCTTCAGGCCGGCCGCACCCAGGCCGTCGACGCCCGCGTGCTCGCTGCTGGGCAGGTTCACCAGTCCCAGTGCTTCCCGCGCCTGCGCATACGCGGTCTCGCGCGAGGGCCGCTCGCTTTGTCCGTAATACGCCGCCAGCGCGACGTTTTCCAGCAGCGAGAGCTTTCTGAACGGGCGCGGAATCTGGTAGGTGCGGCCGATGCCAAAGCGCGCCACCTGGTTGGCCGGCGAGCCGGCGATTTCGCGGCCCATGAACGCGATCGATCCGCCGCTCGGCGCGAGCGCGCCCGCGATCAAATTGAAAGTCGTGCTCTTGCCCGACCCGTTCGGCCCGATGAGCCCGAGGATTTCGCCCTCGGCGAGGTCGAAGGAAACGCGATCCACCGCTTTGAAGCCGCCGAAAACCTTGGTGATTTCCCTGACGCTCAGCATGCGGGATCGGCATGATGCACGCGTTCCCGCGCGCTTTCGCCGCAACCAGGCGCGCGGTCGGGCGCCCGCGCGGAACCCGTCCGGGCTGCCGTTTCCGGCAGCCCGGCTGCGGCAAGCGAAGTCACGCGGGAGCGCTGCCGCTCAAGGTGCGTAGGTGTGGCCCTTGGGCAGCGGCATGATCGGGTCCGCGGTCTTGAGTGCCGCCGGGTACACGATCTTGGTGTCGTTGTTGATGTATTGCATCACCACCATGCTGGAGCGCTCGTTCTGGCCGGACATCGGCGTTCCGGGCGGGAAGAATTTGACGCCATAGCCCTGGATCGTCCCGCCTACCGGAATATCCGTGTCGAGCGCCGCCTTGCGCAGCGCCTCGGTGCCGATGCCGCCGTATTTCTTGATCGCGCGCGGCAGCACGTCGGTGAGGAAGACGTAGGTGTGGTTGAATCCCATCGATACGTGCGGCGGGACTTCGTCCACCTTGCGATCCTTCACCTGCGCGATGTAGCGCTTGATCATCTCCTTGGTCACGTCGCCCAATCCTGGTTTGAGGGACTTTGGATCGAGCAGTTGCGCGGCAGCCGGGTCCACGTTGAAAATCAGGTCGGCATCCTTGCCGAAAGCCGCGTGCAGTTTGTCGTACTGCGCATAGCCCGCGCCATGGCCGATCAGCGCCGACCATTTCAACCCCTGTTCGCGCGCCTGGCGCCAGAACAACGTGATGTCCGGGTTGTAACCGGTGTGCAGGATCACGTCGGCGCGCGCCCGGCGCAGCTTGGTGATCAGGCTCGAGAGGTCCGGTGCCGTGGCCGAATAGCCCTCCTTCAGCACGATCTGCATGCCGAGCGCCTTGCAGTTGGTTTCATTGGCTCCGCCTATGCCGGCGCCGTAGGGGCCGTCCTCGTAAATGATCGCGACCTTGAGGTCCTTCGGATCCTTGCCCAGCTTGACCTTGGCGTTCTCGTTGAGGAACCTGCAGGAGGTTTCGCCGTACTGGTCGGAGTGCACCTGCACGCGGAAGAAATGCGTCAGGTTCTTGTCCTTGACCACGCTCGAGGCGACGCAGATGGTGGCCCACATGACTTTCTTCTTCGCGTCGGCGAGCTGCGCCATCGGCACGCAGTGGGCGCTGGAGAACACGCCCAGGATCAGGTCCACCTTTTCCTGATCGATCAGGCGCGTCATCTCGTTGATCGCGATGTCCGGCTTGGACTGGGCGTCGGCATAGATCGCGTTGATCTTGTAGCCCTCGACCCCGCCGCGCTCGTTGATCAGGTCGATCGCAGCCTTGGTCCCCATTGCGCCCGGCAGCGATCCGCCGGCCGCGAGCGGCCCCGTATAGTCGTAGATCACGCCGATCTTTATTTCTTTCTGTTGCGCCTGCGCCGCGACGGCGAGGCCGGCCATGGTCAATGCAAGCGCGGCGCGCGCGCAGAAACGCCAGATGCTCATTCGATTCTCCCCAGGTTGATTGACACGACTCTTGAGTGGTCCTCTTCGTGTCAGTGTGTCAAACCCACATAGGCATGTCAACTTTATCCGTACAGCGGCATCGGGGTGATTCTGATCGACGTGAGCTCGGCACTAGCGTGAAGCGTCCGCGAGCACGAGGTCGGCGCCTTTTTCGGCCACCGCGATCACGGCGGCGTTGATGTTGCCCGACACCACTGCCGGCATGATCGACGCGTCGATGACGCGCACCCCGGATACCCCGCGCACGCGCAGCTGCGGATCGGTGACCGAGCGTGCGTCGGTGCCCATGCGGCAAGTCGCGACCGGGTGATAGACGGTGCCGCCTGCCTCGCGGCAGAAGGCGAGCCAGTCGGCGTCGCTCTGGACGCGCTCGCCCGGCAATTGCTCTGCGGCGACATAAGGCCGCATGGCCGGGGAGCGCACCAGGCGGCGCAACAGTTGCAGGCCGGCAACCGCGGTGCGGCGGTCGTCTTCGGTCGACAGGAAGTTGTAGCGGATGGCAGGCGCCGCGGCCGGATCGGCCGAACGGATGCGCACCGAGCCGCGCGCCTGCGGCCGCAGCGGGCACATCGAGCAGGTGAAGGCGGAGAACGGGTGCAGGCGCGCGCCCGCCTTGGAAGCGCTGAAATTGATGAAATAGAACTGGACGTCCGGCCGCGCGAGTTCGGGCCGCGTGCGCGCGAACGCACCGGCATAGCCCGCGCTTACCGTCAGCGGGCCGCGGCGCGCAAGCAGGTATTTCAATCCGATTCCGAGCATGCGCGGCCAGCTTGCCATGTCGTCGTTGAACGTTATCGGCCTGGTGCAGCGCCAAACGGTGCGCACGTAGAAGTGATCCTGCAGGTCTTCGCCGACCGCAGGCAGCGCGGCGACCAGCGGCACGCCGTAGGCCGCGAGCAGCTCGCGCGAACCCACGCCGGAGAGCTGCAGCAACTGCGGCGAATTGAACGCCCCGGCCGCGAGCAGCACTTCGCGCGCCGCGCGCGCCTGCCGCAGTGCGCCGCCGCGTCGGTACTCCACACCGACGCTGCGCGTTCCCTCGAACAGCAGGCGCGTGGCGAGCGCGCCGGTCACGACCGTCAGGTTGGCGCGGCGCTCGGCGGGGCGCAGGAATCCGGTCGCCGTGCTCGAACGCCGGCCGTTGCGAGTTGTCGCCTGGTAGTAGCCCGCGCCTTCCTGCGTCGCTGCGTTGAAATCGTCGTTGCGCGGAATGCCGACTTCGCCGGCGGCGGCGATGAACGCGTCGCACAGTTCGTGCCGGTCGGGCAGGTCGCTGACCGCCTGCGGGCCGCCGATGCCGTGCCACGCGTCCGCGCCGTGGCTCTGGTTCTCGCTGCGCTTGAAATACGGCAGCAGGTCGTCGAATTCCCATCCGGGCACGCACCAGGCGTCGAAGTCCTCGCGCTGGCCGCGAATGTAGACCAGGCCGTTGATCGACGAGGATCCGCCGAGCACCTTGCCGCGCGGCGAATACACCTGCCGCCCGTTGAGTTCTGGTTCGGGCTCCGAGTTGTAGCGCCAGTTGACCGAGGATTTCGTGAACAGCTTGCCGTAGCCGAGCGGCACGTGGATCCACGGGTCGCGGTCGCGCGGCCCGGCCTCGAGCAGCAGCACCCGCAGGCGCCCGCTTGCGGTCAGGCGGTTCGCGAGCACGCAGCCTGCGGAACCCGCGCCGACGATGATGTAATCGTAGGCCGTCTCGGCCGAAATGGGAGCCGAAGTGGGGATGATCTGCCGCTCCCGCTTGAGATTGCCGGCGGCAACCTTGTTTGAGGGCAAGTGTATAGAGTTCGGGGCGGCGAAACAACATGCGTCCCTGCGGCCCGGCAAGGCTCCAAGCCGGGTCCGCCGAACCCGTGTTTCGCGATAACCCTGCTTGCCGCAGGATATCGTGGTCGGCGCTGCGGCGGCTGAATTTTCGCAGCGCAGGAATAAACGTGGCCACCCGGCTGTTTGATCATGCGAGGAAACCCTGATTCGTCAAAGAACCATTGCAGGATGAATCTTGCGACGGCCGATATAGGGAAGTATGAGGGGAGGCGGCCCGAAGGTCTCGATCCCCCTTGGGGGGAAAGTCCCGGAAGGGGATATCCCTTCATTTTGAAACTGACTCTAAGGAGAACTGCATGAATAGAACACTTGCAGCGATGGCGCTGATCGCGGCGCTCGGCGCCTGCGCCAGCATGAATGGTGCGCCGATGGCGGCAAAATATGACGGCGGAATTGTGGTCGATTCCGCGGGCATGACACTGTACGCGTTCGACAAGGACGGGGCCGGCAGCGGCAAGAGCGCCTGCAACGGGCCGTGCGCGATGAACTGGCCGCCTTTGCATGCCGCCGCCTCGGGTCAGGCGTCGGGCGACTGGACTATCGTCATGCGCGATGACGGCTCCAGGCAGTGGGCTTACAAGGGCAAGCCCCTTTACCGCTGGATCAAGGACCAGAAGCCCGGCGACAGAACGGGCGACGGCTTCCTCAAACTCTGGCACGTAGCCACGCAATAGTGCCGGCGCTGCTATGATGTTTTGATGGACAGCGCAGAGATCGTCGCGCACATTCCCCGTCTGCGGCGCTACGCGCGGTCGCTGGCCGGGGACAGCCAACGGGCGGATGACCTGGTGCAGGACACGCTCGAGCGCGCGCTTGCCAAATTCCATCTGTGGCGACGCGGCAGCGACATGCGCGCGTGGATGTTCGCCATCATGCACAATGTGTTCGTCAACCAGTTGAAGGCGCGACGCGAGCTGGCGCTGGACGAGGATGCCGAAAACGGGCTGCCGAGCATGCCCCAGTCCGATCCGCTGGAATTGCGCGATCTCGACGCGGCGCTGCGGCGCCTGCCCGCCGAGCAGCGCGAAGTGCTGCTGCTGGTTGGCCTGGAACAGCTGAGCTACGCCGAGGCCAGCCAGGCCCTGGACGTTCCGGTCGGCACGGTCATGTCGCGCCTGTCGCGCGGGCGCGAGCGGCTGCGCGCGCTGATGACCGGCACGGCGGCGACAACCAACCTCAAATTAGTGAAATGAGCGATATCACCGAAACCGAATTGCACGCGTACGCCGACGGGCAGCTGGATGAAGCGCAGCGCCTCAGGGTGGAGGCGCGTCTCGCCGACGATGCGCACGCGGCCGAGTCCGTGCGCGTCTGGCGCGATCAGAACGAGGCGCTGCGCGCCCTGTACAACCCGGTGCTGAACGAGCCGCTGCCGCAGCGCCTGCTGGCCGCACGCGCGGCGCGTGCGCGCTGGCCATACTACGCGCTCGCCGCGGGCGCCATGGCGTTGAGCTTCGGCTTGGGCTGGCTGGTGCGCGCAGCGCAAGCCGAGCGCGCGGTCCAGATCGCGGCGTTGCCGCATCGAGCCGCGGTCGCGTACGCGGTGTACGCACCGGAAGTGCGGCACCCGGTGGAAGTCGGCGCGGAGCAGCAGGACCACCTGGTGAAATGGCTGTCGAAGCGCCTGGGCCACGAGCTGCGGGTGCCGGTTCTGACGCAACAGGGGTTCGATCTGGTGGGCGGGCGGCTGTTGCCGGGAAGCAGCGGGCCGGTGGCGCAGTTCATGTACCAGGATGCCAGGGGCCAGCGCATTACGCTGTACGTGTCCCGTCGCGATGCGGAGCCGCAGGACACCGCTTTTCGCTTCAGCCAGGAGGACAAGATCGCGGTGTTCTACTGGATAGACGGCAAGCTCGGCTATGCGCTGTCGGCGGATATGGAGCGCGCGCGGCTGCTCTCGGTCGCGACCGTGGTCTATCGGCAGCTCAATCCTTAATTCGGAGATGCGGGGAGCAAACAGGGCATCTCCGGCGGTCGAAAGACCTCAATTCACGAACTAGGGGGATGCATCCCCCCTTGTCCCCCGAGGGGACTTCCTTCGGGGCGTAAATCCCCCCGCGGAAGACTGCGCGAGATCGCCCGCTACATCCCGGCGCGAAAGCTTGCCGCAAGATCGCTGCCGCAGCTCGAGTTTGGCGCTCAGTCGGCGGCGTTCAGCTGCGTTTTGTGCTGGAGTCCGCGCCGCCGCGCCATCCGCTCCTGCAGACGCTCGAAGTAGATGTAGATCACCGGCGTAATGTAGAGCGTCAGCACCTGCGACACCAGCAGGCCGCCGACCACCGCAAGGCCTAAGGGTTTGCGCGCGTCGCCGCCGGCGCCGATGGCCATGGCGATCGGCAGGCTGCCCATCAGTGCCGCCATGGTGGTCATCATGATCGGCCGGAAGCGCACGATGCAGGCCTCGAAGATCGCGTCGGCCGGCGTCTTGCCCTGCTTCCGTTGCGCCTCGATTGCGAAGTCGATCATCATGATGGCGTTCTTCTTGACAATGCCGATCAGCATGATCATGCCGACGAACGCGTACATGTTCAGCTCGATGCCGAAAGCGAGCAGCGTCAGAAGCGCGCCCAGGGCCGCCGTGGGCAGGCCGGAGAGTATGGTCAGCGGGTGAATGAAGCTTTCGTACAGTATCCCGAGCACGAGGTAGATCACCAGGATGGCCAGGAGCAGCAGCAGGCCCATGCCACTGAGCGAGGCCTGAAACGCCTGCGCCGTCCCCTGGAACGAAGTATTGAGCGTGGCCGGCACCCGCAGTTCCTGCATCGCGCCGTTGATTTCGGTGATCGCTTGCGACAGCGAAACGCCGGGACGCAGATCGTAGGACAGGGTCACCGAAGGCAATTGGCCGAGGTGGCTGATCGCGAGCGGCCCGACGCCGTATGTAAGCTTCGCGAGCGAATTGAGCGGCACCAGCGCTCCTGTCGATGAACGCACATAGAGCATGCCCAGCACGGACGGGTCGGTCTGGTAGCGCGGGTCGAGCTCCAGCACGACCCAGTACTGGTTGGTCGCGGTGTAGATGGTGGACACCTGCTGCGAACCGTAGGCATTGGCGAGCGCCGCTTCGATCTGCTGCGCCGAGACACCGAGCGCGGAAGCCTTTTCGCGATCGATGTCCACGGTGACCTGCGGTTGGGCTATCTGCAGGTCGCTCGACACGTCGACCAGCGAGGGCAGTGTCCGCAGCCGGGCTTCGACCAGCGGTGCCCAGTGATACAGCTCCTCCGTGCTCGCGCTCTGGACCACGTACTGATCGGGGCTCTTGGTGAGCTGGCCGCCGATACGGATGGCCGGGATGTTCTGCAGGAAGACCTTCATACCGAGAATGTTCGCGACCTTGGGCCGCAACTCGCGCAATACCTCGTCCGCCGACTTGCGCTGCGAGCGCGGCTTCAGCGCAATGGTGATGCGGCCCACGTTGAGCGACGGGTTGAAACTGGTCGCGCCTATCGAGGCCATCAGCGCCTCCACGTTGGGGTCCTGGCGGATGATCTCCGCCACCTGTCGCTGCAGCGCCGCCATCGCCTCGAAGGAGATGTCCTGTTGCGCCTCGGTGAAGCAGTACAGCTGCCCGCTGTCGTCGCTCGGCAGGAAGCCTTTGGGCATCTTGGCAGACAGGAAACCGGTGGCGATGACGATGGCCAGGAATGCCACCATGGTCAGGCGCGCGTGGCGCAATACCCACTGCAGGCTGGCGGCGTAGCCGCCTTTGACCGCTTCGAACGCGCGTTCGCTCAGCATGAACACGCGGCCGTGTCTCTGCTGGGCATGCGGCTTGAGGACGCGGCTGCACATCATCGGCGTGAGCGTGAGCGAGACGAAGCCCGAGATCAGCACGGCCACCATGATGACGACCGCAAATTCGTGCAGCACGCGCCCGAGTATGCCGCCCATGAACAGCACCGGGATGAATACCGCGATGAGCGATATCGTCATCGACAGAATGGTGAAGGAGACCTCCTTCGAGCCGTCCAGCGTCGCCTGCATCGGGCTCTTGCCCATTTCGATGTGGCGCGAGATGTTCTCCAGCATGACGATCGCATCGTCCACGACGAAGCCGACCGAGAGCGTCAGCGCCATCAGCGAGATGTTGTCGAGGCTGTAGCCGAACAGGTACATCAGCGAGAAGGTGCCGATGATCGACAGCGGCAGGGCAAAACTGGGAATGATGGTCGCCGGGACGCTGCGCAGGAAAATGAAGATCACCATGATTACCAGCACCAGCGCCAGCAACAGCGTGAACTGCACGTCTTCGACCGAGTGGCGGATCGAGATCGAGCGGTCGTAGAGCACGTTGATGTCGATGCCGGCGGGCACTTCGGCGCGGAATGTCGGCAGCAGCCTCTTGATCGAATCGACCACCTCGATGGTGTTGACGCCGGGCTGGCGCTGGATGGCGAGCACGATGCCGCGCTGGTTCTTGAACCAGGCGGCGACCTTGTCGGTCTGTACGCTGTCGATCACGCGGCCGAGTTCGCCCAGGCGCACCGGCGAGCCGTTACGGTAGGCCACGATGATCGGGCGGAACGCCGCCGCGTCGTACAGCTGCCCGGTGGCCTGCACTGCGAACATGCGATCTTTGCCGTAGAGCGTGCCGGTGGGCAGGTTGACGTTGGCTTGCGCGATCGCCTGCTGTACCTCGTTGATGCCCACGCCGCGCGCGGCCAGCGCGTTCGGGTCGAGCTGCACCCGCACCGCGTACTTCTGCTGCCCGAACACCTGCACCTGGGCGACGCCGCTGATGGTGGAGATGCGCTGTGCGAGAAAAGTCTCGGCGTACTCGTCCACGGTGGACAAGGGCAGCGTGTCGGACGTAAGCGCGAGGAAGTAGATGGGGAAATCCGCGGGATTGACCTTGCGGAACGACGGCGGCGTGCTCATCGCCGGCGGCAACAGGCGCGCCGCGCCGGCGATGGCCGAACTCACGTCCTGGGCGGCGGCGTCGATGTCGCGGTCCAGCGAAAACTGGATCGTGACCTGCGAAGTGCCCTGCCCGCTCACCGAAGTCATCGAGTCGACGCCGGCGATGGTCGAAAATTGCTTCTCCAGCACCGTCGCCACGGCCGAGGCCATGGTCTCGGGGCTTGCACCCGGCAACTCCGCGCTGACCTGGATGGTGGGGAAGTCGACGTTGGGGAGCGTGCTGACCGGGAGCCGGGAGTAGCCCGCCAGGCCGAAGATCAGCACGCCCGCCATCACCAGCACGGTCATGACCGGGCGGCGGACGAACAATTCGGCCAGATTCATGACTTGTCGGCTCGCGTCTTCGCGACCATGACCTTGGTGCCCGGGGCGAGGCGCAGCTGCCCCGTGACGACGACCTGTTCGCCTTTGCGCAGGCCCGTAGCGATGATGGCGTCGGCGCCATCATTGCGGTCGATTTCGACCTTGCGCATATCCACCGTCATGTCCGGCTTGACGACATACACGTACTGACCATCGGGTCCGGTCTGCACCGCCTGCGTCGGCACGACCAGAGCACCCTTCTGGTCGTAGAGCTTGAGGCGGGCGCTGACGAACTGGCCCGGCCACAGGCTGTTGTCCTTGTTCGGGAACACCGCCTTCAGCTTGATTGTCGCGGTCGTGGCGTCGACGGCGTTGTCGACGAAGCTCAGCGTACCCAGCGCGGCAGCCGTGCTCGAGTTGGGCGGCAGCGCTTCGACCGACAGCGGCCCCTTGGCCATGTACCCGCGGATCGCCGGCAGATTCTGCTCGGGCACGGCAAAATTGACGTAGATCGGCCGCACTTGGTTGATGATTACCAGGGGGTTCGTGTCGTTGGCCTTCACCATATTGCCGATCTGCAGCATCACCTTGCCGACAAAACCGTCTATGGGCGAGCGGATGGTGCAATATTCGAGCTGCAGCCTGGCATTCTCGAGCGCAGCCTTGCTCGCGAGGGCGACGGCCTCGGCCGTGTCGGCATTGGTGCGGATCTGGGCGTAGGCTTCCTTGGATACGAAGTTCTTCTGCAGCAACTCCTGATAGCGCCGTTCCTGCGAACGCGCCTGTTCTTTTTGCGCGGTATCGCGCATGAGGTTGGCTTCCGCCTGGCGCAGCGTCGCCTCGAACGGGCGCGCGTCGATCTTGAACAGCACCGCCCCCTTCCTCACCTCCTGCCCTTCCTTGAAGTTGACTTCGACGATCTGCCCGTCCACGCGTGCCTTGAGTGCCACGGTGGAATAGGCTTCGACATTGCCGATCGCCTGGATTCTCACCTGGACGGTGTGCTGCTCGACCGTCGCGATAGAGACGGGCATGGCGGGAGCGGATTTAGCGGGCTTCGTTTCTTGCGCGCGGATTTCGGCACCCCGGTAGGCGAGCAGGCCGCCCGCGGCGGCAGCCGAGCCGAGGATCGCGAAAAGTATCAGCTTTCTTGGTTTAGTCACTCGTGTCTCGAAATTCATGATCTCGAATTGGGCGGCGGGTTAGGGGCGGGGTCCAGAGCGGTCGAATTTGGCGTTTAAACGGTCCGTAGACCCGCCTGATGCAGCCCGCCGGGGCTTTTTTCAGAATATGGCCAGTATGCCGCGATTCAGATGCCCCGAGACGGTCCGGGACGCTGTGCAGATTGCGCAATCTAGCGCAAAAGGTGCTCCAAGGCAAAAAGTGCCTCGGGGCGCTCGCGCTCCCGGACCGCGTATGCCCTGTCTCCGTCGACCATGACTTCCGCGGCCCGCGGCCGGCTGTTGTAGTTGGAGCTCATGCACATCGCATAGGCGCCGGCCGACATCACCGCCAGCAGGTCGCCCTCGCTCACTGCGAGTTCGCGCCCTTTGCCGAGGAAGTCGGCGCTTTCGCATACCGGCCCGACAACATCGTAAACAGTCCCCGGCTGTTCGCTATTCCTCACCGCGACGATTGCGTGCCAGGCTTCGTACAGTGCCGGGCGGATCAGGTCGTTCATGGCGGCATCGACCACTACGAAATTGCGCGCCGCGCCGGGTTTGAGATATTCGATGCGGGTGAGCAGCAGGCCAGCATTGCCGACCAGGCTGCGCCCCGGTTCAAACAGGAGTTTCAGGCCGCGCGCGCCGACGCGCCCGAACACTTCGCGCAGATAGGCGCTGACGTCCGGCGGCGTTTCATCGCGGTAGCGGATGCCCAGGCCGCCGCCCAGATCGAGGTGCCGCAGGCGGATGCCCTCAGCGGCGAGCCGGTCCACCAGCGCGAGCATCTTGTCCAGCGCCGCGACGAGCGGTGCGTACTCCGTCAGACTCGAACCAATGTGGCAGTCGATGCCGACTACTTCGATCTGGGGCAGGCGGCTGGCCGCGCGGTACAGCTCCGGCGCCGCTTCGAATTCGACGCCGAATTTGCTCTCTTTCAGGCCGGTGGAGATGTACGGGTGGGTGCGCGCGTCCACGTCCGGATTGACGCGGAACGAGACCGGCGCGCGCCTGCGCATGTCGGCCGCGACGGCAGCCAGCCGCGCGAGCTCCGCCGCCGACTCGACATTGAAGCACATGATGCCCGACTCCAAGGCGTAACGCATTTCGGCTGCGCTCTTGCCTACGCCGGAGAAAATCACCTTGCGCGGGTCGCCGCCGGCGGCAATGACGCGCGCCAGTTCGCCGCCCGATACGATGTCGAAGCCGGCGCCCATCCCCGCGAACAGGCCGAGGATGGCGAGATTCGAATTCGCCTTCATCGCATAGCAGATTAGCGTGTCATGCCCGCTGCAGGCGGACTGGAACTGCGCAAGTGCCGCGGCGAGCGCGGCGCGCGAATAGACAAAGCAGGGCGTGCCGAACTCGCGCGCGACGGCTTCCAGCGGAACCGATTCGGCGTGCAGGGAGCCGTTGCGGAACTCGAACACGGCGGCTATTTTTGTCTGCTGCTGGGTTGCTGCTCGCCGCCTTTCTTGTCCGGCGGCATTATGAGCGCGCCTTTGGAACCGCACGCCTGAAGCAGCAGGCATAAGAGGATGGCGGTGACCGTGGCGCGCATGCGCCGATTCTAACACCGCACCCCGCGCCGAATTCACCCGGCGGGCCGGGCAGTTGCCGCCGAAACGCCTGTGGCGCGACGCCGGTCGTTCGATCTCGGCGCCGTGCTAGAGCGTAGGAGTCCTGGTTTCGACCGGGGCGCGCGCGCCCGGCTCCGCGCCTTCCTGCTTCTGCACCGGCGGAACGTTCTCGCGATAGAAATATTCGCTCGTCTTGCCGTCGGCGGCCGGCCGCCCGGTGTCGGGGTTGACGTTGACGCTCACCACACCCTGCGGAACCTCCTGGAACATCTCGTCCACACCCTTGAGCGCCTTGCCCATGTAATTCATCCAGATCGGCAGCGCGGCGACCGCGCCGGTTTCGTTGTTGCCGAGCTTGCGCGGCTGGTCGAAGCCGATCCAGGCGATCGCGACCAGCGTCGGCTGATAGCCCGCGAACCAGGCGTCGACAAGTTCGTTGGTGGTGCCGGTCTTGCCTGCCAGATCCTTGCGCCCGAGCGACATCGCGCGCGCCGCGGTGCCATAGCGCACCACATCGTGCAGCATGCTGTCCATGAGAAACGCGTTGCGGGCGTCGATCACGCGCAGGCTCTCGTCGCCGGCGCGCGGCGGCTGCGCTTGCGCAAGGACGTTGCCGTGGTCGTCTACGATGCGCTGCACCACGTAGGGTTCGACGCGGTAGCCGCCATTGGCGAATACCGCGTACCCGCGCGCCATTTGCCAGGGAGTGACCGATCCCGCGCCCAGCGCCATGGTGAGGTAGGGCGGGTGCTTATCCGCGTCGAAACCGAAACGGGTGATGTAATCCTGCGCATACTGCGGCCCGATCGCCTGCAGGATGCGGATCGAGACCATGTTCTTCGATTTCGCCAGGCCCACGCGCATGCGCATCGGGCCCTCGTACTTGCCGTCGTAATTGTGGGGCTCCCAGGTTTGGCTGCCGGTCTGAGCGGCGTCGACGACGATCGGTGCATCGTCGACAATGGTGGCCGGCGTGAAGCCTTTCTCCAGCGCCGCCGAATAGATGAAAGGCTTGAAGCTGGAGCCGGGCTGGCGCCACGCCTGGGTGACGTGGTTGAACTTGTTGTGGTTGAAGTCGAACCCGCCCACGAGGGCGCGCACCCTGCCGTCGATCGGACTGATCGCGATCAGCGCGGCCTCGGCCTCCGGCAGTTGCAGAATCTGCCAATTGCGCTTTTCGTCCATTTGAACGCGGATCAGGGCGCCGCGCCTGATCCGCTTGTTCGGGGCAGCCTTGTCGTCCAGCGCTTTCTGCGCGAACTTCAAGCCGTCGCCCGATATGCTTACGACCTGACCGCCGCGCAGGTAGGCACGCACCTCCCGCATGCTTGCCTCGAGCACCACCGCGGGGACGAGGTCGTCGTTGTCGGGCTCCTCCGCCAGCGCCTCCTCGATCGCCTCGTCCGGAGGACCCTCGGCGGGCAGTTCGATATAACCCTCGGGACCGCGGTAGCCATGACGCCGGTCGTAGTCCAGCACGCCGCGGCGCAGCGCCGTGTACGCGGCCTCCTGGTCGGCACGGGTGATCGTGGTGTAAATGCGGTAGCCCTTCGTATACACCTCTTCCCCGAATCGCTCATACAGCATCTGCCGCACCATTTCCGCCACGTACTCGGCGCTCAGGGCATATTCGTTCGCCTGATGCTTGACTACGAGCGGCGCCTTTTGCGCTGCGGCATACTGGGCGTCGCTTATGTCGCCCAGCTCGTGCATGCGCCGCAACACGTACAGCTGGCGCTGCTTTGCGCGCTTGGGATTGACCACCGGATTGAAGCTGGATGGCGCCTTGGGCAATCCGGCCAGCATCGCCGCCTCGCCCACGTCTAGATCCTTCAGCGCCTTGCCGAAGTAGATTTGCGCTGCCGCGGCGAAGCCGTAAGCGCGCTGTCCCAGGTAGATCTGGTTGATGTAGATCTGCAGGATTTCGTCCTTGGACAGGCTTGCCTCGATCTTGAAGGCGAGCAGCGCCTCGTACAGCTTGCGCGTCAGCGTCTTTTCCTTGGACAGGAAAAAATTCCTTGCCACCTGCATGGTGATAGTGGAAGCTCCTTGGCGTCTGCCCCCTGAAACCAGGTTGGAGTAGGCGGCGCGGATGACGCCTTGGTAGTCCACTCCGATATGCTGGTAGAAGCGCTCGTCTTCGGCCGCCAGGATGGCTTGTTTCATCACCGCGGGGACATCGCCGATGGCGACGACGGAGCGCCGTTCCTCGCCGAATTCGCCGATGAGTACGCCTTCGGCGCTGTAGACCCGCAGCGGTACCTTGGGCTGATAGTCGGTGAGCACCTCGAGCGACGGCAGATTGGGATAGGCGAGTAGCACCATCAGGCCGAGGAGGGCGCCCGCGATCACGCCCAGGCCGGCCAGGAGCAGCAGCGGGAAGGCGATAAGGCGTAACCACAAGGTAGCTTTCATGGCCAAGAGTAGTCGGTTTCACCGCATCGGTCGCGGCTTGATTTCGGGGTTCCCGGGCAAGCGGGCGGACCCCTCGGATCGGGCGCCGCCAGGGTCGCGCCCGCCTTACATCGCGAAAGGCTGGCATTATAGAGTATCCCCAGCCGCAGGGCGTAAGGACCACGGGCGCAACAGTCCACACCCGCCCCCTATTATTTGCTTTACATCCTCAAGACTTGTTGCTAGCATTTAACGTAAATTATATGTATCGCGCCTAACCGGGGATAGTTCAAAGGGAAATTCGACTTGGACCTAGACATCTTCAAGCCTAAAGCGCCGCCGCTTTTCGGCATGGACATCAGTTCGTCCGCCGTGAAGATGGTCGAGATTGTCGATGCGGGCAAGGGCGTGCTGCGTGTGGAGCGCTATGTCATCGAACCCCTGCCCAAGGATGCGGCGGTCGACGGCAACATCAACAACCTCGAGGCCGTAGTGGAATCGGTCAAGAACGGTTGGAAGAAAATGGCGACGCGCACCAAGAACGTGGCCATGGCTCTGCCCACGGCGGCGGTGATCACCAAGAAGATCGTGGTGCCGGCCGGCCTGCGCGACGAAGAGCTGGGCATCCAGGTCGAGACCGAGGCGAATCAATACATCCCGTTCGCCCTGGAAGAGGTCAACCTCGACTATCAGGTGATCGGCCCCGCGCCGTCGAATGCCGAAGAAGTCGAGGTGCTGATCGCGGCCTCGCGCAAAGAGAAAGTGGAAGACCGCGTGGCGGTCGCCGAAGCCGCCGGGTTGAAGTCGCTGGTCATGGACGTGGAATCCTATGCGGTGCAGACCGCGTTCGACCTGATCAAGAAGCAGTTCCCCGATGACGGCAAGGAGCAGAACATTGCCCTGGTGGATATCGGGGCCAACGTCATGAACGTTACCGTCCTTCGCAACGATCAGACGGTGTACACGCGCGAACAGGCGTTTGGCGGCAGCCAGCTCACCCAGGACATCATGCGGCAATATGGCATGAGCCAGGAGGAGGCGGAAAACGCCAAACGCACCGGCGGCCTGCCCGATTCGTACGAGGCCGAAATTCTGCGCCCGTTCCTGGAGAATCTGGCGCTCGAGGTGCAGCGCGCGATGCAGTTCTTTTTCACCTCCACGCCCTACACCAGCATAGAACACATTCTGCTCACCGGCGGCTCGGCGGTGATCCCGGGGCTGGAAGAGATCGTCGGCACCCGCTCGCAGGTGAATACGCGGGTGGCCAATCCGTTCGCGAGCATGCAGGTATCGCCGCGCATCCAGCCGAAGAGACTGCTCGTCGACGCGCCTTCGCTGATGGTCGCATGCGGCCTGGCGATGCGGAGATTCGATCCATGATCCGCGTAAACCTGCTGCCGTGGCGCGAAGCGCGTCGCAAGGCGCGCAATGTGCAGTTCTTCGTGCTGATTGGGATGATCGCCGGCCTGGCCGCATCGATCGTCCTGCTGGTGCACGGATATTATGCGACGCGCATTGCGACGCAGACCGAGCGCAATCGTTTCATCAAGAGCGAGAACGACAAGCTCGACAAGGAACTCGAGGAAATCAAGAAGCTGAAAGAGGAGATCCAGGCGTTGCTGTCGCGCAAGAAGGTTATCGAAACACTGCAGGCCGATCGTGCGCAGACGGTATACCTGCTCGAACAGCTGGTGCGCCAGACCCCTGACGGTGTTTACCTCAAATCAGTCAGGCAGACCGGCGCCAAGGTCAATTTGACGGGCTATGCACAATCCAACTCGCGCGTGTCGACCTTGATGCGGAACTTCGAGGCTTCGCCTTATCTGGAGAACCCGGAACTGGTGGAGATCAAGGTGGCGAACGTCAACAACAAGCGCCTGTCCGAATTCAACATGAACGTCAGCATCAAGCGGCAGCAAACCGAGACCGACGCCAAGGCCGCGCCGGGCAAAGCCGCGCCGGGCGGCGCGCCCGCGGCGGGCGCGAAAAAGTAGGGACCGCCGATGAACAAGCTGCTCGAACAATTCAAGTATCTCAACCCCAAGGATCCGGGGGGATGGCCGGCGTTGCCGAAGCTGTTGGTGCTGATCGCTACCTTGATTGCCTTGGTCGGCGCAGGCTATGTGGCTGATTGGCAGAGCCAAATGGACGAACTCGTGGCGGGCGCCGAGCAGGAAGCAAAGCTCAAGGGCGAATACAAGGACAAGAAGCAGCTGGCGGTCAACCTCGACTTGTATCGGCAGCAGCTGCGCGAAATCGATATTTCATTCGGCGCGCTGCTGAAGCAGCTGCCCAATAAATCGCAAATGGACGCGCTGCTGGTGGATATCAACCAGGCGGGTCTGGGCCGGGGCCTGCAGTTCGAATTATTCAAGCCGGCGCCGCAAGAGACCATGAAAGACTTCTATGCCGAGCTCCCGGTCGCGGTACGCGTTACGGGCAGCTATCACGACATGGGACAGTTCGCGAGCGACATCGCGCAATTGTCGCGCATCGTCACGCTCAACGATATCGTCATCGCCCCGTCGGGCAACAACCCCGGGGTGCTGGCGATGGACACCAGCGCGAAGACGTTCCGCTATCTTGACGAAGAAGAGGTGGCGAAACAGAGGAAGGCCACTGCCAAGAAACCGGCGGGTAAGAAATGAGAACCCTAGCGATCATCGCGGCCTTGCTGTTGCTCGCCGGGTGCGGCACCGACGAGCATCAGGACCTCAAGGAAGAATTGAAGAACATGACCAAGGACCTGCGCGGGCACATTCCGCCCCTGCCGGTGGTCAAGCCTTACGAGCCCGTGCCGTATAGGGCGTTCGATCTGCCCGACCCCTTCGGCCCGGCCAAGATCGCACTCGCCACGGGCGCGGCCGCCAAAGCCAAGGCTGGCCTGAACGCGCCCGACGCGAATCGCCCGAAGGAGCCGCTGGAAGCGTATCCGCTGGAATCGCTGAAGATGGTCGGCATGCTGTCGCAGAAGGGCGTCAACTACGCATTGGTGCGCGCCGACAGCAGCCTGTACCGGGTGAAGGTGGGCAATTACCTGGGGCAGAATTTCGGCGTCATCACCGCGATCACCGACAATCAGATAGACCTGAAAGAGTTGGTGCAGGATGCATCTGGCGATTGGACTGAGCGCAAGGTCGCGCTGCAGATAGTCGAAGCGGAAGCGGCAAAAGGAAGGTGAGGATCCCTATGGCTAAAATTCTCGGTATTTTCGGCTTTTTGACCGCATCGCTGTGGGCTGCCCTGGCGCTGGCGCAAACGCCGCCAAACAGCGTCCAGGCCTTCGACGTGTCGCAGCAAAGCGGCAAAGTCATCATCAAGCTGACGCTGAAGGAGCCGCTCAAGTCGCCGCCGGGAAGTTTCACCGTGGCCAACCCCGCTCGCATTGCGATCGACTTGCCCAACACAGTGAACGATCTCGGGCGCAGCAGCCAGAACATCGGGGAGGGCGAGCTCGTGAGCATGAACATGGTGCAGGCGGGAGGGCGCACGCGCATGGTGCTAAACCTGCGCCAACTGGTCAGCTACGACACGCAAGTCGACGGCAATAGTCTGCTGGTCGTGCTTGCCGGCGCGCGGGCGGCGGGCGCAGGCGCCAGCGCCGCCGCCGGAGTCACGCATTTCGTCGAAGCCAAACCGGCCGACACGCACGCGGTGCGGGATATCGATTTCCGCCGCGGCAAGAACGGCGAAGGGCGCATCGTGGTCGACCTCTCCGACAGTTCGACCGGCATAGACATTCGCCCGCAGGGGCAGAACCTGGTCATCGATTTCCTGAAGACCGCGTTGCCGGACAAGCTGCGCCGGCGCCTGGACGTGACCGATTT
>Ga0335082_10000912_pt1 | contig 31034 bp, 22 predicted proteins | sample Lox_Sample_41_FD_206718 | JGI IMG/M metagenome (GOLD analysis project Ga0335082, IMG submission 206718) | Soil microbial communities from Loxahatchee National Wildlife Refuge, Florida, United States - Lox_Sample_4.1 | ecosystem: Environmental > Terrestrial > Soil > Wetlands | place: USA... | reverse complement strand
GATCGGTGTCGAGATCGAAAGCATCGGCCAGGCTGTGCGCGGGATCGATGCTCATCACCAGGGTGCGATAGTTCAATTGCGCCAGCTTCACGCCGGTGGCCGCGGCCAGGCTGGTCTTGCCCACACCGCCTTTTCCGCTGAACAGCAAGATCCTCATGCTTGCATTCTAAGGCAGTTCCAGGATGGGCGTGTCCGGTAGAGCGAGGGAGCGAATGCGACTGAGCGCGACTGCGCTGGGGGAATTACAGTTCTCTCTGGCTTTCGCCAAAGGCGGCGAAAGGATTGGGCACGCGGCTGGGTCCCCTCCGGCTCCCTTTGGCTAGCGACGCCGCGGATGTGGATGTATTCTGATCGAAGTCCCGCAACCGAAGGTCCCCACCGGCAGAAGTATGGAAGGTCCGCGCAACGCGCTGCTCCTCATCATTCTCACCTCGCTGTGCCTCGCCCGCCCGATCGCCTGGGCGGAAACCGGCATTCTCGTGGTGCACGTAAAGGACGTGCAGCGTCATCCGGTCGCTGGCTTGGAGATTGCCGTCGAGGGCGATGGCGGGTCAGCAGTCACAGATTCGAGGGGCAAAGCCCGCATTAGGTTGGCGCCGCAAACCAAGGAGAAGAGCTTGGTCTCTCTCCAGATTGTGAAGTCTCCCTCCGGTCAAGATTTGGTGATGGTCTCTCCCTGGGACTACCGAGCGCCGGTCCCTTCATTCGAGAACGAGTCGGAGAACTTCGTGGAGGTAGTGGTCGTTCAGCGCGGCGACCGTGCAGCCCTGGAAAATGGCACGGTCCTGAGAGCGGCAGTGTCGCAGATCAACAAGGCGAATGTACCCACGAGCGTGGGCAATCAGGAATCTGTGGTTCGGACGTCGAACGATTCGACGCCACCTGACAGCGTGCGGGCCTCGGGCTCGCCAAAGGCATACTCGGTATTTCTTAACGACTCAATCACTCTGACCGATCAAGTCCGGGCGAAGGATAATCTGGAACCTGTAGCAAAGCAGTATGGACTCCAACCAGAAGAACTGGATAAGGCAATCCAAGCCTGGGGCGCGAGAACCACCGACACCTACGAAGCCGGGCTGGCTGCTCTCTACACGCGAAACTACGACAAGGCCACCACCGATCTGCAACACTCTCTGAAGCAACGTGAGGAGAAGCTGGCTGCGGACCAAGCAGCGGACCAAAAAGCGGTCGCTGACGCTGCGTTCTTTTTAGGTTCCTCGCTCTACGAGCAAGGCAAGTACAGGGAAGCGCCGGCTGCTTATCAGCGTTGTCTCCAAATCAGACCCAATGACCCGAATGTACTCAACTCCGTTGCAGTCAGCCTACTGGCGGCAGGCGACTACGCGGGGGCCGAACCGCTAATGCGGCAGGCCCTCGCGATCGACGGAAAGTCCCTGGGGCAAGACCATTCGGAGGTAGAGGCCGCCCTAAACAACTTGGCCGAACTGCTTCGCGCAAAGGGCGACTAGCCGAGGTGCTTGAGGACGAAGGCGACTACGACAGAGCCGAACCGCTCCTGCGGCGGGCTCTGGCGATCGACGAGAATGCATTCGGAGCAGAGCACCCTCTTACGCAAGTCACGAAACATAACTTGGAACAACTTCGCCAACGGTCAGCCGAAGCCACGGCACCCAAGGCGAAAAACTGAGCCTCCCGGGCTGGGTGGCCGGTCCGTCATCACATCCCAACGTGACCTGTGCACTTGCATGTGACCAACTCCGCGCAGTATCACCGAATTGCGAGGACGAGGTTGTTGTGTCTTCGCAGGCCGCACTCAGTGTGCGGGCCTGAAAAGCTCTTTGAAAAACAGTGGCCGGTATCCAGTTGCCAGTTGTCAGAAGGGGGAGGCGCGAAGGCCATGTCCTTCTTGCGAGTCATTCGTCGCCTAAGTTACTTCCATTCAAGAGGATACCCATAATCCATTGGAACTCAAGAAGATGCCGGGGGGAATTCCGTAATCGCATGATTCTAAAGAAGGGGATGGGGGAGGGGGCGTTATCAGTTGGATAACAGGCAGTCCCGAAATGGGAAAAGCTGTGGATAGCGGGTAGTGGTTGGTGGATAGTAAACAGCAACCGCAGATCCCTCGACTCCTCGCTTTGCTCGTCGCTCGGGATGACAAAGCGGAAATCAAAGCGGCAGGCTCCAAAAGAAACCGGCACAGGCTTTCGACTGTGCCGTCGCGGAATAGCAACTGCTGATAGCACGTATGCAAAAACACGCCGCTATCGAACTGCCTACTTCTTCCCCACCGGTTCGGGTTCGCCGACGCGCTTGGCCACCTTGAAGGCCAGCTTGCGTTCCTTCTTGTTGGCGTCCACGACGACGTGGTCCCCGTGCAGCACTTCGCCGTCGAGGATCTTTAGCGCCAGCGGGTCCTGAATCAGCCGCTGGATGGCCCGCTTCAGCGGACGGGCGCCATAGTTCGGGTCATAGCCTTCGGTGAAGACCAGCTCCTTCGCGGCCGGCGTCAGCTCCAGGCTGATCTTGCGGTCGGCCAGCAGCCTGCGCAAGTCTTCCAGCCGCAGCTCAACGATCTTTGCGAGCTGCTCCTTGCCAAGCGGGTTGAAGATGATGATGTCGTCCACACGGTTGAGGAACTCGGGCTTGAAGCTGGCCCGCAGCGCTTCCATCACTCGCTCGTGTGCCTCCGCCAACTGCTCCGGCGAACGGGAGCCCAAGTCCTGTAGATAACTGGAGCCGATATTCGAGGTCATGATGAGGATCGTGTTCTTGAAATCCACGTGGCGTCCCTTGCCGTCGGTGAGCCGGCCGTCGTCCATGATCTGGAGGAAAACGTTGAACACGTCAGGATGTGCCTTTTCGATTTCGTCGAAGAGCACGACAGCGTACGGACGCCGGCGCACAGCTTCGGTCAACTGCCCGCCCTCGTCATAGCCGATGTAGCCGGGAGGCGCGCCGATGAGCCGCGACACGGAATGCTTCTCCATGTACTCGGACATGTCGATGCGAACCATAGCGTGCTCGTCGTCAAACAAGAACTCGGCCAGCGCTCGCGCCAGCTCGGTCTTGCCGACACCGGTCGGCCCGAGAAAGATGAATGAACCGATCGGCCGGCGCGGATCGCTCAAACCGGCGCGCGAACGACGAATGGCATTGGCGACGCGCGCGATGGCTTCATCCTGCCCCACCACGCGCTGGCGCAGACGTTCTTCCATGGTCACCAGCTTTTTTACTTCGCCTTCCAGCATCTTCGACACTGGAATTCCGGTCCATTTGCTGACGATTTTTGCGACGTCTTCCTCGTCTACCTCTTCCTTCAGCATGCGCGACTGCTTGCCGTCCATCACGGCGCTGAGCTTCTTGACCTCTGCCTCGAGCTGCGGCAACTCGCCGTACTTGATCTGCGCGGCGCGATTGTAGTCGCCCTTGCGCGTGGCTTCCTGCTCTTCGAGCTTGAGGCGCTCGATGCGCTCCTTCAGTTCGCGCACTTTCGCGATGGCTTCTTTCTCCTGCTTCCAGCGTGCCTTCAGCGCGTTCGCCTCTTCCTTGATGTGCGCCAGCTCTTTCTCCACCGCTGCCAGCCGCTCGCGCGAGTTGGGATCGTCTTCGCGCTTCAGCGCCTGGCGCTCGATTTCGAACTGCGTCGCGCGTCGCTCGAGCTGGTCAATCTCAGTTGGCATGGAATCGATCTGAATGCGCAGCGAGGCCGCCGCCTCGTCGATCAGGTCGATCGCCTTGTCCGGCAGAAAGCGATCAGAGATGTAGCGGTGCGATAGCGTCGCGGCGGCAACAATTGCCGAGTCCTTGATGCGCACGCCGTGATGCACTTCGTACTTCTCGCGGAGCCCGCGCAGGATCGCGATCGTGTCTTCCACATTGGGCTCGCCAACGAAGACGATCTGGAAGCGGCGCTCCAACGCGGCGTCCTTCTCGATGTATTTGCGATACTCGTTCAGCGTGGTTGCGCCGATGGCCCGAAGTTCGCCGCGCGCCAGCGCCGGCTTCAACATGTTGGAAGCGTCAATCGCGCCTTCGGCAGCGCCCGCTCCGACCAGCGTGTGCAACTCGTCGATGAACAGGACGATTTGCCCCTGCGACTGCTCAATCTCCTTCAGCACTGCCTTGAGACGGTCTTCAAACTCGCCGCGGTATTTCGCACCCGCCAGCATCGCGCCCAGGTCGAGCGAGACGACACGCTTGTTCTTGAGCTGCTCCGGAACGTCGCCCGAGACGATGCGTTGCGCCAGGCCTTCCACAATCGCGGTCTTCCCGACACCCGGCTCGCCGATGAGCACCGGGTTGTTCTTGGTGCGGCGTGACAAAACCTGGACTACGCGGCGCACCTCCTCGTCGCGGCCGATGACTGGATCGAGTTTGCCTTGACGCGCAAGTTCCGTCAGGTCGCGAGCGTAGCGCTCCAGCGCCTGATACTTCGCCTCCGGGTTCTGGTCGGTGACTTTCTGGTTGCCGCGCACCGCTGTCAGCCCGCGCAGGATGTTGTCGTAGGTCGCGCCCGCTTTGGCCAGGATTTCCTTGGCCGGATCGCGCTTCAGCTTGGTGATGCCGAGCAGCATGTGCTCGGTGGAAACGTAGTCGTCCTTGAAGTTCGACGCCTCTTTGAAGGCGTTCTCCAGCATCTGCGAAGCGCCGTCGGAAAGGTGCGCCTGCGCAGCGCCGCTGCCGGAAACCTTGGGCAGCTTCTCGATCTCGCGCATGGCTTCGCCCTGCACATTCGAGACGTGCAGTCCAACCCGCTCCAGAAGCGGCGCAACGATGCCTTCGCGGTCTTCAATCAGCGCGGCCAGAATGTGGACCGGCTGCAGCTCAGGGTTGCCGCGCTCGCTGGCGAGATCGTTCGCCCGCTGCATCGCCTCCTGCGCCTTTACGGTTAACTTGTCCCAACGAATTGCCATGGGTTTACTCCGGTTGTCAGGGGTTAGGGGCTAGGTGGTTAGAGAGAGCAAAATCTTGCGCTTCCCATTATCACGCACTTCCCAGATCCTGGTATCGGTGTGATTACGGTATTACCACCCCCAGGCCCTAGCCCCTGACTACTGCTTCCGCCCCCGGCGAGTTCCGTCGGTAAACAAAAGGGAGGCAAAGTTACGCCTCCCTTGAACTCCCCAGTTCGTCTCCCTCCCGGAATCTCACCGGGGGGCGAAACTTGGATTAGGCAGCCTGGCCTTTGCCGGCGCTCTCGGGCTTCTTGCCTTCCAGCGTCTTCTGGCTGCCGATGCTGACCTTGATCTGCTTCGGCTTGGCTTCCGCGCGCTTGGCCAGCTTGATGGTCAACACGCCGTTGTTGTACTGCGCGTTGATGTCGTCCGTGTTCACGGTGTTCGGCAACGTAAAGGAACGGGTGAAGCTGCCATAGCGGCGCTCGATGCGATGGAAGTTCTCCTCTTTCTCTTCCTTCTCGAACTTGCGCTCGCCACTGACGGTTAGAGTGTTGTTCTCGACCTTCACGTCGAGGTCTTTCTCGTCGATGCCGGGCACTTCCAGCTTCAACTGCAGGCTGTGCTCGTCCTCGTAGATGTCAACCGGCGGCATGAAAGCGCCAGCGGTTAGCGAGTCTTCGCGCGAGCCATACTGCTCTTCAAACAGTCGGTTCATGCGGTTTTGCAACGCGTAGAGTTCACGAAAAGGATCCCAACGAGTCAATACGGTCATGGTACAAAAGTCCTCCAACAAAGAGTCTTAGGGTCTAATCACCTTCGCTAACTTTAGATGCATTAGTTAGCAAATTGGAATCATAAAATATGAGCGTAATATTGTCAATACTCTGTCCAAGAATGCCTTCATATCGTATTAAGTTTAATATTTTCAGCTAATTAGAGTTGGAGTTACACACTTCAGATGACGTGGAAAGAGCATGAGCACGTCACCAGCACGCCACCTGGCTGAAGCATCTTCAAGGCACGCAGGTTAGGTTCTTGGCAGCCGCGCAGCGCAGTCGCCACTGTGCGTTTGCTCTTGGCGAATGCTGGGGGGTCGATGACGAAGGTGTCGTACTGGCGGCCGGCGCTGGCGTAGCCTTTCAGCAAAGACATTCGCGTGTGGTAAGGTTGCAGCCGAACCGTGGCTTTTCTCCTTGATACAAGCTGACATCACATCACGGCGTAGATCAAGCAGAGCATCACTCATACCGTAGGGCCTCTGCTGGCAGGACGCTCGCGGCCGACCACGAGGGGTAAAGTGTAGCAACGAACGAGATCCCGATGGCGACGATCGCCACCAACAGCCCGTCCATGGGGCGCGGGGCGAACGGAACGTAATCGATGGAATAGACCTCGGCAGAGAGCGAGACCAGGTGGTAGTGTCCTCCCATCCAGGAAAGCGAGTAGCCCGCGATCAGCCCTAGTACGGTCCCGATTACCCCAATCAGCAGGCCCTGATAGATAAAGATGCGCCGGATCTGGCGCTTCTTCGCTCCCATCGAGACCAGCACGGCGATGTCTCGCGTTTTCTCCATCACCATCATGATGAGCGAGATGAGAATGTTGAGTGCAGCAACGAAAACGATCAGTCCGATGGTGATGAAGGTCACGACGCGCTCAAGCCGCAAGGCGCGAAACAGTGCGCGGTTTTGTTCCATCCAGTTGGTGGACATGAAACCTTTCCCGGCTTCGCTTTCCAGCTTGCGTGCGATCCCCGGGGCTTTGTAGATATCATCCACCTTGAACTCGAGCACGGAAACCACATCGCTCAGATCGAAGAGCTTTTGCGCGTCGGACAGGCGGATGAAGGCCCAGTTGCTGTCGTAATCGTAGAAGCCGGAAGAGAAGATACCCGCCACTTTGAAGCGCTTGTACTTGGGAACAATTCCGAAGGGGGTCAGCTCGCCCTGCGGGCTGGTTACGGTCACCAGCGAGCCTACGGGCGCACCCAGTTCGTCGGCCATGTCCTTGCCAAGAATAATCGGCGGCAGCGGAGGCGGCGGGGTGCTCTCATCGCCGGCAGCCGGAGTATTGGCCGGCGATGACTGGGGGAGCTCGTCCAGAGCACCGCTGGACCCCTTCGTCACCGATTCCAGCAGATCGCTGACCTTGCGTTCTTCGCGAGGATCGATTCCCTTCAGGACCGCTCCCTGGGCGCGCGACCCCAGCGAGATCAACACCTGCTCGTAGATGGCAGGTGCTCCGGCTACTACATGAGGCTGCTCCTCCAGCCGGGACAGCAGGTCCTGCCAGTTGCGGATGCCGTCGCTTTGCACGCGCAGGAGATTGATGTGAGAGGTGGAGCCGAGCAGCCGGTCCTGCAGGTCCTGGCGGAATCCGTTGTTGATGGCCAGCGCGATGATGAGCGACGCGACGCCTGCCGCTACTCCAATGATGGAGATGACAGTGATAATGCCGATGACAGCCTGTCGCCGCTTGGCCCGCAAGTAGCGCGCCGCTACGAAGAGTTCAAATTGCATACGGTGAGGCGAAGTGAAGGTTCATTGTAGCGAAAGGCAAAATCAACCGCGGATTTTGCACGGATGAACACGGATTTTCTTAATAGTTGAGGTAGGCCGCCGACACCAGTGTTATCTCGTCAAGCTACCGCGGGTTGGAGCGCCGACGACAAATCCAAATGCGGTCATGCTATCTGACAGAAAACAAAAGATCCGTGTTCATCCGCGTAAATCTGTGGTTGAAGCGAAGGGCAAGACCGCGGGCACTCGCGCCCGATACTCGCGATAGGCTTCGCCGAACCTCGCTTCCAGCTCCCGGTCCTCCATACGAATCATGATCGCGCCGGTAATTAATGCGAATGCTGCCAGAGCGTACAACGCGATCAATCCGGTGCCGATGCACCAGCCGAAAACCTCGCAAAGATGCCCCAGGTAGATGGGATGTCGCACGCGCGAGCGAATGCCGGTAGTGACCAGTTGCTGACGATGCCGGGCCGGTTCAAGCTCCGCCAGTCCCGAGACTTGGGTGTGATGGAAGCTGCGAAAGGCTGCCGAATAGATGAAGAAGCCAAGCAGGAAGAAGACCGCCGCCGGCGCCCACGCAAACCAGGTCACGTAAAAGTGGGTAAGCCGGAAGGGCCACATAATCAGGAACACAACTAAGATGACCACCGCCCACGCCGGCAGGATAAAGTCGTAGGCTCGGCGGCCGAGCTTGCGCCATCGCTCCACGAACGGATGCGTCATAAGCCAGAACAGCGGAATCGTGCAGTAGCCCGAGCAAACAAGCAGCGCGAGAATGTCGAGAACCGCACGCAAGCCCACAGACTAACAATTTACTTCACCAGCGCTCCCCAGGAGTTGTTTAATGCATATGCGATGCAAAAAATACCAGGCGGCATTGTGGAGTGCTTTGTGACAGGCAGGCGTTTCTTTCAATGTGTTTTTCTACTGCTGCTGTGTTTCCCAGCCGTCAGTAATTCGCAGACGCGCGATACCACGCTGCAAGGTCAAGTCGTAGATGCGGCGGGAGCGCCTGTGCCCGAGACACGACTCCTGATCATCAATCTCAACACCCTCGAGGAGCAGAGGGCAGTGGTCAAGGATAAGGGCAAGTTTTCATTCCAACAGTTGCCGTCGGGGGACTACGCGTTGATTGCCGCGGCTCCAGTGGATACACCTTGTTACAGGCCAGTTGTGGAAAGAGTGAAACTGGAAGCCGACAGCACGCGGACTGTCCGCCTGGTCATGATCGCGAATCCGGGCGCGTGTGCCGCCGGTCAAAAGCTCTGGCAGCAATCGCCCCGGCCTGTGACACGCTTGCTTGCACAATCGCCTGGCATGACGGATCTTCCGGTTTGCCGTTAGTCGCCCTCCAATCGGTGGCCCACGACAGATCACTTACGCTGTTGGACATTTGCACTAGCTTTACAAATCTTTGACGAAACTGTGACATGACAAGAGCGCTGCTGACCTAGCATTCATAGCGTCGATCCCGCGCCAAGCAGACATTTCCTGAACGCTATCCCAAGGAGACAACGAAAGTGTTCTACATAAGGAGCAGGCCGACCATCTCGCGGTTTTGTGCTATTTGCAGCTGCGCATCATTCTTCTTGACGTTGCTGGTCTTCTGTAGCGCCATGGCGTTCGGGCAGGCGGATACATTCCAGCTCAACCCTTCCGCTGGACCAAACGGGATCATCGTTCACAGCAAGTTTGGCGGACAAATCTTTGGGTTTGACATCGATCAGAACGGTACCGAGGGCCTGCTGGCAGAGGCCAAGACGCTCTCCAACGGGAATGTGCTGGCCGCGGTCGAAACGTTTGACCAGGCGACCGGCAGTATCCTCAACGTGGTGCAGCTGGCGCAACCATCGCACGCACAGGATGATTTCATCACTTTGGGCGTGGTCGGCAACAGTGTTGGGCTGTTCGAATACGAGCACGTATCCCATCTCTTCGTCAGCAGCCGCACCTTCAGCATCTTGAATCCGCTCTCTTCCAACCGCGTTAACGGCGCCTGGACGCCGCCGATCGGACCGCAGCACATCATCATGCCAACCGGAGTGAGCCGCAGCCAGGGAGTGCCGAACGTCGCAGTGTTCGCCTATGACAACAGCGGACAATTCATCCCTCTGGTATTCAGCTCCAACATTGCCAACAACACCTTCGGTCCTGTCGTCAAGATCACGGATTCCAAGAACTTCGGCAGCGTGCCTCCGCCCATCGCGTACGACAGTGTGACGAATCAGGCATTGCTGGGTGGAGGCCCGGGATGCTTTGGCTGCCGGCCTGTCTTCGCGGTGGTTGATCTCACTCTGGGGACGTACACGGAGTTTGTTGGCACCGGGTTTGGCTTTGTGAACGGATTGGCCATCGATGCAGCAGAAGGCATCGCATGCAGCACGACAGAAGACGACGCAAACATCGAGTTCTACAACCTCAGCACCCAGACCGAATTTACCGTGCAGTTACCGGGATCAGGTGGACAGCAGTTTTACAGCGGCGCCGATGTCGAGTTTGATCCCATTCACAAACTGTTTCTGATCGCTCAGCCCAATTCAAGTTCGGCCCCCAGCGGCAGCACGATCTACGTCTACGACACGCACGGGAATCTGCAGGAAACCATTAACGGACTCAGCTTCTCCAATTCTTTCGAAGTGGTTCCCACGTACATAGCATTGCACCCCAGCCTTCGGTCCGGATACGTTGACGGTCCAGACTCCGGTGTAACGGAGCTTCAGGGATTCACGTACTGATTAGTCTGGTGACTGCCGATTGCGGAGGAGTCGTCGTTCATCTACCGGGCCGGCGTCTTCACCACAATCTTGCCGGTACCAACATTTTCGAAGCGGTCGTACACCCGGACAATGATGGTGTGCTCCTCGCCAGACGGCCTGCTTCGAGCTGCGGCATTCCCGCCTCCGCTTCCCGGCGCGCCGTCAAGCTCGGGGTTGCCGCCCGCGGAAATGGGCACGAGAACGTCATAGCTCTCGATCTTGTAATCAGAGATTTGCCCTATCGGCGCGATTAGCTGCCAGTCGTCGGCATCAATCGAGTATTCGGCACGTTTGATGGGCGAGAAGCTGTCTTCCGCCCGAAACGTCAACCGCACCTGCTTGCCTTCCATGCGGGCATTCAGTGACTCAAGCTTGGGCGGCGTGTTGTCCACCTCAAATCTCGAGCTGAGACCCTCCCCGGTCAGAGTGTCTTCGGATGAGTGGGAGGGCGCGTCGGAAGCAACCACCCGTATGGTGTAACCGCCATCGGGGAACAGATCCGCTTCGAGGTTTACGAAGCGCTCGTCCAGGTTCTCACGCAGCAGCTTCCAGCTCATTTCGCCGTCGCCGCGGTAATAGACGTCGTAATCCAGAGTGTCGTCATTGTCATCGTGGGCTTTCCATTTCACTACGATGGAGTGCCGGTCGCGAACTGTGGGAATCGGGGCTTCGTAAGCGCTCGTCGCCGAGCTGTCACTCGAACGGACTCCAGCCGGAACGCGCCACCCGACCATAACGCTCACACCGTCCACTTCCGGCGCGACATTCTTGGGCAGGTAATTCAATACGACGCTGTCGATGACCGGCGTGTGGGGAGTGGCATGCAGCACCGCCTTCCACTGAATGAAACGGGCGGCGGGAGCGTCGATGGGAAGCTCGTTGTCGAGATTGATGGGCCTCCACGGGCTCCAATTGCGATCGGGATTGTCCACATTGCCACTACGCGCCAAGAAGTCGAAGCTGCCCTCGCCGCGGACTTCAACCCGCCCCCACTTGGAGAAATTCTTCGCATCAAAGACGTCGCTTTCGTACGATCCTTCGGTGACCAGGTTCGGGCCGAGAAGGAAAATCTTACCCAGGTTGCTGGTGGCGGCGTACAGTCCGCCTTTCGGCGCGCGGGCAAACGCGGTCACCTGATTAGCGCTCGCCTTGGCGAGATCGGTGTACTGGTTGCCTTGAAGGACGTAGATCTTCCCGCGATTTCCGGTGCCCGCCAGAAGGCGTCCCGCATGAGCGAAGGCGAGTGCGTACACCAGGTCCTCGCGTGACGACCAAATCGTCTTTGGCGAACCGTCGGCGGAAATTCGATAGACGTCCGACCCGCCGACATTGGTCACGTTGGGGTATGGCAGCGCGGTAAACCCGGGAGGAGACGCAGCCGCGCCGGACGAACCACCCTGGGGACCAACCACGGTCACGGGCCCAGGCGTAACCGGCACCGGAACTGGAACAATCGGACCGGGCGGCGGTGGTACACCCGGTCCACGCTTTTCGCCCGCTCCCGCAGCGTAAATATTGCCCTCCGTGTCAACTGCAAGAGCAGTAATTTCTTTCTTCGGAGCGCTGTAAAGAACGAAGCCTTCCCCCTCCGGCGAGATGCGATAGACGAGCCCGCTGCCGTCAGTGCCCGCAATCAGATTGCCGGAGTTGTCGAAGTCGAGCGCCCGAATCTGTGCCTCATCGCTCTTGAAGAACAAGGTGCCCTTGCCGGCGCGGTCCACCCGAAAGATCTCTCCACGATCCCCAGTCCCAACGTAGAGCTGCCCTTGGCGATCGAGCGCCAGTGCCCAGATGTACTTGGTCTTGGGATCGAAGAAGACGGTAGCGCCGTAGCTGGAATCAACCTCCAACGGCAGGCGCGTCGTTTCGCCAGCGGTGGCCTTCGCGGCCTCCTGAACCGTTGTGTTGGCTTCCATCGCATTGGCTGAACTCCCCGGGGCATTTGCGGAAGCACCGCCGCGCCCGACTCTGTAAACCTTGCCATCCGGCGACGTGGCCGCGTAGATGACACCGCTGCTGTCGACGACCAGCGCTTGTACCTGCAACTCCTGCGAGGCAAAGATGATGCTGGCCTTTCCGTCGGGGGTTAGCTTGTACACGCGGGCCGGCGATCCGGCGGCCGCATAGACGTTGCCTTGCGTATCGGAGGCGAGGCTCCAAAGGTAGGTGGAAGGTGAGGTATAAAGCGAGTCGAATGAAGGCGCCAGCATGAGGTTGCCGTCACTGCTGATGGCTACGCCGTGAGCTGTGCCCTTCTCGAATTCGTCGTATTTGGTTTGTTCCCAGGTGCGCGTTCCTTGTGCCCAGCATACTGCCGGGAGCCAAAGGCACAACAGCACCAATGGAAAAACTTTCATTTTCGAAACCCGACTGGTTCTATTTTGCAGAGGTAAGAAGAGCGTAACACACGTCAGACGGTGAGAGTTGTGGTGGTCCACCTCAAGAAGGTGAGGAGCAACTTCGTTGCGAAGCTACTCCTCATTCATCCTCGCAGACATATTTAAAAGCAACCAGGTTTTGGTTGCCCGAAGCATTGCTGGAGAGTAGAAGCTACTCGGTCCCTTCTCCCAACAGGGCAATCTGTCCGCAGGCAAGTTGGCGTGCTTCACCTGGTTGTAATGGGGGACCCGTGATCTCGTTAGCGAGACCGAGAGACACCCCACCCTCGGTGCTCACCAGGACCTTGAAGTCACTCATGCTCTGCGTTGTATTCCAAACCCCGACGCAATATTCATTCGTAGCGGGATCGTCAAGAGTAACCGTGTCATTGGTAATAGTGCCCACCGGGTAAGACGGGTCGGCGGTTCTTGGAATCTCGATACCTTGCGGCAAGTAGGCCGAACCAGGGATGTCCAACCTTGCTCCCGTCACAGAGGAATCGAGAAGGAGATCGTCAATACTGTCGGGTACGGTGGGATTTCCCAGTAAGTCGGGTGTCCACCCGCTCTGCAGCCGGATACCTTGCGCGGTCAGGGCGGTTACAAAAATCCTCACGCCTGGAACCTGCTGCTCAAAGATGGCGGCGCTTGCTACCTTCAGGTACGGAAATTTCGAGTTAGTGTCTTCCTTCTGCCAGTCAATTCCGGGATCGCCGGTGTCGGTATCCCAGTCGTAATCCTCCGTTCCCTTAGAAGTAAAGTGAACAACGCGATCTGAGATGGTAGAGCCCCGGGCGGTCCCGCCAACCCAGCCATCGGGCGATCGTTCAACTTTGTATTTGTTCGGTGGCTTAGTTTCGTAGGCGTCGAAGTAATACCAACTGTCGTTAAAGAAGACTTCGGTTGCCGCCTCTTGGTAGAAGTATTTTCTGGCTCTGTCTTGCATCTTGGAGAACGGCACGTTCAACTCGCGAACGGGAAAGCCCAGTTCTCGCGTCAGGGAAGCAAAGAACAGGTTATGGTCGATGCACACAAAACCTTTGCGCCCTCCGTAGCCTGCCTTGGTGAACTTGTCCTCGGTCATGGGATTTCCGATACCCACCAACCCCTGGTTGATGAGGTCCAGAATCTTGTCATCTGCCCGCAGACGATTTGGCGCGGGATCCTTGTTGGGTTCCAGATAATCGTCTACGCACGTCTTAAGGCTTTCCATGATGGCAACGAAGTCCTTCTCGTTTCCAGGGGCCCCAGGAGTAGCCGCAAGGGGAGCTGCTCCGCGGCGATATCGCACGCAGAAGGCAGCAATGTCGGCCCTATCAAAGGGAGCTTCCCCCTGATCGCGGACGCCGTTGTTGTTCTTGTCGTGCCCGCCGACACCGTCGTGGTTATAAACGGGGAGGCCGTTCTCGTAGTGGTCTCTCTCTTTCTGCGGCAGTTGTTGGTAAAAAGGGTTCATCCGGACCTGCTTGGTATTTCCCAAGTCAATCGGCTTGAAATCGTTCCCCGCCATGTGACGTGAGAACACACATTGCAGGACCAGTGAAGCCAGCAATCCGTACAGCTTCTGTCGGCTGCATTCCCGGTTGAAATTCGCCCGATTTAACGTGACGGCTTTGACCCGATTTTTCATTAGACCTCCTTGTGGTCATGGGTAGTGGCGGCATGGACTCAGCAAGTGAGGAGCAACGCAGCCGCGAGTTGCCCCTCACCGGAGGTGCGCCGGCTTCTCTCGGCCAGATGCCAGCGCCCCCAAACTCAAATGCTCATCGCGAGGTGTAGCGAACGACGATCACGCATCCTGCCGGGAGGGTCGGCACTCGCCCATGGGTGCGACTGCCCCGCGGCAGACAGCGCAACATCGTCAAGAACCTCAAGATCGGTCCTAGATCGACCATCACCGGCTGACTGGACCGCGCCTCCGCCGCCTCCTGTTCACTGCGGATCAGGACTCCGGGCGCATTGATTGCCCCAACCTTCGCCCGCCTCTCGTATTCGTGGTCAGCCTGCCCCACATCACTCATTGCGTTGCCCGAAACCTCGTCCGCACAACGCCCTGCTGCTGCATCGGCGAAGCGCGACAGCAAAGACTCCAGCGCCAGAACGGGAGACGGATCGGAATGCACGGTTACACCCTCTTTCTGCTGCTCGGGGATGGCAGTTTGAGCAGAAGTGCCGACTCCTGCGCATCGAATTGAGGCCGAGTGGCAATCAGCTCCTCCATATCCTCGACGCGGAGAAAGCTGCTCCCCACCTGGAAGCCACACACAATGGCGTCTTCGCCCAACAGCAACGGAGAGAAGCCGGGGTGCTCTTCCAGAAATCGAGCGAACTTCTTCACCTGTTCCCCTCGCATTGTTGTTGTTAGCCTTTTCATGGGCGGCCTCCTTCCCTCACTCATCGTGGCCTTCCTACGCTCCGGAGGAGCGTCGTTTAACGCACCTCCGGAGGCGTTTCCCCCGAAGAGCAGGTCCTGAGCCTCTGCCCAATCCCCGCTCTGTGAGTGGCACAGTGCGCTCCCCGTTCTTTCGGTTCAATGGTTATCGCCTGATTTGGAGGTGGATTCGAGATGACCGTCTAACTAGCTGATAACAAATCAAATGACATCGCTTGGGATCATCGGCAGCGGACTCGGCCAGTGTATAATCGGGCGCAACGCATCAAGCAATATCTAGACGGTATGACGGGGTGAGCGCCACACACAAGCTTCTTCGCTTCGGAGTCTTCGAGCTGAATCTCGACACTGAAGAGCTGCGCAAATCCGGAACCATCATGAAGTTGGCTCCGCAGCCCTTCCGTCTCTTGGCCATGCTGGCCAGCCATGCCGGTCAGATCGTCAGTCGGGAGGAGATTCAGGAGCAGCTTTGGGGAGAAGAAACCTATGTGGACTTCGAACAGGGGGTGAACCATTGCGTCAAGCAAATCAGGACTGTCCTGAGTGACAACGCCGATAATCCCCTGTACGTAGAAACCCTTCCTCGACGAGGGTATCGATTCCTTGCGCCGGTGGTCTCCAAGAATGTTCCGGCGCCCGGGCCGCGGATCATCGAGTCCACGTCCGGCATACAAAGTCGTGTCCTACCAGAACCGACACAGGTGGGAGAGGGTGCGGATTTACCGGCGCCACATGCAACGCACGAAGCGGAAGTCGTAGCCAGCAGAGAAGCTTCGGCCTCAATGCACACGGCTCCTGCTTATTCTGCGCAGGCGACGGCAAGGGAAGAAGATCTAGCGCCACGGAAGATTACGTCTGCGGCAGCAGCAGCAGAAGCGTTGGCGCCTGAGATCGAGCGTCTCCGCAAGTCGAGCGCTCGGACCCATCGTGGACTGGTCTGGCTCGCCATAATTCTTGTACTGCTGGTTGTGGGTGGTCTGCTGTGGTATGGGCATCGGCCCTGAGTGCCGAATGCACACACATCCGGGCAAACGATCGCTACTTGATGGTCAGGGTAATAATCTGGGAGCCAGAGACGACGTAGTCCACTGGGGCCGAAGCCTCGCCCACCGCTGACTCTCCCACCACGATCATGTCCTGCGAGCCACGCAAGCCGTCCATGACATTCATAACCGACAAGGGGAGCGTGGGCATGACCTTGTCATCCACCATGGCTTGCGGGTTGGCTTCCAGCAGGGAGACATAGACCTGCGAATTGGGGTGCTCTTTGTTGAGCAATGCGATCGTGGAAGAAAGATCCAGACGGCGGTTCATGTTGGCAGGCACACGCCGCATCTTGTCGAGCGTGTCGCCGTCGCTGACCAGGATGCGCAACGTACCTTTGGGCGCAGAGGTGGGAATCTTGACCGGAATCTGCCGTACGATACTTTCTCCCCGATACGGACGGAGCACGGCTTCTATCGTGATGTCATCGCCAGGACGCGCTTCGGTCATGTCGGTGCGTGCGGTTTCAAGACGTGCGCTACGGCGATCCGGCACGAGATCAAAATTCAACTCCACCCCTTCGATTCTAGGACGCTCGTAGGGGTTATCGAAGATGCGGCCGAAGCGCTCCCCGATGGAAAGCGCAATACCGTAGGCCGTCGGAGCTGTTCCGTCGGCGGGAGCATACATGTTCCTGACGCTGAGCTTGGGATAGCCCACGAGCGAAATGTCCCCGGCGAGGCGGTACGTGGTGTCCTCGCCGTATTCGTTCATTCCCTGGATGGCGTTGAAGACAGTGGCCATCATCGCGGCGGGCGTTATCCGAGCGTTGTTCAGCACCTCGTAATGGAACTGTTTGGGGTGTGAGACCCCGTGAAAAGTGAGCGTCACTGGAATCATGTGTGGCTCACGATCGAAGCGCCCCATGATTCCGGCATGGCGGTCCTGCACAAATGCCCCTACCGGCTCCGTGGTGTTGACGATTTTGAAAGAGTTGGCCGGCGAGGCCAGCGTTGCCAGTACCGTTGTCTTGGCCATCGGCATGTCAATGTTGCCCGACTGCAACAGCGCATGGCCGCACGCCAGCAGGTGGGAGTCGTCCAGATAGGTGACGGTGCAGGTGCCGGCGATATTCATATCGCCGCGGACAAGAATGGCGCTGACCGCCGAGCCCGCGACCAGAGGTTCCGGCTGCTTATCGTTGCTGACTGAGCCCGCGCCCATAACCGGAACCACGCCGCCGGCAGCAAAATCTTTGGCGAACAACCGCAGCGTCTCTTCGCTGAATCCCGTGAACACTAAAGGCGTATCGATGGGTTTCAGCAGGTTCGCATAGGAGGAAAGACCCTGACCGGGAACGCCATCTTCGCCCGGCGCGGAGATGCGGCTCACCTCACGCTTCCCCCCACCCGTGCTCCGCGCCACGTCGGGCGCCGGTGCTTTGTCCAGGTCGCTGATCTCCAGCATGGTACTGGCCGGCGTGATGCCTGCGATCGGTTCCTTGGAGAATGCACCGATGCGATATGCGATGGCGCCGACGAGCTTGCCGTCAATGTAAACCGGGCTACCGCTCATACCGGCGGCCACGCCCGTGTACTCAACCTTTGCGCCATGCAGCCGCGCTAGAATCACGTCGGACTTAGGCCCCGCCACGTTGTGCAGAACCCCCAAAATCTCGACTTCCATCGGCTCGGGGGTGGTTCCCTCGAAGACGGTGTAGGCTTCGCCGTGCATGCCGGCCTTGACTTGGTTCAGGGGCAGGACCTGGATGGTTGGCCGATCAGCGGCCCAAGCTGCTATGGACACCAAGCTTAGTAGAAGCGACGAAATGACGCGGCGGAGCATGCTCCTCATCCCTTTTCACTTAAAGGCCAGAAGCCTTTTGCCGTCAATCTCCGCAACCAGGACTCCCACCTTCATAAGTGGGCCATGTCCTGGCGCCTGAAGTAACAATTACGCCCCTTCAAACGTCTAATCACAGGGAACTTTTTGAACGGGCGGCAGCGAATCAAACTAACAGGAATTGCATTTATACTAGCAGAAAGTGTAGCCGAAGAGGCGTCCCGAATGTGTCCCCAGAAACACCCTAAACATCTGAATATTTCACCGGCGGTGCCTGGTACGTTGGCCGCCGCAGCCCTTGCCTTGGCGGTCAGCGCCGCGCTTGTCGCTCTTCCTCTGTGGGCCCAGTCTTCCGGCAGCAACGAGCCGACAGCACAGTCCCAGCCGAATCAGGGACAAAGCAATCAAGCTCCTCCCGAGGCCGGTGGTCCCGCAGGCGAGGAAGGTCCGATCGCCATCCCCAAGAAGAAGGATACGGAGGAACCACCTCCGCCTCCCAAGCCCAAACCGGCCGATAACCCGCAGTTCTCGCTCCACGTTGACGTTCCGGTGGTCACGGTTGATGCGCGCGTGGTGCAGAAAGATGGGCGTCCGATAGCCCTGCCGGTGGACGTCGCCAAGGAGCACTTCAAGATCTGGGAGGATGGGGTTCCGCAACAGATCCAGAGCGTGACCGTGAGTAAAGCTCCGATCACCGCTGTGCTGCTCGTGGAATTCGCGTCTACAAGCTACCGGTTTATGTACGACGCTTTGAATGCCTCGTACGCATTCGCCTCCAGCCTGCAACCCCAGGACTGGGTCGCTGTCGTCGAGTTCGACATGAAGAACCATATCCTGGTGGACTTCACGCAGGACAAGCAGGCCATTTACGGCGCGCTCAACATGCTGCGGGTTCCGGGATTCAGCGAGACTAACATCTTTGACGCCATGTACGACACCCTCGACCGCCTGGACCGCCTTCCCGGGCGCAAAGAACTGGTGGTGGTGGCCAGCGGCCGCGACACCTTCAGCAAGCTCAACCTGGATCAGATCTTGAAGAAGGTAAAAATGACCCCCAACGTCACCATTTACACCATCAGTACGGGCTGGGCGTTGCGCGAGTGGATTGACGCGCGCTACGGTAACAACCCCGATGTCTCCATGGCGATGATGGATTACACCCAGGCTGACAACCAGATGAAGACCTTTGCCAGAATGACGGGGGGGCAGAGCTACATTCCCCGGTTCCAAGGTGAGTTCCCCGACATCTTCCGCCAGATCGGCAGCTCCATCCGCGACCAGTACACCATCACCTACAAGCCCACCAACACTAAGCAGGACGGCACCTACCGCAAGTTGAAGGTGGAGCTGGTCGGGCCCAACGACAAGCCGCTGGAGATCAAGGACCAGAAGAACAAAGACATCAAATACCAGGTCATCGCTCGCGACGGCTATACGGCCAAGCACGAAGTCGAGTAGCTGTCGCGAGCGCCTCGCGTGCACCGCCAGCGCGACGCTGGCGAGAAACTCAAACTGTTGCCGGGAACCACGTGTCGTGCGCCAGAAGGTCTTCCTCAACGTCGTGTGGCTGGTGCTCGACGCCCGCAGGCACCCGCACAAACGAGCCCGCCTTCAAGGGTATGTCGCCGTAGCCGTCAATCCAAATTTTCGCCTTGCCTTTCAGGATGTACAAAATGTCGTCGGAATTCTCGTGAATGTGCCGCGGAATCTCGGCTCCCACACGCCAATGCACCATGGCGCATGTCATGTTAACGTCGTCGTCTCGTTTGGTGAGCATATAGGCGATTTCCACCCCGGGGAACTTCGGATGCGGGTTCCAATCCATCTCGGACGACTGAATCACCTTCGGCTCAACGGCTTCCATTAAGGCCGGCATGGTTCCTCCATCAGGTCGCAAATTGCATACAACTCCACTCTCTCATTTACTCCTCTTATGTAGTGAAAGTCGGTGAGCCAAGTCATGTTGATGTGTGACGAGGGTCCATGCGATTCGCCGCGCCGGCGACTAACATTATCTTCAGATTCCGGCCCGAGCTTGATTTGAGTTGCGCCCTGCTCCAATCACTCTGACAAATCCCATTTCAGGAGTTGTCCATGCCTTGGTACCAGAATTACTCCGCTGTAGGGAACAGCCTCGGCCTCACTGCCCTTCTCGTCTCCATCCCCATCTTCTATCTCTTCTGGGCCCTGGCCGTGAAACGGATGAAGGGCCACGTTGCCGGCGTTACCACGCTGCTCCTCACGCTCATCATCACCATCTTCGCCTACCGCATGCCGGTCAGCGTGGGACTCTCTGCCAGCGCCTTGGGCATGGTCACCGGTTTGTTTCCCATCGGCTGGATCATCCTCACCGCCGTCTTTTTCTATAACTTGACGGTTGAGGCGGGGCAGTTTGAAGTCATCAAAAGCTCCATCTCCTCTATCTCCGCTGACCGCCGAATGCAGGCGCTGCTCATCGCCTTCTGCTTCTCCGCGTTCATGGAAGGCGTTTCCGGGCAAGGGGCGCCCGTTGCTGTCGCCGCTGCCATGCTGATCGGCCTGGGCTTCTCCGCGATTCCGGCGGCCGTTATCTGCCTGGTCGCCAACACGCCGCCCGTTCCCTTCGGTCCCGTAGGCGTGCCGACCAGCATGATGATCTCGGTCACCAAGATCAATCCAGAGGTCATGACCAAAGCCATCGGTTTGGATATGTGCCTCATGGCGCTCATCATTCCGGTGTTCATGTTGGTGGTGCTGGCCGGCTGGAAGAAAACAGTCGAAGTCCTACCCGCGGCTGGGGTCGCCGGTATCAGCTACGCGACAACCTGCTTCCTGGTCTGCCATCACGTAGGCGTCGAGCTTCCGGCCATCCTGTCGTCGTTCGTCTCCATCGTGGCGCTTATCATCTTCCTGCAGTTCTGGCAGCCCAAGACCATCTGGCGGTTCCCCAACGACCCACCTGTGTCCGCAGCCACGGAACACAAGTACACCGGCGGCCAGATCGTAAAGGCCTGGTCTCCCTGGGTGGCCTTGATGGGCATCATGGGAATCTGGGGCATCCCCGCTTTCAAGTCATGGGTGCTGAACACACGCCATTGGCTGGTAGCCATCCCGCACTGGCCCTTCCTCGACGGTGTGGTCTATCGCACAGCGCCCATCGTCGCGACGCCGGCGAAATATGCCGCCAGCTATCGCTGGGAGTTCTTCACCGCTGCCGGCACCGCCATGCTGATCTCCTCGCTGGTGGCGATGATCATCCTCCGCATCAGCCCGGCGCGGGGCGCGAAGGTATTCGGCAGAACATGCAAGCAACTAGCCTTCGCTCTGATCACGCTGTCGTCGGTCATCGGCATCGCTTTCCTAGCGAACTATTCCGGCATGTCGTTCACGCTGGGACTGGCCTTTGCCCACTACACTGGCAAAGCATTTCCCGCCGTCTCGCCGGTCATCGGATGGCTGGGCGTCTTCCTCACCGGCTCGGTGACCTCCTCGGCAGCTCTGTTTGGAAAGCTGCAGCAGGTGACGGCCACACAAATCGGGGTCAACCCTGTGCTTACCACCTCAGCCAATCTGTTTGGCGGCGTGATGGGCAAGCTGATCTCGCCCCAGTCCATCGCGGTGGCATGCGCGGCCACTGGCCTCATCGGCCGCGAAACCGACATCTTCCGCAAGACGCTGAAGTACTCGGTCATGCTGCTGGCGCTGGTGATTGTGGTGGTGCTGCTGCAGGCCTACGTAATTCCTTCGGTCGTACCTAAGGACATCGTGGCCGCAGTGCAACCGTAAAAATGAACTGGCCAAGACACCAGGAGTCGCCTGCGCTATTTCCTGGTTTGTTAGGCCACAGAATACCTCCGGTGGGCGGTACCAGGGTCACCTCGCCGGTATACCGCTCACCAGCAGGAACCATCCGCTGCCGCCGCCGATGTGCAGGTTCTTGCTGGATTCCAGGATGATCTGGCCGACTGGAGCAGTTCGGCCGTCGTGGACGAGTTTCACGTTGTCCAAGCCGTAAAGCCCACAGGCGGAAGTGGAGAAGACCCACAGCGCCTGTTCGATGCCGTTGCCGTCGGCCGCCGTGCAGTCCCCGCTGTCAGAGGCTGTGAGCTTGCCCCACGGCGCCCCCTCCTCCCAGCGGCCCACGATGGTGTCACCCGAACCAACCAGGCCTCGCCCGCGGTTTACAATGTCGCCTCCCACCTGCCGCATCACCCATACACTCTGGGGAGTGTAGTTTGAATCGGCGTTGATGGGAACTTCCGCCTGGTACACGTTCTCCATGGCGGCGACGGCGCGCACGGTCAGGGTCAGCGGGATAGTTGTTCCCCGGTCCTGGACCTGATCGAACTTCAGGACCATGCGCGAGCCGCCACCCGTAAGCCGGGTGACTTCGGTGATGTGCCCGATGACGTGCGCCCCAGCTTTGATTTTCTCTCCCGCGGGCAGCGGGACGTCCTGCATCAGCCGGGCTTCGATCCTCTGGCCCGGTTTGTCCTTCCTGGCGTCGAGGGTCGCGCCGAGCGTAACCGGTAGCGCAGTTCCCGTGGGCACGCCTTGTGTAACCAGCATGGCCAAAGAGCTAAGCAGACCAACGCCGAGTTTGAGGCACAACATCACGGCAACGGAGAGAAAACTGGAGCTATGTTACGCAATCGCCCGTGCGGTGACTACCGGGCAGCAGATTAATTTTCAGTGACAGCAAGTAACATGCCCGGTTCACTTCATAAGCAAAGAAGCGCAGCGTGATTCGGCCTACGAGCTTCCAGTCGTGCGCGGAGGGACCATTCCCAGCGTTACGAAGTTGCGCACGATCTGCTTGCCGTGTTCGGTCAGCACGCTTTCGGGATGGAACTGTACACCCTCGACAGGGAGCTTGCGATGCCGCAGTCCCATGATTACGCGCTGGCCGCCGCGATCGTGGCACGTGGCTGAGATTTCCAGTTCGTCAGGCAGGTTTTTCTCTTCCACAATCAGTGAGTGGTAGCGCGTTGCGGTCATGGGCGAAGGAATGCCGTCGAAGATCGTCTTGCCATCGTGTTCAATGGAGCTGGTTTTGCCGTGCATCAATGTGCCGGCGCGGACGACCTTCCCACCGAACGCCTCACCGATGGCTTGGTGGCCGAGGCAGACGCCCAGAAGCGGCACGCTTCCGGCAAAGTGGCGGATCAATTTGATGCTGATGCCCGCGTCCTGCGGCGTGCACGGGCCGGGCGAAATAACGATATGGTCAGGATGAAGGTCTTCGATCTCGTTAACCGTGATCTGGTCGTTGCGGCGCACGACAACCTCCTCACCTAACTCGCCCAGGTATTGCGCCAGGTTGTAGGTGAAGGAGTCGTAGTTATCGAGGACAAAGATCATCGCTGAGTGATGTTGGCCTATTATAGCGGCGCAAGGCTGGTTAGAATCGACCTATGACGAGGCGATTCAGTTATCTGCTGCTGACTCTTCTGGCTTGCTTTGCGGCGAGCGCGTTGTCGGCAGCGGCGCAGGTCCAACGCATCGGCGCTCTATCTGCCGCAGGCGCTTCCGACGAACTCAAGCAGGCAGTCGAGGACAAAGGGTACCGGGTCACCCTCGACGATGGCTGGACGGCAGAATTCTGGTTCGCCAAACAGCTCCAGACCGCGACGAAAGACGTCCCCGGCGCGCTCTACTCTGAACTCGCGAATGGCGAATTGGTGGGCGTCGTCAGCTTGCCCAAAGGCATGGCCGATTTTCGCGGTCAGGCAATTCCCGCCGGAGTGTACACCCTGCGGTATCAGCTTATTCCGCAGGATGCGAATCACCTGGGCGTCTCGCCAAACCCTGACTTTCTGCTGGCGATTCCTGCGGCCAGCGATCCAAATCCTGAGCAGCACTATCTCTACAAGAAATTTGTCGCTCTCAGCGCCAAGACCACGGGCTCGAACCACCCAGCCGTGATCGCATTGGCCAGTGCTGGCGACCCAGGAAGCGTCGTGAAGGATGCTAACGAAACGGTATGCACCATCGCGGTGCCAACCTCGGCGGGCGCAACCGAGAAGCTTGGCATCGTGGTGAGAGGTACGGCTGCGCAGTGAACTGCACTGGCGCGCGCGGCGCTGACTGGACCGTCGTTTAAAATGGCCTCGCCTATGGAGAAGCCCAATGTCCTGACCAGCCATCCCAGCGTGCCGGCAGTTGTAGAACGCCCAGCTTGGCTGCGAAGGCATTGGGATTTTCTGGCCGTCCTGCTCCTGATGGCGGCCTCGCTGCCCGTAACCTGGATTTCAAAGCGGTCCCTGATCGTCGTCGCTCATCCGGGAACGTTCGACGATCATTGGGTCCTTGATACACCATTCAAAACTGTTCGCGGCCTGTGGTTTGGCCGGGATGTCGCTTTTCCCTACGGTCCGCTCTTCCAGTGGCTGTTCAGTGCGCCATCGCGCGCGATGGACCTTTCAATGGCGGCCATCTATACGACCTACCGGACCCTGCTGCTTTGGTGCACCTTCCTGTTCGGGTATCTGACGCTGCGACTGCTGCTGCCCGAGCAACCGTCGTGGAAGCGCTTTCTGCTGCTGGTGTTGCTCTGCGCATTCTGGGCGCCGTGGGACGGACGTACCGCCTTCGACATTTTGTTATTCGCGCTGTTCCTTCGGGGCTGGTACACAGTGCGACAGCGGCGGCTCAATCCCGTGCTCTTGGGATGTGGCGCCGCCGTTCTTTGCGCCGTGGCGTTTCTGTACTCCGCCGACACAGGTGTGTATGCCATGGCGACGCTGCTGGTGGCGTTCGCAGGAGTGGTGTGGGAAGCCAGGCGCGAGTCGCAAGCGTCTCGGGCCTACATTACCGCATTCTTGACCTTCGCCGGCCTGTCCGTGGGACTCGTCTTCGCCATCAACACAGCGATGGTGGGCCTCCTTGATTTTCGTTTCTGGCGAACTTCGCTGGCGCTGGTCAGCATCCACCGCTGGAACGAACCGGCGGCGATGTCGGGGGAAGCTACAGCCCGGTTGCTGGCCACCTCGATGCTTGGCGGACTCGTCTTCCTTGTACGGTGGGTTGCACCGGGTGATCGCAACGCCAGCGTCACCGCTCGTACGGGCTTTCTGCTCAGCGCTTTTGTGTTTGCTTTGGCTGCCATGCAAACCGGGCTCGTGCGCTCCGATGTACAGCATCTGGTCTTCGCCTTATACCCGATGGTGTTTTTCGCCGGCACGGTTTTATTTTCGTTCGGTTCGCGGACGGTCTCTGCGCTGGCCGCCCTTGTCGCCGTTGCATGTTCCCTAATGTTTGGGGAGCCGGTTGCGATCTTCCAGCCATCGAGCTTCCGATATCGTCTGGCGCAAATGTGGCATCCGCTGACAGAGTGTCCCGGCGGCTTCCGGGAATCCAGCCGCGTCTGCTATCCGGCTGCCTTCACCGCAATACTGCAGGCCGGCGTCAGCTACCTTCAGCAGCATAGCGGCGACCACGATTCCATCGTCGTCTTCCCCTATCAATACATCTTTGGAATCGCCTCGGGCCGCAATGTTGCGGGTGGAGTATTGCAATCGTTTCTGGCAGCCGGCCCGTACCTGTCGCAGTTCGACATTGCTGGATACGAGCGCGCAGCAGCGCCAGCCGGTCTCTATTTTCCTGACGGTGAGCTAAGTCTCGCCATCGATGATGTGCCCAACTTCACCCGCACTCCGGAGGTTTGGCTCTGGATCGATCGTCATTACCGTGCGGAGCAAGCGCTAGCGCCGGGGGTCGTTGGTCTGCTGAAGGATGATTCGCGAATCACCCAGATTGCGCTGCTGCCGCTGCCACTGACCGTAGCCGCGGAAAGCCACCCGATTCAGGAACGCAGCTCACTCATCGATATTGGCGATCCCGCATGGCCCATCGAAGGCGCCGATTTTCTGCGGCTGCGACTGACGGTGCGATACGGACCGCTATGGAAGCTGCGCAAGCCAGAGCGCCTGCAACTGGAGATCACGCGCGCCGACGGCAGCCGTGATCTTCAGTCCTTCGTCGTGGCCCCGAATGTCTCCTCGGAAGTCTGGTTCTACCCCTGGAACCAAGCCGATCTGGGGCGTTATTTCGACGCCGATGAAAGCCGCTGGCGCGCCAGCCCGCGCCCGCCGATCACGCACCTTCGCCTGCTGGTGACGCCACTGGATTGGGTCTCGCAAAGGGCGGATTCGGTAGTGATTGAGTCAGCCGACGCGATCCGCATGTCCTCCACCCGATAGTTGACGCCTTGCATTTCCATGCCAGGTGCTTTCCTCTGAAATCTCGCGGGATATCGAAATGAGATAATCCGTGCATCCGTCTCGGAACACGCATCTATCTATGCAGACGCTCGACGAGCTAACACCCGTGCGAGGCTCGCGCGATCGGCCATCGTTCTTCCGGCGGCGACTTCATTGCCTGGCACGGCACTGGGATATTCTGGCGGTATTACTGCTCGTGCTCGCCTCATTTCCAGTGGAATGGCTGTTTCGGCGAATGCTGGTTCCGAGCGATGCTGAGATCAATCTCATCGATGATTCGTGGCTCCTGGACACAAGCTTCAAAGCTTCTCGGGGCCTATGGTTCGGCCGCGATGTAGCATTTACCTATGGTCCCTTGTTTCAGTGGCTGTCGAGCGCGCCGGCGCGAGCCCGGGGATTCTCAATGGGCGCCATCTACGCCAGCGGCGCCACACTGCCGTTATGGCTGAGCTTCCTCCTTGGATACCTTTCTCTTCAACTGCTGATTCCGGAGCAGCCTCCCTGGAAGCGTCTTCTTCTTCTTCTCCTGCTTGCGGTCTTCTGGGCGACGCACTGGGAAGGCCGGGTTACGTTTGCCGTCTTCCTGTTTGCGCTGTCTCTGAGGGCTTGGTATTCCGTGCAGGAACACAAGTTAAGCCCCTTGCTGATGGGGTGTGCCTCTGCCCTTCTGTGCATTGGCGCAGCCCTTTACTCTGCTGACACCTGCGCGTACGCGCTGGCGGGGTTGCTCCTTTCACTCTGCGGAGTGGCGTTGGAAGGACCGCGTAAACCGGGAGTGATGGCGTCCTATGTTTGGGCCTTGCTGTCGTTCGGTCTCTCTTGCTTCTTGCTCGCCATCATCGTCAACGCCCTGATGACCCGAGTTTTCGACTTTAGCTTCTGGAGAAATGCGTTGGCGATTCTTACCAGCTATCGCTGGATCGAACCGTCGACCATGTCTAGGGAAGGCAAGATTCATTTGGTTGCCGCGGTTGCGGTGGGCCTGATCGTGTTTCTCATTCGCGGGTTCACTGCGCGCAACCGTAATCACGCGATCGCCGGTCGTCTGGGCTTTCTCCTAAGCGCGTTTTTGTTTGCCTGCGTCACCATGCAAAGCGGTCTGGTTCGTTCCGACTGGATACATATTCTGCTGGCCGCGTATGCCATGGTTTTCTTTACCGGCGTGGTGTTGTTCTCGTTTGCCTCCCGCATCGCTACGATACTTGCCTTGCTCTTCGCGGTGTCCTCTTCGTTGTTGTTTGGTGAGCCATCTTACCTGCTGTCGAGAATCCGCCGGAACTACTCGCAACTCAGAGCTCCTTTGATCGAATGTCCCGCCGGCTTCCCTCAATTCGATCGCGTTTGCTATCCGGAAGCATTCACAAAGATTCTCCAGACGACGGGCAGCTACCTCCAGGAGCGTGCTGGGCCTCGCGATTTCATCGTTATCTTTCCCTATCAGAACATTTTCGGAGTTGCGGCCCGTCGAAACGTCGCCGGCGGGGTGCTCCAGTCGTACCTGGTTAGCGGTGATCCGTTGTCCGAAGTTGATCTCGCCGGATTGGAGCGGGCGTCGCCTTCTGCGGGACTGTACCTCCCCGACGGCGACCAGAGCCTGGCCATCGACGGGGTGCCTAACTTTACCCGCACTCCGAAGGTGTGGTTCTGGACATTCCGGCACTTCCGCAGGGAAGACGAGCTGGTCCCCGGAATCTTCGGCTTGCAACGGGACAATTCGCGGGCAGCGCGCATTACAATGCAGCTAAGGCCGCTGCATGTTTCGGCCACCCGTTTCCCCGTCCCCACGCGCAGCACAACAATCGACCTCGGCGACCCGGGTTGGCCTACGGGTGGCGCCGACTTTTTCTGTCTTCGTGTCACGGTACGCTACAGCCTCTGGTGGAAGCTGCGTAAGCCTGCCCGCCTTAGCCTCGAGATTGAACGGGCCGACTCCAGCAGAGACCTCAAACCGTTCGTCGTGCCACCGAACGTGTCATCGGAGGTCTGGTTTTATCCGTGGGACGACGCCGACCTGGCGCAATACTTTGATTCTGACGTCCGCCACTGGCACATCGGCTTGCGCCCGGCCATCACTCGTCTGCGTTTGCTGGTGCAGCCTTTGGATTGGGTCTCGGTACAGCCGGATGGAATTGAAGTGGAATCAGCCGATGCTGTGCGGCTGTCGATGAACACCGGCGAATGAAGGCCCACAGCAGCGAGTGCAGCAGGATTTCACGGAAACTACAGACCATCGCAAGAAAAAGCGGGCACGCGATGGCGTGCCCAGTCTAACAATGATTGCATCGTTGTCGCTTCGTTAACCTTTGGTGACACCGGAGGAGTGCATTTTGGCGCGCTCGATCAACATCTGCACTTGGTCCTTTTGCGGATAGTCAGGATTGGTTTGCAGCAACTTCTCCCAGATGACTACCGCACCCTGAGGATCTTTCTTGCCCTGCCATTTTACGATTCCCAGATTGAACAGCGTCTGCGGATGGTTGGGCCTGACCGCCAGCACCTTCTCGAAGCAGGCAATCGCCTTGTCTGCGTTTCCCGTGTACCAGTATGCAGTCCCGAGGTCAGTGCGCACATCGGGGTTGTTAGGCTGCACAGTAAGGGCTTTTTCGTAGTACTCGATGGCTTGCGGAAAGGCCTGGGCGTCGTAATACAGGTTACCGAGTTTGGTCAGGGTATCGAAGTCGTTGGGATTAGCTTTCAACTGTGCCAGCAGCGGCTCAGCGGTCTTGGCGATCATTTCCGGCGAAGGCGCTTGCTGCTGTTGCATACTGCCGATACCCGGCAACTGTGCTGCTCCCATCGCCCCGCCGCTCACACCTGCCGGGGCGGACGCAGCTTGTGCAGTTTCAGCGGGGACGGACGTCGGCGCCGAACCCCGGGCAAAGTAGCCGACCGCGATGCCGATGGCCAGCGTAATCACCGCCAGGGTGTAAGCTTGCACGCTGGTGAACCCCAGGTTGTTGTCACTTTGCTTTTCCACAGATTGTGGCATTTCAACTCCTCACTAGTTCTTGGCGCCAGCGCCAACGGCTGCAGGCTTTTCGAGCTGGAATAGGCGGCTGACAGCAGCGGTGAGCACATCCTGCTCGTCTCTCTCCGGCAGCCCTTTCAGCTCACGGGCCAGGGAATTGGCGATTCTTTGCGTAATGTGGTTCGTAAGCGTCGTAAGCGCCTGGTCCTGGTCTTCCGTGAATGGTCCAAATTCGTTGCGAAGCACTTCCAGTTCTTGCCGGCAAAGTTCGTCGAGACGCTGGCGCAGGGCCACGATGGTGGGCACCACACGCTCGGCCAACAGTTTGCGACGGAAGCCCTGCACTTCTTCCTGCACGATCTTCTCGGCGGCTTCGCCCGCGGCCTGCCGCCCGACAGCGTTGCGCTGCACCACCTGCTCAAGGTCGTCCATGTCAAAAAGGTGAATACCTTCTACTTCCCGCACCGCAGGATCGATGTCGCGCGGAACGGCGATGTCAATCATCACCATGGGCTTGTGTTGACGCTGGCGGGCAATCTCCTCCGCCTCCTGGCGGCTGAGAATATAGTGCGGACATGCGGTCGAGCTGACGATGATGTCGGCCGTCCGCAAATACTGCGCGCGGTCTTCGAAGGGAACCGCAGTTGCACCCATCTTGCTTGCCATCTCCTCGGCACGATCCAGAGTCCGGTTCATGACCTTCACCCGGTCGGCGCCGGCCTTCATCAGATAATGTGCTGCCCGGTCGCTCATCTTCCCCGCCCCAATCAGCAAAACCTCGCGGCCCTTGAGTTCACCCAGAATGTTCCGCGAGAGTTCCACCGTAGCGTAGGGCACGGAGACCGCCGACGAACCGATCGCCGTCTCGGTGCGCGTGCGCTTGGAAACCGTCAGGGCCTTTTGCATGACCGCGTCCAGAAATCGCCCGGTCGTGCCCGCCTCCTGGGCCTGCGCCCACGCTTGCTTCACCTGGCCTGTAATCTCGGGCTCACCCAAGACCATCGAATCCAGACTGGAGCTGACACGGAAGATGTGCGTCAGCGCGACATCGTCCATCAACCGGTAAAAGTGTGACCACTCACACAGCCTGAGCTGGTACTCCTGGGTCAGGAAACGCAACACCGAATTGGCAGCGGTGGGGACGTCACTGGCCCAGAGAATGAACTCGGTGCGGTTGCAGGTCGCCAGTACGATGACTTCCTCGATGCCTTCCGAGCGCACGAGTTGGCGCAAAGCCTCGTAGCGCCGGGGTTCGCTGATCCAAAATCGCTCGCGGACAGCCACAGGCGACGTCCGGAAGTTAAGACCGATTACCGCCAAAGTCGGTTCCACGAGATCCTCTCAGGGTCGAATGACTGCGCTCTTTGATAAGGCACAGGGAGTGCCAAACCTGACAAGCGGCATGCCTTTCCCCTAATTCGCTGAAAATGGGCAGCTTAGATACAATGTAGGGTCGTGGTAGCTCCCAAAATGGGATTCTCCTAAGCGGCATATCACCCGTCCACCGTGTTTTTTCCCACGAACTTGTGCGGAAGTGGTATGGCCAAAACGTGCGTTGGGGAGTAGATTACCTTCGTCGTCAGTTTGCGGCGCTTGCGTTCATATCTCGCCCCTCAGAGGGCATCGGTGAGGAAAGGAACAACGATGATGATGAAATTGCTGGTAACATTCGCTGTATTCAGTTTGGTGTTTGCCCTGGCGCTGCCTCCGGTGGCTGCGGCCGATGCAGCTGCCGACTACAAAGCAAAATGCGCCATGTGCCACGGCGCTGACGGCATGGGGAAAGCCCCGATGGGAACCAACCTGACCAGCGCCGACGTCCAGAAGATGTCCGACGCTGATCTGACCGCTGCCATCACCAACGGCAAAGGCAAGATGCCGGCCTACAAAGGCAAGCTGACTGACGCGCAGATCGGCGACCTGGTGAAGTATATCCGCACCTTGAAAAAGTAGATTGCGATAGCTCACTGCCTTCCTGCGGCGGCCCTGCTTTGGGGCCGCCCCTTTCTTCGATCTGTCCCGGCTGGATACTCCGCCGTCCCTGTTCCACCCCAAAGGCACGCGCCGCAGAGTTATACTCGCAGACTGCAAGGATGGAGGCGCTATGAAAGACGATGATGCGCGCAAAC
>Ga0335082_10000908_pt1 | contig 31039 bp, 23 predicted proteins | sample Lox_Sample_41_FD_206718 | JGI IMG/M metagenome (GOLD analysis project Ga0335082, IMG submission 206718) | Soil microbial communities from Loxahatchee National Wildlife Refuge, Florida, United States - Lox_Sample_4.1 | ecosystem: Environmental > Terrestrial > Soil > Wetlands | place: USA... | reverse complement strand
GCGACGGCAGGACGACGTGCTCCCCCGTCCACACCGACTCGAACCCCGCCGCCTCGGCCGCCTGTGCGACCTGCGCTGCCACCTGCCCGCTCGCACACGGACCGATATTGATGCCGAACAGTCCGAACCGCATGGGCACCTCCGGGATGGGGCGAAGAAACCACAGATGGCCGCGGATGAACACTGCCGTCCGCCGCGTGGACCGGCGTCGCCGCATCGATGCGGTGATATCTTGACGAGACGCGTCCTTTCCCTTCTGATTGGGTCCCGTCAGCCAACCCAGGCAGGCCGGTCAATCGCGGGGGGACCACGCATGGGCGACCACATCACCTACGATCCGATCTACAACACGGTGGGCCGCGACGACTTCGCCGCGATGATCGAGATCGACCGCTACGGGGACCGCACCGACGCCTTCGACAAGATCATCGCCTCGACACACGATCATTTCTGGGACCCGACCGACCCCGTCTACCTCGACTACGAACAGTCGGTCGATCTGCGCGAGCAGACGCTGTTGCCGCGCTCGATGGTGATCGAGCTGAACTGCGCCGTCGCCGATCGGCTCGACGAGGGGCAGAAGATCCGCCTCGCCAACGAGAGCACCCACTTCATGCTCTCCAGCATCCTGCACGGCGAGCAGGGCGCGCTCTCGCTCTCCGCCAGCCTGTGCATGATCCTGCGCGACCCGGGCGCGCAGGAGTACGCCGCCAACCAGACGCGCGAGGAGGCGCGCCACGTCACCGCCTTCGGCAAGTACATCGACACGCGCTGGGGCGGGCCGCTGCCCGTGGGAACGACGCTGAAGGACCTGATGACCGAGCTGGTGCACGCCCCGGAGGTCTACAAGAAGCTGGTCGGCATGCAGATGCTGATCGAGGGGCTGGCGATGGGCGCGTTCGCCACGGTCCACTCGAAGACCAACGACCCGCTGCTGCGCCGTCTGGTGCAGTTGGTCATGACCGACGAGGCCTTCCACCACAAGTTCGGCAAGATCTGGGCCGATCGCACCGTGCCGAAGCTCACCGAGGCCGAGCACGAAAAGGTCGAGGCGTGGGCGGCACGGTGTTTCCAGACCCTCCTCTTCAACCTCGTGAACTCCGAGCAGAAGCAAGTGATCTATCGCGAGTTCGGCCTCGATTGGCAGTGGGTCCGCAGCGCCGTCATGGAATCGTTCACCGACACCGACCGCCGCCGCCTCATGACCGAGAGCACCAACATCTTCCGCGTGCTGATCAAGACGCTGCTGAAGGCAGGGATCATCAGCGAGCGCACCCGGCCGATCTACGCCATGTGGGTGGACATGGAGGAGCTCTCCCGCGAGTCCGACGAGGTGGTGGGAACCGACGTGGCCGAGGCGGGCATCGCCTACCTGCGTGACATCAACAAGACGCGGAAAAAGATCGGCCGAGCGCTCAACGCGCCCGCCTGAGATCGCGGCGTGCTCCCGCACGCCAAAGGCGTCACCCGACCGCGATGTGGTAGTTGCCGAACCGGTCGAGCGCCGCGCGCTGGTGCGGGTGCAGGACGATGGTGGTGAAGGGCTCCTCGATGATCGCTGGTCCGCTGATGCGCTGACCGACGCGGACGCGCGGGCCGTCGTAGACCGGCGCGGTGACGAAGCGCCCGCCGAAGTAGGCGGCGCGGCGGGCCTTGAGCGGAGGTTTGGCGGTGGAGCGGGCGAAGGTGGGCAGCTGCGGCTTCTCGGTGACGCCGATCACGGTGACCCGGAGGCCGCGCAGGATCGGTTGTTCGTCGCGCGATGCGTACGTGTGCAGCGCCTCGTGCAGCGCGTGAAAGCGCTCGACGGTGTCGGTCAGGGCGCTGGGCTTGAGCCGCCCGTTGGCCGACGTCACCGGCACGGCCATGTCGAACGTCTGGCCGGGGTAACAGAGATGCATGAAGCGGCGCGTCTCGATGCGGGTATGCGCGCCGCGCCGTTTGCCGAGGACGGCGCCGGCCGCCGCTTCCATCTCGGCGAACAACGCGTTGACGCGGGCGAGGTCGACCTCCCGGACCGGCGCGATGTAGGCGCGCATCTCATCGACCAGATGATCGGAGAGCTGCAGGCCGAGGGCGGAAAACGCCGGCGCGACCTTGGGCACCAGGACGGTCGCAATGCCGAGCTCCTCGGCCTGCGCGGTGGCGTGCACCGGACCGTTGCCGCCGTACGCAACCATGGTGAGGCGACGCGGGTCGACGCCGCGCTGCGCGGCGACGCGGCGGATGGCGTTGGCCATGTTGGCGTTCACCAGACGGTAGATGCCGTGTGCCGCGGCGATCGCGTCGCAGCCGAGGGGTACGCCGATCTGCGCCGCCATGGCGTCCTTCAGCCGCGCCGTCTCGAGCGTCATCTGCCCGCCGCAGAAATCGGTGGGGTTGAGGTAGCCGAGCAGCGCGTTGGCGTCGGTCACCGTGACCTCGGTGCCGCCGCGGCCGTAACAGATCGGCCCGGGCTGCGCGCCGGCGCTGCGCGGCCCCACCTGCAGCGAGCCGGCGACCACCGACGCGATCGAGCCCCCACCGGCGCCGATCGAATGGATGTCCACCATCGGCAGGCCGATCAGATAGCGGTGATGCCAGTTCCAGCCCGCCTTGATCTCCGGCTCGCCGCCGCGGATCAGGCAGATGTCGTAGCTCGTCCCGCCCATGTCGGCGCAGACGAAGTCCCGCGTGTCCGCCTTGGCGGCGACGGCGCAGGCGGCAATGACGCCGCCGGTCGGTCCCGAGCTGAGCGTCGTGACCGGCCGGCGCATGATGTACTCGGGGGTCATGATGCCGCCGTTCGACTGCATGACGAGGAGCTCGCGGCGATAGCCCGCATCGCGCAGACGGTCGACCAGGCGCTGTAGATAGCGCTCGATCGTCGGCCCGACGTAGGCGTTGACCAGCGTCGTGCTGGTGCGCTCGAACTCCGGCGCCGCCGGCATGACCTCGTGCGAGAGCGAGACGTGCATCCCGGGACATTCCGCGGCCGCGAGCTCGCGCACTCGGCGCTCGTGCGCCGGGTTGACGAAGGAGAACATGAAGACGACCGCCAGCGACTCGGTGCCCTGCTGCTGCAGACGCCGCAGCGCGGCCCGCACGGCGCCCTCGTCGAGGGGGACCACCACGGCGCCCTCGTAGTCGAGGCGCTCGGGCACGCCGATGCGGCGGCGCCGCGGCGCGATCGCCGGCGGCGGGGCGATCGCCGGATCCCAGATGTCCTCTTTGTACCCGCGGCGCAGCTCGATCTCGTCGCGATGGCCGGCGGTGGTGATCAGGCCGGTCACCGCGCCGCTCATCTCGATCATCGTGTTGTCGGCGGTGGTCGTGCCGTGCACGACGGCACTGGTGCGCGCCAGCAGCGCGGAGACGTCGAGGGATTCGCCGCGCGCCAACCGCGCGATGCCGTTCACCACCCCGACCGACTGATCGTCCGGCGTGGTCGGGCTCTTGGCGAGCGCGATCGAGCCGTCCGGCCGCGCCAGCACGAGGTCGGTGAACGTGCCGCCGACGTCGATCCCGATGCGGTAGCTCATCGCAGAGGCCGGCCGCAGACCACAGCGGAACGCTGATGACCGCGGATGAACATGGAGCGCTTCTCGCCCTTCCCCCTCTTCATCCGTGATGATCGGCGTTCACCGCTGTCTGTCCTTCCTCTTGGCGGCGCGCAGGGCGTCGGTGGCGGCTTGATCGATCGCCAGGTCGAGGGCCTCGAGCGAGCCGGTGAGGACGACGCCGTAGTCGCGCCGCGCGCCCTCGATGGAGACGTACTCGTCGAGCACGTCGTCGAGCACCTTCTGCGGATCGCGCTCGAGCGGATCACCCCACCCGCCGCCGCCACCGTATCGGTACGCATAGCGCTCGCCGGGCTCGTGGGGCACGTAGAACGCGGTGGTCTCGACCAGCATCTCGCGCGGCGAATCGGCACGCAGGCGGAGCTCGTTGGGCGCCCCGGGCTGGCCGCCCGCGATGCCGGGCATCGGATACTTGCGGCCGACGACGTAGGTGTAGATCTGCGATGGCGCCAGGATCTGTTTGACGTACCGCGTGCCCGGGCACCCTCGCCACCGCCCCGGTCCGCCGGTGTCGGTGGCGTAGTCGCGCGCGAGGTGGCGCACCGGAAAGATGCTCTCGTTGATCTCCCCGGTGGCGCGGATGAGGTTGCCGAAGCTGACGTTCATCGCGCCCCAGCCGTCCTGTCCCTTCACCGCGCCGCAGTAGGCGCCGAACGTATCCACCGAGTGATCGATGAACAGCTGGCCGGTCTTGGGGTTGGTGCCGAAGATCACCGTCGGCATGCCCATCTTGTAGATCTGCGGACAGCAGCGCTCGGGGATGACCTGCTCGAGCGCTTTGGCGACCGCCTCGCCGACCTCGGTGCCGGGATGGTGGGTGCCCGCGGCGACCGACTTGTTGGCGGGCGGGTTCAGGCAGCAGCCCTCCGGTACGATGAGCTCGATCGAGTTGAAGAACCCTTCGTTCTTGGGGATGGCGGGATCCATCATGGTGGCGATCTGCGCCACCACGTAGCCGCGCGTGTTGCCGAAGGTCGAATACGCCGCGAGGTTGTCGCGTCTATCGGAGCCGGTGAAGTCGACGGTCAGCGTGTCGCCCTTCACGGTTACGGCGCAGTGGATGTGGATGTCGGTGTTGCCCTTGGGGTCGTGATCGACGTAGACGTCCGACTCGTAGACGCCGTCGCGCCACGTCGCCACCTCGTCGCGAAAGCGACGCGCGGCATAGTCGATCATGTACTGCGAGGCGGCGCGCACCGCGGCGACGCCGTAGCGCTCGATGACCTCTTTGAGCCGCCGCACGCCGAGCTGCGCGGCGCCGACCTGGGCGCGCAGGTCGCCCATGAAGGTCGGCGTGCGGTTGTTGACCTTCATGAAGTACGAGATGTCCTTCCGCTCCACGCCGCGCTCGAAGATCTTCACCGCCGGAAAGCGCACCCCTTCGGCCCAGATGTCCTGCGCGTCGACGTTGTACCCGCCGGGCATGCCGCCGCCGGTATCGGCGTGATGGCACTGTATCGAGGCGATCAGCACCAGCTCGTCGCCGTGAAACACCGGGGCGAAGATGTTGTAGTCGGGCAGGTGGCCGCCGCCGTGGTAGGGATCGTTGGCCACCAGGACGTCGCCGTCGTAGAGCCCGCGCGGCCCGAAGAACTCGAGCGCGAAGCGCACCGGCAGGGTCGAGCTGAGCATGAACTGCGGGATGCCGACGCTGAGCGCCGCCAGCGCGCCGCGGCCATCGAGGATCGTGGCGTTGCGCTCGTTCGACTGGTTGAGGATCGGCGTGGTCGCGGTGAGGCTGACGTGGGTGGCCATCTCGTAGCAGATGGTCTCCATGCAACCGCGGATGATCTCGGCGAGGACCGGATCGATCGCCGCCGACCGGGGCCTGGGCCGCGCCACCGGGCGGACGGCGCGCTTCAGCTTTCGTTTCGCAGCGACGGCCATGTGCGTCTCCTCGAAAGGCTGTGGACGAACCGTAGGGCGAGCCGCACCGCCGGTCAATCGCGCGTGCGCCCCGGCCGCAGCGCCCTATTTCCGCGGACGGAACTTCACCAGCGCCGTGTCGTCGTTCACTTTTTCGAACACCACCTCGACCGGCATCCCGATGTGCAGCTCCGCATTCTGACAGCCGACGACGTTGGTGTGCAGGCGCGGCCCCTCCTCCAGCTCGATGATGGCGACGTTGTAGGGCACGTCGGCATTGAAGGCGGGGTGCTGTGACTGGTGGATGACGATCCAGCTGAACACCGTGCCACGGCCGCTCAGCTTCACCCACTCGGCGTTCGCCGACAGGCAGCGCCCGCACAACAGCGCGGGGGGGAAGCGGACGTGCCCGCAGTCGCCGCAGCGCTGCATGCGCAGCTCGCCGCGGACGGCCGCTTCCCAGAACGGCGCACTGTCCTCGGTCGGGCGCGGCAGCGGTTTCTCGATGGCGAACATCGCTCGCGAACGCTCCTATCTCGCCAGCACCAGCGCGCTGTAGCTGACCGTCGGCGGCGCCTCGTGCGGGGCTCCGCCGTAGCCGGTGACCAGACAGAGCTCGGCGTCGGGTACCTGGCGTTCGCCGGCGCGGCCGCGCAGCTGGCGGACCGCTTCGCGGATGTGGCCGAAGCCGGAGAGATGGCCCTCGGAGATCAGGCCGCCGGCGGTGTTCGACGGCAGCGACCCGCCGTAGTCCAGCGCACCGGAGGTGATGAAGGCCCCGAGCTCCTCGGGCACACAGAATCCGTAGGCCACCAGGTCGTGCATCACCCGCGGCGTGAAGGCGTCGTAGAACTGCGCGACGTCGATGTCGCGCGGGGTGACGCCCGCCATGCCGAAGGTCATCTCCGCCGCGCGGCGCCCGCCGATCGGCCGCGTCTCCCGGCCGGTGGGGTGAATGATCTCGGACGAATGGGACTGGCCGGCACCGAGAATGCGGACCGGCGCGGGCGCGAGGTCGCGCGCGCGCTCCAGCGACGTGACGATGCAGGCGCCGCCGCCGTCGGTGCTCGGGCAGCAGTCGAGCAAGCGCAACGGCTCGGCCACCCAGCGCGAGTTGAAGTAGTCCTCCAGCGTCATGGGCTTGCGCATCTGCGCGTCGGGGTTCCGCTGCGCGTGCTGGCGCCAGGTGACGGCGACGCGGCCGTAGTGCTCGTCGGTCCATCCGAAGTCGTGCTGCTGGCGGCGCTTGATGTGCGCCATCAGCGTGATGGCGCCGACGTCGCCGTACGGCACCTGGAACTCGGAGCCGAAGAGCTGCATCGCCACGCCCTGCGGCCAGTTCTGGGTCGCGAAGCAACACAGCACCGCGGTGCAGTACCCGGCGTCGATCGCCGCCATCGCCGTCTGCACCGACCCGCAGGCGGTGGCGCCGCCGAGGTCCATGGTGGCGGAGAAGGTCGGCTCGATGCCGAGGTACGCGGCGACGCGCGCCGCCCAGCCGTGCTGCTCGCCCATCACCGCCGGCATCATCACCAGGACCCCGTCGATCGCGTCGCGCGAAATCCCGGCGTCGTCGATGGCGCGCTTGCTCGCCTCGAGCGTGAAGCCCATGGTGCTCACGCCCTGGAGCTTCCCAAAGCGCGAGGTGCCCACGCCGACGAGGGCGTATCGGCCGCTCAGACCGGGCATCGACGTTCCTCGCTCACCTCCGTGGCCGCCGGACGCGCACGCCTCACCGACCCTTCCAGTTCGGTTTGCGCTTCTCCTGGAACGCGGCGATCCCTTCCATGGCATCTTCGGTGGAGAACACCTGCGCCGAGTAGAGCATCTCGTGTTCGAGCGCCTCCTTGTACGGCAGCGCCAGTCCCTTCACGGCCGACTCCTTCACCGCGCGCACCGCCAACGGCCCGTTCTGGCAGATCAGCTCGGCGTAGCGGATCGCCGTGGGCATCAGCTGATCGAGCGGCACCACCTCGTTGACGATGCCGTACTCATACGCCTTGCGGGCGCTGATCGGCTCGGCGGTGAGCAGAATCTCCATGGCGTGCGCGTAGCCGATCTGCCGCGGCAGCTTGGTGGTCGAGCCGCCACCGGGAAACAACCCGCGGCGCGGCTCGCCGATCCCGAAGGTGGCGTTCTCGGCCGCGATGCGGATGTCGGTCCCCTGCAGCATCTCCATCCCGCCGGCGATGCAGAAGCCGTTCACCGCCGCGATGATCGGCTTGTAGATCTCCACCTCGCGCAGCACCGCCACCAACGACGCGTTCACGGGGACGTCGCCGCCGAGCGTCTGCGACCCACCCGAGGCGCTCAGCTCGCCGATGTTCTGCGTCACCATATGGATGAATTCCTTCAGGTCACCGCCGGCGCAGAAGGCCTTGTCGCCGGCGCCAGTGATGATCGCCACCCACAGATTCGGGTCGTCCCGAAAATCCAACCACGCATTTGCCAAGAGACCGAAGGCCTCGAAGTTCAGCGCGTTGCGCCGTTCCGGACGGTTGATGGTGATGAACGCAAGGCTGCCCTTCTTCTCATAGATGATCGGCGGCATGTCTCTCCTGGGAGGTGGCCGGTCGCGGCGACGCGGCAGAGTCAATCAACTGGCCTAATCAGTTGCCCGAGGGTGGGGAGAAGTCAAGGAGAACGGTGCCGGGCCCTCAGCCTCGGAGGCGGTCCGAAGCGCCGGACCAGATCGTGACGACCCACAAACCCACCCGGCTCCCACGGGCATGGGTTGGGGTCGAAGAGGGCTCAGTGCTTGGCGGCGTTTGCCGCCGGGGGCAGGTTGGGTGCCGGCGCGGGCGCGTCGGCCTTTCCATCGACCGTGACGTTGGGGCGCAGCCGCTCGAGCATCTTGTCGCCGATGCCGCGGACCAACTTGAGGTCGTCGACGGTCTTGAACTGTCCGTTCTTCTCGCGATGCTCGACGATCGCCTGCGCCTTGGCGGGTCCGATGCCCTTCAGCGTAGCGAGCTCGGCCGCCGAGGCGGTGTTGATGTTGACCGGCGCGCCTTCCGCAGCGGCGCGGTGGCTCGCCAGCAGCAGCAGGGCCACCAGCAAGCCGGTCAGTGAACGAGCGATGGTGTGCGTCATGATCGTCCTTCCTGCGTGGCGCGTCGCGCCACGCCGTTGAGGCCCGCGGGAGCCGGGCAGCAGGGGAATAGATCATCTCTATCGGTTGTGTAAAGTTGTCGAGTATCATAATATGAAAGAAAAATAGTTGCTCTGCAGCGATCCATGTTCTCGATGCCGCCGCGTGCGCCAGCGCGCCCGACGCCTCTCTTCTGGCTCACCAGCGGCCTGCTCGTCGGTCAGGTGGCGGCCGCCGCCGTCGCTGGCGGGGCGTGGCGGTGGCTGCTGGCAATCGGTGCCGTGGCGTTGGTCGGTCTCTGGCGTTGCGGGTGCGCGGACGCCAGGGCCGCGGCCCTGGGCCTGGCGCTCATCGCTGGCGCCGTCGGACACTGGCAGGTCGACGTGCTGCGGCACCCGCGGCTGCCGGCCGATCATGTCCGGCGGCTCGCGGGGACCCGGGTCGTGCTGCGCGGGGTGATCGCGGAACGGCCAACGCAACGGCCGGGGAAGACGCGGCTGACCATCGCGGCGATGGCGATCCGGCGCGGGGCCGACTGGCAGCCCGCCGAAGGCCTGGTGCTGGTGACGCTGCGCGCCGCCACGCAACCGTGGCAACGCGGGGACGGCGTAGAGGCGCTGCTCGCCCTACGCCGGCCGCGCAACTTCGGCAACCCCGGGGAGTACGACTTCGCGGCCTATCTGGCGCGCCGCGCGGTCTATGCCACGGCGTTCGCCGCCAGCGATCGATCGTGGCCGCGCAGTGCCGGGAGTGCGGGATGGATGCGCGATCTCGAGCGCTGGCGCGACGACGTGACGCGGACGATCGAAGCCTCGGTCGACCCTCAGGTGGCACCCATCGTCGGGGCGCTGTTGGTCGGCGATGCGATCGCGCTGCCGCCGGACGTCCGCGAGCGCTACGCGCGCGCCGGGGTGAGCCACGTCCTCTCCATCTCGGGGCTGCACGTCGGCCTGGTCGCCGGCGCGGCCTACACGCTGCTGCGCTGGCTCCTGGCGCGCAGCGAGCGCGCGCTGCTGTATGCGAGCGTGCCCAAGCTGGCGATGGCGTCGAGCCTCGCCCCGGTGGCGCTCTACGCCGCGATCGCGGGCAGCAACGTCGCCACGGTCCGCTCCGAGATCATGGGCGTCCTGGTCGCGGGTGCGATGGTGCTCGATCGGCCGCGCGACTGGCTCGCGCCGCTCGCCGCGGCGGCCCTGGGCATCAGCCTGGTCTGGCCTGGAGCCGCGCTCGAGATCTCGTTTCAGCTGTCGTTCGTCGCGGTGTTGGCCCTGGTCGTCGGCGTGCCCCGGGTGACGGCGTGGTGGGACGCCTGGGAGGAAGCCCACCTGGTGCGGCTGCGCAGTCCGCGCTGGCGCTGGCTGCGCTGGCTGGTGATGTCCCAGGCGGTCACGGTCTGCGCCATGCTGGGTACGGCGCCGCTCACCGCGTGGCACTTCAACCAGGTGTCGTTGATTGCGGTGATCGCCAACCCGCTGGTGGTCCCGTTGCTCGGCTTCGTATGCGTGGCCCTCGGGCTGCTGGCGACCACCGCCGTGGCGGTCGCGCCGGCGCTCGCGCCGCCGCTGTTCGCGGCGGTCGGATGGATCGCGTGGGTGGCCGACGCGTTGGTCCGGCTGTGCGCGGCGGTGCCGGGCGGCAGCGTTCGCGTCGTCACCCCGTCGCTGGTCGAACTCGGCCTGATCTACGGCGTGTTCGCGGCCTGGCTGGCACAGCCGAGCTGGCTGCGCCGGGTTGCGCTCGGCGTGTGCCTGACCGGGCTGGGCGCGGACGCCGCCTACTGGGTCGGGCAGCGCGGCGCCCGGGACGCGCTGCAGATCACGTTTGTCTCCGTCGGACAGGGTGACTGCGCCGTCGTCGAGTTCCCGGGATCGGCGGTGATGGTGGTCGACGGCGGCGGCCTGTCGGGCGATTTCGACGTCGGCCGGAGCGTGGTCGCGCCGTTCCTGTGGCGGCGCAAGATCGCGCGCGTCGACGTGCTGGCGCTCAGCCACCCGGACTTCGACCACTTCGGCGGGCTGACCTTTCTCGCCGAGCAGTTCAGCCCTGGGGTGTTCTGGTGGAACGGCGAGCCCGGACGCGGCGCGCGCTTCGCCGCGCTGTGGCGTGCGCTGGGCGATGCGGGCGTCGCCACCGTCGTGATGCGCAGCGGCGACCGCCATCTCATCGGGGGGGTCGAGGTGCGCGTGCTCCATCCATCCGGTGCCGCCGCGAACCGCGGCGGCGATAATGACCAATCGCTCACCCTGCAGCTGCGCTACGGGCCCACCGCGGTGCTGTTTCCCGGCGACCTCGAAGCCGAGGGCGAGCAGGCGTTGGTGGCCGCACACGGCGCGGCCTTGCGCAGCACCGTCCTCAAGGTGCCGCACCACGGCAGCCGCTCGTCGAGCTCGGCGGCGCTGCTCGACGCCGTCGCGCCGCGCGTCGCCGTCGTCTCGGCGGGCACCGACAACCGCTTCGGCTTCCCGCATCCGTCCGTGCTCGCCGCCTACCGACGACGCGGTACCGCGCTCTGGCGCACCGACCGCGATGGCGCCGTGACGCTGCGCATCACGCCGGACGGCGCGATGGCGGTCACCACCGGGCGGGTCGACCGAACGCTGTCGGAGCGTTTGCCGCCTTGACAGCCTTCAGAGCGCGAGCCTAAAACGCGGCCACTGCCTCGACGTCGCCGGCCAACGCGCCATGGGCGCGCGCGGTGGGGCTCTGGCCGAGACGACGAGCAGTGGAGCGCGGCTCCGCGGTCGAAAGGAGGGGGGAAATGGTCAGAACGCAGCGACCCTGGCTGGCATGGGTGGCGGGTGCCGTGCTGCTCCTCGCTGCCTCCGGTGCGCGAGCGATCTATCTCGACCAGGACCAGAACGTCACCCTGCGCGCGCGCATCTATAGCCAGGGCTCGGTGCGCGTGCAGGACTCGCAGGTCGACACCACCCCGACCACCTTCTCCGGCCAGCTCATCCAGAACCGCTTCTTCTTCAACCCGGAAATGGACGCCAAGCTCACCGCGTACACCAACTGGATGCACGGTGGAGCGCTCGACTGGCTGGCGCCGGACGATCTCCGCTTCCGCATCGCCGCGTGGGCGTTCTATGACGGCATCTACGATTACGGCTCGGCGCAGTTCAACCAGCAGCAGGTGAAGATCAACGGCACCTTCAACGCCAACGTGCCGTTCGAGGGGCATCCCAACAACCGCCAGGGCGGTTGGTTCTTCATGGGTCGGAACATCAAGCTCACCCACGACGCCACCAACTTCTTCGACATCTTCCCCGGCTCCGAGGAGTACAAGCCGCGCAGCATCTACGGGCACACGGCGCGGGTGAACGAGCTCTACATCAACTACTCGAAGGGACCGCTGTTCCTGCGTCTCGGCCGCCAGAGCATCTCCTGGGGCGAGTCCGACACGGTGGCGTTGCTCGATCAGAGCAATCCCTTCGACCTCACACTCGCGGCGCCCGGGTTCTTCGAGGACATCGACGAGGCCCGCATCCCGCTCTACACCGCGCGGGCGAGCTACAACCTCTTCGACACCCTCGGCCCGCTGTCGAGCGGCTTCGTCGAGTCGTACTGGGTGCCGGGCTGGATCGACGCAACGACGTCGACCGTGCCGCTCCTCACCGCCAGCCCGTACTCCCCGCGCGGTATGGATCCGCAGACGACCGCCTACCTGCCGGGCCACGTCTTCCCGCCGACCTTCCAGTTCGTGTTCTTCGACCACACCCTGAGGGAGGATTTCTCGAGCAGCCGCTGGGGGTTCCGCTTCCAGTCGGTGGTGAACCGGTTCCTCACCGCACAGGCCTGGGTGTACAAGACCTACCCGACCTCGCCGGTGCCCGTGCACCTGGGCTTTGCGCAGAATCAGTCGGGGACCGGGACGCCGACGGCGCCGCTGCCGATCTCGATCAGGGGTCCCGACGGGCCGACGAATTTCTACGTCGTGTCGCTCGAACACAAGCCGGTGACCGTCTACGGTCTCGCCGGCACGTTCTTCTTCGAGCCGCTCGACGGCATCGTCCGCCTCAACGCCCAGCTGTTCGCCCACGAGGCGGGATTCATTCCGCTCGACAACCTGCGCATCTGCCAAGCCAACAAGTTCACCCCGCCGAACCCGCTCTGCGCGCAACACGGCCTCAACCCGCTCGGCAGCCGCGGATCGATCCCGTACGCCGACGTGCTGCGCTACGAGCTCGGGTTCGATCGCTTCTTCTTCTTCCGCCCGCTCAACCCCAGCAATAGCTTCATCTTGAGCACGTCCGCGGTCGGATCGTGGAACACCTCCTGGTCCGACTCGTCAACCGGGGACTTCCGCTTCAACGGGCAGCTCAAGCCCGGCCTGGTCTGCCGAGGCCCGGAGAAGTGCCCTCCCGCGAGCCTCCAAACACGCGGAACCTTCCAGGACGACTTCGTCAACAGCAACCCGGCCGATGCCCAATTTCAGATCACCCTGCAGACCGACTACCTGCACGGCCGGCTCGAGCCGCGCTTCACGGTGATCCAGTTCGTGCGCGGCACGTTCGCCGCCCATACGACGTTCAGCTACCGCTGGAACGACTGGCTGCTGTTCCAGACCGACTACCAATACATCAGCGGCGCGTACCAGTCGCTCGGCTTCTTCCGCGACCGCTCGCAGGTGTCGGCGCGCGTCACCTACCAGCTCAACTAGTCTCGAGCTGAGACGACCCTCATCGTCGAGGCACGGAGAGTCGGAGACATTCCTCTCTCCGTGCCTCCGTGCCTCCGTGGTGAACGTCCTTTCTGTTCACCCGGTCGCGCCGGCCGATCGCCAATCGTCCACCACCGCCGCGAGCGTTTCGCGCCACTCGCAGCGCGGCGCCCAACCGGTGGCGGCGCGCAACTTGTCGGCGTTGCCGACCAGCGTCGGGACACTGGCGCGGCGCAGCCGCTCCGGTGCGACCTCGGTGCGCACCTCGACGCCGACGATCTCGCTCAACGTGTCGAGCACGCTGCGCACCGAGCGGCCGATGCCCGAGCAGATGTTGTAGGCCTCCCCGCTCGCGCCGCGATCCAGCGCGGCCGCGTAGGCGGCCACCACGTCGCGGACGTCGCTGAAGTCGCGGACGAGGTCGAGATTGCCGACCGACAACACCGGCGGGCGGGCTCCACGCGCCACCGCGAGGAGCTGCCGGGCAAAATCGGGGCAGACGAAATCCGGCCGCTGGCCCGGCCCGGTGTGGTTGAAGGGCCGCGCCCGGACGATATCGAGCCCGGCGCCGCGCGCCCATTGATGCGCGAGCAGGTCGAGCGCCGCCTTGCTGGCACCGTACGGGCTCAGCGGGCGGAACGGACAGCTCTCGCGCAGCGGCAGCTCGTCGGCTCGCACGTCGCCGTAGGCATCACCGGAGCCGACCGTCAGCACGCGGCAGCGCGGGGCGTGGCGCTGCACCGCGGTGAAGACGTGCAACGCGCCGAGCACGTTGGTGCGGATCGCCGCCGCCGGATCGGCGACCGTGTCCGGGACGAAGGCCATGCCGGCCAAATGGAACAGGCGTTCCGGCAGCACCGTCGCGACGACGCGCTCGACCGCGCTCGCGTCGGTGATGTCGGCAACGCGCAGCCGCACCTCCAGCCCGGGGTGGTGTGTGAGGATGTCGCGCAGGCGCCCCTGTCCGTCGGGGCGATGCAGCGTGCCGTGCACCTCGTCGCCGCGCGCCAGCAGCAGTTTGGCGAGGTGGCGGCCGGCGAAGCCGGCGATCCCCGTGACCAGCACCCGCATGGGAACGGTTCAAGCGCTCACGGCCCGAGGTATGCCGGCGCTCGCGAACCCGCCCAGCCTCGAACCCGCGAGCCCTGCCCAGTCAGCTGCTCCCGGCTCGCCCATATCGATCTGCGAGGCGCACCACGTCGTCGAGCTCGGGGGTCGAGACCTCCAGCACGTCGCACGCCGTGCGCGCGGTCAGACGGTGGCGCCGGCCCGGCCACATGTGGAGGCTCTCGCCCGGCTGCAACACGATCGGCTCCAAGGCGCGTTCGTCGTCGCCCACGTCGAGCTCGAGCGTTCCGCTGAGCAGGTACAGCGTCTCGTCCTTCTTCCGGTGGTACTGCAGGCTGAGCGCCTCGCCCGCCTCGATGTGAAGGATCTTGCCGACGTAGCGGTCGGTGTGCGCCCAGATGAGTTCGTAACCCCAGGGCTTCGCCACCCGCTGGCCCCGGAAGGGAGCGCGCGCGCGGTCCATCAATGCCAGTACAGCACCAGCGACGCGGTGAGGATCCACAACACCACGTCGAGCAGCAACGGTTGGTCGCTCAGCAGCAACTGGGTCGGGTTGCCCCCCTCCTCGCGCTGATGCACCAGGTAGAGGTAGCGGAAGATCCCGAAGAGCACGAAAGGAATGGTCAGATAGAGCTTGTCGGTCCCGAGCTTCTCGCGCACCTCGGGCGAGGCGGTATAGATCGCGTACGCGACCACGGTCGACGCGGTGACCACCGAGATCATCTGGTCGAGGAAGTACGGACTGTATTCGCGCAACGCGGCGCGGTGCCCGGTGGCGCGGTCCTCGAGCAGGACGAGCTCATGGCGGCGTTTCGAAAAGCCGAGGAAGAGCGCCAGCAGGAAGGTGCAGATGATCAGCCACGGCGATACCGGCACCCCGATGACCACCCCACCGGCCACGGCGCGGACGACGAACCCGGTGGCGATCGCCATGACGTCGAGGATGACCATGTCCTTGAACGCGAAGGTGTAGGCGACCTGCAGGACCAGATAGAAGGCGGTGAGCAATCCGAACCCTCTGCCGAGCGCGAAGGCGCCGCTCAGCCCGGCGATCATCAGGGTGAGCGACACGGCCGCCGCGGTCGAGGTCGGAATGCGGCCGGAGGGCAACGGCCGGCGTGCCTTGAGCGGGTGCTGGCGATCGCGCTCGCAGTCGCGGATGTCGTTCATGACGTACGCGCCGCTCGCGACCAGACAGAAGCAGACGAAGGCGGCCGCCACCGCCGCGACGTCCGCCGCAACGAACAAGTGCTTGGAGAAGATCAGCGCCGCGAAGAGAACGGCGTTCTTCGACCACTGGGTGGGCCGCAGCAGCTGCCAGAGGTCGCGTGCCAGCACGCCGGTGCCGGCCGTTGGCCGCGCGCGCTTCACGTCGAGATTGCCGATATCCGCCAGGCCGACCTCCGCGCCGACTGTGAATATCAGATCACCCCGGGCGATCCTAGCGTCGATTGACGGGGCACCCCGCGAAGCCTTCGTGCCAACGGGCCTTTTCAACGCAGAGGACGCAGAGGGCCACACAGGACCGCAGAGCGGAGGCGTGGAAGCGGCCCTACCGGCGAAATCGCTGCCGCTGGCGAGAGTGACCCCAGCATGCAACGCGCTCGGCCCTACCCAGAGCGTGGCCTTTCCGGTAAGGAAACTGGCTCCATTCGGGAGGTTCGCATGAAGCTCATCGAGGGGAAGGTCGCGATCGTCACGGGTTCGGGGCGCGGCATTGGCCGTGCGGTCGCCGAGCTGTTCGCCCGCCATGGCGCGCGGGTCGTGGTCAACGATCTCGATGCGCAGGTCGCGGAGGAGGCCGCGCAGGCGGTCCACAAGGCCGGCGGCGAGGCGCTGGTTTGCGCCGGGTCCGTCACCGACCCGGAGTTTCCGAACCAGCTGATCAAGACGACCGTCGATCGCTTCAAGGGGCTCGACATCATCGTCAACAACGCCGGCTACACCTACGACGGCGTCATTCACAAGATGTCCGACGAGCAGTGGTACGCCATGATCGACTGCCACCTGACCGGGCCCTTCCGCATCCTGCGCGCCGCGTCGCTGTACTGGCGCGACTGGGCGAAACAGGAAAAGGAGGCCGGCAAGCGCGTCATCCGCCGCGTCGTCAACACGTCGTCGACGTCCGGCGTGGCCGGCAATGCCGGGCAGGTCAACTACTCGGCCGGCAAGATGGGCATCGTCGGCGTCACCAAGACGCTGGCCAAGGAGTGGGGCCGTCTGAACATCCACGTCAACGCCGTCGCCTACGGGTTCATCGAGACGCGCCTCACCGCCGCCAAGGACAAGGCGCAGAAGGAGACCGTCGACGGACACGCGGTCGAGATCGGCATCCCCGACCCGATGCGCCAGATGGCGATCCAGATGATCCCGCTCGGGCGCGCCGGCACCCCGGAGGAAGCCGCCGGGCCGGTGTTGTTCCTCGCCTCGCCGCTGGCTGACTACGTCACCGGTCACGTCGTGCTGGTCACCGGCGGCTCATACATGTAGGCCGCGCGCCGCCCCCGACGCCCACAATGGCCAAGCGCGCCGCCCAGCGGCGTCCCGCTCCGCCGATCGGCAAAGTCATCGACGCCCTCGAGCGCGCCCATCCCGACGCCAAGCTGGCGCTCGATTTCTCGACGCCGCTCGAGCTGTTGGTCGCGCTGATCCTCGCGGCCCAGTGCACCGATGCCAAGGTCAACGAGGTCACCGCCACCCTGTTTCCGCATTTTCGCACGGCGCGCGACTACGCCGAGCTCCCGCAGGAAGACCTCGAGGATCTGGTGCGGCCTACCGGGTTCTACCGGCAGAAGTCCCGAGCGCTGCGCGCATGTTGCCAACAGCTCCTCGAGCGCTTCGGAGGGGAGGTTCCGCGCGATCTCGACGCGCTGCTGACATTGCCCGGTGTCGGCCGTAAGACAGCGAACATTTTGCTTGGCAACGCCTTCGGCGTCCCTGGAATCGGCGTCGATACGCACGTCGGCCGCCTGGCGCAGCGACTTGGATTCAGCGGCCGGACCGACCCGGACAAGATCGAGGCCGATCTCACGAAGATCGTTCCTCGCGCCAAGCAGACCCGGTTCTGCCAGCTCATCCAGTACCATGGTCGGCGCGTCTGCACGGCGCGAAAACCCGACTGCCCTCACTGCGTTCTCCTCGAGATCTGCCCGTATCCGGAAAAAACTGAGGCATCCAAGCCGAAGACTCCGCCGAATCGCTCTCGATGGGTCGGCAAACGCTGAGTACGGCCGGTCTACTGATCCCTTTCTGATCCTTGCATTTATTGCATTCACGCCAGACGGACCCGCACTGCCCCTGGCCAGGCCGGCAGCAAGACGGCCTTCGGGCGGCAAAACGCGGCCGCAATACTGCCCTGGTTTTTTTGCTTGGCAAACCCCGGCCTCTGGGGGTATTTAGGGGCCGGACAGGAGCCAATGAGATATGGCTCCAGCCGGAATCGGCGCAGCGAGATGAGCCGGCGGTCGATCTCACAGCGAACGATGAACCGAGTCGAGATACACGATGTCCCGAAACAGGAGGTCATCAATCATTTGACCGGCTTGGGACACCGGGTGGAGAACGCGCCACCGCAAGCGCGCTTCGACTTTCTCATCGATGGTCAGATCCGACTTGCCCTGCGCGTCGCGTATCCGAGTTCATCGCGACGCCGTGTGCATGTCGGCGGGCGCCACTACAACTACGTCTATCGGGCGTGGAACTTCAATTTCCATCACCGCGGCAAAGTGGGCGAGCGCTACAGCGAGTTTTTCGCCTGCGTGCCGCTGGTGCCGGGCCAGAAGCTGAACCTGGCGCAAGCGTTCGTGATTCCGTGGGAGGCGATCAGCGGCAAGACCTTCTATCTGCCGGACTCGCGCCGATCGTATGCCGGCAAGTTTGCCACCTATAGGAACGCCTGGGACCATATCGGCCGCAGCGAGGCCGGCCAGCCCGCCTCGGCCTGAGCGCACGCGGATTTGAGCGCGGATTCAGTTACTTAGCTCACTGAGGTGCTCGGGGGTGAACCACTTCTCGGGAAACCCGCGTTCGAAGGTCTCGGTGGTATAGCGGCCCGCGGGGGTGCCGCGGTTCTCCTTCTCGTTCACGCCGAGCATCAAGAGCGCGGAGGGAGCGGCGAAGGACCCGTTGTCGGTCCGTCCCCATGCCTGGCCGCAGAAGTTGGTACGGTAGAGCTCACCGGCCTTGCTGAAGCTGAGCTTGTAGTAGCCGTTGTAGAGATCGCGGTCGACGTAGAGGAGGATCTTGGCGGCTTCATAGTAGGGATCCCTCGGCGTTCCCTCGACCAACCATACGGGTCGTTTGATGAAGACGTTGTCGAGCGTGAACCACCCCGCGCCGGTTGCGCCGGGGGTCTCGAAGACCGCCCGGTTGTACGGCAGGGTCATGACGCGGCGGCTGGGGGGATCGTCGCGCAGGGGAAACGGGTACGGGTTCGCGGTGCCGATCGGTCCGATCACCTCGGCTTGACCGACCAGCTTCCAGGCGAAGTACGAGGTCTTATTGTCGTAGCAGTCGGCATCGTCCCCCTGCACCTCGAAGCCGGGAACGCGATCGCCGCGCGTCGAGCTGCGCACGCGCCGCACGCGGCGGATGGTCGGGAGATACGCCCAGACCTGGTCCCAGGTCGTCCAGTCGTTGAAGCGCCAGGTGAGCACGCCGACACCTTCGAGGTCCTTCGGCGCCAGTGCCGCGGCGAGCTGTCGCGATTCCGTGTTGTCGGGCAGGGTCGCGGGCGGCTCTACCGTGGTGCCGACGTAGTAGCGCTGTGAGAGCAGGATCTTCACGGTGCGGAGGACCTCGCCGGTGACGGTGACGTCGCTGAGGTCGAAGGTGTGGAAGTCGCCGTCCATCTGCATGCGCCGGGCGCGGTAGTTGTGCACGATCTTCGCGCCGGCCTGCGCGTCGGACGTTTGCACCTCGGGAAACGGCAGACCGAAAAAGCGCTCAGGAATCTTGCCGGTGGCGGCGTCGGTGAGCCCGCCGGTTTCGGGATCGATGCCGTACTTGCCCTTGTTTGCGGCGCTCGCCCGCCAGAACCGGTCGGTGTAGTTGGCGTGAAAGCGGTCGGCGTCCACCGGCGCCAGCGGCAGGATGTATTCGCCCGCTCGTACGCGGTCGTAGACGGGCTGCGGCAGCAGCGCCTTGTACTGCTCGACGTTGTCCTTGCCGATGCGCACGACCGTGTCCGCTGCGGGCGCTGGGCGCGGCGACCCGGCCACCAGCGCGGCGGCGAGAACCACGGCGCGATGCGCCCACACGGCTGGTCTCATCTTGCCTCGTCCGAAGGCCCATGAGTATAGTCTGCGGCCGCCGATGCCAAGCCGTTCGCGACTCGTGCGCTGCGCCGCCGTGGTCCTGCTCGCCAGCTTGAATGGCTGTGTGCTGATCACCGCCGAGTTCAACCCGTTCTCGCGCCGGCCGCCTCCCCTCGAGGAGCACGTGGTGAGCGGCTCCGGGCGCAAGAAGATCCTGCTGATGGACATCTCCGGTGTGATCAGCAGCGACGAGCGGAGCGACTCGCTCGGCCTGCGGACGACCGAGAGCACGGTGGCGCGGGTCGAAGCGGAGCTCGGACAGGCCGCGGACGACGACGACATCGTCGCCATCGTCCTGCGCATCAACAGCCCCGGCGGCACGGTGACCGGCAGTGACATCATCTACGACCGTCTGATGCGCTTCAAAGCCGAGTACAACGTGCCGATCCTGGTGCAGATGATGGACGTCACCGCCTCGGGCGGGTACTACACGGCGCTCGCCGCCGACGAGATCGTCGCCTGTCCCACCACCGTCACCGGCAGCATCGGCGTCATCTTCACGAGCGTCAGCGTCGAGGGGCTGCTCGACAAGATCGGCGTGCGCAACCAGACCGTCATGTCCGGCAAGATGAAGGACATCGGATCGCCGCTGAAGACGATGACGCCGGAGGAGCAGAAGGTACTCGACTCGCTGGTCAGCGACATGTTCCAGCGCTTCGTCGGCTTGGTGCGCGAACGCCGCGTGAACCTCACCGACGAGATGACGGCAGAGATGGTGGACGGCCGCGTGTTCAGCGCGCAGCAAGCGCTCGCCGGCGGTCTGGTCGACGACATCGACTACCTCGACGGCACCATCGAACGCGCCAAGCACCGCGCCGGCGTGCGCGAAGCGACGGTGATCCGCTACCGCCGGCCGGACGAGTCCGCCGAAACCCTCTACTCACGCGCAGCGCTCGGCTCGCCCCAGGTCAACCTGTTCAACATCAGCCTCGAGTCGCTGCCGCACACGCCGAGCTTCCTCTACCTCTGGGCGCCGTGAGCGACACCGTCGCGGCGCGCTGGGTCGCCCGCGCCTGGGCGCTGCTCGTCGCCAGCAGCGCGCTCTACTTTCTCGCCGACAACGAGGCGGACAACGACCTCTGGATGCACCTCTTCTCCGGCCGCCTGATCCTCGGCGCCCGGGCCGTGCCGCGCGTCGATCATCTCTCCTACACCGCCGCCGGACTGCCCTGGGTCGACCACGAGTGGCTCAGCCAGGTGGCGTTCGCGATCGCGTTCGATCTGTCAGGCTCCGCCGGTCTGTGGCTGGGCAAGCTGGCCGTCGCGCTGCTGACCACCTGGCTGGTGTGGTTGCCGGTGGCCCGGCGCGCCCGCTCGCCATGGGTGCGGGGGGCGGTGATGGTGCTGGTGCTGGCGACGCTGGCTCGGGGCTACGCCATCCGACCGCAGGTCGTGACGTATCTCGGCGTGGCCGCTCTGCTCGCCTGGCTCGACCGCCTCGAGGACGCCCCTCGCCTTCCCGCCACCTGGATGGCCGCTCTGCTCACCGCCGCCGGCTTCGTGCTCTGGGCCAACGCACACGGCGGGTTCGTCGTCGGGCTCGGCATCGTCGCGCTGTTCGCCGTCGCTCCACGCTGGCCGCACTCGCGCAGCGCGGCACCCCCGCGGGCTTCCGCCCCAGGGACGCAGAAGGAACAGGATCTGCCGGCCGCTTCACTGCCGTTCGGCGGACGCATGACGATGCTGCTCGCGGCGCTGGTCGGAGCCTGTATCACCCCGTACGGCCCGGCCCTGTTCGGGTACCTGGTCACCGAGCTGCAGGCTCCGCATCCGCTCACCGAATGGCAACCGGTCCACCTCTCCGACCCGGCGCACCTCCCGGTCCTCCTGCTGCTTACCGCCCTGCTCGCGACGCTGCCGTTCGCCCGCACGCTGCGGCGCCGGCCGTGGTGGGCTGTGCTGACTGCGCTCGTCGCCGTGATGGCCCTCCGTCATCAGCGCCATACCCCGCTGCTCGCGCTGGTCATCGCGGCCCCGCTCGCCGAGCAGCTCGACGCGGCACGCAGCTGGATGCGCGCGCGGACGAGCTTCCGCCTCTCGCCCGGCTCGCAGGGCCTCGTTGCCACGGCGCTCGCCGCCTTGGCGCTGATCCAGGTCGGCCTGTTGTCGGCCCGTGTCTGGCGCACCGGCGGGCAAGTCGTCTACGCCGCCGACGAGTACCCGGTCGGCGCCCTCGCCTACCTGCACGAGCACGACGTACACGGCAATCTGGCCTTGCCGCTCGATTGGGGCGGCTACGCCCTCTGGCACGTCGCGCCGGCGGTGAAGGTGTCGCTCGACGGGCGCTTTGCCACCGTCTATCCGCCGCGCGTGGTCGCCGACAACTTCGCGTTCTTCCGCGGCGACGGCGGCGCCGATGCCGCGCGGCTGCTCGACACCTACGACAGCACGCTCGTCCTGGTGCCGCACGGCGTCCCGACCGCGCTCGACGGCCGCGCCGGCTGGCAGGTGCTCTACGCCGACTCGACCGCCACCTTGTTCGGCAAGTCCGGCGACCGCGCCGCGCACGCCAGCGAGGCGCCGCGCGGATGGTTGCTCTTTCCATGACGCGCACGCCCTGACCGTCGGTGCCGTGACCGAGCCCATCCCCCGCGGCGCCAGCCATCGCCACCGCGGCCCCACTGCGGTATGGAGCGTCGGCAATGATCCGCGCCGCCGCGATCGCCCTCGGCCTCGCGCTGCTTGCAGGCTGCGGGGGCGGTGACTTGGGCTTCGACACGACGCCCACTCCGGCGTCGACGCCGTCGCCGTCCCCCACAGCGACCGCCGACAATTCCCTGCTCGTCAGCTGTCCGGGATTCACCCCGACGGTCGAGATCGTCAACGACACGCCGTACGTGATCCTCGCCGCACCGTGCACGCCGACCCCAAAGCCTTGAGCTCGACCACGCACCTAGGGTCGGCGAATTCGCCCAGTGCCCGCGCGTCGGCAGTGCCTCAGCTTGATTCACCACAGAGGGCACAGAGGCCGATCCGAGACGCCACGCTCGCGCGTCGGCGCCTTGACACGCCTCCGGCCGAATGACTCTTCTGCTGGGCAACCCGCTTCTGGCGGCGGGGGTAACCGCTTCTAAAGACCGAGCCCACGAGGGAGTGCCCCATGGTTCGTCGGAGGAATTCGTGCACAACACCGGGCGTCAGCCGGGCGAGCGCCGTCGTGCTCCTCGCCCTCGTGGCGACCGTCGGCTGCGGCAACGACGCGGGCAACGGTCCCGGCTATCTGCAGACGAACCTGGCGTCCAACGTCGCGGGCAAGGCGTCCTTCACCGACCCGAACCTGGTCAACGCGTGGGGCATCGCACGCCAGCAGACCGGGCCGTGGTGGGTGGTCGCCAACCACACCGGCGTGACCAGCGTCTACGACGGTCAAGGGAACCCGATTCCGACCGCAGCCGATCCGCTGGTCGTCACCATCCCACCGCCGGCGGACAGCCCGCCGGGCACCGCGTCGTCTCCCACCGGCATCGTCGCCAATACGACCGCCGGGTTTATCGTCACCGACGGCGCCGTCTCCGCACCCGCGGCGTTCATCTTTTCCACCGAGGACGGAACGATCGCGGGCTGGAATCAGACCGTGAACCCGACCCAAGCCATCCTCACGGTCGACAACTCGGCGGCCAATGCGATCTACAAGGGCCTCGCGATCGCCATCGATCAGACCGATACCTTCATCTACGCGTCGAACTTCCACGCCGGCACCGTCGACGTGTTCGACCGCACCTTCACCCCCGCCACCCTCACCGGCTCCTTCACCGACCCCAACCTCCCCACCGGCTACGCCCCCTTCGGTGTCCAGAACATCAACGGCGACCTGTTCGTCACCTACGCGAAGCAGGACGCCAACAAGGAGGATGACGTGAAGGGTCTCGGCAACGGGTACGTCGATGTCTTCGCCGCCGACGGGACCTTGGTGCGCCGCTTCACCTCGAAGGGACAGCTCAACTCGCCATGGGGCGTCGTGCAATCACCCATCTCGTTCGGGGCGTTCGGCGGCTCGATCATCATCGGAAACTTCGGCGACGGACACGTGAACGCCTTCAACCCCATCGGCGGCACATTCCTTGGTCAGCTCAATCGGCCGACTGGAGGATCCGTCTCGATCGCCGGGCTCTGGGGCCTCGCTTTCGGCAACGGCAGCGTCGCTGGCAGCATCGACACGCTCTACTTCACCGCCGGGCCCAGCAATGAAAGCGGTGGGCTCTTCGGCTCGCTGACCTCCGTCGAGCAGTGATCCCCGGGCCGATCGATGCGCCGCGTGCGCCGGGCGCGACCGTTCTCGATCAGGAGCACGCGGCAAGTGACGGGTCGAGACAGAACGCCACCACCCGATCGATTCGCCCGTCATTGTCGTAGTCGAACGCCACGTCGCCGGCCTCGCCGACCACCATCCGCGCGGTCGCACCGCTCGGGAGCGTGACGCGCAGGGACCCGCCCGAGGCACAGGGCCCGTCGATCACCAGCGGCACCGGGTTCGCGTAGGTGACGCTGCCGACGCAGTCGAGCGTCGCGCGGCCGTCGATCGCCGCGGCGAGCGCGTCGGATGCGGGATCGAACGCCACGTGTACGTCGCGCAGCGCCGCGGCGAACCGACGCGCACTGGCGTGATCGAACATCTCCAGCCGTCCCGTCGCTTCCATCTGCTGCATGCACGGCGGTCCGCCGGCGGTCAGCGCCAAGCTCAGGGCATGGGCGTCGAGGGTGACGTCGACTCCGTCGATCTGTCTCAGCGAGACCCGCCCCTCGAAGGTCATTCGCCCGGCGGTGCCGCACTCGGAAGCGGCGGGCTCGATGCGCTGCTCCAACACCGGTGCGGCGAACGTCTCCAGCACCTCCGGCCCGTCCCGCACCGTGGCGCGGAAGTGCCGATATCGGAGGGTGCGAGGTACCGTCGGCGGCACCTCGCCGGAGCGACAGATGCCGCGCGCCCCGATCTCCGCCGTGAGATCGCCGTCGGTAACCACGTACAGCCCACTCGGCGCGTCGACCACGCCGCACTCGTCGGCGTGCGTCACCAGCACCGTTCGAGCACCGCCCTCGCGACAGGTCGCCCGAATCGTGCCGCCGCCGGCGCAGACTGCCGCGCCGGGACGCGCCGTGTCTGCAGCGAGTCGGCGTGCGACCAGGGCCGGCGCGTCGAGCAGCCCAGCCCGAGCCGGCGCGCCGGTCGAATCGGGCGGATTGCGCACCAGCGCGGAAAGGGCTGCCGCCAGCGACACCGCGGCGCCACTCGCGGCCTCGGCCGCCGCCTCGTCGCGCAGCGGCGGCGACGGCGGCAGCACGCCCTCCGTGTCGTCATTGCCGGCTGCCCCGCCACATGCTGCCAGGGTGATCGCTGCCGCCAGGATCCAGCCAGCTCGGACAGCTCTCGGTCGCGTCGTCGTGCGCATACAGCCCTCACCGGCGGTGGGTTGGAAAGCGCCCAACGATCGTTGCGTGGCAGGCAACGGGCGGTGTCTGCTCGCGCGGCGTGTGGACCCGTCGCCGGGGCGTGTATATGGTCCGCGCCATGCTACGCAGCGAGGGCCGCATCCTCACCACGCATGCCGGCAGCCTGCCGCGGCCGAAGGCGCTGGTCGAGCTGCTGGTCGCGCGCAGCCGGCGGGAGGCGGTCGAGCCCGCGGTGCTCGCCGAGGCGGTCGAGGCGGCGACGCGGCACGTGGTGGCGCAGCAGGTGGCGGCCGGGATCGACGTCGGCAACGACGGCGAGCAGGGGCGCGAGAGCTTCGTCACCTACGTGCAGCACCGCCTGAGCGGCTTCGGCGGCGGCGGCGCGCGGCCGATCATGCGCGACATCGTCCACTATCCGAGCTTCCTGCAGCTCAAGCTGCCGGAGTACTCGCGCACGTCGGTGAGCCTGATCGAGACCCCGCAAGCGGTGGGACCGATCCGCTACGCAGACGAGACCCCGCTGGCGCGCGAGCTCGACGCCTTCGCGCGCATCACCGCCGCGCAGCACGCCCCCTTCGCCGAGACCTTTGCCACCGCGGCCTCGCCCGGGATCGTCGTGGCGGCGATGCGCAACGCGTACTACGACAGCGAGGACGCCTACCTGCTCGCCGTCGCCGACGCGCTGGCGCCGGAGTACGAGCAGATCGCCGGGCGCGGCATGGTCTTGCAGGTCGACTGCCCCGATCTGGCCATGGAGCGCCACACGACCTTTGCCGACCGCCCGCTGGCGGACTTCCTCGCCTGGATCGAGCGCAGCATCGCGGCGCTCAACCGGGCGCTCCGGCGCGTGCCGCCGGCGGCCGTGCGCATGCACGTCTGCTGGGGCAACTACGAAGCGCCGCACGTGTTCGACGTGCCCTTGGAGGACATCCTGCCCATCCTCTACCAGGCCCGGGTCGGCGCGCTGGTGCTGTCGATGGCCAATCCACGGCACGCCCACGAGCACCGCTGCTTGGCGCGGTACCCGCTGCCCGATGGTCTACTGCTGGTCGCCGGCGTGATCGACCCGACCACCAACTACGTCGAGCATCCGCAGGTCGTCGCCGATCGCCTCGAAACGGCAGCGCGCGCGATTGGCGACCCCGCGCGCCTGCTCGCCGGGACCGACTGCGGCTTCGACACCGCCGCGGGACTGGGCATGGTCGCCGAAGAAGTCGTCTGGGAGAAGCTGAAGGCGCTGCGCGCCGGCGCCGACCTCGCCAGCGCGCGCCTGTTCGGCGCCTGACCCCACCGACGCGCGCGTCGCGCTCGCGCGCGCCCGCCCCGCCGCTCCATCCCTGCGCGGGGGTTCAGGGCGGTGTCCGTCGGCCGAGGCGGCGGTAGAGCTCGGTCACCGGCTCGGCGGCGTGCAGCGAGGCGCGCAGCGCCGGGTCGTCGAGCTCGCCGGCGATCCCCTCGAGGGTCTGCGCCGCCTGGGTCAGGTAGCCCTCGGCGTCGCGGTCCCGTCCCATGCGCGCCAGGGTCTTGCCGAGCGCGCTGCCCGCCAGCCACAGCTCGCGCGCCGCGTGGATGTGGTCGGCGAGGGTGACGGCGCCGTGCAGGAGTTTCTCCGCCTCGGGTAGTCGGTCCTGCGCGGCGGCGATCTCGCCCAGCACGAGCTTGGCGTGTGCGACGTGTTTGCGGGAATCGGTTCGGGTCGCCAGGTCGAGTGACTGCGAGGCGTAGTCCCATGCGTCGTCGAGCTGTCCGACCGCCAGTGCGAGCTCGGCGCGGGCGCGCAGCAGCGGCATGTGCCAGCGCCAGCGCGCCCACGCATCGCGCTCGAGCAGGTCCCACGCGCGGCGCAGGAACTCGTCGGCGGCGCCGTGCTCGCCGCGCTGCAGATGGGCGAGCCCGAGCTTGACCAGACAGTGCCCGCGCGGCTCGGGCCACGGGAACAGCCGCTGCGCCACCTCGTCGCCCTCGTGGCAGAGGGCGATCGCGCGGTCCAGATCGTATAGCTCGAGGTGCACGCCGCCGATCAGGTTCGGCGCCCGGGCGATCCAGAACTTGTCGTTCGCGCCGTTCGCGTAGCGGCTCATCTCCTCGTACCAGCGCAGCGCCTGTTCGTAGTGGCCGCGCGACAGATGGGTGTGACCGAGATGAAAGAGGGCGTGGCCGAGGATGTACCCGCTGTGCATCTGCTCGGCGAGGGCGGCGCCCTCGAGCAGATGGGGCAGGCAGCCGTCGAAGTCGGCGCGCCACTGCAAGACGGATCCGAGAAAGATGAGTGTCCGCGCACGCACGCGCGGATCGTCCACCCGCTCGGTGAGCTCGAGGGCCGACCGCGCGGCGCTGCGGGCCTCTGCAATCGGCCCGTGCCACGCCGAGATGTACGCCGCGCGGCTGGACAGACACGTCGCTTGCGCCGCCGGATCGCCGAGCTCGTCGGCGATCTCCTGCGCTCGGTCGCAGAACGCCTGCGCGTCCTCGGGCCGATGATAGTTGTAGTACAGGTCGGCGAGCCCGATGAGGACATCGAGCGTCGCGCGGCGATCGCCGGTTTCGCGCACCAGGGCCAGCGCGCGCTCGTAGTGGACGATCCCGGCTTCGTACTCGCCGAGCGTGTTCAACACCGCCGCGCACTTGGCGTGCACCGCCGCCAGCGCGCTCGGATCGCCCGGTGCGCGCAGGTGCTCGGCAGCCTCCACGGCGCGGGTGTAGTGCTCTTTGGCCTCGATGTTGGCAAAGGCCTGCGCGGCGAGGTCGCCGGCCCGCGCCGCGTAGTCGAACGCCTTCGTCCACTGCTCGCCGTGGGCAAAATGATGCGCCAGCTCGGCGTAGTGCTCGGCGAGGCGCTCGGCGTAGAGCTCCTCGATCGCGTGCCCGACGGCGCGGTGCAGCTCCCTGCGCCGCTGCAGCAGGAGGCTGTTGTACGCGACGTCCTGAATGACGGCGTGCTTGAAGACGTACGACGGCTCGGGCAACAGGCCTTGCTCGTAGACGATCTCCAGGCGTTTGAGCTCGCCGAGCAACCCTTCGAGCTGGGCCGGCAGCTCGGCGATGCGCTCGAGCAGGCGCTTGAGGAAGTGGCGGCCGATCACCGAGGCGAGCTGGACCGTCCGCTTCCCGCTGTCGCCGAGTCGGTCGAGGCGCGCCATGATGATGCCCTCGATGGTGTCCGGGATGTCGACCTCGGCGACCGCCTTGACCATGCGGTACCCGCCCTCGTGCCGCTGCAGGACGCCGAGCTCGAGCAGCGTCTTCGCCACCTCCTCGATGAACAGCGGCACCCCCTCGGCCTTGTCCATCAACGCCGCCATCAGTTCGGTCGGGAACTGCTCGGTGCCGAGCACCTGGCCGGCCATGGTGCGGGTATCGGTCTCGGAGAGACTCTGCAGCGTCAGGGTGGTGAAGTAGCTGCGGCTGCCGAAGGGCGGCGCGTAGCCGACCCGGTAGGTGGCGATGACCAGCATCGGCGCGCTCGCCACCGCGTCCATCACCGCGGCGAGGTAGTCTTCGGTGCTGCGATCGATCCAGTGCAGATCCTCGTAGACGAAGACCGCCGGGCGCCGCTGGGCGCTGCGCACGGCCAGCGCGCGCAGTGTCTCGAAGATGCGCGCGCGCAGGACGGCCGCGTCCATGAGCGGGATGGCGGGGTCGCCCGGGTCCACCGACAGCAGGTAGCGGATGTAGGGGGCGTGCGCCTCGAGATCGCCGAGTCGCTGCAGGCCAGCGTCGATCTTGGCGATGATGTCGTCGGCGGTGTCCGACTCCTCGACGTCGAAGCTCTCGCGCAGCTGGTCGACGACGGGCAGCAGCGGCATCGTCTGCCCGAACACCACGCAACGCCCTTCGACCCAGGTGGCCTCCTCCCCGGCCAGGGCCAGCTCGCGGCGCAGCTCGTAGACCAGGCGCGATTTGCCGATCCCGGCGTCGCCGGCGATGAACACCACCTGCCCGCGTCCCGCCTTGGCCTGCGCGAAGAGATCGACCAGGGCGGTGAGCTCGCGTGCGCGTCCGATGAACGGCGTCAGGCCGCGCTCCACGGCGGCCTGGAGGCGGGTGCGGCGCGGACGGGCGCGCAGCACCTCGAAAGCATGGATGGGCGCCTGGTGCCCCTTCACCTCCAGCTCGCCGAGGTCGACGGTTTCGAAGTGATCGGCGACCAGGTTGCGCGTGGCGCCGCTGATGTACACCGTCCCGGGCTCGGCCACCTGCTGAAGGCGAGCGGCGAGCGTCGTGGTGTCGCCCATCGCCGTGTAGTCCATGCGCAGGTCGTCGCCGATGCGACCGACGACGACGATGCCGGTGTGCAGACCGATGCGCATCTGCACGGTCAAGCCGCGCTCGGCATCGAGCTCGCGGCTGTAGTCGCGCAGCGCCCGCTGGATGTCGAGGGCCGCTTGGACGGCGCGGCGCGGACCGTCCTCGAGCGCCTGCGGCGCGCCGAACAGTGCCATAACGCCGTCGCCGGTGTACTGATTGATCGTCCCTCCCAGCCTGTGCACCACGTCGGTGATCAGGCCGAAGCAGTGGTTCATGATCTGGTGCACGTCCTCCGGATCGGACTGCTCGGTCAGGCTGGTGAAGCTGACCATGTCGGAGAACAGGACGGTCACCCGCCGCCGTTCGCCCTCGATCGCCGAGCGCGCGGTGAGCACCGAGTCGGCGAGGTGTTTCGGCGTGTACGCGCCGCGCGGCGCCTCGCCCCCGGCGGCAGACGATGCTGCGGGCGGCTCGCCTAGCGACGCGCCGCACTGGCCGCAGAAGCGCGCCCCTGGACGCCCGCTGGTGCCGCACTGCGAGCATCGCTGTAGCAGCGACTGCCCGCAGGTGTCGCAGAAGTGATGGCCGTCCGGATTTTCCGCGCCGCAGGTCGAACACCACATGCGCGCGTCTTTAGCACGCGGCGCCAGACAGGGCTCAAGAGCGCGCGAACAGGGTGGAACCCCACGCGCCTAGGCCCGCCCGGCAAGCCCCGCGTATGGACGATCTTCAGTTCAGGCCGTAGAGGGCGGCGCAGTTCCCGCCGGCGATGAGGAGGCGTTCGCTGTCGGGCACGCCCTTGAAGTGCTCGGCCAGGGCTTCGCGCGACTTCGGCCAGGTGCTGTCGGAATGCGGATAGTCGGTCGACCACATGATGTTGCGCAGGCCGGCGCGATGCCGCTCGGCGACCCCGGCGAGATCCTGGATGAACGTCGCATGCCCCTGCCGGTACCAGTAGGCGCTGGGTTTCTCGGTGATCACCGACTTGGTCCAGAAGCGGTGCTTGTTGAACGTCTGGTCCATGCGCTCGAGGAAGTACGGGATCCAGCCGATACCGCATTCGACCAGCACATAGTGGAGCTTCGGGTGGCGCTCCAGGATGCCGGTGAAGGTCAAGGTCGACACGATCTCGCAGATCGAGATCGGCGCGATGGCGATGAAGGTCTCCTTCACGCCCGGTGTGTCGTTCATGAAGACCTCGCGCACGTTGGCCTTGCGCGGGCCGACGATGTGGAAGCTCATCGGCAGGCCGGTCTCCTCGATCAGCGACCAGAACGGCTCGTAGGCCGGGTCCCACAGCGGCTTGCCGCCGCGTTCGTCCGGGAACGGATCGACGTGAAAGCCCCTGAGCCCCAGCTTGGCGATGCGCTCGAGCTCCTTCAGGCCCTCGTTGATGTCGACCAGCGGGACGTGCGCCAGGCCGATCAACCGCGAGGGCGCGGCCTTCGACAGCTCGAGCATCCAGTCGTTGTACGTGCGCACGACGTACATGCGCAGCTCGGGATCGGACGCGTATTGGGTCACCGGACCGCCGAAGTACAGCACCTCGGCGTCGACGCCATCGAGGTCCATGTCCTCGAGCCGGGCCTTCGGGTCGTAGGCGCCGGGGCGCATGTCTTTGTAGGTGAGGCCGTGCGGCTTGAACTCCTCCGGCTTGCGGCCGGCCGACGAGTCGAGCCCGATGGCGCCGCTGATTTCGGAATCGACGATCCAGAGATCCCCCATCGGCGTCGACTCGACGCGCGGAGCGCGGTCCTTGAACTTCTGCGGGACGTTGCGGACCCAGAGGTCCTTCGGCGGGTTGACGTGCGAATCCGCCGAGACGATGCGCTCGCTCATTGAA